>Ga0194051_1001239_pt1 | contig 13679 bp, 10 predicted proteins | sample SepL2320m_MetaG_FD_161275 | JGI IMG/M metagenome (GOLD analysis project Ga0194051, IMG submission 161275) | Anoxic zone freshwater microbial communities from boreal shield lake in IISD Experimental Lakes Area, Ontario, Canada - Sep2016-L239-20m | ecosystem: Environmental > Aquatic > Freshwater >... | reverse complement strand
TTTCTCAGACCATTTATAACGCTTGCCTCATTTGACGCAGTGATGCTTGACGGATCTTCCGGGACTTCTGGACGTGCATCGCTTCGAGAGTCTGCCAAAATCGCGGCGATCGCAATCGAAGTCTTTCACAAGGCGTCTCTCGTGCATGACGACATTGAAGACGCCGATGAAATGCGATACGGACGAACATCGCTCCATGTCGATCATGGAATCCCCACGGCAATTAATGTCGGAGATTATCTGCTTGGACTCGGTTACCAAATCATCAGTCTTCTGCCATCTCCCGATCGCGCGATCAGTGCGGATGTGCTGAAAATTCTTTCGAGTGCGCACGTCAAGCTTGCGCGAGGTCAGGGGGCGGAGCTGTGGTGGAGAAAATCTGCCGGGAAGCAACTCTCGGTGCAAGAAACACTAGAAATGTATTCGCTCAAGACCTCCCCTGCATTTGAAGCGGCGATTGGTATCGGAGTGAGGCTTGCGGGAGTGATTCCGGAGGAGGCCGGTCCGATCAGTCGCTTTGCAAGTCATGTGGGAATCGCGTTTCAGATACTCAACGATCTGAAGGACTGGGAGGGTGATCTTGAGAACGCTCGGTCGAGTGCAGGGGATTTTTGTGGTGGGCGGCCCACGGTGTTGATGGCGATTGCCCACGAGCGAATGGCTCCTGAGCCAGCAGAAAAATTATCACAAATTGTCTTAGGAGTCGGCGCACATTCACAAGATTCGATAGAGAAAAAAATTGAATGTGCAAAACAATTGCTTGCCGATGCCGGTGTGTTTACTGCGGCAGAAAATCTCGTGATACATCACCGACAAGAGGCGAGTGCAGCGGCAGCACTCGTCACGATGCCACGATTTCGAGAAGTCCTAGAATTCTTAATTGAGATCGCGGTCCCCAGGTTTTCGTCGTTCGAAAGAACCAAAAACGGTTGAAACAAATAAAATCTTTGAAAAAGAGTTATGGAGTTGAGGCTCTCCAGAGGGGCCCAAAGCGTAGGGATTGTTTGTCTTCGGGACAAAATGAGAGGTTCAAAAATTGAAAATCCTCTTTGCTCAGGATTTAATGTTCAAAACATCTCATTTGAAGATACTCTGGTGGTTGTTTCGAGGATCTGTTTCTTGTCTACGCAAAGGTGTATGGAATGAAGGTGCATTCTGCCAGAGAGATTGGTCCGGTTGAGCGGGCGCTTGATCTGGCAGGATTGTTTTTCTCCCCTGCATCTGACATCGGTCTTCTATCTGTCGCACGATCTGAGGCGGTGCCGGATCCATTTAGGAGGTTGCTCGATCATTCCAACCATATGACAAGCAGCATGGAATCTTTTCATGGCTGCCGCGTGGATCTTAGAATTGTCAACCGACACACTGAGCCGGCATACGCCCGCGAAATTATGCTGCACCGTACCGATGGCAGTCCGGTGCAGTACGGTATTGTGCGAATGAGATTTGACTCCGTCGACAATGATCTGAAACAGCAGATTCTAAAAGGCATGACTCCGCTGGGAACCCTGTTGATTCAAGCGGACGTACTGCGGCATATTGATGATGTGCAGATACTCGAATGTTTCCCTGGAAAGAGGCTCGCGGGTTTGTTTTGTGCACACGAAAATCTGCGGACGTTTGGTCGCGTGGCACAAATTATCCTGCATGGAAAACCAGCGATCGAACTCCTAGAAATCGTGGTTCCGCAATCAATTCCAACATCGACGGTCGTGGTGAAAGACCTGCAATCTTAGAGAAAGAAATGTGTTTATGACTGATTTGAACTGGGATGTCATTGTGATGGGAGGCGGCCCGGCAGGCGCAGCAGCTGCTGCTATCGTGTCGGAATCGGGTTTTCGTACTCTCCTGGTTGAGCGAGAAAAAATGCCTCGCTTTCATGTCGGAGAGTCATTGATGCCCGAGACGTACTGGACTCTGCGGCGACTCGGCTTGCTTGAGCAGATGCGATCAAGTGCGTTCACAAAAAAATACAGTGTTCAATTTGTAGATCGTTCTGGACGCGAGTCGCAGCCGTTTTATTTTTCTGATTCCTATGATCATGAATCTTCTCAGACATGGCAGGTTGTTCGGGGAGACTTCGACAAGATGCTCTTCGACAATGCCGAAAGATTGGGCGCGGTCTGCCGAGATCAAACGCGAGTCGTTGATGTTGATACAAGTGATCCTGCGGCCCCGTCGGTAACAATCATGGACTCCAGCGGTATTGCATCGCGTCAGAGATGCCGGGTGGTGATCGACGCAACTGGACAACAGTCTTTGCTTGGTGCCAGAAGCGGCGAACGAGTGGTCAATCCAGTTCTAAAAAAGTCTGCGGTGTGGGGGTATTGTCGTGCCGCGCTTCGTGAGCCGGGTCTCGATGAGGGCGCGACACTTGTGATTATGGCGAAGGATGGGAAAAGTTGGTTTTGGTACATCCCTCTTCCGGATGATGTCGTGAGTGTTGGTTTAGTTGGAGATGTTTCCGCAATTCTCAAGTCAGGTCTCTCACCCGAAGACAAATTCTTTGAAGAAATTAAAAATTGCCCTGCAGTTTCATTGCGAACAGGTCAGGGTCGATTTGAGGGTCCGATTCGTACCATGAAAGAGTTCTCCTACGTCTGCAAGGAACCGGCTGGGGATGGGTGGGTTCTTGTGGGCGATTCGCTCGGATTTCTCGATCCGATCTATAGCTCAGGTGTGTTCCTTGCGCTCAAGTCGGGAGAAATGGCTGCGGATTGCGTGATCGATGCTCTTGCCTCAGGAGAACCATCACGCAGACGCTTAGGCGCTTGGGTCGATCCATTTCTTGCTGGAATGAATCGCATGCGAAAACTTGTCTACGCTTTTTATACAGAAGGTTTTAGTTTTGGTGAATTTGTTCGATCTTATCCACAGCATCGGAAAGGCCTTACGGATCTGCTTGTCGGTCGAGTGTTTGCCGCTGATTCCGGTATTGTTTTTGATGATCTTGAGCCCTGGCTAGCCGCTCGCAGCAGCGATTGTGTTCTTCGGAAAGAGTCTTCGATGACTGTTTCGTAGCGTTCCGCCTTTGTGCGATGTTTTTTAAAAGGCTGAACCTCAGATATTTCCAAATAAAAATGAGAACGCGAAAGAAAGAATTTGCGCAAACTCTTGCAAGAGCGACGCTTACGCTGATTAGACCGATCTTGACTCAATGCGCAAGCTAGCTATACTCCGCCCAACCTGGCAAGAATGGCAAGCTCGGTGGTGCTCCGAGGAAATGGATTCCTATCACCACTCTTCTCAGCTTCATTCTTTCCAGTTGGTCCTGGTCTGCGTGGAACGCGGCAAGGAAGCCTAGGTAGTCGGGGAATCCTCGCGGATGGGGTATTCATTCGGCTGCCGCAATGACTAGCAACACCACAGCTAGGGAGAGGGTGGTAAGCAGATGCAAAAGACGGTGTATACGACGGGTGAGGCTGCGAAGATTTGCAAAGTGAGCCAGCAGACGATTATTCGCTGCTTTGACTCTGGTCAACTGAAGGGATTTCGGGTTCCAGGGAGTCGGTTTCGCCGTATTCCTCGGGATCAACTGTTTCTCTTTATGAGGGACAATGGCATTCCAACCGATGCACTTGAGAGCGGTCGCCGAAAAATCCTTGTTGTTGATGACGACGTCGATCTTGTCGAACTCATCACTGATGTGCTCGAGCGCGATGGTCGATTTGAGACCAGAAGCGTTAACAATGGATTCGACGCAGGCATGATGGTGAAGGATTATCGTCCTGATCTGATTGTGCTTGATGTGATGCTGCCGGACATCAACGGCAAGGAAGTCTGTCAGCGTGTTCGCAGTGATGCGACCATGGATGAGGTTCGGATTATTTGCATCTCCGGTATGTGCGAACCGGAGAAGATTGAGGATCTTAAGGCTTCGGGCGCAAATGAATTTATTCAGAAGCCTTTTGAAGCAGATCTTCTGGTCGATCGGATTTGCGGATTACTTGACATAGAGTCGGTGACTACGGGCAGTTGATTCTTTGCCGTGTGTTGTCGGGAAGAGCACCTCATGTGACTTCATCGAAACGTGTCCGGCATCGGACGGGCGCAGTATTGTGGCCCAATCCGATGCCGGATTTTTTCGTATGAGGAAAGAACCAATGCTGCTCGGTTCAATGCATGAATTTTCTGGCATCTGGTTGCGTCTTGCCGTTGCATCACAGAAAGTAGCCCTGCCGCTTTCTTGTGAGTCTGTGTTGAAGATGACTGAAGCGATTCTCGATTCTACAAATACGTCTCTTACAACGTCTTTGCGCGAGTGTCTCGAAAAAAATGCCTGGCACGATCCAATTCTTGCTGCATGGCTGTGCGAAGTCTCACCCTCGAACGAGGAAAAAGAAAAAACGTATCGCACAGAGAGCCTGCTGATGTCGCGGCTAGAATCTTCGCTGACTCAGGATAAGTCTGAGAAAACAGTCGATTTTATCGAATGGATTGAGTGGGAACCGATATCTCGCAGCATTGTCAAGCCCTCGATTGGTGTCACGGGGTGGAAAGAATTTGGTTCGCAAACACGTGCGCGACTTGAGCAGAGGATTGACTCGGCATTGCAGGCCGTCGGGGCACCGAGCAGCAATTCAAGGAGAGAAAATGGAATACAGGTGAGTAGTAGTTGGAGCATGATCCAAAAAGTCTTCTTCACCGCACGAGAGTTGACGAAGCTTCAACTGCACTTCGAACAGGCAGTGGCGGACGCCAGAATGGAATCAATGCGTGAATTGGCGTATGGTGCGGGCCACGAAATTAATAATCCACTTGCAAACATTGCCGCCCGAGCTCAGTCGCTGCTGATAGGCGAAGTGGATGGCGAACGGCGAAAACGTCTCGCGACCGTGGTTGATCAGGCGTTTCGCGCGCGTGACATGATTGGTGGCCTCATGCTTTTTGCGAGGCCTCCTCAACCGCAGCCCGCACTGTTTGTGGTTGGGGACATGGTGCAGGCGATTGTGAAAGCTGTTTCTCAGATGGCTCGCACTCGTGGCATTCAGCTTGATTACAGCCCTGCCCCTGTTTTGATAGAAATGATGGCAGATCGTTCTCAGATTGAAGAATCACTTCGATCAATCGTTGTCAATGCAATTGAAGCAGTTGCTGATGGAGGGCGCATTCTTGTTCAGGTCGTTCGAGTGAAGGAAGAAGGTTCTCTATCGCGAGTGGAAATCCGTGTCGAGGACAACGGTCCTGGAATGGATGCAGCAACTGCTCGGCGAGCCTGCGATCCATTTTTTAGTGGCCGAGAAGCTGGTCGGGGTTGTGGGCTTGGTCTGTCAAAGGCCTGGCGTTTGATCGATTCCAACAAAGGGCAATTGATCATCCAATCACATCCACGGGAGGGCACTTCTGTAGCAATGATTTTTCCGATGATCGACATACAGCAGGAATTTAGGACCAACATTGTATGAAAATGATCGACGGAGTGATCGCCTTAAGCGCGTTAGAGTCAACGCAGACCCCCAGTCTTCCGTGAATGACTCTGAATTGCCGCAAGTCCGCACTTGCCGTATTTTTTTCTGCTTTCTATTCTTCTTCTCTGTGTCGTGTTTGCAATCTGCAGAATTGTTTGCAAAAGCTCGGTATCAGGCAACGGTCTTTCGAACTAAATTTTTGAGTGTGTAAAAACCAAGGCAGCGATGGATCGACTGCCATTGTCGCGATGCTATGGATAGCATTATGAGCCACATCGGCCACAACGAAATTGGTGTACAAGAATCCGCATCGCGAGACGCCGGACGTTCTTCATGTATGCCAGAACGCTCTCGTTCAGTGTCGCCCACGTTCGAATCGAAAGCGATTGATTCAGCGCATCGCACCTGTCAATGGCTTTCGGATCGACAGGCACAGGATGGTCACTGGCGTGGTGCGCTCCAGGGCGACACCATTCTTGAAAGTGAATATCTTCTTATCCTTGCATGGGCTGGAAAATTGCACGGTCCGAAAGTTTTGGGGGCTACCGCCAGAATTCTCAAAGAACAACTGCCTGCCGGTGGTTGGGCGATTCATCCGGGTGGTCCTCCAGATGTCAGCGCGAGTGTCAAAGCGTATTTCGCGCTGAAACTCACCGGCCACGATCCACACTGCGATGCCATGCGCAACGCTCGCACTGCCATCGCCGCCTGTGGCGGAGTGCCTGCAGTCAATAGCTTCACTCGTTTTTATCTCGCACTCCTTGGGCAGATTCCCTATTCGGCATGTCCGGCTGTGCCTCCTGAAATGGTGCTGCTCCCCGACTGGTTTCCAATCAATTTACACTGCGTCAGCGCATGGTCGCGAACGATGATTGTTCCTCTCTCTCTGATTTGGGCATTTAAACCGCTCAGAATGGTGCCGGCTGACTTTGGTATCGGTGATCTTTTTTCTGGTGATGATCAGCGTCGCGCCTCAGTTCCCGGTGGACAGGCTCGCGGATGGGGAACGTTCTTTCGAGTTGTAGACCGATGTATCAAAGCATGTGATTGGATTGGCCTGCGTCCTCTGCGGGCTCGGGCGATTGCCGAGTGTCGTCGTTGGATGCTTGAGCGATTTGAGGGAAGCGACGGTCTCGGAGCCATTTTTCCTCCCATCGTATGGAGTATCGTTGCGCTCCGTGCAATGGGCTGTGCCGATGAATCACCAGAAGTTCAAGAATGTTGGAATCAACTCAACGAACTTGTCGAAGTTGAGAAGGATGGGTGCACTCGCGTAGAACCCTGTCGTTCTCCAGTGTGGGACACAGCAATCAGTTTGCGAGCGATGTCTGATGCAATGTCCGCTGGCATTAGTATTGGTTTTGCTGATCTTGAACGAGCTGTGGAATGGCTGCTTGATCGCGAAATTCGCACCGTCGGTGATTGGTCCCATCGAACGAAGGCCGAACCGAGTGGGTGGTGTTTTGAGTATTCCAACCGTTTCTATCCCGACGTCGATGATACCGCGATGGTGCTCATTGGATTGGCAGCGTGGAGGCGCGCTGCGATCGTGTCTTTGACCGGACAATTGATCGATCTTGAACTGCTGCAGAGAGTTGAAAAAGCAATGCAGCGAGGCAAACACTGGCTCAAGGCAATGCAAAATTCTGACGGCGGGTGGGGTGCATTTGATCGCGATAACAATATGGAATTGCTCTGCAAAGTTCCGTTTGCTGATCACAACGCAATGATCGACCCGAGTTCACCCGATCTAGCAGGCCGCGTGCTCGAGGCCTTTGGTGCCATTGGCATGCGTTCTTGTGATGGAGATCCATCGATCGATCGTGCGATCAAGTATCTCCGTACAACACAAGAGGCCAACGGTTGTTGGTATGGACGTTGGGGCGTGAACTATATTTACGGCACGTGGCAGTCGATCGAAGGATTGCGGAGTGTTGGCGTTTCCGTAGAGGATTCAGCCATTGTGCGAGGTGCCGATTGGCTCGCATCCTGTCAGCAGGATGCTGGTGGTTGGGGTGAATCGCCACTGAGTTATGCAGATCCGACATGGGCTGGTTGCGGAGATCTCACCGCCTCGCAAACTGCGTGGGCCTTATCGGGTTTGCTGAGCGCAGGTCGCATCGATTCTCCAGAGGTGCGACGGGGTGTTCGATGGCTTTTGTCTGAACAGTTGCAGGATGGGTCTTGGGAAGAACAGGCATTTACAGGCACCGGTTTCCCAAAAGTTTTTTATCTTCGGTACCACTACTACCCGATCTACTTTCCGCTCATTTCGATTGTGAAATGGTCTTGTGAGATGGAGAAGGAACGCGTGGGCCATTCCCGCTTGGGGTATGTTGCATGAGTGTTCCTTTCGGTCAAATGTGGGCTGTCGTTCGGCATGTCGTCAGGCAGCGATTGTTGGGCAATTCAAAATATCCCCTCGTTCTGATGCTCGAACCTCTTTTTCGATGCAATCTCGCCTGTGGTGGGTGTGGAAAGATTCAGCACCCCGTCGATGTTCTGCGTTCGCATCTGTCAGTGGCAGCATGCTTACAAGCAGTCGACGAATGCGGTGCACCAATTGTTTCGATACCGGGTGGAGAGCCGCTGCTGCATCCAGAGATTGATCAGATCGTAGCTGGCATCGTCGCACGGAAAAAATATCTCTATTTGTGTACCAACGCAATCAAGCTTGAAGAGATGCTCGAACGTTTTACGCCTTCAAAGTATCTGGCTTTTTCAGTTCACCTCGATGGTTCAAGAGCCGTTCACGACCGCGCTGTCGCACGCGAGGGCGTGTTTGATATAGCCGTGAAGGCGATTCGAGCAGCTAAAAAAGCTGGTTTTCGGGTGACGACAAACACAACTTTGTTTAATGACACAGACCCTCAGCAGGCTCGCACTTTTTTTGACGACGTTATGACCCTTGGTGTTGAAGGAATGATGATCTCCCCGGGTTACTCCTACTCGAAGGCTCCCGATCAAGAGCACTTTCTCGGTCGTGAGGAGTCTAGTTCGCTCTTTCGGCAGATTCTTGCAAACGCGCCGAGGCGGTGGAAATTCAATCAATCGCCCGTGTTTCTCGAGTTCCTCAAAGGACTCTGGTCGCTTGAGTGCCGTCCGTGGGGAACTCCCACATTTAATCTTTTTGGCTGGCAGCGACCTTGCTATCTGCTCGACGAGGGGCACGCAAAAAGTTTTCAAGATTTGATGAAGGAAACTCAGTGGAATGCGTATGGACGCTCAAGTGGCAATCCAAAATGCCAAGATTGCATGGTGCACTGCGGTTATGAGCCAGCTGCCGTAGAGGCAACGTTCGGGTCTCTGCGAGGAATGTTTGCTACGGCAAGCCTGATGTTCTTTGGTGCAAAAAAATCGACTGCTGAGAAATACGATGACACAATTCGAGTGAAACAAAAACAGAGTGAGCATTATCCAAAGCCGAAGATCCCTTCATCGTCGATGCCACGTTTATCGATTATCGAACTCCCTGTTCTTGAAAACGTGTAGCAGTAAACAAATCAGAATTGTTTAAGCATTCTCGCGCATGGCGCGTTCTTTTGTGAGGGCCTGCTTCTCAATTGCCCGTACGATTTCACGCTTGATATATTCTTGGATTGCACGCAGGCCTCGCGATCTGAGAATTCCAAGCACATCTGCCAGCCCCATTTGCTCAAGTAAATTCGACTGCATTCCGAGTACCTCTTCGCAGGAGCAGCCGTCAAAGGCCCCTGCAAGAATGGCAACAAAACCCTTCACCGTAGGAGCCTCGGGCGCGATATCTGCAAAAAGATGCACCTTCTGATTCGCATCGAGTTCAATCTGCAGATAGACAGGTGTTTGGCACTCGTGCACGCGATGCTCACTGCGCGAGGCTAGAAGTGCGTGTTCTGGAGGAAGAACCGCAAGATTGTTGGAAAAATCGAGCAACAGTTCCAATTTCTCGCGGCTATCGAGATCAGTAAATTCACTAACGATGAGAGCAAGTCGTTCTCGTGCGACAGACATGCCTTCTCTCCTCACAAAACAATGCCAAGAGTGCCCCCACAAAAATGATGCGCGGGGTCAATGATTTGAAATAATTCAGATTGGAGCAGCGATCTGTGGGATTTCAGCAGTTTGGCCGTTTGGGCTGGTTCCCTTCACAATTGGAACTCCGACGCAGTTGCCCCACTCCAGCCACGATCCATCGTAGTTTTTGACTTTACTAAAACCCAACAGGTAGGTCAGTACGAACCAGGTGAGGCTTGATCGCTCACCAATGCGACAGTAGGCAACGATCGGCGAATGACGTTTGAGCCGTATCGTTTTTTGGTACAGCTGCGTAAGTTCACGCGCGCTTTTGAACGTTCCGTCGTCGTTGACAGCCATGGACCACGGAACATTCACTGCACCGGGGATGTGACCGCCGCGCAGCGCTCCTTCATCGGGATACTCTGGCATGTGCCTGCGATCACCGCAGTATTCTTCAGGCGATCGGACATCAACGAGCGACTTTCCTGACTGCTGGTGTTTGAGTACTTGCTCACGAAATGACCGGATTGACCCATCTTGCTCTTGAGCCGTGTAGGAGGTGAGCGGATAGTCAACTCGATCGGAGGACCATTCGCGGCCATCGAGTTGCCAGCGTTTTCGACCGCCATTCATAATTCGACAATCAGCATGTCCAAAAAGTTTGAACACCCAGAATGCATAACACGCCCACCAATTGTTCTTGTCTCCATAGATGACAACCGTGGTGTTGTTGTCTATTCCGCGTGAACCGACAAGTTTCTCAAAGCTGGCGCGATCGATATAGTCTCGACGTGTTTGGTCTTGCAGGTCGACCTGCCAGTCGAGTTCGACGGCACCGGGAATGTGTCCTTGAGTGTAGATCGCTCTGTCTTCATTGGATTCGATAATCCGAACTTTTGGATCATTCAAGTGCTCAGCCACCCATTGGGTTGATACCAGCACTTCATCGTTTACATAGTTGTTGGCCATTGTCAATTCTCCCTCGTCACAAGAAACTATCACTTCCATCAGCGGTCGAATGCAAGAACAGGCTCTGCTTCCACAAAAGCAAATCGTTTCTCGACTCGCCTGTTTAGAAAAAGCGTAATGGATGCCGGATAGCCCTGCAACGAGGGTGATGCTGGAATCGAGTTTCATCGTTGTCGAGGAGATTGCGAGCATCTCTCGCTGAAGAGCCGCTTGTGGGTATAGTGGAGAGCAGTTCCTGATCGTAAGAGCGTCGCGCCCCGTGAGCCTCTTGGTGCTCGAGTGATGTTCAGACACGATCTGTTCGGCTCGGTCAATCGTCACTGGCGTCGCAGTCAGGAGACGCATCAACCAACTGGAAACTGCCCCCTTTTTTTTCTATTTCTTCGTACTCCTTTCGTGCACGGAATTTTCGACCTATGGGACCATCGTTCATCTACCAGATCACCGAACTCAACAAAAAGTTCGGCCAACGCGAACTCCTCAAGAATATCAATCTCTCTTTTTATCCTGGCGCAAAGATTGGTCTTCTTGGACGCAACGGTGCCGGAAAAAGCACGCTGTTAAAAATCATGGCGGGCATGGATCTTGAATATGACGGACAGACGCGACTGGCAGATGGATTTTCTGTCGGCTATCTCTCGCAGGAGCCACAGCTCGATCCGACCAAGACAGTTCTTGAAAATGTGCAAGACGCAGTCGCCGCAACGCGAGGAATTCTTGCTCGATTTGATGAAATCAATGCAAAGCTTGGAGAACCGCTTGAACCAAAGAAAATGGAATCGCTTTTGACGGAACAGGCTGCAGTGCAGGATCAGATTGAAGCCAAAAACGCATGGGATATTGATCGACAAATTGAGATCGCCATGGACGCCATGAACCTTCCCGCAGGTGATTCTGGTGTAAGCACACTTTCTGGTGGCGAGCGACGTCGAGTTGCACTTTGTAAATTGCTGCTAGAAAAACCTGACCTGCTTCTGCTCGATGAGCCGACCAACCATCTTGACGCAGAGAGCGTGGCATGGCTCGAGCGGCATCTGGCGGAATACGAAGGTACGGTCGTAGCCGTCACGCACGATCGGTATTTTCTCGACAATGTGGCAAAGTGGATTCTGGAAATCGACAGAGGTCGTGGTATTCCATGGGAAGGCAACTACTCGTCGTGGCTACAGCAGAAACAGTCTCGGCTTGCAGAAGAGGAAAAGGCTGCCAGCGTGCGGCAAAAAACGCTTCAGCGCGAGCTTGAATGGATTCGACTTTCCCCCAAGGCTCGTCAAGCCAAAAGCAAGGCCCGCGTGAGCGCGTTTGAAAAACTTTCTGCCGAACAGGCCGCCGACCGCGAAGACGAAATTGAGCTGTTTATTCCAGCAGGTCGGCCGCTTGGAGACCTCGTCGTCGAGGCCGAAGGCGTAAGCAAATCATTCGGCGATAAAATGCTGATTGAAAACTTTTCGTTTCGACTGCCACCTGGTGGCATTGTGGGAATCATCGGTCCAAATGGTGCTGGGAAGACTACGCTTTTCCGAATGCTTGTGGGGCTCGAAAAGCCAGATTCAGGTGTCATCCGCATCGGCCCAACGGTTGACATTGGATACGTCGATCAGAATCGAGATGCTCTGGATGCCACAAAGACAGTGTACGAGGAAATCTCAGGTGGCTATGACACGATTGAACTCGGAAAACGGACGATCAATTCCAGAAGCTACGTCGCAAAGTTCAACTTTATGGGCCCCGATCAGCAGAAGAAGACCGGAACGCTTTCAGGTGGCGAGCGCAATCGCGTGCATCTTGGAAAACTCCTTCGTCGCGGTTCGAATCTGCTGCTTCTCGATGAACCGACGAATGATCTCGACATTGATACGCTGCGTTCTCTCGAAGAAGGTATTGCCAACTTTGCTGGTTGCGTCGTTGTGATTACCCACGATCGCTGGTTTCTCGATCGACTCGCCACGCATATTATTGCATTTGAAGGAGATGGCTACGTACACGTCTGCGATGGAAACTTTGCAACCTACGAGCAGCAACGTCGCGAACGAATCGGAATTGGTGCCGACGAACCCCATCGATTTCGATATAAAAAGCTTCAGCACTAAGTCGTGAGGAATCGAATTAATTAAAGAAGATCGCTTGAATCTTCAAAGAATAATAATTCCATTACGCATGGTGGCAGCTTAGACGTTGTCAGCACTTTCTTTGCTGCGAATCACACGCAATTCTTTTGGGAGAGGAAAATAGACCTCTTCCTCGCGAATCGATCGCTCTTCGACGGATGCCTGATATTTGTTTTGAAGCCATCCAACGCAGTCTTGCACGACGCTCTCTGGAGCGCTTGCGCCTGCGGTAATCACCACGACTTCGCTGCCTGTAAACCAGGCTGGGTCGATTTCTTCAGCCCCGTCGATGAGATAGGTTTGAATCCCGCGTTCACGAGCGAGTTCGGCAAGTCGTTGAGAGTTCGAGCTATTTCGGCTTCCGAGTACCAACACCATGTCGGCTTCATCGGATAACAGGCGTACCGCCTCCTGCCGGTTTTGCGTGGCGTAACAGATGTCATCCTTAGGAGGGCCGACGATCGACGGATAACGTTCCTTCAGCTTTGTAATAATGCGAGAGGCATCGTCGACCGAGAGTGTTGTCTGCGTCAGGTAGGCAAGTTTGTCGTCCGAAGAAAAGGGAAGAGTGGCAACACTCTCAGCGCTCTCAACAAGTGTGAATGCCTCAGGGGCTTCTCCCATGGTTCCAATGACTTCGTCGTGATCGGCGTGCCCAATTAAAAGAATGTGAAACCCAAGTCGAGCATATTTTACTGCTTCCAAGTGCACCTTGGTGACCAGCGGGCACGTAGCATCGATGGCGCGAAGCTGTCTCGCAGCGGCTACTTGGCGAATCTCCGGTGAGACACCGTGCGCAGAAAATAGCAGTACGGCTCCCTGTGGAACCTCTTCCACAGAATCAACAAAGACTGCTCCCTCTCGAATAAAACGATCAACCACATGTTTGTTGTGGACGATCTCGTGAAACACATAGATCGGAGTACCATACAGTCGAATAGCAGTTTCGAGCGTCTCGATTGCCATGTTGACGCCGGCACAAAAACCTCGAGGTCCGGCAAGCAGGATTTTCATAGCAGAAGAATTTCCTTAGAAACGTCTGAAGGGAATCGGAAGAGTTCAACAAGCTTTAGGAAGTCTTGCACGAATGAAGTCGATGCAAGCGTTTGTAACATTTTTTACTGCTGCACTGTGAATCGGTCATCCGTGGCTCTCGCAGACAACCCTCGCAAGATTGAAGGAGCATAGACGAAATGCA
>Ga0194051_1001238_pt1 | contig 13687 bp, 10 predicted proteins | sample SepL2320m_MetaG_FD_161275 | JGI IMG/M metagenome (GOLD analysis project Ga0194051, IMG submission 161275) | Anoxic zone freshwater microbial communities from boreal shield lake in IISD Experimental Lakes Area, Ontario, Canada - Sep2016-L239-20m | ecosystem: Environmental > Aquatic > Freshwater >... | reverse complement strand
ATGTAGAGCATGCGTTCGCCCTCGTAGATGCAGTCGACCGGGCACTCCTCGATACATGCCTTGTCTTTGATGTCGACGCAGGGTTCGGCGATCACGTAGGTCACGAAGGTTCTCCTCGATGTGCTCTTCGTCGTCTATCTGTCTGCAAGGTCCAGCGGTCTGCGGCCAGGGCAGCGCCACACTATCGGATGACCGCTCCCGGATTGCCGACTCAGTGTGCCCTAAATCGGGGTTGTGCCCTAAATCCGGCGATGACAATGATCTTAGGCGTTGAACTCGCCGGCTGTCTCATCGCCGGCCCGGAAGCCGGACGTTGCCTCGCCACCCCGGGCGTGTCCGGCCCGGTGGGCTGGGCCAGCGTTAGTCTTTTTCGGTGGTAGTTGCCTTCTGCATCTCGCTGGCGCTTGCCTTCGTCATGGGGGTGGCCATCCAGCGCGGCAACGTCTGTATGGTCGTCGCGTTTGACGATCTGATCTATCGCCGCTCGGCGGTTCGTCTTTCGACCATCGTGTCCACCTGGTTGATGATCCCCGGGGGCTTAGCCCTGCTGTACCTGATGACCGGATTCACCCCGGAGGTGGAGTTGTTCCCGGTCACCGTGTGGTCCGTGGTCGGCGGCCTGCTGCTCGGCATCGGCGCGGTGGTCGGCGGCGCGTGCACCGGGGGTGTCGTGGCACGCATCGGTTCGGGCGAGTACGTCTTCCTCCTGACCATCGCCGGCGTCGCCGCGGGCTGCCTCCTTGCCCAGGCATTCGGTCCCGCCGCGAGCGTCCACGCCGCAGCGGCACCGACCACCGTTTCACCGAAGTATCCTGTGGCCGCAATCGTCGGGCTCGTGATCGTCCTCGCCCTCAACGTCCGCTGGCTGCTCAAGGGTAGGCACGAGGGTTGGCGGGATTTCCTTCGCAATGCGTGGGATCCGCGCACGGCGAACATCGTCATCGCCACGGTGACCCTCGTGCTGATTCAGATTTACGGCCGCCCTTCGGGATACGCGGAACTATTGGGTGCTGCGTCGAGGCGTGCCCTCGACGGCATCCTCGGCGGGTTGGCACTGTTTGCCGCGCTGCTGATCGGGGCGATAGTTGGCGGGCGCACCTGCACTCGCGCCAAACTCACCGGCCCGCTCAAGGGCCGGGCCCTCCGATGCTTCCTCGGCGGACTGATCATGGGGATCGGCTTCAGTGTGGGCCCCGGATCGTTCAGCGGGCTGACCTTTTTCGGCCAGCCACTCCTGCTGCCCTACGCCTGGGTCGTGATGGGGGGCGCGTATGTCACGATCCTGCTCGGATTGACCTACCTGCGATCCACGTTCGGGGACTGGATCAAAGCCCGGCGGAGTTGACCCGAGGTTGCGTGGACTCAGGCCGCCCGCTTGACGTAGGTGGTGGTCCGCTGACGAGCCGGCCGGCCGATGCCCTCGGCGATCGCGACGAGTTCGGCGACACTCTTGGCTGATCCGTGTTGCGAACCCGCCATCCGGGAGATGGTCTCCTCCATCAGGGTGCCGCCAAGATCGTTGGCGCCGCCGGTCAACATCACCTGACTGCGCTGCACGCCCAGTTTTACCCAACTGGTCTGGATCTGGGGAATGCGGCCATGCAGCATGATTCGGGCAAGGGCATGCACCGCGCGGTTATCGCGATGGGTGGGACCCGGGCGGGCCGCGCCTGCCAGGTACAGCGGTGACGACTGGTGTACGAACGGCAGTGGAACGAACTCGGTGAATCCGCCGGTGCGATCCTGGATTCCGCGCAGCACATTGAGATGGGCGACCCAATGCGACGGGGTGTCGACGTGGCCGTACATCATCGTCGAACTCGACCTCAAGCCCACTTCGTGCGCGGTGCTGACGATCTCCACCCACTGCGAAGTGGGCAGCTTGCCCTTGGTGAGAACCCAGCGCACTTCGTCGTCGAGGATCTCGGCGGCGGTTCCGGGGATGGTGTCCAGACCTGCCTCCCGCAGGCTGATCAACCACTCGCGAATGCTCATACCGCTTTTGGTGACTCCATTGGAGATTTCCATCGGAGAGAAGGCGTGCACATGCATTGAGGGCACCCTAGCCTTCACGGCCCGCACCAAATCCGCGTAACCGGTGACGGGCAGTTCCGGGTCGATCCCACCCTGCATACAAACCTCCGTCGCTCCGGCGACGTGGGCCTCCCAAGCCCGATCTGCCACCTCCTGCGCCGATAGCGAGAAGGCGTCCGCATCGCCTTTGCGTTGTGCGAACGCACAGAATCTGCAGCCCGTATAGCAGATATTAGTGAAGTTGATATTCCGGTTCACCACGAATGTGACGTCATCGCCGACGATATCCCGCCTCAGCGAATCTGCCAGTGCGGCAACGGCATCCAGCGCAGCACCATCGGCGGTGGCCAGCGTCAGGTATTCGGCGTCACTACAGCCGCCCGGATCACGCTCCGCGGCGCGCAGGGCGGCAGCGACGTCGGTGTCCACGCGCACGGGGACGCGGGACGCCAACTCGCCGACCCGCTCGCGGATCGACTCCCAGTCACCGAAGGCGCTGCCGAGGTCACTGCGGACCGCGGTTCGCCGCCCCTCGGTGTCGATCGCGCTGTGCAGATCAGTACGGCCCAGGGACTCGGTGACATCGTCGGGCTCCTGCCACGGCCGTCCTAACGGATTAACGTCGAGGGCAAATCCGGTCTCCGGGTCGGCCAGCGCCGCAACGTGTGCCGCCACCCGCGGATCGATCCAGGCCGCACCGGCTTGCACGTACTTCGGCTGGGCGGTGAGCCGTTGCACCAAATCGAATCCAGCCTCGGCGGTGACCGCGGCCAAGTCCTCCAGTGCCGGCCAGGGCCGTTCCGGGTTGACGTGATCCGGGGTCAGCGGGGAGACCCCGCCCCAGTCGTCCACGCCCGCGCCCAACAACGTCAGGCACTCCTGGCGCGAAACAAGATTGGGCGGGGCCTGGATACGCATTTCCGGACCCAGTACCAGGCGGGCCACCGCGACACACGCCACGAAGTCGTCGAAGCCGGCGTCGGGCGTGGCCGCCATCGCGGTGTCGTCCTTGGCACGGAAGTTCTGCACGATGACTTCCTGGATATGCCCGAACTCCTTGTGCAGACGGCGGATCGCGTGCAGGGTGTCGGCGCGTTCGGCGAGGGTCTCCCCAATGCCGACCAACAGTCCGGTGGTGAACGGGATGGACAACCGTCCGGCGTCGGTCAACGTACGAAGCCGCACGACCGGATCCTTGTCCGGGCTGCCGTAGTGCGCCTCACCGCGCGTTTCGAACAGCCGCTGCGATGTGGTCTCCAACATCATGCCCATCGACGGCGCGACGGGTTTGAGTTGGGACAGCTCTGCCCAGGTCATCACCCCGGGGTTCAGATGCGGCAGCAGACCGGTCTCCTCCAGCACCCGAATCGACATCGCCCGCACGTACGCCAGTGTCGAGTCGTAACCCCGTTCGTCGAGCCACTGCCTGGCCTGCGGCCATCGCGCCTCGGGCCGATCACCGAGGGTGAACAAAGCTTCTTTGCAGCCGAGTTGGGCGCCGCGGCGGGCGATGCCGACGATCTCGTCGGGCTCGAGGTACATGCCTCGGCCGGCTGCGCGCAGCTTGCCCGGCACCGTCACAAATGTGCAGTAGTGACAGGTGTCGCGGCAGAGGTGGGTGACCGGGATGAAAACCTTCCGCGAGTACGACACCGGTAGCCGGCCGTGTTCGCCGCGACGGCCGGCCGATTCGAGCCCGGCATCGCGCACCCGGGCCGCGCTGGCGCACAGGTCGAGCAGATCCTCGCCGCGTGCGGTCATGGCGACGGCGGCCTCATCGACATTGAGTGCCACCCCGTCACGAGCCCGTCGCAGCACCCTGCGCAATGCCGCCGGGGATACGGATTCCGCCCGCGGCGGCACCACCGGGGTCGGCAGCGAACCCTCAGATGTCATCGGTTCCTGCACGCATCATCGGCCTCCGACATGGCCCCCACAGTAGTACCAGCTGTTGACCGGTAGTTCGGGGTGCGCGGCAGCGACGATATGTAACACCGGACGGCCCGAAACGTACAGTAGTGATATAGACCTGCAGCAAACCTACGACCATGACAAACTCGACCAGGGAGCAGTCCGAATGACGGTGTCCGTGCGTTCCTATCTTGCCGCGGGCTTGGCAGCCGCGACCATGAGCGCCGCGGCGGTGGTTCCGGTCACCCCGCCCAGGATCGACGCAGTCACGCTGCCCTCGATCGAACTCAGCTCGGCCGTGAGGCCACTCGTCCAGCCGGTCACCGCCGCTGCCGGAGCGGTGCTGGGCGCTGCCGCGTCGGCCGCGGCCGCTACCGCGGCAGCGGGCCCGGTGGCCGCCGCAACGGGTTCAACCGGGGACATGATCATCAACGCCTACAACGCCCTGGAACCCTGGGTGCAGTGGGGATTCGAGGTCGCCGCCTGGGCCGTGAGTTATCTGCCCTGGCCGCTCGGCTGGCTGGGCCAGCAAATCAATATCGTCTACGACACCGGCGAACCGATCGTGCAGGCACTGGTGTATAGCTTCGCCTTCCTGATCGACGGTCAAGTGGACCTGATCGGCCCCACCCTCACCAACGGGGTGAACACTGCCGTCACCAACCTTGTCCAGGGTGAGATCGCCTGGGTCCTGGGCTTCTTCCCGCCCCTGCCGCCGGGCCCGGTGCTCCCTGTCTTCCCGACCGCAGCCGCGGCAGACCGGGCCGCCGCTGCCACTGCCTCCGCAGCCGCCCGGGTTCGCTCCGCGGCTCCGGCGTCGGACACCGCTGCCTCAGCGGGGACCGCATCTGATGCCACCTCCGCGCCGATCGAGGGCATCTCCGAGCGACTGGACGCCGCACTGCCCGTGGCCGTCAGGGAGTCCCGAGCCTCGCGTTCCGCGAGTCGCAGCGGCGTTCGAGTGCAACGAGCCGCGACCGATCCCGAACCGGAGGCATCAAATGCGGCTCCCGACAGCACCCCACAGGCGACGGACACAATCCGTCTGCCGCAACAGCTGACGCGAGCCACTCAGGACATTCGGCGCAATATCAGCGCCGGCGGCAACGCGCCCAAGGCCAACAGGACGAGCACCGAATAGGCCATGATTCCCGGCCCGCCGAAGACCATGTCACCACCTGGGCCACCGAGTGCGAGTCCCGCCACCGTCACCAGCCACGCCCACAGCGGAAGGGCCGCAAGTCTTTTAAAGTCCGTCCAATAACTCGCTGCCCACACCAGCGCCGCATTGACAAGTCCACTCAGCAGGGCGCTGATCGGAAACGGGATCGCACCGAGATACAGCGGGAGTAGCAGCGCGCCCAGGACAGCGGACACAACACCGTCGACGGCCAGCAGTGCAAGGACGATGAGTGCGCCTCGGCTTTCCAGCGCACTACTCCGCGGTGAGGTCAAGTCCGGCCAGAAGGTCGTGTTCCCAACCCTTCTCGTCCGTTTCGCCCGATCGGCCCGATACAAGTACGTAGTGTTCCTGACTCAGCACCGGCAAGATCAGTTTATTCGACAACGTGAACGCGCGGCCCGTCGGCCCGAGCACCATCTGGGTGGCATGGGCGCCAATAGCCGCAACCTTCGCCGGCAGGTGCTCCGAAGCGTCAATGACCGCGGTGATCCGGTCATCGGGGAATCCATATGACGCATCGGCGGGTAGCCAGATCCAATCCCCGAGGACATCGTCGGGACCAAGCGCATCAAGGCCGGCGCGAAATGTGTTGGCGGAGGCGACTGTCCAGTAGAACTTCGGCACCGCCCAAGAAGTGGCGGCAGCGGATAGCGCGGCGGCGGTGATCCGGTGCGCCTGGATGTGGTCGGGGTGGCCGTAACCGCCGCCAGGGTCGTAGGTCACCACGACGTGTGGGCGCAGTTCGGCGATCACGGCCGCGAGTTGGCCGACAACCTCGTCGAAGTCGGCATCGACGAACCTGGTGCGCCGACGCGGCGGTGTGCCCGCCATACCGGAATCCCGCCAACACCCGGCCCCGCCGAGGTATCGCGGCCCACTGACTCCGAGATGTCTCAGCGCGACGGCCAGTTCGCCAATCCGGTAGCCGCCCAGTTGATCGGCATCGGCGAAGCCCAGCTGCATCCAGGGCTCCTCGATGATCTCGCCCTCCTCACCGAGGGTGCAGGTCAACACGGTGACCGCGGCGCCGCGCGCGGCATACCGCGCCATGGTCACGCCATTGTTGATGGTCTCGTCATCGGGATGGGCGTGCACGAACAACAGCCGCGGAACAGCAGGCACCGGCCCTCCTCTGCATGCATCGTCGTGTCGGCGTCACCCTACCGACCCGGGTTCAACACCGACTCGGGTCCCACACCGACTAAATTCAACGCGTGAACCGTCGCAACCTCGAATTCGGCTGCGCGGTAATGGCGATCGGACTGCTTGCCGGGCTGGCAGGCCTTGTAACAAGCGTTCTGCTGGATTTCATCGAACACCTCACCTATCACTACAGCTTCGGCAGTCTGCTCGACGGCGTCACCGCTTCGAGTCCTGTCCGGCGGGCAGTGGGGCCGATGATCGGCGGTGCGCTGGCCGGCTGCGGTTGGTGGCTGCTGCGGCGGCACGGCCCGGTGCCGACGATCTCCGAGGCGATCACCCGTCGAGGCCCCATCCCCCGGCTGGCGATGACGATCGATTCCGCCCTGCAGGTGTTGGTGGTCGGCTCAGGCGCCTCGCTCGGCCGCGAGAATGCGCCCCGCGAGTTGGCCGTCGCACTCGGCGACCTGGGCACCCGACGCTGGGCGCTGACCGCGACCGACCGCGAGATCCTGCTGGGTTGTGCCGCCGGCGCGGGATTGGCCGCCGTCTACAGCGTGCCGATCGGCGGCGCGCTGTTCGCGTTGCGGGTCGTCCTGCGGACCTGGAATCTGCGCGCCGCCGGAACCGCATTGATCACCTCCAGCTTGGCCGTGGCGGTTGCCGCGCCGCTCACCCATGATCGACGGCTTCTGGACTGGCCCAATCCGCAGCTGTCCTACCTTCTGATCGCCGGTGCGGTGCTGCTGGCGCCGCTGGCACTCGGCGTCGGCCTGGCCTTCAACCGCATTATGACCGGAGCCCGTTCACGGGGTGCGGCACACACCTCATGGCTGCTGATACCGGGGATCGCGATGGCCGGCCTGCTGGTCGGAATCTGCTCGCACCGGTGGCCGGAGCTTCCCGGAAATGGATCGAGCATCCTGGAGATCAGCCTGAACAGCAGCCTCACGCTGGCCGCTGCTGCCGCACTGTTGGCCCTCAAGCCGCTTCTCACGGCGATCTATCTGCGCGCTGGAGCAATGGGCGGCCTACTCACCCCCGCACTGGCCACCGGCGCGGCGATGGGATCGCTGGTCGCGCTGTCGGTGAATACGTTCACTCCCGTGCACCTCAACGTCGCGGCGGTGTCACTGGCCTGCGCGGCGGGGGTGCTCGCGATCACCCAGGACGCCCCGGTCTGGGCGGCAATCTTCGTCTGGGAGTTGGCCCACCCGCCCTGGTGGCTGCTCATCGTATTCACCACGGCTGCGGTGACCGCCCACCGTCTGGGCCGGCTCGTGACGAGTGCCGGCGCCGGTCAGAAGACGACGGTCTGATTGCCGTCCCGCAGGATGCGGTCTTCGCAGTGCCATGACACCGCGCGGGACAGCACCGCGCGCTCGACGTCCGCACCGAGGCGAACCAGGTCGTTGACATCGTGGCGGTGATCGACGCGCACAACGTCCTGTTCGATGATGGGTCCCTCGTCAAGGTCAGCAGTGACGTAATGCGCCGTGGCACCAACGAGTTTGACGCCGCGCTCCCGGGCCCGCCGGTACGGTGCTGCCCCGATGAAGGCGGGCAGGAACGAATGGTGGATGTTGATCAGCGGGCAGCCGACCTCGGCAAGGAAATCGGATGTGATGATCTGCATGTAGCGCGCCAGCACCACCAGATCGACATTGCCACGCAGGAGTTCCAGCAGGCGCTGCTCGGCATGCTCACGCGTGTCCCTGTTGGCCGGGATGTGGATAAAGGGCACTCCGAACGGCCGCACCTGGTCGGCAAGGTCGGAATGGTTGGAGATCACCATGACCACCGACATGTCCAGCTCGCCACGGCGATTGCGCCAGAGCAGATCCAGCAGGCAGTGGTCCGTCTTTGACGCCATGATGGCCACCCGTTTGGGCTTGGCGGCCTCGGTGAGCCGGAAGTCGATCGCGTAGGGCTCAGCGACTTTCTCGGCGAAGTCCCGTTCTAATCCATCGCGGGCCGCGGCCAACCCGGGTAGGTGAAAGACGGTCCGCTGCATGAACGTTCCGCCCGACTGGCTGGTGGCGTGCTGAGCCAGCGAGATGATATTCGCCCCGGCTCCGGCAAGGAACGTGCTGACGGCGGCAACCAGGCCCGGACGGTCTACGCAACGCAACAACAGACGACCGATATCCGCCGCCGGCAATTCAACCCGGCTGGGCGGATACTCGGCAGCCGCGGTGCCGACGTCACCTGGCATTGCTACCTCCGGTTCTCAGCTTGTGGGCTGACACGACACGATTGCCGACTCAAGACAGCTATTCAGGTGTTCCCGTCGGAGGTTACCTGGCGGGTCACACCCGAGATGTTCGCGCCCGGCCACTTTGCCCGGCTGACCCCAGTCCAACCTTAGCGCCGAAAATACCTTTGCTGAGCCGGTAATCAGCCTATGGTTTAGATATCCGGGGCAGTCCTGGGAAAAAGGGGTGTGGAAAATGTCTGCTGCTATCCGTTCTGTGTTTTCCGCCGGCGTCGCAATAGCCAGCGTCGGCGTGATCGCGGTCAGCCCGCTGGCCCCGCCCCCCGAGGTACATCTGCCGACGGTCCAGATCCCCGGCATCGAACTCACCGCAGCGCCCGCACTGGGCGCCATCCCCTACCAGATCCTGGTCAATCTCCTGGCCGACGGTCTGGCTCTCGCCCCGATTGTGATCGGCAGCACCGCCCAGTGCGCGGTTCTGCATCGGACCGGTCAGTCCGCCCTCCCCGACGGCGTCGCCGTTCACCGGGTGGGGCGCTATCGGGTTCGCGGCGGGACTGCTGGCGAGTCCGTTTGCCATCGGGGGCGCGTTGTCGTCCGGCCTGAGCATCACCCAGGCGTTGGGCGTCGGCATCCTCGCCTTCCAGATCCCGGCCGACAACAGCTTCGCCCTGTTTGCGGCGCCCCGCGAGCCCTTCGGCGGGTACGAGTTCGCCGCTACCCGCGCCCGGGCACGCCAGGCCGTCACCGACGCCATCGTGGGCACCCTCGGCGTCGGCGAGCAGGTGCTGACCGGGGTGCGGCAGATCATCAGCTCGGGCCTGCTGGGTATCACGTACTTCGCCCAAACACTCGTCGCCGGGGGTGACGTCATCGCGGCGATCCAGGCCGGCCTGGCACCGGTGAGCGCGAGCATCCAAGCCGCGGTGGGCAACACCATCGGCGCAATTCAGATCCTCCGCGAAGCGGTCTATACCGACCTCACCAGTGGCCCGGGGGTGACCACCTCCCCCATCCCGACGGTCTCTGCCGCAGCCGCCGCGGCCCGGGTTGCCGCGCCCCGGCAGACTGCCCACCGCAGGACGCTCGCGACGGCGTCCAAGCGCACCGGTGATACCGGCTCACCCCGGACCCGGGCCGCGCGGACCCGGTCGACGGGCTAGCTGGTGGTTCGCCCTAGCGGTTCGACTTAGCGATTCGCCCTAGCGGTTCGACCTAGTCCACGCACCGGCATCGCCGACGATGCCCACCGGCACCGCGCCGGTGAGGCTGACGTTCTGAACGCTCGGACCGGCCGCGACGATCGTGGTGTCCTGCATGATCGGTAGCACCGTCGCCATGGCCCACAACCGCGGCTCGACGGCGGCGATGACCCCGTTGATATCTCGTGAACCGTCGAGGGCGCCGTCGATGAGCGGTTGGATGCTGCGGTCGCAGATACCGGTGAGGTTGGACGGGGCGCGCACCAGTGGAGTGGGTTCAGTGGGAAGTGGCGCACCTGACGATGGGCCCTTGACCGGGGGCGGCGAGGGCGGGGGCGTCGTCGCTAACGGAATCGCCTCCAATGCCGGGCAACCGTAACGAGAAGCCAGCACCGTCGCGAGATCACCGCCTGCACTGGACCAGCCCACGATGGCATCGACTCGGTTATTCAGCAGGGCGGCGCCGTAGAGCACGGGTGGGTCTAGCGCCAGAACCGTGGCCGCGATCCCGATACCGCGCAACTGGTCGGCAGCAGTGCTGGCCACCGCTACTGATGTCGGGTCATTGGCCGCGGCCCCAATCACCAGCGTCAGCGTCTTTCCGTCACGGCTGATGCGTCCGCGGGTGGTCTCTTGGGGCAGCGGTGCAGCACTTCCGGGTACGACGGGCAGCGGCGAAATCGGGGACTCCGTCGGACTGCGATCCACCTGATACCCGGCCTCGGTGAACAGTGCGAGCGCACGTTCGGTACCCAGTGGCGCCGGCGCTGTGGCCAGATACCCGGGATCACTCGGTGCGCGGATGAGGGCCTGATCCAAGATGACAGAGTTGTCGCTGCCGGCACCGATCGCCGCGAGCAGATCCACGTCGATCAGGCCCAGAATCGCTTTCCGCACAAGGGGATCCGCCAACTTGGGCTGCTGGGCTCGCAATGTCAGCTGCATGACGCGCGGCGTAATCACCCGCGCGGTGCGCACCTCGGGGATCGCCGATAGTTGGGCGAAGGCCGCTGCCCCGCCGTGCACCTGAGCCACCTGGGTGTCGCCGTTGCGGATCGAGTCGGCCAGGGCGGCAGGCACACCGGCCCGACGGAACAGGATCTGGTCGGGCGTGGCCGGCTGACGCCAGAACCGGTCGTTGCGGGCAAGCAGGATCTCGTCGCGTTGCGGATCGATGGATTCGACCCGGAACTGACCGCCGGTCACCGAGAGAGCACGCGCCAAACCGGCCGAGAATCCCCCGGGCACATCCTTGACGATATGGGCCGGCACGAGATCATTGAACAATTCCCGCCAGGCCGGGTAGGGCTGTGAAAAAGTGACGACCGCGGTCTTGCCGCCGTCGACGGACTGGACGCCGGTGATGAGGTCGTAGCCCGCCGGATCCACGACACCGGGCTGACTCGCCATCTGGCGCCACAGGTACCAGAAGTCGTCGGCCGCGATGGGGGCGTTATCGGTCCACGCGGCCTCGGGCTGGATCTTGTAGGTGACGGTGAACGGGCGCGCACTGGTCACCGCTGCCGACACCAGCAGCGCAGGATCCAATTGCCAGCGTGAGCCGGTCGCCGTGGCCGGGTCAGCCACCGGCCGGAACGCACTGGGCAGTACCAGTGCACCGATGGCTGCGTTGACCGGCGACTGGTCCGACAACAGGTGCGGGTTGAAGCCGGCGCCAATCGAGTCGATGGCCATGATGATCTGGGTGGCCTTGGGAGCCGGCGCGATAGCTTGAGAGGTTTCGGTGCTCTGCGGGGCCGGCGGCGCGTCGACGGTGCACGCCGATGAGGACAGGACGGTCAACAACACCGCCAGCGGCGCGCCTGCGGTTCGTAGCCTGTGCGTTCTATTCAGCACGCCGTTCAGCGTATCGACCGGCGGTCGGTCCGCGAGGTCACGCTTTCTGTGCCTTGGCCCTCGAGCGGTTGCGGCCTCGGGTGGTGGCATCCAATTCGGCCTTGCGCACTCGCACGATCTCGGGTGTGACCTCGACGCATTCGTCCTCGGCGCAGAACTCCATGGCTTGTTCGAGGCCGAGTTCCAGCGGACGGGCCAGTGTCTCCATCACATCGGATGTTGACTGCCGCATGTTGGTCAGCTTCTTCTCGCGGGTGACGTTGACGTCGAGGTCCTCGGCGCGGGGGTTGATGCCGACAACCTGACCCTCGTAGGTATCGTCGCCAGGTTCGACGAAGAACTGGCCGCGGTCACCGAGTTGGATCATCGCGAATGGCGTCACCGAACCGGAGCGGTCGCTCACCAGCGATCCGGTGTGGCGGGCCCGGATCTCCCCGGCCCACGGCCGGTAACCATCGAACACCGCGTTGGCGATACCGGTCCCGCGGGTCAGCGTGAGGAAGTCGGTGCGGAAGCCAATCAGCCCGCGGCTGGGCACGATGAAGTCCATCCGGACCCACCCGGCGGCATGGTTGGCCATCTCCTCCATCCGGCCTTTGCGGGCGGCCATCAGCTGGGTGACCGCGCCCACGAACTCCTCGGGGCAGTCGATGGTCATCGCCTCGAACGGCTCGTGCAGTTTGCCGTCGATGGTGCGGGTGACCACCTGAGGCTTGCCGACCGTCAGCTCAAAACCCTCGCGACGCATCTGCTCGACGAGCACCGCCAACGCCAGTTCACCGCGGCCCTGCACCTCCCAGGCGTCGGGGCGGCTGATGTCGACCACCCGGATCGAGACATTGCCGACCAGTTCGGTGTCCAGCCGGGACTTGACCATGCGTGCGGTCAGCTTGTGGCCGGACACCTTGCCCGCCAAGGGCGAGGAGTTGGTGCCGATGGTCACCGAGATCGCCGGCTCATCCACGGTGATGCGCGGCAGCGCGTGCGCGTGCTCGGGGTCGGCGAGGGTGTCGCCGATCATGATCTCGGGCATCCCCGCGACGGCGACGATATCCCCGGCGACGGCCTCATCAGTCGGCCTGCGGTCCACCCCTTCGGTGGCCAGGAGTTCGGTGATCTTGGCGCTGGTGATGACGGGAAGCCCGTCGACCTCACGCATCCAGGCCACCTGCTGGCCCTTGCGCAGCCTGCCGTTGTAGATCCGGATGAGGGCCAGACGGCCGAGGAACGCCGATGCGTCCAGGTTGGTGACCAGGGCCTGCAGGGGCGCCTCCGGGTTCCCCTTCGGCGGCGGGATGTGCTCGAGCAGCACATCGAAAAGCGGATCGAGGTTCTCGCCCTGCGGATTCTCGCCGTTGGCCGGCTCCACCGTGCTCGCCACACCGGCACGACCGGATGCATACAGTGTGGGCAGGCCGAGGGCATGCTCGGCGGCCTTCTGCGCCTCGGCATCCAGATCGGTGGCGACATCGAGCAGGAGGTCGTGGCTTTCCGAGACGACCTCTGCGATGCGGGCATCCGGACGATCGGTCTTGTTGACCACCAGGATCACCGGCAGGTGCGCAGTCAGCGCCTTGCGCAGCACAAACCGGGTCTGCGGCAGCGGGCCTTCGGAGGCGTCGACCAGCAGCAGGACCCCGTCGACCATGGACAGGCCGCGTTCCACCTCACCACCGAAGTCGGCGTGGCCAGGGGTGTCGATGACGTTGATCACGGTCTTGCTGCCGTCGGGGTTACGGCGGTGCACGGCGGTGTTCTTGGCGAGGATCGTGATGCCCTTCTCCTTCTCCAGATCCCCGGAGTCCATCAGTCGCTCGACGGCGTCGTCGCCGCGGTGGCTCAGTGCCCCGGATTGCCGCAGCATGGCGTCGACGAGGGTGGTCTTACCGTGGTCGACGTGCGCCACGATGGCGACGTTTCGGAATTCGTGCTGGGAGTTGGGGCTAGTCACACCTGTGATTGTCGCAGTGTGGGGGCCGGTTCGCGAAAACGTGTGCGCTGATCAGCGGGCAAGACGGTTGCGCAACTCGGGTAGCCAGGCCCGGTCGGCGGGCACCCATGCCAACTCGGGCAGATCGCTCGCCTCGACCCACCGCAGCGCGTCGTGGTCGAGGGCCGCCAGCGTGCCGCCGGTCTGGCACACCT
>Ga0194051_1001237_pt1 | contig 13695 bp, 1 predicted proteins | sample SepL2320m_MetaG_FD_161275 | JGI IMG/M metagenome (GOLD analysis project Ga0194051, IMG submission 161275) | Anoxic zone freshwater microbial communities from boreal shield lake in IISD Experimental Lakes Area, Ontario, Canada - Sep2016-L239-20m | ecosystem: Environmental > Aquatic > Freshwater >... | reverse complement strand
CTCCAGTTCCCCCACCCGCACCACCACTACTCGCGCGCGGCTCCCGCTCCTCCGCCGGTCCCGACGCCTGCTTGGTGTCGTGCACCTGCTTGCCAAACAACACTTGGCCGCCCTCCTTGAAATCCGCCAGTGCGGTGCGGGTCTGCGTGGCCCGGTCGTCGTCGCCGAGTGCCGCGTCCACCTTGGCGAACTCCTCCGCCGTCATCACCTTGCCCTTGTAAGCCTTGCGCACCGGGTTCAGGTCTTCGTAATCACGCCACGCCGCCGCCCGGGCCGCTGTCGGCGTCATGCCGCGCTGCTCGACGTAGTAGGCCACGAGCCGATCCCGCTGCGCCTCCGCGTCGCTCAAGGCCGATGCTGCCTTGGTATCGTCGCCATCTCGCATTGCCGCCTTCCACCGTTCGATGCCATCCACGAGCTTCTGTTTGATGCCCGTGGTCGCGCTGTAAGAAGCCTGCCCGGTGGCTCCCGCCTTGGGCACTGGCAGGCCCACCCGGTCAATCGCCCCACTCAGGTTCGCCGTGGCATTCCGTCCGGCGCGCACCATGCCCGCCATGTGGGCCATCTCCTTGAAGCCGGGAATCAGCCCGCGCATCAAGTCCGCCGCTGGCACGTCCCAGTCTCGCAATGGCATCTCATAGGCTCCCCGCCCCGCCTGCAAAATCTTGGACACCACCGACGCCAGCACGAACTGGTTGCTCACGTCATATCCCTTGCCGCCGCTCTGGACATCATGCAACGCCATCGCCAGCCCGCCGAGGTAGGGAATACCCGAGGCGAGCGCCATCCCGCTGGCCTTCGCCGCCGTCACCGGGTCCGACCAGAACTCGGCGTCCAGCAGCGTCGGGTTCTTCGTTTGCACCCCTTGGAACCGGCGCTTCCACCACTCGCGCTCCGCCTGCGACGCCAGCCCCATCAACGTGGCAATCACCAGAATGGACCCCAGCTTGGCGAAGCTGTTCGCCAGCCACTCGCCGTTCTTCTGGCCGCGCGTGCCAGCGAACGACCCCAGCATTTGCAGCGAGAGGTTGCTGGAGTAGCCCTGCAACAGCATCAGCGTCTTGGCCCACGGATTCGCCACTGTGGCCGATGGACGGTTGCCGGGCGTCGAGCCGTTCCACTCCGCCAAGAGCGCGCGGGCCACCGCATCGAACTGGTCGCCCGTGAACAGCCGCGCCTGTGGGTTGGTCTTCTGCGCCTGGTAGTAATCCCAGAGCGCCTTTTCCATCACTAGCCCGCTGGTGCCCGACGCCTTGGCGAGAAACGCCTTGAGCTGCCCCAGCGCATTTCCATCCGCGCTCTTGTGCCACCGTTTGGACCACTCGCCCGGCAGGACATTCCAGCGCGCGTCGTTCAGGTCGAACGTGGTCAGGCCGTCCCGCTCGCGCTTGTGCCCGTATTCCAAGGCGAACTTCCGCAGCGACTCCTCGAACTCCTGCACCGCCGCCAAGTTCAGCACGTTGATGAGCTGGTCGTAAGCCTCCACCCCCAACTTGATTGTGGCCTGCGTCGTCGTGCGGAGCACCGCCCGGGCACGCCGACCCGTCTGGCGCAACCGCGAGCCAGTCACCTTCCGTTGATCCGTCACATCGGAATACTCCGCCACCTCGCGCCAGATTTGCTTGAACCGCTCTTGGAACTTGTCCCGGTTGCTGAAGCCCAGCCGTTGCACTGCCGCCAAGTCGCGGGTCCAGTTCTCGTTGAGCAGCTTTTCGCCCAAGGTTGTCACCCAGCCTTGGAACATCCGCGCGTTGGCCGGCTGCTTGAGCCATGCCGCAATCCCCGCATCCAGCTTGTGTGCCGCCCAGTTGGCCGCCGCCAGTCCCAACACCGGGAGCGTGCGCAGATGGTCCTTGGTCCAGCGCCAGAGCGCCGCCCAGATGCCCACCCGGTTCATCGAGGCCGTGAAGTTCGCCTTGGGAATGCCACCGGACACGACGTTGTTGATGCCCACCGTTGGCGACGCCAGCAGGTTGCCCACCACCCACTTCACCATGTCGTCGCCGGCCCCTTGCTGCACGGTCGTCTGGCTCATCGAGTCGTAACCGTTCAGCAAGTCCTCATGGAGCGCCTTGATGATGGCCGCCATCTCCTCCGCCGCCTGCTTGCTGCCGCCGTAGTCCGCGAAAATTTCCGCCTCCCGCGCCACCGTCAGCGGGCCGTTGCCGGACTCTTTCACGAAGAAGGCGACCGCTTCGTTGATGTCCCGCTGCGTCTGGAGCAGGGCCGACGCGAAATCAATCACCCGGTCGTGGTTCGCCCGCGCCGCCGCCAGCATCACCGCCCCGTCGCTCACCGCGCCATACTGGTAGAGGTTGGACGGCAGCCGCAGCAGCGCCGCCGGCTTGGTAAACTCCGACTCCGTGGACAACCGCACTTCCACGCCCGAGTTCTTCGCCCTGGCCTTCTCCGTGTCCGCCACCTCCCGCGCCTCGGTGAGATACTGGTCCAGCTCGGCCCCCAGTTGCCGCGTCACGAAGTCCAGCGGGTTCACGCCGGTCCCGCCCGGCAACCGCGCCGCCAACATCCGGGCCAATTCCGCCAGCGAGTTCGGGTTGGCCGTGCCCGACCGGAGATCGCGCGCGAGCGACACCTCCGCCGTCTGCATGAGCGGGTTGAGCTTCATGCTCCGGTCGGTGCGGCCCGCGTCGTGGATGTGCGCCAGCAGCGACCCCATGTTGGCGTGCCAGAACTGCACCAGCGGATGCGTGCTCGCCAAGGTCAGGTCCGTGGCCGCCGGGTCAAACGCCCGCTGGGCCGCCGTGGTGGGCAGTGCCGCCGGCGCTCCGGTGCGACTCTGGATGGCTTCGGACAGCAGCTTGTCGGCATAGACCAAGGCGTTGACGAACCCATTGCCCCGCCCGAAGTCCAATGTGCGCGCCAGTGGCAAGTCCCCCGGCGAAGCTCCCGCGCGGGTCAGCACCCGGCCGCCCACGTTCTCCCGGATGCCGCGGTCACTGCGCACCTCCGTCACGTCCCGGCGCAACGCATTGAAGAAGTCCACCTGCCGGCGCAGGTAGTCCATGTCCGCCTTGGTGACGGTTTCGCCATTGGCCAGCGTGTAGCCCGCCGCCACCCGCGTCCCGAACTGCCGCGCCTCATTGGCCAGCGGTTGAAACACCCGCGCGTCGTAGGCCGCGAGGTCGTTCTTCAGGCTGGGGTGCGACCGCAGCGCGTCACTGCGCAGCACGTCCAGATTGGAGAACTGCTTGAGCACGCGGTGCGTCTTGAGCGCGTAGTTGATCCAGTCAGCGTAGTAACCCTTGAGATTCTGCCCCAGCATCCCGCCCACGAGTTCCACCAGCTTCTCATGCTGCCGGAACAGGCCGCCCACAAACCCGTTGGCCATCAGCTTGCGCACCGCCGGGTTGTTGTTCACCGCCGAGAGCGGGTCCATGTCCGTGCCGGTCAACAGCAGCGGCAGCTCGCCTTGCAACGCCAGCTTCAGCCCGCGTGCCGTGGGAGCGTCGAAGCCAAGCTGGAACGGACTCGGGTCAATGCTCGGGGACAACTGGTGCCGGGCCAGTGCCGTGTCGTAGGCGTCCACGTAATCCTGTGCCCGGTGCATCCAGTCCGTGATCCTCGAGCGCCACGCCGCCCGGACGTTCATGAAGTCCTGATTGATGCCCTGCAACGTGAACTCCGCCGCGTGCGGCGTCTTGCCTGGCGTGCCGAAGCTCAGGAACGTCTTGGCCGATGGATTGTCCACCACCATGTCCAGCGTGTAAGCCCCGTCCGCGTTCTCGATGTGCGACCGCAGCGCGTTGAACTCCGAGGAGCCGGCCACGGAATCGAACAGGTCCACCGCGAGTTCCAAGGTGCGCAGTTGAACTGTCAGGTCCGCCAGCTCGCGGGCCACGCGCCGCTGCTCCAGCTTGGACGCGCTCACCGCCGCCTGGGCGTCCGTCAACATCCGCTGGACCAGTGGCTTGACCGCCTCGCCCACCTTGGCGTCCGGCACCCCCGCCGCCTTGTCCGCGTTCACCACGTCGGCAATCTCCTTCAGGCTCACCGCTGGCATCCCGGACACTTCCCGCGCGGCATGGCGGATGAGCGCGGTGACGGCGCTGTTGAAGTCCGGCGACTTGCGGGCCACGTCCAGAATCGTCTGCAAGGTCTGCTCGTTCAGACCGAGCGTGCGCGCCATGTCGGCGGGGAGTGTCTGGCCGGTGTAGGTCGTGAGCTGGTCGTAGAGCTTGCGGTTCGTTTCAAACTGCGCGCCCACCCGCTTGGCGTATTCGACGACTGCGCCGAGGTTGCCCAGGAGCGTTTGAATCTCTGCCTGTGTTTGTAGGGTTCCGGTGACATGATTGCCTGCGAGTGCGAGCCGCACATCGTTTTCCAACACCTGCTCGTTGCCCGTCTGTTCCTGCGCCGCCGCCGCCTCCTGCTTGAGCTTCTGAATCCTGGCCGAGAGTTGCGCCACCTTGTTCCCGTGCAACGCATGGAGCGTCGTGCGGTGCGCGTCGAACTGCTGGAAGAGCTTCGCCAGAATGGCCGTCACCGTCTGCCGCTGGTTCTCTGAGAGCTTGCTCATGGCCGCCACCGGGTCCGCGCTCTCCGCCACTTGGCGGGCGAGCTCAAGGTTCTTGCCCCAGCGCAACTGCATGAGCAGTCGCTTCGCCCATCCCGTCGGCTTGTCCAAGCTGGCGAACAGCTCGCGCAACACCGCCAGCAGGTTGTCCCGGTTCGCGCCCGGCTCGCCAAACACCTCCTGCACCTGCGGCACCAGCCGGGCACCGGCCATCGCGCGGTTCTCAATCTCGCCGTCCTGCGCTGCCTGAATCTCGTTCGCCCGCTCGCCCACGGTTTGACTCGACGTGCCCGCCCTGCCCGTGCGCCCATCCTGACCGCGCTCCAGAATCGTCACCTCCGCATTCTCGATGGCCCTCCGCCGCTGGCCGATGCTGCGGTTGTTCGTGGCAATCTCTTCCTTGAGCTTCTCCTGCGTCTTGGCCGGCAGCTTGGCGTAGTAGTCTGCCATGAACTCGCGCGACTCCAGTTCCCGCCGTTGGTTCACCAGTTGCAGCGCCCGCCGCTCAAAGTAAATCTCCGCCTGCGCCGCCCGCACCATGTCAGGGTCGTGGTCCACGCCCAGCGCATCCAGCCGGTCGGTGAACGTGTTGTCCACCTCGATGAGTCGGTCCCCCACCGGGTTGCCGTCCGAGTCCAAGTCCTCGCGCACCGCCACGCCCGCGTCGGGGTCCGGTAGGAGATTCCAGTTCGGCTCCGGCATCTGCTGGATGCGACCCGTGGCGAGGTCGGTGAGGCGCTTCAACTCCGCGCCCGCCTTGGTATAACCCGCACGGTCGTAGGCAAGTTGGTCGAGCCGCCCCGCCGCCGCCGTGAAGTCCGCCAACCGCGCCCGCCCCAGCTCCGCGACCCGACTGGCCGATAGATCAACGGAAGCCTGTGACAAGTTCACGTTGGCCGGGTCCACAGGGTCGCCAAGGGCGAACAGTAGCGGGGCCGGTTCGCCAGATTGCTCCTGCTGCGCCTGCTCCACGCTCACCGGCTGCCCATTGGCGTGCGTGATGGCGATGTCGTCCTCGTTGAAGACGACGTAGTTGTAGGTCCTCTGAGCAGAGGCCATGTAGGCACGAGCTTCAGCTTCAGTGTCAAACGTCCTGTCGGAACCGCCAGACGGGTCGCCCACGGTCCACTTCCTTGAAATGGCCCGGCTTGGTGGAAGAAGTCGCAGATTGTTGCCCCGGCTCCCCTGGTCGAGATAGCGGATGCCTTTGATGCCGTTGGCTGCAAGCGTGGCGGATGCGATTTGGGAGTAGTCCCTGTCGAATCGTGGCGACAGATTTCCAGTTGGCCGTTCAAACTCACGGTAGATTTGCGCGCCAGACATTCCCGCCATTAGCTCCGGCGCGGCTCCAGCGGCGACTATCGCCTTCCGCACCTGCTCACTCTGCTCACTCAAAGGCTTGTCCCAGTCCAGCAGCTCATCCGGCTCCACGTTCAGGGAGACGGTGTATTGCTGACCCTTCACCGGCTGAACGTCAAACGACCAGCGCTCCAAGATAGATTCAATGGCGGCTTGAGCCTCTGAACGCGACGAGTAGCTACTGAAACCATCTTCCACGTCGGCCCAAGTGACTGGAACCCCATTCTCCATGTTGCTGTCCCATTGGTCCGCTAGATGGCTGGGAACATCGTTTGGCCATTGTGGAGACTGGCGCAGAGTTGAAAGGTCTTCCGCCGTCAGATTCCGGCTCGCGTTTTCGCTGCGGGTAAGTGTGTCGCGGTATTGCTGCGCCACCTCGGGATTCTCCGCGAAGTAAAGCCCCCAGCCATACACCTGCGCACCTTCGCCCGTGCCGATCTTGCTGGTGCTGAACCGGTCAAACTGATGCGGCGTGCCATGATGCGCCGTCAGCGCCAGTTGCGACGCCCTCGCCCCCGGCGGCACCACCAGCGCATTCCGGGCGTAGATGGGCTTCGCCTTCGCCAAGTTGGTGCGCTTCCCCTCCGCCGCCGCCCGCAACGCGCGTGCGATGATGGTCCGCGCATCCGTGTCCACGCTGGACCAGTTGGAGTTCACCTTGCCCAGCAGCCGCGTGATGGCGTCCTTGAGTGCCAGCCAGAGCTTCGCCATCAGTCCGCGCTGTTCGTGGGTCAGCGTCTCCTGCTCCAGCACATCCGCCACGGCCTCGTATTGGAGCGTCTGGGTGTCGAGGTTGCCATAGACCGCGCGGGTCGCGGCCAGTTGCTCCGGCGTCAGGCTGGCAAAGATGCGGGCCACGGCCGCCTGAATGGCCGGGTCGTTCTGCACCGCATGAAACGCCTCCTCGATAAACGTGGCCCGCGCCTGCTCGGGCGACGTGAGGTAAGCCGCGTTGAGATAAATCTGGCCCATGTTCGGGTCATACCAACCGCGCACCCCGCGCCCGTTGTGCGTCAGGTCCAGCCGATGGGTGACGACCGTGTTCGGCGGCAACCCGCCAAACGCGAGCGGATTCAACGCCTCCGTGGCCTGCTTGATGGACATTCCCTTGCCAGGGCGAGCGGTGGGGGCTAGGGCGAATTGCGAACCGCGTCCCGGCCGCCCACCGCGATCCGGTTGACCAATGGCGCTGACCGGCAGCCCCAGCGACACCAGCCAGTCAAACAGCCGCTCCGCCTTGGCCCCGCCGCTGATCTGGCCGGCCATGACCGCCCCCCGCTGCGGGGCATAGGGCACGAACTCGCTGAACCGGGGATTGCCCCACACGCGCCGCCACTGGCCGTTCGCCGGCACCGTCAGCTCGCCATGGATGATCCGAACCTCGCCCGCCGCGACCGGCGTGTCCGAGGCAATGGCGTCCGCGAACTCCCGCGCCGTCCGAATGGGCCGCTGCTGGCTCACGGGCTGCGCTGCTGGGTCGAATCCAGGCGGCATGAGGATGCCCGTCTCCAGCGACCCGTTGGCTCGGGTGAAGACCACCACGCGCGGAGCGGTGCTGCCCACGACCGACCGGCTGGCGTTGATGCCCTGCTCGTAACCCCGCAGGATGTTGCCCGTGACGATGTGGCGCGTCGTGTTGGTTTCGGACGTGTCGTTGAACAGCGCATCCTCCGCCCCCGGCAGGTTGTCCACGAGATAGCGGTCAACCCCCTCCGTCTTGCTGACGGCGAAGGTGAGCGTGCGCCTGGCCGTGTTGGTCGCCAGCACGACTTCCTGCCGGCTGGCGCTACTGAAGTCCGCCGTCTCCTTGCCGCGCAACCGGAGGTTCACCACGACGCCGTAGAACTGCGGTTGGCCACTGCCCGTGCCGTCCACGCCAAAGGTGCGCCCCATGCGCGTCAATGCCTGGCTCACCTTCTCGCGCGCCTCTTGGAAGTTCGTGCGGATGCGGTCCAGTTGGTCGGACGTGCTGCCGCGCGCGGTGGCAGTGGCGATGCGTTCGCGCTCGGCCACCCGGCTCTGCTGGAGCCACGCGGACACTTCCTGCCGCACCCGCGCATCGTTCTGCTCGGCCATGGCCGTCGCCTCGTCGTGCGTGAGCGGTTTGTTGGTGAGGCGCACCCTCACCTTCTCCAGCGTGGCGGGACCGTCGAACTGGGTGTTGCCCGTGCCCGCCACGTAGTCGCTCTTTTCCAGCGTCTCGGCGCGGAGGTCTTCCGGCGTGGCCTTGAGCGGGTTTTCGCCCAACTCGTCGAGCAACCGGATTTCGTTGCGGTAGGCGTCATCAATCTCGTCCCACAAGGCTTGCGCATCGGCATTGGGCAGCAGCACGAATCCACCCGTGGCCTTCCGCGCGAAGCCGTCCGTGTCGGGAGCCTCGCCTTGCTGGGCCATGGGCATTTGGATTTGCGCCAGGGCCACGGCGTCGGGATGGGCTTGCAACACCCGGAACACCACCTCGTCCCCGATCTCGTTGAAGATGTCCTCGGCGAAGTCCTTCTGCTGCGTCACGTCGCTTTCCGTGTCGGCCGAGGTGTTGGCGTTCAGGCTGGCGAGCTTGCCCCGCAGCATGGTGAGAAACCGCTTCTCCGCCGCCAGCGAACTGCGCAGGAAGATGTATTCCGGCAGCTTGGTCTGGCCGAAGCGCATGATGCGACCGAGCATCTGCATCATGGCCGTGATGTCCGGCTGGGGCTGCGCCACGATCATCACGCGCTGGCGTTGGTCACGGAAGCGCGGGTCAGTGTGGGCAGAGACGCCAGTGGAGGACGCGCCGTTGACGATGATGGCATCGAGCGCGCCGTGGTTGTAGTCGCGCAGGATGACATTGCGCTCGGCTTGCTCGCGTTTGCCCAGCACAGCTTCGCCGCCTTCCTCCGTGAGTTCCCCGTCGCGGGCCGTGATCTCGCCCACGCGCACCCCGCCGGCCTGCAACTCGCGCTTGATGTAGTCAATGGGCGAGATCGGAAACTGGCTCAGGTCGGTGTCCTTGATCTGCTGTTCCAGCGCGCGGTAGAAAGCCCCGCCGTCGGGCAGGTCTTCCGGCGTGAGGATGAGCTTGCGTTTGCCGTCCGGGGCCAGCGGGTCGCGCACGGTGACTTCGAGCAGCTTGCGCATCTCGCGCAGGAGGATGCCATTGAACGAGAACGGCAACCCCATCTGCTGCAAGTCCACGATGGGGCCGGCCATCGTGTTGTAGAGGCTGATGAAGGGCTTGCGCATGACCGGCTGCCCGGTCTTCGGGTCGGTCACGACGTTGCCGGCGGCGTCCCGCTGCGGCTCGCGCAGCACACGCAACGCCTCCCGCACCACGTTGGGCGCACGCAGGGCCAGCAGGTATTGCTGGGAGAGGTTGAACAGGCGCGAACCGAAGTGCTGCGCCACGACGTTGACCTGCGCCTCATCTGGACGAATCTGGTTCTCGTCGTCGGCCCACGTTCCTCCAGCGATGTTGATCTGTGCCGCCAACCGCTTCAGGTCGCCCAGGAAGCTGGTGTAGGTGTCCGCCGCCTCGGCTTCGGCCTCCGGGTTGGGCGTCGCCGCAACGAACTTGATGTTGACCCCATCGTAGTTCTGCTCGCGGCGCACGAACTCGCCCGCCCGCGTGAGCATGGAGGAAAGCGCCTGCTGAAGCGCGTTGCCACCCCGTTGCAGCAGCTCGACCAGCGCCTCGGTGCTCAAGCCGCTCCGGCTGATGAGCGTCGGCACGCTGTAAAGGCCCAGGTTGTCGGCCCGCTTGGAGAATGTGGCCGTGAGCATATACGTGCCCCCGGCCAGCGGCAGGATTTCGTCCTGCAACTTGATGTTCAGGTCGCTGTCCTGTCCCGCCGCCACGTGTGCCTCGTCCAGAATCAGAATCGCGTTGGGGGCCAGCGCGCGGAGGGCGGCATAGCGCGGACCGTCGGGCTTGGCCTGCCGGTCGCGTTTGCGCCGCGCCTTGTCCCTGGCGGACTCCGAAAACCCACGCGGCTTGTCCGACTTCAACTGCTCGTAAGTGGTGAAGAAGGCATCATGGCCGGCAGGCAGCCTGCCAGTGCGGGCAATCTCGGCCAGTTCATCCGCTTTGCTGCCGCTGCTGCGCACCTCGTTGCCGCGCCCATCCACGTAGCTGAATTGCGAGTCCGTGATGAACGGCTTGAGCGTCTTGTTCCCCACGGAGGGCAGGTCGCGCCCCGCCATGTCCTCGTAGAGCGTCTTCTTGGCCGTGATGAACACGGGGACTTTCCCGACGCGCTTGGCGTATTCGATGATGGCCGCAGCCGTGCGCCCCTTGCCCACGCCCGTCTGGTCCCCGTTGATGAGCGCGCTGCCCCGCTCGATGTTGCGGATGGCCAGCGCCACGGCATCAATCTGCGCGGAGGAGAGCCGGAGGAACAGGTCGTCTTGGGTCCAGCCCAGCCGGTTCGCCACGAAGGCGTCCACGGACAGCCCAACTTCCCGCTCCAAGTCGAGCAGTGCCGCGCGGGTGGGGTCCGCGAGGTTGACGGGGGAAACGAGCTTGGGGTCCGCGTTCTGGGAGACGGCGACGTAGGGGACGTTCAGTCGGCCTTCAACGATTCCCGTCCCAGCAGGCTGTAAGCCGTCTCCCACCACGCCGGGAGCGCCTTCGGGTCGCGGGGTCGCGCCTGCATCCACCGCTGGAGTTCCGGCTGGTGATTCTCCACCACGCGGAGGCTGCACAGGGCTTCCTTGATCCGGCTGAATATCTGGCCGGACTGGGGGATTTCCGCCGGGCTGATCGGCAGGGCTTCCCCCGCCAGCAGTCCCGAGTTGAGGTCGTGGGCCAGCAGCCGGAGGTGTTCCGGGTCTCCCTCCGCCTGGGCGCGGTGGTGAAACAGGTTCTCCACCGCCAACGCCAGCGTCTCGCGGAGGGCGTCCTTCTGGGATTCGGTTTGCATCTTGAAGTTTGGTTTCGAGTTCCTGCCATGTCTTGAAGACGGGCGGCGGTTGCACGAACGGTCGCACCAATCCGCCGTTTGCGCTAGCGGGAGTTTCACCCTTGCCGTTGATGACCACCACATCCACCGGCCAGCCCGCGCCCATGCCCTCGTAGAGCGAGCCATCCACGGTGAACCAGTCGGTCACGTTGAACCGCTTGAACAGCTCCAGAAACTCCGGGCGACGGTAGGCGGCGGCACGCGACTCCGGCGAGCCGAACATGGCGGACGGCGAACCCGTCTTGCTGCCAATGATGATGACCGCGCGCCCGTCGGGGGTGAGCGTGTCGAGCGAGTTGAGCATGATCGCCAGGTCAATGCTCGGGGTCTCGGTCTTGGTCGTGACGCCGCCATAGATGGGGAAGCGGACGGAGTTTCCTTGCGCGTCCAAGACGGAGCCGAAGGGCGGATTGGCGATGAGGCGGTCAGGCCGGAAGAGTTGCGCCGTGGTGCGATGGGGAATGCCCGTGGCGTCCTCGGACTTGATGATGGCGTTGGGGACCGACTGCCGCAACCGCCCGACGCGCTGCGGGTCAATCTCGTTGGCGATGATCTGGGCCGAGTCCGGCGCGGTGATCAGCAGCATCCCGTTGCCCGCGGTGGGTTCCAAGATGCGCTTACCGCCCTCGATGTCCGCCAGCAGCCCGGCGAGGTAGGCCAGTGGCGGCGGCGTGCTGTAAGCCTGCTTGGTCTTGCTCTCCGCCGTGCGGATGCCCAGGCGCTTGCTCTGCTCGTAAAGGGCCACGAGGCGCGCGTATTTCTCCTGCGGAGTGCCGGGGCCACGGGCAATCTCGCGCGCGGCCAAGGTCAGTTGCAGCTCGCGCTCTTCCTCGGCCTGCTTGGGGTTTGCGGGAGCGGGAGGCGCGTCCAGTGCGGCGATGTCGGCGCTGGCCTGCTCGCGCGTGGCGTCTTCCAGTTCGGGGTTGTTGTCCACCGCCGTCACCCACGCACCGCGCAGGTAGGACTTGAGCGAATCCCACAGTTCCGGCAGCTCGCTCTGAATCCGCGCGGCGAAGTCCTTGAACCGGCGGATGCCGTCCTTGGCGTAGAGGCTCGCCATCTCGGCGGCGATGATCCCGATCTCGGGGTCCACGCCCGCACTGACCTGTCCCAGCTTCCCACGCAGACGCTTCTTGAGTTCTTCGAGCCGCGCCTGCTCGGCGGGGGTGAGCTTGGTGGGTTTCGTCGGAGACTGTGGCTTCTGAGCCGGAGCCTCGGGCGCAACCTTACCCGCCCGCTCCAGCGTCCGCATGATGGCCGCTGCTGCTTCCTGCGGAGTCACCTGGGCCAACCCCACGCCGGCCAAGAACTGCTGCACCGCCGCCACGAGTCGCTGCCAGGTCGAGCTGTTCTTGCCGTGTTCCTTGGCGATGAATTCCTCCCCCAGTCGAGCGCGGAAGTCGGCTTCTGATTCACCGGCTGCCCGGCGATAGCCTTGCGCTTCCAGTTGCGCCACCACCTCGGGCGTCAGATGCGTCGCCACGAAATCAGCAATCAACTTCTGTCCGTCCGCGCTCGCCATGGCCGCGTGCGCCAGTTCATGCCGCACCACTTCCAGCGCCCGCGCTTGGCTGCCAATGTTCGCGGCCACGAGATACACCTTGCCCTCGTAGAACACCCCCGCCGCCTTGTCCGGGTCATGCCCGGATTCCTGCAAGCCAGCCCGCACCTCGGCGGGCAAGTCGCTGCCACTGTCCACGACGCTGATGGTCGGCTGCGCGGCCCCGGCCAGCGGTGCGCCCATGCTGGCGACCCAAGAATTAACCTTCGCCACCTGCGGCGATGGAGTGGCGTTGTTTAACTCTTCGTCCACCACCGGGTTATACCCCTCGCGCACCGCCTGAATCGCCCCGGCCAAGTCGGGGTCCACCAACGGCTCGCGCTGGATGTTCAGCGGCGTCTGCGGCGTGGCCTGCACCGCTGCGTCGCCCCGGATGCGGTTGCGCGGTTTGGGCTGAATTACGGGGTCAGGGCTGCCAGCGGCGTCATCCGCCGCCCTGTTGAAATCATCCCACCAGTCATCGAATCGCTTCCCTTCAAACGACAGTGGAACGTCATCATCCGCGCCAGCGTTTCGCAGCAGGGCCAGCAAATCGTTCTCAATCTCAGGGTCCAACCGCATCTTGTGAGCGTTCTGGAGCGCGCTGGCAGCACGACCAATCGGACGCCCCGCTTTCGACTCAGCGTTGAGCCATGCCACCACTTTGGAATACGCCGCTGCACCACCACTGCTGGGCTTCTTCGCTGGCGTGAAACTCGGCCGCTGCCCCGGCACCGCTACTGGCGCACCCGGTTGCGGGAGCCGCCCGACGCCGGGGACCGGGCCTTGCGGCGTTCCCCCCGCTGGACGCGCAGGGCGATTGCCAGCGCTTGCTTCCGGCTGCGCTGGCCCGACTGGAGCAACTCCCGGAGGTTGAACTGGAACGCTGCCTTCGACGGGGACATTTTGAGGGGCATCGGCTGGCCTTTCGCTTTTGGCACGGAGCACTTTCAGTTCCGCCCGCGCCTTGAGTTGGTCCGCCAGCGTGGCATCCGGGCTGGCCATCACGTCGCGCAACCGCTCCACCCGGTTCTGGTCTGCCGGCGACAGCTTGGTGGTCCAGTCCACGCCTGGTGCCACCGGAGCGCCGGGGACCGGTCCTTGTTCAACGATAGGGGCGGAACCTTTAACAGCCGTTGGCGGAATTAAAGGTTGCTGAACAACCGGGGCCACCACAGGAGCAGGGGCCGCCCCGCCAGTCGGCAGATTCGGGGCAGCAGCCACGCTCGTCCCGGCGGCGACCGCAGGCACCGTGGGCGGCATCGGAAGGTTCTGTCCCGTGACCGGATTGGCCGGAGGAAGCGGCGGAGGCTTGACTGTGTTCG
>Ga0194051_1001233_pt1 | contig 13718 bp, 14 predicted proteins | sample SepL2320m_MetaG_FD_161275 | JGI IMG/M metagenome (GOLD analysis project Ga0194051, IMG submission 161275) | Anoxic zone freshwater microbial communities from boreal shield lake in IISD Experimental Lakes Area, Ontario, Canada - Sep2016-L239-20m | ecosystem: Environmental > Aquatic > Freshwater >... | reverse complement strand
CACCAAGCGTTATCACTCAAAGCGGCAAGTTCGCGAGGACCTGATGATCGGGCTCTCTCAAGCGATCGTCCCCTATGAGCTGAAGCGTCGCGCCTCACCTCGACAGTGGCTGGGATTCGTTGCCGGGGAAGCAGTGCATCTGCCCTCCACCGTGAAGCGGGTTCGGGCCTCGTTGCGAATTGCTGACGAGATGGTGGAGGACGGGCCTCGAATCCCTAAGCTGTGAGAGTCCAAGAAGTACAAATGACTGCCCGGAGTCGACGAGTGGGCATCGGATTTTGTTCGGAGGGAGGCTTGTGCGCCTCGCGGTAATTGGTGATACCCAGCATTATCGAGACAGCGACGGCCGCCTCTGCGCGCTCGAGCCCGTTGTGAATCAGCTTGACCGGTGGGCCGAGTTTTTTGATGAGGTCGTGGTGTGTGCCCCTCTTGATGCTGGTCCTCCTCCGGCAGGTTTTGGCCCGTACCGCTCGTTAAACCTGAGCATCGAACCGTTAAAAAAGGCTGGCGGCAACACTCGCTCTGCAAAGTTTGGACTGATCGGGCATTTGATCCCTTGGGCACTCACTACTCGTCGCGTCGCTCGGTCTGTAGACGCAGTGCATCTGCGCTGTCCGTGCAATATTGGGTTGGTTGCAATTTTTTCTACTTGGCGTGCAGGTGCACTTCGATACGCCATGTACGCGGGTGTCTGGCACGACTATGCGGGTGAGCCTCGCTTCTTCCGACTGCAGCGCAAGCTGTTGGGTAGTAAATGGTTCGGTGGCCCCGTGAGTGTTTACGCCGGCAAAAATCCATCTCGGCCGCACCTCGAACCATTCTTCAGTCCCTCGTTCTCGAGTGCCGACATCAAGGCCGCACGGCCTCGTTCCGATGCGAAGATCGAACGCATTCGTGATTCCACCGTGACGGGGCCATGGCACCTAGTCACTGTGGGGCGACTGACTCCGAACAAGAATCAGCAGACCATCATTCGTGCCTTACCAGCGATTGTGCAGGGTGGGGCAGACATCACGTTGGATGTTTATGGCGATGGGCCCTGTCGATCCGACTTAGAAAAACTTGCGAGCGACCTAGGAGTGGCTGATCTGGTGACCTTCCACGGCTCGGTTGATCATGGCGAGGTCATGGAGGCCTTCGCCGCTGGCGACCTCAACTTGTTGTCAACTCGGCAAGAGGGTTACGGGAAAGTACTCCTCGAGAGCATGGTGCACGCGACCGTGCCGGTGTTTGGTCAGAGCCCAGTGTCGGGTGAAATCTCGGGTGAGGGTACGCGTGGTCTGGTGTTTACATCTGAGGATTCCGCCCGGCTAGCTGAGTTGGTCTTGGAGTTGATTGGCGACAGCGTGCGGTGGGCGAATATGGCGGTTGCTGCTCGTGACTATGCGGGCACCATGACCCTTGAAGCATTCCAGGATCGGGTGCGTGAAATGCTTGAACGGCAGTGGGACGTCACGCTGAATAACCCTGCTTCACGGAGCGAGTCAGCGTGACTCAAGAGCCCCGGGGGACCGACAGCTTTACGCTGGTCACGCAGTATTACCCGCCCGAACGTGGAGCGGCACAGGTGCGCTTAGGTTCGATCGTTGCCGACTTAGTTAGGCGAGGAAACCGAGTCGAAGTGGTAACTGCGTTGCCGAACTATCCAGTGGGAAAGATCTTTGCTGGCTGGTCCCACCGGCCACTTCAATCCCATGATGAGAACGGCGCAAAAATTCGGCGAGTCTGGGTTTGGGCATCAATGGGGAGCGGCCTGGGACGAATCCTGAACTACTTCTCGTTCGGGGTGATGTCGGTTCTTGGCATTGGATCCGCTCACAAATCTCATTGGGTCGTTGTGGAGTACCCCACGCTGTTCGGGGCAGCCCCCGCCGTGGTGTGCGCAAAGCTGCGTCGGCAGCGAGTCGTCATTATCGTTGCCGATTTGTGGGTGGACTCGATTGTGGAAATCGGAACGATTTCTGATGGTTCCCTTGTTGCGTTTTTGCGATGGGCTGAGCGAGCCATGCTGCGCCAAGCGGACGCAGTGACGGCAGTAACAGAGGGTGTTCGAGACGCGTTACTCGCCAAGGGAGTCACGACTGAGCAGATGACCTGGCTGCCAAATGGTGCCGATACCGAGATGTTTTCACCGGGTCCACAAGACCCAGCGGTTCGAGCCGAACTTGGCCTTGCTGCGGGTGAGCACCTGTTCTTGTATGCCGGTACCCACGGCTATGTCCATGGCCTTGAGGTAGTGCTTGATGCTGCTCAAGAACTTGTCGATGAACCGGTCCGCTTTGTGTTAGTGGGCGGGGGTTCCGAGAAGGAGTCCCTGCAAGAGCAGGCAGCAACGCGCGGGCTTCAAAATGTGACCTTTCTTGATCCTGTGCCGCCACAAGAGGTTGCCCGACTGCTGAAATCATGCACCGCTGGCTTGGCAACCGTGCGTGAAGGCGATGTCTATCGCACGATCCGCTCTGCAAAAATGCTCCCCACCATGGCGAGCGGCTTGCCAGTGATCTATAGCGGCGATGACGAAGGATCCAGGCTCGTCGCAGCAGCAGGGGCCGGGATTGTGACCGCCCCTGGAGACGGCGCAGATCTAGCGGCGGCGGTGCGTCGAATCATTGCCTCGCCCGCCTATGCGGCCGAGCTCGGTGCAGCAGGACGCAGCTGGATTGAGGCACACGCAAGTTGGCATCAACTCGTTGGGACATGGCTGGATCAGTTACACAAGATTGACTCAGCGGGGATCATCTCTGCGCCCGCTGCCGGACAAGGGGCATCAACATGAAGCTCGCCGACCTGTATCAACGCGCACCCGTGCCCGTTCAGAATGCCTTTGCGACTGGCTATGGGATGAAGGAACTTCCGCGCCGACATGGCGGACAATTCCGGCGAGAGATCTTCGACCTGAACGTCCGGCAGTGGTGGCCGGAGGAAGAACTGCAGGTCGATCAGGACTCACGCCTTCGCTCGATGGTGACTTGGTGTGCTGCGAGAGTTCCGTATTATCGAGACATTTTTAGCGAACTTGGCATCCATCCGAGCGATATTCGCACCGCAGCAGACTTGTCGCAATTGCCAATCTTGGACAAGGAAATCGTTCGCGCTGACCCCGACCGTTTCTTGCCAGACCAGCCTCGCCCCAAGCTGATCGCGCAGACCACAGGCGGCACCACAGGAACCCCGGTGCGGTACTGGGCCTCGCTCAACGCAGTAAGGGCGAACTACGCCACCTATGAGGCCCGGTGTCGCTCCTGGGCGGGGGTTCGACTCGGCCAGCGGATGGCTTCGTTTCATGGGCAGCCCATTATCCCCGAGGCACAGGTGGGCGGGCCGTACTGGCGGCGCAACCTTGCATTCAACCAAGTGTATTTTTCGGTCTATCACCTGAACTCGCTGACCTTGCCCGCGTATGTGGCTCAACTCGACAAGTTTCAGCCTGAGGTCATTGCGGGGTACACCTCTGCAGTCCACCGCATAGCTCGCGGCCTGATCGATTCTGGCGATGTCGGACGAGTGCAGCCCACCGCAGTTCTCGTGAGCTCTGAGACACTCACACCGGCTGTGCGACAAGACATCCAAACAGCCTTCGGTTGCAGAGTCACCAACGCATACAGCCTGGGTGAACTCGTGGCCTTCATCTCTGAGTGTGACCAAGGAGAGCTTCATATCAGCACTGAGTACGGCATCGTGGAATTGATTCAGAACGAAGCGGGGTCGGGAAGCGAGATGATCGCAACGGGGTTGATTAATCAGGGGATGCCACTGCTTCGATACCGAACCGGCGACCTTGCCGTTCCTGCCGAAGCGAGCGCTTCGCTCTGTGGGCGCGGCCTGCCTCGCGTGGCGGAGATTATTGGTCGCGTGGATGACGTGGTCCGCACTCCTGAGGGGGCAACGGTCGGCCCTGCTCCGATGAGTCTTGCGTTTCAGCGGGTGCCGAATCTTCGCCGGGCTCAAGTTCGCCAGGAGAGCGTCGAGGAACTCTCCGTCTTGATTGAGGTTGATGACTCCTTTACGAGCGGGGACGAAGCGTTTCTCGTGGGCGAGTTGCGAAAGCGCCTCGGGCCATCGATTCGATTGCTGGTGGAACAGGTTCCGACGTTGCCCAGAACCTCTGGTGGTAAAGAGCGGCTGGTGATTTCCACCCTGAGTTCTGCAGAGGGCACCCCGTGAGGTTCCGCTTCGGGAATCGCTTTGATGACAGGTTTGCCGCAATCGGTCCTCGTGTCGCCTTCGTCGGCATACATTCTGGCGGGCGAAAGGAACAGCCCGTCAGCCAGAACGAAACACTCGGACGGCTCTTTCAGCAATCTGGCTACCGAATCCGGCGGGCGTCCTCAATCAAGAACCCTGCACTGAGAACTGCGCATCAAATCATCTCACTCATTCTGTGGCGCCGGGTAGACCTACTCGTGATTGCGATCTTCTCTAGTCGGTCGTTTTGGATTGCCGAGTTCGCGACACGTTTGGGGGCGTTGACCGGCAAGCGCATGATTTTGTTCCTGCATGGTGGAAATCTTCCAGTGTTTGGCCCCGAGAACCGAGCGTGGGTCGAGCGAGTCTTTCATCGCGCCGATCGTGTCCTTGCCCCCTCCGAGTTCCTTGCCGAAACATTCCGAGAGTGGGGGATAGACGTTCGAGTGATTCCAAACGTGCTCGCGATTGAGAGCTACGAGTACAGCCCTCGAACAGAAGCAGGTCCAAATCTTTTGTGGATGAGGACCTTTCATGAGCACTATGACCCCAAGATGGCAGTTCGTGTCTTTGCCCGAGTCGTAGAAAAGTATCCAGATGCAAGGATGACCATGGGTGGGGCAGACCATGGCCTGCTCGAAGAAACCCGCAACGAGGCGCGTCGCCTTGGGGTCGATGATCAGATCCAGTTCCCGGGGTACATGCTCGCCCCAGCAAAGCGGCGCGCATTCGCAGAGAATGACATCTTCTTGAATACAAACGTTGTCGACAACATGCCCGTGAGTCTGCTTGAAGCCGCCGCCTCGGGCCTGGTTCCGGTAGCAACGGCAGTAGGCGGCATTCCAGCCTTGATCACGAACGGCCTCAATGGGGTTCTCGTGGCCGCTGGCGATGACGAGGCGATGGCTGTTGAGGTCTGCCAACTGCTCGCAGACTCAGGTCGCTATGCCGCTCTGTCTGCTGCAGCGCGTGAACTCGCAGAGCGGTCCTCGTGGCCGCAGGTGAAAGGGTTGTGGGAGGAGCAGATAGCCTTGCTTCTGCCAGGGGTTGCACACCCGTGATCAACCCCTCACTACAGACTGAGGAGAATGACACGGGAGAAGAAGTCAGAAAAAATGAAGGAGCAGATGTGGCAGGACAGGTGCAGGGTTCGGGGTCTGCAGGTGGGGTTGAAGTTCGCGAGGCTCGCGAAAGTGACCTTGCTGCGGTTGCCGCGCTCCACGTTCAAGCCTTTCCTGGCAGCGTGCTCGGCGAACTCGGAGTTGAAGCCGTCCGGCGCAGCTACAAGTGGCAACTGACTGGACCTCACGACTTGACGGCGCTGGTCACCGCGAGTTCGGGCACCGTCACGGGTTTCTTATTCGGCGGAGTTTTTCGGGGGTCAACCATTGGATTTGTTAAGGCGGAGCGCTGGTTCCTCGTAACTCGGGTGGCACGACACCCTGGCATTCTCCTCCGAAGTGTGGGGTGGAAGCGGATCACCCTTGGGGTTCGATTGCTCCTTCGCCGCTCCTCGCCGGCCGTACCCGAGAAGCCCGATGACGTCCCCCGAAAATCCTTTGGAGTCCTCGCGATTGCAGTAGATCCGAAGACCCAAGGCCAAGGTTTAGGAGCGATTCTGATGCGAGAAGCCACCAAGAGAGCCAAAGCCCAAGGGTATGTCTCTATGCACCTCACCGTGCACCCCACCAACACATCTGCAGTGGCCTTTTACCGCTCGCTCGGCTGGACTGAGTTCAACGAAGCGAACGGAACTTGGGTCGGCCGTATGACGCTTTCACTTGAGGTCGACGCTGCCCCCCTGCGTGATCCTGACTGAGGTTTCAATGGCGAACAGACACAGGCAAGCAGTACAGATGCTGCTGCTTGGTTTCCTCGCAGCATGCTTGCTGTTCGGGTTGTATGTCATCTTCGTGCGAACTGCCCCCGGGCAACGCTTCGATGACATCGCATTCGAGGGAAGGAAGGCCACTCGCTTAGCTGCACGTCGTCCTGCCACGTTCCTCGTGCACATGCTGACGGTTCCGTCGATCTTGATAGGTTGTCTTGCGATTGCGGTCGATACGTTCCGACGGGGTTGGTGGCGAACGGGAGCGGTAGCACTCTGTTCGGTGGGACTCACGGGGCTTCTTGCGAGGCTCCTGAAGGGTGCCCTAGGGCGACCATCACTCGTTGACTTGGCATACGCAAGCTCGCGGAACTCGTTTCCGAGCGGGCACTCGGCCACGGTAGTGGCTGTGTTGCTTGCCGCAGTTTCTGCCTGCGAGCCAAGTGTTCGAGCGTTTCTAGCTTCTGCATGCGCTCTGCTCTGTGCGGTGTACGCAGCCACGCTCCTCGGTTCTGGTTGGCACCGTCCGAGTGATGTGCTTGCGGGGATTTGCTTAGCAGTTCTGGTTGTTGCCACGAGCACTGCAGCACGACTGCTCTGCTTTCAAGAAGCTTCCGACCGACCAGGAAACTCGGCTTGGTGGTTCGAGCATCTGGCGTTGCTCGTGCGACTCGGTGCGCTGCGGCCGGTGCGAATGGTGTGGTTCGTATCAGCCTGTGCAGTGGTACTCACGGCGCTGCTGCAAAACCCCAGATCCAATCAGAACCACTCGTTGCTGAGTTACCTGGCGGTTGTTCTGGCCTGCTGCATTGTCAGTATGAGCGCTGTCTTTGCGTTCGCAGAAATCTTGGGGAGCTCGAAGTCCCTCATCGTTGCGGAAACAGAAACCGAAACACGGTCTCCAGAAGTTCAGTGATCTCGTCTGCAGCCTTGGCGTAGGTGCGCTTTGATCCACCCATGGGATCGGCCACATCGAATGAAGTCTGACGAGACAGAATTGCTCCAGGGGTCCGCAGAGCGTTGGCCTGCTTAATCCAGGCGGTCTCGGACACCTCGCTTGGCCGCCAGCCCACGATCGGTGCCAGTTCGGCGAGTTCTTTCAGCGGGAAGGCCTTTTTGATGGCATCAACATCAAGTTCTGCAAGAGCAGTCAGATGGCGGCGTTCCATGGTGAGAATGAGATCAGCAGCACCAATTGTGTCTGCATCGATCTGCTTGCTCTCATGGTGAGAGAGGTCAAACCCGCGTGCAGTCATGGTATTGATGGAGCCCTTCGTGGCTGGCATGCCGCCTTCGAGCATCCCAGAGGAGACCACGACCGCATCCACCCCCCTTGCAAGCAGCATGTTCGTAGCAAGACCCTCGGCCATAGGTGAACGGCATTGATTTGCGGTGCACATGCACAGCAGTCGGAACACGCTCACGAGTTCTGGCTCACAATGGGAACTGAGGATTCCGGTACCGAATCAGCCACTACCTCTTGAAGCCGCTTGGACTCACCGCCGGGCAGTATGTGGCGCAGCAAGCTGGTCACCACCAACAAGTCGAGTCGTGCAGACGCATTCTTCAAGTACCAGCGATCAATAGCGAGCTTCACGGGCACAACCACGCGCTGGTAGGCATCACCGTTGACGTCTTTATCAATCTCCGTTCGCTCCCAATCCCCCACAATCAGTTGCGTCGGCCCAGCAATACCAGGGGGAGCAGACAGCACTTGTTGCCAGTCGGAGTTCTGAAGGTCAACAAAGTCTGGTGCTTCTGGGCGTGGGCCGAGTAGACACATCTCACCACGGACCACGTTGTACAACTGCGGCAATTCGTCGAGGTGTAACGAGCGCATGCGGGCGCCGATCGGCGTGATCCGCTGGTCATTTGTGCTGGTCAGTGAGACACCCGAAGCATGTCCATCAGCGGTGTCCACTCGCATGGAACGGATTTTCCACATGCCAAATGTTTGGCCACCAACTCCAACCCGCGGGACCGTAATGAGTGGTGCGTGGCCGTCGTAGCGGCGCACAGCAAGGGCGAGAATCCCCACGATTGGGGCGGTTAGCACTGCAAGAATCGTTCCCAACAAGCGGTCAATAACGAGTCGGAATGAAAACCACGAAGACATGGTGTTCAGCGCCTCACTGGGACAGTGCCCCGCTCAGGACTGAGCAAACACGCTCAACATCTGAAGAATCCAGCTGTGTGTGGAACGGAAGACTGAGTGCCCGTTCCGCATAGGCATCGGCAACCGGAGTCCCTCCTGGGCCCGAATCCAATCCGTTGTCTGCAAACCATTGAAAGGTATGCAGCGGCCGAAAATGCAAGCTTGATCCAATCGACTCGGCTGAGAGCTGTTTCTGTACGATCGATCGGTCGGTTCCTTCGGGAAGCAGCACCACCATCAGGTGATCGGCTCCGCCCTCGGGGAGTTCGCGTGGCACGATTTGCAGACCCTCGATTGCACCAAGGAGTTCGCGGTACTGCAGGGCTAACTCGCGTCGTCGCGCTTGAAGATCAGGGAACCGAACAAGCTGGGCGCGAGCGATAGCAGCGAGCACATCTGGAAGGTTTGCTTTGAGGCCATCGCCCAAAATGTCGTAGCCCTCTGTCTTTGCTCCTGGGGTGTAGCGAGCCCAAGCATCTCGGCTCAGTCCGTGAAGCCTGAAGGACTGAGCGAAGGCGGCCAACTCTGCATTGTCGGTTGCAAGCGCTCCGCCTTCGGCCGAAGTGAGGTTCTTCGTTGCATAGAACGAGAAACAGCAGCCTGCGTTTCCTCGTCCTCCGATCATGCCCCGCTCATCTCGAGCCCCGAGGGCGTGTGCAGCGTCCTCAATAAGTGGCACACCAGCATCGGCACACAGCTGATGAATCTCGGGCGAGAAAGGAGTTCCTGAGAAGTGCACACCAATCACTGCGTCCAGGCCACCGCCTTCGAGCGCGGCGGCCAACGCGGTAGGAGACAAGTTGAATGTGTCCTGTTCAATGTCGAGCGGCACCGGTCGCAGCCCACGGTGAAAGGGTGCAATCGCCGTTGAGACGAAGGTCCAAGTTGGCACACCGATTCGCGAGCCCTCAGGAAGGCCGAGATGCGCTGAGGCAATCTCTAGGGCGGCAGTGCACGAAGACATTGCAATGACGTGTTCGACTCCGAGGTATTCCGCAAGTTCAGCCTCGAGCGATTTGCATTCCTCGCCAGTGGTGATCCACCCGCTCAGGAGTGCCCGCTCGGCGGCTTCCACTTCGGAGCGCCCAATATCGGGGGCTGAAAAACGAATTTCATTTGCAGACATGTACGACGCCACCCCTTGTGGTGTTCATCCCCAGCAGTTGCGGAGAATCGATTGGAATTTACAGACCTAGTGATAGGAATCTACTTCGAAAGCGGCATTTCGCGACTTCGAGGGGCTGCTGAAGAAGGTTTTTACAAGATTTGCTGGCTTTGCTTTGGCCTCGGGTCGCGACCCTGAGTAGTCTCCCAGCCGATGGCGAATCCGCTTAGCGACTTCCTCCGCTCCTATCTCACCGTCGGGATCTTTGTTGGCCTGAGCTTTGTGCTGTTTGGTCTGCTCTTGTTGATCTCGTGGGCGCTGCGCCCGGATCGACCGCAGGCAGGCAAGTACAAGACCTATGAATCTGGTGTTGACCCAGTGGGAACGATGTGGTCGCAGAGTCAGGTGCGGTACTACATCTTTGCGTTGCTCTTTGTGATGTTCGATGTTGAAGCTGTGTTCATCTTCCCGTGGGCCACCCGCCTCGAAACCTACGGCTATTTCGGTTTGATCGAGATGTTTGTCTTCATAGCAATTCTTTTGCTCGGACTTGTCTATGCATGGCGGAAGGGAGTCCTCAAATGGGCTTAGGTCTCGTCGAGAGCGGCAAAATGCCAAAGCCTCTCACCACGCTGCTCAACATGTCTCGCAAGTACTCCATCTGGGTGTATCAGTGGGGGCTCGCCTGCTGCGCAATCGAGATGGGCGCCGCGTTTGCATCACCTCGTTATGACGTGATGCGCTTGGGAGTCATTCCGCTGCCGGCCGGTCCGCGCCAAACAGACCTTGTGGTCATTTCTGGCACCGTGACCGATAAAATGGCGCCCTCTATCCGCCGTCTCTATGAGCAGATGCCCGATCCAAAATACGTAATCTCTATGGGCTCTTGTGCCAACTGCGGTGGCCCATACTGGGATAGCTACTCCGTGACGAAGGGCGTGGATCAGATCATTCCCGTTGATATCTATGTGCCGGGATGTCCGCCCCGTCCCGAGGCGCTCCTTGAAGGAGTCGTCATGCTGCAGGAGCGCATTTTGCATGAGGATATGGCCGAGCGCTGGCGCGGTGCGCCACTCGTGGTGGAGTGAGCAACGATGTCTGATCAAAGCGACGCACCTGAAGCAGACCCAGAGGATCCCGCAGCCGCTGGAAGCGACCAAGACGCAGCCACAACGGCTGAAGTTCCCGAACCAGCCGCCGAGTCCGTCGAACCAGAGGGCCCTCGAGATGAGGCACGAGAAGAGTTGCTCGGCAGGTTTGTCGAGGCACTCGGCGATGCCGTTGTCGACTCGCACATCGTTGTCGATAAAGACCTCTGGATTCGTGTCTCGGTCGACGCATGGCAAGAGGCTGGTCAGGTTGCACGCAATCAGTTGCAGGCCCGGTACTTTGGGTTTCTCTCGGCCATCGACTGGATGCCCTCCCCCTTTGGGCGCTCGATGGACTCTGAAGTGGACCGACTGTTGGACTCAGCCGCTGCGGCAGACGGCCAAGCGGATACCGATGATGAAGTGTCCGAAGCGTCTGGTTTTGAACACGGGTTCGCTGGCGGCGAGACTCGGTTCCAAGTGTTTGCTCGGGTGGCCTCTATCGGTAATCAGGCAAACAACTGGGGAGTCACACTCAAAGTTGACGTACCCGATGACACCTTGGCCCTGAGCACGTGGACCAAGGTGTACGCAGGTGCTGACTGGCATGAGCGCGAAGCTCATGAGATGTTCGGGATTGATTTCACGGGTCACCCGGCGCTGCGCAACATGTATTTGCCAACGGGATTCGAGGGTCACCCGCTTCGCAAGGACTTCCCACTTCTCGCCCGCCACGTCAAGCCCTGGCCAGGAATTGTGGACGTCGAGCAGATGCCCACAAGCGACGCAGATGCAGCCGAAGAAGCTGGCCCCGAAGGAGTAGACGCATGACTGCGATAACTGACCGGCAAAAACTTCAGTACATCGCTGCCAAGGCTGCTGATGCTCGGGTCAATATTGAGCTCGAGACAGAGGGCATGATCCTGAACATGGGTCCTCAGCACCCGGCCACTCATGGCACGCTCAGAATCGTTGCCAAGCTTGACGGTGAGCAGGTTGTAGCCGCAGAGCCCATTGCTGGGTACATGCATCGCGGTTACGAGAAGCTGACCGAAGTGCGCACCTACCCGCAGATTACGGCGTTAGTGAATCGCATCGACTGGCTGGGCAGCTTTGCGAATGAGGTGCCCTTCATCTTGGCCTCTGAGCAACTCATGGGAATCGAAGCACCGCCTCGAGCTCAGTGGATTCGCACCCTGCTCTTTGAGATGTCTCGGGTTGCAAATCTGATTCTGTTCCTCGGCGATATGGGCGTTCAGCTCGGAGCAGTAACTCCCGCCTTTTATGCATTCCGTGATCGGGAGTTTGTGCTCGATCAGATCGAGGCTGTGACGGGCGGACGTTTCCATCCCAACTTTGACCGCATCGGCGGCCTCAAGGACGACCTTCCTAAGGGCTGGCTAGTCGAAACCAAGAACGTGATGAACAAAGTCCGGTCATTCTGCGATGAGATTGAGGGCCTCTTCATGAATGCCGAGATCTTTGCTACTCGCACACGCGGCATTGGTGTGATTCCAGCCGACGTTGCCATGCAATACGGACTGTCGGGAGCCAATGCCCGTGCCTCGGGTATCGACTGGGATCTTCGGCGAGATGCACCCTTTGGTTTTGTGTACCCCGAGCTTGACTGGAAGGTCTGGACTCATCCCGACGGGGACTCTTTTGCTCGGTTCTGGGTGCGTCTGCAAGAGGTTCGCGAGTCAACCAAAATGATCGATCAGATCTGCGATGGGGTACCGGGTGGGCCGATCATGGCCAAGGTTCCGCGCATCATCAAGGTGCCCGCAGGTGAGGCCTATGTGGCCACCGAGAATCCACTCGGCGAGATGGGTTTCTACGTTGTCTCGAAGGGTGAACTCACCCCGTTCAGAGTCAAGATTCGTTCGGCGAGTTTCAACAACGTCTCGATTACGCCTTGGCTACTTCGCGGGGTGTACGTTCCCGACATCATTACGATTTTAGCTTCGCTCTATTTCATTCTGGGAGACATCGACCGATGACCCAGGCAGTACTCCATCCGATTCTGGGACTCGAACTTGCCTATTGGCAAGAGACCCTGATTCGCGTTCTTTTGGGACTTGTTGCCCTGCTGCTGTTGACCGGCGGTGTGGTCTATTTGTACTTGTTCAAGTTTGTGAGCTTTATGCAGAGCAGGCTGGGCCCCATGGAGGCTGGGCCGTATGGCTCGATGCAGTTGCTCGCCGAGGTCGGTAAGTGGCTTCAGAAGGAAGACATCTTCACTGAGGACTCAGATAAGTTCATTTTCGGGATTGCGCCGGCAGTGGTGCTGGCTTCGACCTTTTTGATGTTTGTGGTGATTCCCGCCGGCCCGAACGCAGTGGTGGCAGACCTTGGGACAGGCATCTACTTCGTCCTCGCTATGTCTTCGCTTTCCGTTATCGGCATTCTGATGGCCGGTTGGGCCTCTGCCAATAAGTACGCACTCATGGGAGCGCTTCGCGCAGGTGGGCAGCTCATAGCGTATGAACTCCCTCTGGTTCTTGCCGTTGTCGGAGTGGTGATTTGCGCAGGGAGTCTCAACTTGCAAGACATTGTGGCCGCGCAGTCTGACGGAGCCATCTTTGGCTGGACGGGTATTGGCAATCCCTACATCCTCACTCAGATTGTTGGGTTCACCATCTTCTTGATAGCAGTGCAGGCTGAGCTCACCCAGACCCCGTTCGATATGCCCATTGCCGAGTCCGAACTTGTTGCTGGTTACCAGGTTGAATACACCGGAATTCGATTTCTGGTTTATTTCATTGCTGAGTTTGCAACTGCAGTGGCGTTCGCAGCGGTGGCCTCAACGTTGTTCCTAGGTGGATGGCAATTGCCTGGCGCTTGGGGAATTTCTGACGGCGCCATGAACGCAATCGGGCCAATCATGATCTCCATCAAGGCCGTGCTCTTGGTCGGCGTAGTGTTCTGGGTTCGCTTCAGCCTTCCTCGCTTTCGTGAGGACCAGTTGCAGAAGCTTGCTTGGAAGGTCCTCATTCCCTTGGCCTTGGCAAATATCGTGGTTACTGGCGTCATGAAGGTGGTGTTCTAATGGCAAACAAGCCCAAAGTTCCAGGGATTGTCAAAGGTCTTGGTATCACCATGAAGACAGCTGTGGAAACCATGTTTCCCGATGGTCTTTTGCGTCTGCCTTCTCCTGCAAAGGGTGCTGCAACTGTTCAGTACCCGCATGAAAAAGAAGAGCCCGTTGCTCGTGCCCGCGGCGTGATTGCGCTGAAGGAAGAGAACTGCACCTCGTGCATGCTCTGCGCCCGAGAGTGCCCGGACTGGTGTATCTATATCGAGGCGCACAAGACACTCGCTCCACCGCGCCGAGAAGGCGGGAAGCCTCGTTCGGTC
>Ga0194051_1001232_pt1 | contig 13720 bp, 14 predicted proteins | sample SepL2320m_MetaG_FD_161275 | JGI IMG/M metagenome (GOLD analysis project Ga0194051, IMG submission 161275) | Anoxic zone freshwater microbial communities from boreal shield lake in IISD Experimental Lakes Area, Ontario, Canada - Sep2016-L239-20m | ecosystem: Environmental > Aquatic > Freshwater >... | reverse complement strand
GTCCAATCGACTGCTTCTCGCTGGTCGCCTCGCCGTGGACGTCGACGAGGATGAAGTGAGCCGACCGACCCAGCCCATACTTGGCGATTTCGACGTCGAGGGCGCGAAACGGGTCGTCGAGAGCGTCCATGAACAGCCGGCACATCACGTTGATGACGACGATCTTCTGGCCGCGGGCGGTCTGGAAGAGGTTGGCGCCCCAACCGGGTGTGCCGGGCGGAAAGTTGATCGGCCGCAGCAACCGCTTGTCCTGCGAGATGTAGGGAATGATCTCCCGCTGGTCCCAGGCATGGTTGCCCGTGGTGATGCAATCGACTCCGGCCTCGTGAAGCTCGGTGCAGATCCTGGCCGTGATACCGAAGCCCGCTGCCGCGTTCTCGCCGTTCACGACCACAAAATCGAGCCCGAGCTCGCGGCGCAGCCGCGGGATCTCCTTGATCACCGCGTCCCGGCCGGCACGGCCAACGATGTCGCCACAAAACAGAACTTTCATGCGCTAGACAAAGGCTGAAGCGCGCCGGTCGGTCAACATCCAATCGAGACGCTGGTCGTCCGGCCCATGCGGCACTGCCGGCACTATCTGGCTGTCGAAGCCGACGCCGACCGCCGTCACTTTGCGCCGCGCCCGCAGGCCGAGCAGCGTGCGGTCATAGAAGCCGCCGCCATAGCCCAGCCGCCAGCCCTCCGCGTCGCACGCCAGCAAGGGAACCAGCAACGCATCGGGCTCGAGCGTCTCGCAGTGTGCGGTCGGCTGCAACGTGCCGAAGACGCCGGCTTCGAGCGGATCACCCGGGCGCCAGGCGCGAAACAGCAACGGCAGTCCCCGCCCCTGCACGACCGGAAGCGCCAACCGGCAGCCCTTGCCGTGCAGCTCAGCCATCAGCGGCCGGATGTCGATCTCGTCCTTGATCGGCCAGAAGCCCGAAACCACGGTCGCCGCGTCGATCGGCCGTTCGCGACGCAAGGTTGCGAGCAGGCCAGCGGCGGCATCGCGGCGCTCCTCCTCGGAGAGGGCGCCGCGCCGGCCAAGCATGTCAGTGCGCAGCGAGCGCTTGGCGTCGGTCAGGGTCATGTCGGGAAAGGCGATTGTCGGGAAAGGCGATTGTCGGGAAAGGCGATTTAAAGTGGGGCGGCTCCACGATGGGCCGATAGTCCGTAAGACCTCCAAGGCCTGCTAGTGCAGGTGGGCACCGTGTGATCGGGACCAAGATCCCAACCAGGAACAGTTCCCGGGAGTTCTTATTGGCCCCGGGGTTTTAAGCGAACCACGCACCGCGCAGAAATCCGCCCCACCATCAATCTAGGCACTCGGGGCAGGCACCGCAATGAGCGCCATCAATATGAGCACAAGCGGACAATATGAGCCCGAGCCGGCCTTCAGGCGACGCCGCTCACCTTCTTGGTCATCTTGTCGACCCGGGCCGTGATCAGGTCCTCGAGTGCCGTGGCCAGCGTCTCGGCGCTGTCGGTGGCGCTCGCGCGCGCATTCTCCGCCGCCTTGGCGACACCACGCGCCTCGCGGCTCTCCTCGGCCAGCAGAAGCGAGGCGAAGACCATCAGTTTGATTTCGGGCGCGCCGGGCAACTGTTTGCGCAGTTCGCAGACCTTCTCGTCGACATAGGCGGCGAGTTCCTGGACGCGCTCTTCCTCGCCATCGCCACAGGCGAGTTCATAGGTACGATTGGCGATCTGAATCGAAACCTGCGGCATTGTCCGCTACTCCTGTTTTTTGCGCCTGATCGGCGTTCGAGGGGAAGCACACTCTGACACGTTGCGCGCGACGAAGCATCACCGGCGTTGGAGGGCCCGGTGGATGTGTTACTCCTGATCGGCGGCGAGCAGCGAGCGGATGTACTCCATTGCCCGCTCCAGACGCCCTTCAACGTCCATCGCGACCTTCTTCAATTCGTCGTGCTGCCGTTCCAGCTTGCTGAGGCGCTTGGCCATCTCGTCGGCACGGATCGATTCGGCGCGCAGCCGCTCCTCGACCATCGTCTCCAGCCGGCTGAGCGCATTATCCACGCGGTCCTTCGCACTGGCCGCCTTGGACATCGCCCCCCCGCCGGCGGATCGCAGTGGGTCTCCCGGCTGCATCTGCTCCATAAGCTAAGGATAAGTTGCAGGGCCGGGACCGGTCAACATCTAGGCCCTGTGGAGCAACGCCGGCCGCAAGATGTTGGCCGAACGCGAGGTTTTGCGCATTGACGGGCCAAAGTGCGGTCGGCATGTTGCGCGCCGCCCCCGAAAAACCTACGGCGTATGCACAAAATGACCAATCAGACCGCCGCCCCACGTGACATGGCGAATGCCATCAGGGCCCTCGCCATGGACGCCGTGCAGCAGGCGGACTCGGGCCATCCCGGCATGCCGATGGGCATGGCCGACGTCGCGACCGTCCTGTTCTCGAAGTTCCTGAAGTTCGACGCGTCCGAGCCCAACTGGCCAGATCGCGACCGCTTCATCCTGTCGGCCGGCCACGGCTCAATGCTGCTCTACTCGCTGCTGCATCTCACCGGCTACGCCGACATGACGCTCGACGAGCTGAAAAACTTCCGGCAGCTCGGCAGCCGTACCGCCGGCCATCCCGAGTACGGCCACGCCAGCGGCATCGAGACCACGACCGGTCCGCTGGGACAGGGTCTCGGCAATTCGGTGGGCTTCGCCATCGCCGAGCGCCTGCTGGCCGAGCGCTTCGGTCGAGATCTCGTCGACCACTTCACCTACGTCATCGCCGGCGACGGCTGCTTGATGGAAGGTGTCGGGCAGGAGGCCATCACGCTGGCCGGCCATCTCGGTCTCGGCCGCCTGATCGTGCTGTTCGACGACAACGGCATCTCGATCGATGGTGCCACTTCGCTCAGCACCTCCGAGGACCACAAGAAGCGCTTCGCCGCCGCGGGCTGGCATGTGCTGGCGGTCGACGGCCACGATGCCGACGCGGTGACCCGCGCCATCCGCAAGGCGCGCAACGTCACCGACAAGCCGTCGCTGATCGCCTGCAAGACGGTGATCGGCTACGGCGCGCCGACCAAGGCCGGCACCGCCGCCACGCACGGCTCGCCGCTCGGCAAGGACGAGATCGCCGGTGCCCGCCAGAAGCTCGGCTGGAGCCACGGCCCGTTCGACATTCCCGAGCCGATTTTCTCGGCCTGGCGCAAGATCGGCGCGCGCGGCAAGACGGCGCGACGCAAGTGGGCCAAGCGGCTCGCGGCGGTGAGTGCCGAGGAGCGGACGGAATTCGCCCGCCGCCAGCGCGGCGACCTCCCCGCTTCGGTCGGCGAGGCGATCGCGGCCTTCAAGACCAAGGCGGCAACCGACAAGCCGGCCTGGGCCACCCGCAAGTCGAGCCAGGAAGTGCTCGAGGTCATCAACCCGGTGCTGCCCGACACGATCGGCGGCTCGGCCGACCTCACGGGTTCGAACAACACCAAGACGGCCACGCTGAAGCCGGTGACCCGCAGCGATGCAGGCGGCCGCTACATCTATTACGGCATCCGCGAGCACGCGATGGCCGCGGCCATGAACGGCATGGCGCTGCATGGCGGCGTGATCCCCTACGGCGGCACGTTCCTGGTGTTCACCGACTATTGCCGCGGCTCCATCCGCCTCTCGGCGCTGATGGGCCTGCGCGTCATCTACGTGATGACCCACGACTCGATTGGCCTCGGCGAAGACGGCCCGACGCATCAGCCGGTCGAGCACCTGGCGGCACTGCGCGCCATTCCCAACCTCCGGGTGCTGCGCCCGGCCGACGCCATCGAGACGGCGGAGTGCTGGCAACTCGCGCTCGAGTCCCGGCATGCACCGAGCATCCTCGCCCTCACGCGCCAGAACCTGCCGACCGTGCGCGGCGCCGGTGACGAGAACCTGTGCGCCCGCGGCGCCTATATTCTCGCAGGTGACGCTTCGGCCAGCGTCCGCCTGATCGCGACAGGCTCGGAAGTCCAATTGGCCCTCGCCGCCCGCGACCTGCTGGCCAAGGACGGCATTGCCGCGACCGTGGTGTCGATGCCGTCGTGGGAACTCTTTGCCGAGCAGGACGCTTCGTACCGAAGTGCGGTCCTGGGCGACGAAGGCACGATCCGCGTGGCCTGCGAAGCGGCGAGCGGTTTCGGTTGGGAGCGCTGGCTGGGAAGCCGGGGCGCCTTCGTCGGCATGAAGGGCTTTGGCGCATCGGCCAAGGCCACCGATCTCTACAAGCATTTCGGCATCACCGCCGAGGCGATTGCCGCAGAGGCACGCCGCCTGGCAAATTAACGGAGGAAGACATGGCTGTTCGGGTTGCTATCAACGGCTTCGGCCGCATCGGGCGCAATATCATGCGCGCCATCATGGAATCTGGCCGCAAGGACATCGAGGTCGTGGCGATCAACGATCTCGGCCCGGTCGAGACCAATGCCCATCTCTTCCGCTTCGACTCCGTGCACGGCCGCTTCAACGGCGAGGTCAAGGTCGACGGCGACACGATCGATGTCGGCCGCGGCAAGATGAAGGTCACCGCCGAGCGCGATCCGTCCAAGCTGCCGCACAAGGCGATGGGCGTCGACATCGCGCTCGAGTGCACCGGTTTCTTCACCTCCAAGACCGCGGCCTCGGCTCATCTCACCGCCGGCGCCAAGCGCGTGCTGGTCTCGGCTCCGGCCGACGGCGCCGACCTCACGGTCGTTTACGGCGTCAATCACGACAAGCTCACCAAGGATCACCTCGTCGTCTCTAACGCCTCGTGCACGACCAATTGCCTGGCGCCGGTCGCCAAGGTGCTGAACGACGCGGTCGGCATCACGCACGGCTTCATGACGACGATCCATGCCTACACCGGCGACCAGCCGACGCTCGACACCATGCACAAGGATCTCTACCGCGGCCGCGCCGCCGCGCTCTCGATGATCCCGACCTCTACAGGGGCGGCCAAGGCTGTCGGCCTGGTGCTACCGGAGCTGAACGGCAAACTGGACGGTGTTTCCATCCGCGTGCCGACGCCCAATGTCTCGGTCATCGACTTCAAGTTCGTGGCCTCGCGCAAGACCGACGTGGGCGAGATCAACAAGGCCGTGAAGCTCGCCGCCGCCAACCAGCTCAAGGGCATCCTGGGCTGGACTGACGCGCCGAACGTGTCGATCGACTTCAACCACGATCCGCACTCGTCGACCTTCCACATGGATCAGACCAAGGTCATGGACGGCACGCTGGTGCGCGTCATGAGCTGGTACGACAACGAGTGGGGCTTCTCCAACCGCATGTCCGACACCGCCGTCGCCATGGGCAAGCTCTAGGGGCAAGCTCGGCTAGGCCTTGCCACTTTAGGCTTGGCGCTTCGCCGAGATCCCGCGGAAGGCCTCCTCGAGCGCCACCGGGTTCGGGGGCGGCTGCCACGCCGATTGCCATTCAACGAGACCCAAAAGGTGGTCGAGCATCAGCTTGGCCGCCTTTTTTGCGTCGCGCGCCAAGATCGCCTTCACGATGTCGGCGTGATCGTGCGGGCCGGCGCAGTTGTGGAAGCGCTCGGGCGCCGACAGCGAAAAATGCATGGTCGAGCGTGTGAGCAATCCACGCAGCAGCCGCGAGAGCTGCTCGTTTCCGCAGAGTTCGGCCAGCAGGATGTGGAACTCGCCTGACAGGCCGAACAGCCGGCCGCGGTCGTCGCTCCTGACGGCCTGGCGTTCTTCGCTGACATGGGCTTTCAGGCGCTGGGCGGCCGGGAGGTCGTGCTCGGCGCAGAGGCGCTGGACGATCGCGGTCTCGAGCATCGTGCGGACATCGTAGATCTCGCGGACCTCCTCGATCGTCAACGCCGGCACGAACGTGCCGCGGTTGGGCACCGCTTCGAGCCAGCCCTCATGGACCAGGCGATGGAGCGCCTTGCGCACGCGCTCGCGGCTGACCTTCAGCACCCGGCTGAGCGCCGGCTCCCGGAGCTTGGTGCCGGGCAGCAGGCGGCCCATCAGCATGGCGCGCCGGATCGCGTCGTAGACGGCCTTGTCGATCGCGACGTCGCCCTTCAGGGGGCGGGCTTTGACCTTCTTGCGGGGTTGGACCATCGGTCAGCCTTGGCAGAATAATGTGCACATTCCGATTTTGTATGTGCACAAAACGGGCCACTCCAGCCAGCCGTTCCTCGTTTTCCTTGCCGGACGGCGCTTATCAGTTGGCACGCCGCTTGCCTCGTTGCTGCCGAGGAGGCGTGGCATGCAATCGACCCCGGCGGGCCGGACACTCGACGTCGAAGATCTGACCGTGCGCTACGGGCAGGCGCTGGCTGTCGATGGCGTGACGCTGGCCATAGAGCCCGGCGAGGTCGTGGCGCTGCTGGGTCCATCCGGCTGCGGCAAGACCACCTTGCTGCGCGTGATCGCGGGTTTTGTCCGCCAGGCCGCCGGGCGGGTGCGGGTTGATGGCGCGCCGATCGATCACCTGCCGGCCAACCAGCGCAACATCGGCATCGTCTTCCAGAACTACGCACTCTTCCCGCACATGACCGTGGCCGAGAACGTGGCCTATGGGCTGCGCGCCCGCGGCGTGCGCGGCCCCGAGGTCCAGGCGCGCATCTCGCGCTTCCTCGATGTCGTGCAGCTCGGCGGCTTCCGTGAGCGCCTGCCGCGCCAACTCTCGGGCGGCCAGCAGCAGCGCGTGGCACTTGCCCGGGCGCTCGCCGTCGAACCGTCGATCCTGCTGCTCGACGAGCCCTTTGCCGCCCTCGACCGAAATCTCAGGCTCGACATGCAGATCGAGGTCAAGCGCCTGCAGCGAACGCTCGGCCTCACGACCATCCTGGTAACGCACGACCAGGACGAGGCGATGAGCGTCGCCGACCGCATCGCCGTCATGAACAAGGGCCGGGTCGAGCAGTTCGACAAGCCGGTCGCGATCTACGACCGGCCACAGACGCTGTTCGTCAACGGTTTCATCGGCACGACCAACCTGCTGAATGGCAAAGTCTCGGCGCGCGAGGGCGGCACCGCAACGGTCGCGCTCGACGCCGGTGCGACGCTGCGGCTGCCCGCCTCGGCCGACTTCGGCCTCGGCGCCCCGGTGCTGCTGTCGGTGAGGCCCGAACAGCTCGCCCTCTCCTCGGTGCCCGGCCCGGAATGCTGGCGGGTGGAGCCCGGGCTCAGCCTGCCGCTCGGCGCGCAACTCGTGCACGAGGCGCGGACCACCGATGGCGTGTCGCTGAAGATCGTCGAATCTCGCCGGGCCGAGCCGCCGTCCGCGGGCCGCGTCTACTGCACCTTGACCGACGATGCCCGCCCTACCCTGTTCCCGCGTTCAACCTGACAACCACGGAGTAGTCCCGATGTTCAGTCGCAGAACCCTGCTCGCTGGCGCCACCGCGATCGGTGGCGTCTCCCTCCTTCCGGCCATCGCCCATGCCAAGGGCATCGTCACGGCTGCCACCTATCCCGGCGTCTGGGAGGACGCCTATCGCAGCATCGTGGCGCCGGCGCTCAAGAAGAAAGATGACATCGAACTCGAGCTGCAGCCGTTGTTCGCGGTCGACCAGATCGCCAAGGCCAAGGCCGCGCGTGGCGCGCCGCCCTTCGACGCTTTCGTTCTCGATCCCGGGCCGCGCATCACCGCCATCGAGGGCGGCCTGTTCGAGAAGTTCGATGGCAAGAAACTCACCAATGCCTCCAAGCTGCCGGCCGGCATGATCGACGAATGGGGCGTCTGCGTAAACGCGCAGGTCGTGGGCATCGCCTATAATCCGAAGAAGGTACCCGCGCCCAAGGGCTGGAAGGACCTGCTGACCGACCCGTGGGTGTCGCGCCTTGGCCTGACCGGCTTCCAGACCACCTTCGGCACGGTGTCGCTGATCGAGATCGCCAAGGTCTTCGGCGGTTCGGAGACCAACATCGATCCGGCATTGGTCGAGCTCAAGAAGGTGCTGTCCAAGGTGGCGGCCGTCGGCCAGCCGGCCGCCATGCCCAGCCTCTTCCAGCAGGGCCAGTGCGACGTGATGTATACGAACACCCAGACCGTCGCGACGCTGAAGAGCAAGGGCGTCGACATCGACTTCGTGAAACCCGAGACGGGCGCGGTTGCCTTCTTCACCACTCTGCACCTCGCCAAGGGCACCACCGAAGCAGAGAACGCCTACAAGTATTGCGACATCGTCGCCGGCAAGGAAGTCCAGGAGGCGCTGACCAAGCCGCCCTTCAACTTCATCCCGATCAACAAGGACGTGCCGCTGCCCGACTACCTGCCGATGAAGAGCCTCGACGAGATGTCGAGCTACGTCCGCCACGACTGGGCGAAGATCAACCCGTTGCGCGCCAGCTGGATCGAGAAGTTCAACAAGGAAATGGCCAAGTGAGAGCGGACACATGAGGAAAGCAGCGGAGTGGCAGCTCGCGCTGCCACTTGCGCTCGCCTTCGCCTCCATCTTTCTCGCGCCGCTGCTTATGCTGGTCGGCGTGAGCTTCTTCAACGACGACAAGATCACCCAGCCGGGCTTCGGCCAGTGGGCGAAGTTCCTTGGCGACCCGTTCAGCTACAAGGTGATCGCCGACACCATGCTGCTCGGCGTGAAGACAGTCTGCGCCACCGTACTGATCGGCTACCCGCTGGCGCTGGTCTATCTCGACGCGTCGCCGCGTGTGCAGAAGGTGCTGATCTTCATCATCGTGATGCCGCTCCTGCTGTCGGTGGTGGTCCGCACCTTCGCCTGGATCGTCGTGCTGGGCCGCGAGGGCGTCGTGAACACCGTGCTGATGCAGATCGGCGTCATCTCCGAGCCGCTGCGGCTGCTGCAGACCGAGCTCGGCCTGGTCATATCGCTCACCCAGATTGAGATGCCGCTGATGCTGCTGCCGCTGATCAGCGTGATGTCGCGCCTCGATCCCAACATGCGCGACGCCTCCGCCGCCCTGGGCGCCTCGCGCTGGCGCACGCTCTTCACGGTCATCGTGCCGCTCAGCATGCCGGGCCTGGTCGCGGGCTGCCTGCTGGTGTTCGCCAGCTCCACCACCGCCTTCATCTCGCAGACCGTGATCGGCGGCGTGCGGCTGATCTACCTGCCGCTCCTGATCTGGCAGCAGTCGCTGGTCGTGTTCAACTGGCCGTTGGCCGCCGTCGTCTCGATCACGTTGCTTGTCTCCGTGCTGTCGGTGGTGAGTGCGCTCTCCTACCTCGGCCGCCGCTCCAGCGGGTATCTGCATGGGTAGACGGCGCAGCTTCGCCGACATCTCCTATGGCCTCGTCATCGGCGGACTGGCCGTCCTGGCGCTGTTCATCATCGTGGCGCCAGTCGTGATCGTGCTGATGACCTCCTTCACCGAGGGCCGTTCGCTAAAGTTCCCACCGACCGGCTTCTCGCTGCAGTGGTACGAGGCGCTGTTCGATCCATCGAAGTCACGGCAGATCCATCGCGCCGTGTCGAATTCGCTCGAGGTCGCGGCCTACTCGACGGTCTTTGGCGTTCTGCTGGGATCGCTGGCCGCGCTCGGCCTCTCGCGCAGCCGCAGCAAGCTCGCCCGCGCCGCCGACAGCCTCTTCATGTCGCCGCTGGTCCTGCCCGGTCTCACGTTTGGCCTGGCGGCGCTGATGTACTTCACCCTGATCGGTCTTCGCCCTTCGATTCATCTCATCATCGCCGGCCACATGATCGTGACCGTGCCGTTCATCCTGCGCACGACGACGGCCAGCCTCTCCCAGCTCGATCCGGCGCTGCTGGATTCCTCGCTGAGCCTGGGCGCGAGCTGGCTCTACACGCTCCGCCGCGTGACCCTGCCGCTGATCGCACCGGGCATCTTCGCCGGTGCGTTCCTGGCCTTCATGGCCTCGATCGACAATGTGCCGGTCTCGCTCTTCCTGTCGACCGCGCGCACCGACATGCTGCCGATCCGCATGTGGGGCATGATGGAATCCACTCTCGATCCGCGGATCGCGGCGGTGTCGGGTGTATTGATCGCCGCGGCTTTCCTGTTGATGCTGATCATGGAATGGACGGTGGGGCTGACCCGCCGCATGCGCGACTGATGAGGAATGCCATGGAAGTGATCGCCCAGCCTCTCACCAAGGAAGCCTTCGCCCCGTTCGGCGACGTGATCGACGTACCAGAGGTCGCCGGCCGCACCTACTACGAGGATGCGCTGGGCAACCTGCGGCCCGCCGCGCATGCCAGTCTCTCGGTCAGCCTGAAGCCCGAGACGCCAGAGCGGCCGCTGAAGGCTGACCTGCTGGAGCGCCACGAATTCTCTTCCCAGACCTTCATGCCGCTCGATGTCGACCGCTGGCTGATCGTCGTGGCGCCGCACGCCAAAGCCGGCGGCCCCGATCTCGCCGGCGTGCGCGCCTTCATCGCCACCGGCAAGCAGGGCGTCACTTACCGTCCCGATACCTGGCACCACGGCCTCACCGTGCTCGACCGCCCCGGCCGCTTCGCTGTCTTCATGTGGCGCGACGGCGGCAAGGGCGACGAGGAGTTTGTGCCCGTCGCTCCCTTCACCATCCGCATTCCCTGATCGGAGAGCCTGCGATGCCCTACGACGTTCGCCGCGACTTCATCGGTTACGGCGCCAACCCGCCCGACCCAAAATGGCCAGATGGCGCGCGCGTCGCGGTGAACTTCGTGATGAACTACGAAGAAGGCTCCGAGCCTTCCATGCAGGACGGCGAAGGCCACACCGAGATCGGCCTCAGCGATGCCGCGCGCATGGGCCAGTCGATCCAGGGCCGCGACCTCGCGGCCGAAGGTCTGTTCGAATACGGCAGTCGCGTCGGATTCTGGCGGCTGATGCGGCTTTTCCAGGAGCGCGGCCTGCCGATGACGATCTTCGGCTGCGGCCTCGCGCTGGAGCGCAATCCGCAAGCCTCCGAAGCGATCAAGAAGTCGGGCTTCGACGTCTGCTCGCACGGTTGGCGCTGGATCAAGCACTACGAACTCGACGAGGCCACGGAGCGCGACCATATCCGCAAGGCCATCGCCGCCATCCAGAAGATGACCGGCGAGCGGCCGCTCGGCTGGTACTGCCGCTATGGGCCCGGCGTGAACACGCGCCGCCTCGTCGTCGAGGAAGGCGGCTTCCTCTATGATTCGGACTACTACGGCGACGAACTGCCGTTCTGGGTCACCGTCGACGGCAAGGCCCAGCTCGTGGTGCCCTACTCCGTCACCAACAACGACGGTCAGTTCGGCGCCACCATCGGTACCTCGGACCAGTGGTTCTCCTTTGTGCGCGACGCCTTCGACATGCTCTATCGCGAGGGCGCGACCGCACCGAAGATGATGTCGGTCGGCCTGCACATGCGCCTGATCGGCCATCCGGCACGCGCCGTCGGGCTGGCCCGACTGCTCGACCATATCCAGAAGCATTCAGGCGTCTGGGTCACTCGACGCGTCGATATCGCCCGCCACTGGATCAAGACCCATCCCTATCCCGGCAAGGGGCTGAATGAGTAGTATCGTCCGCCATGACAGCGGACGGATCAGTGGTGGTACGAGACTGGCGGCAGATGAAGGCGGTGCTGACGGTTGCGCGCGATACAGGGCAGGTCCCGCTGCTTGTGACGCCCGAGAACGCGGCCGCGACCTATGGTGCCGGCTATCTCGCCGCGCTGCAGGATCGCGCGCGCGAGGAATTCCCCGATGTGGCCTTCACGCTGGTCGTCGATTGCGGTGACACGCCGGGCTACGCGCTCGCCTGCCTGCGCGCCGGCGTGCACACGATCTCCATGGCCGAACATAATGAGAAAATCGCCGACATCGCCCGGCAGATGGGGGCTGAACTGGTAAGGAGACCGACATGAGCTGGCAGCCGACGCGCGACCTCGTGGGCTACGGCCCCAATCCGCCCGATCCGAAATGGCCGGGCGGCGCCCGGGTCGCGATCAATTTCGTCATGAACTACGAGGAAGGCTCGGAGCCTTCCGTGCAGGACGGCGAGGGCTATACCGAGACCGGTCTCACCGAGTCCTCGACCTCATCGGTCGGCATGCAGGGCCGCGACCTCGCCGGCGAGAGCATGTTCGAGTTCGGCAGCCGCGTCGGCTTCTGGCGCATCATGCGGGCCTTCCAGGAGCGCGGCCTGCCGCTCACCGTGTTCGGCTGCGCTCTCGCCCTGGAGCGCAACAAGCTGGCGGCGGACGCGATCCGGAAAGCGGATTTCGATGTCTGCTGCCACGGCTGGCGCTGGGTACGCCATTTCCAGCTGAGCGAAGCCGAGGAACGCGAGCATATCCGGAAGGCAGTCAAATCGCTGAAGCAGACGGTCGGCGATCGGCCGGCTGGCTGGTACTGCCGCTATGGACCCAGCGTCAACACGCGCCGCCTGCTGGTCGAAGAAGGCGGCTTCACCTACGATTCGGACTACTACGGCGAGGAGCTGCCATTCTGGCAGACCGTCGAGGGCAAGCCGCACCTGATCGTGCCCTATTCGCTCACCAATAATGACGGCAAGTACGCCGCCGGCATGGTCCATGCCGACCAGTGGTTCGGCCTCGTCCGCGACGCTTTCGACGTCCTCTACAAGGAAGGCGCCACGGCCCCGAAGATGATGTCGGTGGGCCTGCACATGCGGTTGATCGGCCACCCGGGCCGCATAGCGGGCCTTTGGCGGTTCCTCGATCACGTCCAGAAGCACCATGGTGTCTGGGTTACGCGGCGTTTGGACATCGCCAAACACTGGGTTGCCACACACCCCTATCCCGGCAAGGGCTTGAACGAGTAAGGCGCTCCGTAGGAGCGCCTGGCGGCGTATAGCGCTGCAGGGAACGAAGTGACCGAAGCGCGGGTGCCGCGCGGTGCAGAATAGATCAAGGCGTCGAAGAGCTCAGCCCTTCGCGGCCCGTCCCGCAACCATGCGGACTTTGCCGGGCGCGGCGAACCAGATCGAGGCAGCGCCCAGCACGCTGAAGCACAGCGCCACGACGAATGCCGCGGTGTAGGTGCCCTCGATGTCGTACAGCACGCCGGTGGCCCACGGGCCCGCGGCGCCACCCGCGAGCAGCGAGACCATGATCAGACTGAAGATCGAGCCGAAGTGCGGACCCTCGAAGATCTCGGCCACCACCGATCCCATCAGGCTGGTGAAGGAATAGCCCAGCACGCCCTGCGACAGGACCATGAGATAGAGCAACGGCTGCGACGGACCGGCGCCGAGTGCCAGGAGCGCCGCATAGCAGATCACGAAGCCTGCGCCGGCGATCGTCCAGACGATCTCGCGGCCGATGCGATCCGACAGGGCACCAAGCAGGATCTGGCCGGGGATGCCTACCATGGCTACGAGGCCCAGCGCCCAGGCCGCTTGCATTGGGCTGAAGCCGATTTCGACCAGGTACTTCGTCTGGTGAACCTGCACCGCGTACCAAGCATAGCCCGTGCTGAAGAAGCCGATGCAGAGCCACCAGAAACGGTGCGTGCGGATCGCCTTGGCGACCGTCCATTCGATAGCGGTCCAGTGCGGATCGACAATGGCCGCGGCCCGGCGCGCGGCGGCGGCTCCCGCCTCCTTCGCGCCGTCGGGCAGCAGACCGACATCCTGCGGCCGCTTGGTCACGATCAGGTTGATCGGCAGCAGCACGAACAAGGTCATCAGCCCGAGCGCCCAGCAGGCGCTGCGCCAGCCCTCCGTCAGGATGATCGTCTGCAGCCAGGGCAAGATCAGGATCGCGCCGACGCCCACCCCGGAAAAGGCGATCCCGGTCGCGAGCGCGCGTCGGCGCACGAACCAGTTGGGCAGATACTGCGATTGCACGGAAAAACTCATACAGTTCGCCCCCGCAC
>Ga0194051_1001231_pt1 | contig 13725 bp, 13 predicted proteins | sample SepL2320m_MetaG_FD_161275 | JGI IMG/M metagenome (GOLD analysis project Ga0194051, IMG submission 161275) | Anoxic zone freshwater microbial communities from boreal shield lake in IISD Experimental Lakes Area, Ontario, Canada - Sep2016-L239-20m | ecosystem: Environmental > Aquatic > Freshwater >... | reverse complement strand
ATCGTGCTCGATGGGGCCGGCCCGTTACGCCTGCGGCCAATGGGCGAGATGTTCGATGCGTTAACGGCTATGGGCTGTGTGCTTGTACCCCTTGGCGACCCTGGGTGCTTGCCTGTGCAGATTGAGGCTCAGGGATTGGCGGGTGGCCCAATTGAGTTGCGGGGTGATGTCAGCAGTCAGTTCCTCTCGGGGCTTTTGCTCGCCGCTCCAGAGATGGAAGCGGGCCTGCAGGTCGAGATGGTGTCCGATCTAGTCTCAAAGCCGTATGTAGAGATGACTCTCAAGGTCATGCAAGCATTTGGTGCTCAGACCACCCATGACAACTTCCGCAGATTGTCGGTGGAGCCCACGGGTTATCGGGCTTTGAAAGAGTTCGTAGTGGAACCCGACGCGTCGGCTGCTTCGTACTTCTTTGCGGCAGCTGCGCTGCTTGGTGGGAGCGTCACCATTCACGGCCTTGGTACGGACTCACTGCAAGGCGATCTGAGCTTTGTTGACTTGCTCGAGCGAATGGGCGCACAGGTCACGAGAACTGCCACTTCAACCCAAGTAGTTGGGACGGGAAGCCTGCACGGAATTGAAGTGGACATGGCCGAGATATCTGACACGGCGCAGACCCTCGCGGCCATTGCGCCCTTTGCTGACTCGCCGACTCGGGTGACTGGTATCGGGTTTATTCGAGCCAAAGAGACTGATCGAATCGCTGCTGTAGTGACAGAGCTGAAACGCCTTGGGATCTCTGCAGTTGAAGAACCAGATGGTTTCTTGATCCACCCAGGTGTTCCCAATCCAGGGGAAGTGCAGACGTATCGGGACCACCGCATGGCAATGAGTTTTGCCCTAGTTGGCTTGCGCTCAGCAGGCATTCAGATTGCAGACCCGGCATGCGTCGCAAAGACGTATCCCAACTTTTGGAATGATCTTGAGACTCTTCGTGGATCAGGTGGCAAATGATCCCGGTAGAGTCACAGAAAATCAAAGGATCAATACCGTGCGAGTAATAGCAATTGATGGACCAGCGGGATCAGGTAAATCGACAGTCGGCCGGCGTTTAGCTGAGCGACTCGGACTGACCTACCTCGACACGGGGGCGATGTACCGCTGCATTGCCTTCGCTGCAATTCGCAGACAGATCGACCCGGCAGACCCAGATCCGGTCGGTCGACTTGCAGCCACAGTAGAGATGTCCGTTATAGACGGCGTGGTCACTGTGGACGGGGTTGACGCAACCCTAGAGATTCGCGGACCCGAGGTCTCTCGCGCTGTCAGCATGGTGGCCTCGAACCCTGTTGTACGTGAGCAGTTGCGGGCACGTCAGCGCAGTTGGGCCACCCAACACGGTGGAGGAGTGATCGAAGGTCGAGATATTGGGTCAGTGGTTTTCCCCGACGCAATCCTGAAGGTTTTTCTGACAGCCTCGCCCGAGGTTCGCGCCCAGCGCAGAGCCAAAGAGATGACCGACTTGGAATATGACCAAGTAGCTGCAGACATTGCGCGCCGCGATGCAGCTGATCGAGGCCGAGCCGACAGTCCGCTCGTCGAGGCCGATGGCGCGATCAGTATCGACACATCCACAATTGAGATTGATGAAGTCGTCGAGTTATTAGCTGCACTCGTAGAGAGCAGATCGTGAAGAATCCGCTCGAATCCAGTGGCACCGGGGTGCAACAGGATTCGAGCGGCGCTGCCTCTAACCAGCCGCACACCCAAGGCCGCCACGAGGTGGCGCCGATGAGCAACTCGGGCCGCATGGTTCATCGCTCGATCCGCAAGGTGGTCAGCTTGCTGGCGCGGAGTTACTTTCGCTTGAGCGTTCATGGGGGCGACAAAATCCCTATCGACGGCCCTTACCTTGTGATTGGAGTGCACCGCTCAAACTTGGATGTGTTCTTGATTGGGGCAGCTCTGCCGTCTGAACAAATACTTCGATGCATGGCCAAAGAGTCACTCTGGCAGCATGCATGGATGGGCAGCTTCCTAGAAAAGATGGGGTCCTTCCCCGTGAGCAGAGGACACGCCGATCGGGCTGCCCTTCGGTGCTGCGAGCAGGCCCTGGCACATGGCGACTTGTTGTTGATGTTCCCCGAGGGAACGCGAAGGTCTGGACCACTGATTGCAGAGGTTCACGAGGGCCCCGCTTGGATTGCCTGTCGATATCGAGTGCCGGTTCTTCCCGTTGCCTTAGGCGGAACAGAGCAAGCACTTCCGCCAGGTGCAAAATTCCCTCGTCGAGTTCGTGTTTCGGTTGTAATCGGCGAGCCGATTTACCCGGAGGTGCCACTAGAGGGCAGGGTTCCTCGACACAGTGTCACTGAGTTGAGCGAGCGCATCAAAGTTGATCTGCAACAATCGTTCACGGCTGCTTCGAGCCACAGTCAGACCAGTTCAGGCCAAGCTGGCTAACACTGAGCTTGCAGAGAGCTCCCGGTCGCCCGAGTTGACCTGAATGGTTGGGTCCCCACCAAGACCAAAGCTGCCGATCTGATCTATAGCGCCGAGCAATTCACGCAGGTTGCGCGGGGGAGGGAAGTACTCCTCTTCCTCCGTAATTCGCACCTCTTCGACTCCGTTGAGCGGACTTAGGCGGTCGAGAACCGCTTCGACCAGTTCTTCGGGTGCCGATGCACCCGCAGTCACGCCCACTATGCCGCTTAGGCCAACGGGTAGTTCCTCGGGCGCATTGATTCGGTACACCGCCTCGCATCCGGCCGAGCGAGCCAACTTCTCAAGAGCAACTGTGTTCGAAGAGTTCGCTGACCCAATCACGATGATTGCATCGCAGCGATCGGCAATTTGCATCAAGGCAGACTGGCGATTCGTAGTTGCAAAACACAGGTCCGAGTGACCGGGCATCCACATGTCTGGGAAGCGAGCTTGAGTCGCTTCTGCAACCTGTGCCCAATCGCGATGCGACAGGGTGGTCTGAGCGAGGAGCGCCACGGGAGTTTCAAACGCAGGGAGCGCCGCTACCTCTTCTAGGGATTCAACCCGGTGCACCGATTCGGGGGCTACGGCCATTGTGCCTACAGCCTCTTCATGGCCTTCATGGCCGATGTAGACAATCGAGTAGCCCTTGCCGGCACGGACTTTGACCTCGTGATGCACCTTTGTTACGAGCGGGCAGACGGCGTCCACAACAAATCCGCCTCGCTCACGAGCCTGAGTGACAACCTCTGGGGCTGACCCATGGGCTGACAACATAATTGGTCGACCTTCTGGAACCTCGGAGATGCTGTCTACAAAGACCACGCCGAGCTCTTCGAACTGCCTGACAACACGTTGGTTATGCACAATCTCGTGATAGCAGTAGATCGGTCCATCGAATGAGGTGACCATCCATGCAAGGGCTTTGATGGCCATCTCGACCCCGGCGCAGAATCCACGAGGTGCGGCAAGCAATACTTGGTCCACACGTTGTGTCACGGTAGGTAGCTCATGGTTCAACTCGACTCATGGGTTGTGACGGTAGCGCGCAATATCGTCGAAGCTGGTCAGCACTTGGTCTCCTAAACCAACTGGCTGAGCGTCGAGTCCTGACCGGTAACGAAGCTCTGCAGTCACAAAGTGGCGAACCTCTGGCCAGACATCTGGGGAATCTCGGAACGGGGGAACCTTGCAGCCGTTATCGCCGAGCGCCAACAACGAACTCGGAATAGGGATGCCAGTACTCAGGGCAAGGGCAGCAACTCCACCTTCACCAATCTCACAGATATCGGTAAAGGCATTGTTGTGGCCAGCACCCGAAAGCTCTATCAGCTTGCGCTCGCCTGGGGTGTAATCAAACCCGCGGCGGATGTCAGCAATTGCTGCGATCCCGTCGCGAACGCCACCAATCCACGCAATGGACTTTCCTGCAGGAAGGGTCAAGCTGCCATTCAACTGTGAAAGCAGGCTGTACCCAGAGGCCATGGGAATAACCGAATGAACATCCGCTCGCTCCAGCAAACGAAGCGAGGTGCCGCCGCCTGCGGAATGGCCAATGGGATAGACCGAGGTGGAGTCAACGCGGCCCTCAAGAGGCCCGCCTGCACTCAGATTCTCAGAACGAATCAAGCTGATTGCCTCATCAGCGATAGTCGTATCTGCGCGAGGTGAAGCTGGAGGCTCACCCAGCACGCTTCGCAATCCCCGCTCCAAATAGTCCGGAGAGATCACCACAAACCCCCAACTCGCCAGGTGAGTCGTGAGTGAAGTTGACTGCGTGCGATAGCTAGCAAATCCGTGTGAGAACAGCACAAGCGGAAACGGACCACCGTCACTAGCTGGAACGTCGCGGGTTGCATCCGTAACAAAGGGTGGATTCACATCGGCCGGGAGTAACTTGTCGAACGCAGTGCTGACGTAATCGCGAATGAAGTATTCGTCTCGGGGAGCTGTCCCAATGTCTTGCGGGTTGACCGGATACCAGACCTCTACTTTGCGATCAGACATCTGCAACGTAGTCACGCCAACCTCGAAGGGTCCGTGCTGTGCATAGGCAGCCTCTCCCGCTCGAGGTGCTGAGTTTGGGTTGATGCCCGTCGCAGGCTGGGGCGGAGCCGGTACGCAAGCAGCGGCCAATACAAGCACTACCGCAAGCACCGAAAAGGTTCCAAAGCCGGTTCTTTTCATCTCACATCTCCCCGTCGCCATTCAAACCATAAGTTTTGCACGGAAACGCGCCCGAGGTCCATCAGGGTGCTGTCTAGTAGCATTGCGAGGCCATGCAATCCCCCTCAGCCCTTGAATCGAGCCCTGCTGCTGCATCATCAGTTGCAACTATTGTCGCAGTGACATCTGGATCTCCGGCAGACCTGCTTGGGATCCTTCCGGGAGATCAGGTCATTGCGGTGGATGGTCGACCTGTTCGCGACATCATTGAGTACAGGGTGCTGACCGATGAGATCGAGGTCTCGCTTGATCTTTTGAGGGATGGGCTGGAACTGACCTTTGACGTGCTGAAACCTCCGGGCACTCCGCTGGGTATCGAGATCGATTCCCCCGTGTTTGATGAGGTGCGCACCTGCGATAACCACTGCGAGTTTTGCTTCATCTATCAGCTTCCTCCTGGGATGCGACGCAGCTTGTACCTGAAGGACGATGATTACCGACTCTCGTTCCTCTACGGGAACTTCACGACACTTACGCGATTCACCGAGGCCGATCTTGAGCGCGTGGTGACCGAGGGATTGTCGCCGCTCTATGTGAGCATTCACGCAACCAACCCCGAACTTCGCACTGAGATGCTGCGAAATCGGCGCGCTGCGATGAGTCTGCGGTGGCTTCGGGCCCTGTTGGATCATCAGATACAGGTGCACGGGCAAGTCGTGGTCTGCCCGGGCGTCAACGACGGGGCGGCGCTGGTCGACACGCTATGTGGTGTGCTTGATGAGTACCCAGAGCTTGCCGATGTTGCGGTGGTCCCGCTCGGAGTGAGTTCCTACAGTTCCGAAAAGCGCATGCGGGCGCACACCCAAGAAGAAGCCAGATTTGTGGTCGAGACAGTCGACGCGTGGCAAGAGGTTTTTCTTGCAGCGATTGGCCGACGCATGGTGTTCGCCGCAGATGAGTACTACTTGCTGGCAGGAATGCCGTTTCCACCCGCAGGCACCTACGGCGATTTTTCCATGCACGAGGATGGCATCGGAATGGCTCGAGCCTTTGAAATGGAATTCCATGGCGGGGCAGCAGAGGGAATCGGCGTTCAGCCCGGCTTTTTTGCGTCCGTTGATGGTGCCCCGGCAGTGGGGTATCGCGCTCCGCGAACTGTGCATGAGTCCGAGGGCGGTCAAACACTTCTGCAGTTGCTACCCAGACGAACTGCTCCAGTCGGCATTCTGACTGGTGAGTATGGGGCGCAAGTCCTAGCTCCTTTGCTCAGCACCCTAAACAGGACAGATGTGCGCATCGTTACTGTCGACAATCAGTTCTTCGGTGGCAACATCTCTGTGGCTGGTCTCATGGTGGGAGAGGATTTACAGCGAGTGCTGGCTCTGGAGCCTGTCGGGCATCGTTACTTGCTGCCCGATGTGTGTTTATCTCAAGGCCGCTTCCTAGATGGACTCACCCCTGCAGACTTGCCACGACCCGTTGAAATTATTCCTACTGACGGCGTTGCTCTGCGAGAAGCGCTTGAGCCATTGACGGACAACCGAACTCCTAGCTCAGAAACGGATGCCTGATGACGAGCACTGACCGGCTTCCACTTGTTGCCATTGTGGGACGACCCAATGTTGGCAAGTCCACCTTGATGAACCGGATTCTTGGCCGACGCATTGCAATTGTCGAAGAGAAATCCGGGGTGACCCGCGACCGCAAAGAGGTTCAGGCCGAGTGGCTGGGTTATGAGTTTCGCCTTGTCGACACGGGCGGTTGGATGGTTGGAGGTAACTCCCTCGACAAGAAGGTCAGCCGCCAATCCGAGCAGGCGATCAAAGAAGCTGCCGTGATTCTGTTCGTTGTTGATGCCGCTATTGGTGTTACCGACGAGGATGCGAGCGTGGGCGAACTGTTGCGTCAGGCCACCGCTCCTGTCCTGTTAATTGCAAACAAGGTGGACGACCAACGTCACGAGGCTGGGGTGTGGGAGCTTCTCTCACTTGGCCTCGGCGACCCGATCGGAATCTCTGCTTTGCACGGTCGCGGGACTGGTGACATGTTGGATCAGATCATTGCGTTCCTCCCTGAGCCTGAGCCCACTGAAGAAGAAATCGCAGCTGAAAATGATGACGGGATCACCTCTATTGCATTGGTCGGTCGTCCCAATGTCGGCAAGTCAACTCTGTTCAACCGCCTGATCGGCGAGGACCGCGCCGTCGTGCACGACATGCCGGGAACCACCCGAGACAGTGTCGATACTGTGGTCGAGACCGAGGTGGGGCCTCTGCGCTTCATTGACACAGCAGGTATGCGCCGCAAGTCACGAATTGATGACGGCACCGAGTACTTCTCGATGGTGCGGGCGTTGAAATCCGTTGATAAGGCAAACGTGGCGTTGCTCGTCATCGACGCAACAGAGGGGATCACCCACCAAGATCAGCGGCTAGCCGAGCGGGTTGACGGTGCAGGGTGCCCAATCATCGTGGTACTCAACAAGTGGGAACTCCTTGATGAAGCAGCTCGCCAGGACGTGCTGTACCAGATGGGACAGAAGATGCACTTTCTGGGTGATGCGGCAGTGCTACGAGTTTCTGCGCTCAATGGCAGGGGAGTGCACCGTCTGCTTCCGGCGCTTGGTGAGGCAATCTCGCAGTATGAGACCCGGATTCCGACTCGTAAAGTCAACGACCTGATTCGCCGTGCACAGCAGGCTCAGCCGGCTCCACACGGCGGCCGGATCCTCTACGCCACTCAGGGCGCTACCGATCCTCCAACCTTTACGCTCTTTACCAACAAGATCGTCCCGGCAAGCTATCTGCGCTATATCGAGCGACAGATCAGAGATGAATTTCACTTGCCGGCGACACCAATCAAGCTACGGGTTCGCCGCCGAGGGGACTGAGGGTTCTACCATAGGAACCCGTTGCCAATCTCTAGCTGGATCAGCCAGCACCTAGGGCGAGTGTTCGCCAAGGAGTTTCACGTGAGTCAAGTACAAGAACAGATCGAAGCCCGCGGCAAACCACAGCTGTCGGCAACAGATGCAGTCACCGAACTCGTCATTACTGACGAGGTCATCGGCGAGGGTGACGAAGTCACAGTTGGAGCAACAGTGACCGCGCATTACGTCGGCGTTTCTGCATCCTCGGGCAGCCAGTTTGACGCCTCTTGGGATCGCGGAGCACCCATTAGCTTTCCGCTCAATGGGGTAATCCAAGGTTGGAGTGAGGGCCTGCTCGGAATGAAGGTTGGAGGCCGCCGAACCCTGGTGATTCCAGGTGCGATGGCGTACGGGCCCAACCCTCCTCCCGGAGCAGGCATTGCGCCAAATGAGACGCTTGTCTTTACCGTTGATCTTGTTGACGTTTCTTGGCGCTAAGCGCCACCAAAGCAGTGGAGTGTGACGTGAAAAGTTCTACCCGTTCAGTTCGGTCAATGTTGGGCGCAGCCTCGCTGTGCTGTGCAGTTGTGCTCCTTGGAGCATGTTCTAGCGATTCAGACTCAGCCGACTCGTCAACAACGACGACTGCAAAGAGCGAGTTCTTGGTTGTCGCAGAAGATCGCGGCGAACCAACGCTGAAGGCCACTGATCCAGTTACAGAACTCGTCATTGTCGATGATGTGGTTGGCACCGGCGAGGCCGTCAAACCAGGTGACACTGTCACTGTTCACTACACGGGTGCATCTGCGTCTACTGGCAAGGTCTTCGACTCTTCTTGGTCGCGTGGCGAGCCAATCAGCTTTGGTCTCAATCAGGTGATTGCAGGTTGGGGAACCGGACTCGTTGGCATGAAAGAGGGCGGCCGGCGAACCTTGGTTATTCCAGGTGACCAGGCCTACGGCGCTAATCCTCCCCCTGGTAGCGGAATTGCACCAAACGAAACGCTGGTGTTTACCGTGGACCTCATCTCGATTGATTCGTAATTGATCTGATCTCTGCTGTGTCTGCAGACAAGAAAACTGGCAAGTGATGGGACGTCCATGACGGAGAATCAGGTACATCGCATCGAGCAGGCCACGGCTCGGGCCCTTCAGGGAAACCTTGAATCAGGCGCCGAAAAGCTGGCCAAGCAGAACAAACTGTTTGTGCGCGATCGCATTGATCTGCTCTGCGACGAGGGCAGCTTTGTCGAGGATCAGTTGCTGGCGAACAGCGCCTATGGCCCAGAGATGGATCCGAACCTTCCGGCCGACGGTGTGGTTACCGGAGTTGGATTGGTTGACGGCCGACCCGTGTGCATCATGGCCAATGACCCAACGGTCAAGGCTGGTTCTTGGGGCGCTCGTACGGTTGAGAAGATTGTGCGGCTTACCGAGACTGCCCTTCGTGATGAGCTTCCCGTGGTGTGGTTGGTGGACTCGGCTGGTGCGCGCATCACTGATCAGGTTGAACTGTTCCCAGGCAGGCGTGGAGCGGGACGCATTTTCTATAACCAGGTCAGGCTCTCTGGAAAGGTTCCCCAAGTCTGTTGTCTATTCGGCCCCTCAGCTGCCGGTGGTGCCTATATTCCGGCGTTTACCGACATCGTGATCATGGTCGAGGGCAACGCGTCGATGTATTTGGGGTCTCCGCGCATGGCCGAGATGGTCATCGGCGAGATCGCGACGCTCGAAGAGACAGGGGGCGCCCGCATGCACGCCACCGTGTCTGGCTGCGGAGACAATCTTGCCGAGGACGACGAAGACGCAATTGAACAGGCCCGGGCCTACCTGACGTATCTGCCCACTCGTTGGACCGAGGACCCGCCGGTTTACGAGGCGACCCCTCCCAGCCGAGAGTTGAATCCTCAGATCGTTCCCGCCGAGGAGTCGATGGGCTACGACATGCACGATGTGCTCGAGGGACTACTCGACGCCGAATCCTTCTTCGAGATCAAGCCGCTCTTCGCCCCAGAGATGTTGATCGGTTTTGGGCTGCTTGTAGGTCGCCCAGTCGGAATCGTTGCGAACAACCCGATGCATAAGGGCGGCGTGATCTTTACTGATTCGGCCGACAAAGCTGCTCGATTCATTTGGCTCTGCGACGCGTTCAACGTCCCGTTGATTTTCTTGGCTGATGTGCCGGGGTTCATGATCGGCACTCAGGTGGAACGCGAAGGAATTATTCGTCACGGCGCAAAGATGATCACCGCCGTGTCCGAGGCAACTGTGCCCAAAATTTCGGTTGTCGTTCGCAAAGCCTACGGTGCCGGGTTATATGCAATGAGCGGCCCGGCTTTTGAGCCAGAGGCCACGTTGGCACTTCCTACTGCCAAGATTGCAGTGATGGGGCCAGAAGCTGCCGTGAACGCCGTGTTTGCTAACAAGATCGCCGCTATCGAAGACCCCGTCGAGCGTGAAGCTTTTGTGATGGAACAACGCCGCCTCTATGAAGAGGACGTTGATCTGCTGCGACTAGCTTCGGAGTTAGTAATCGACGGGATTGTCAACTGGGAGGATCTTCGCTCCGAGGTCCATCGCAGGCTGCTTCGGGCTTCAGGCAAGAACCGACATTTCTCATCACGTCGCCACGGCGTTCCACCAGTCTGAGGTCTGGTCAACTCATGCCATATTGCGAACCTTGCGATCGTTTTTATACGCCTTCCACGCTCTCTGCCGAAGGCGATTGCCCCGAGGGTCACCATGTGGCCAACCCCGAGGACGCGCCCACTCTGATTCAATCGGATGCGCCTCCGAGAGAAGAAGAGAAGGACCCAAAGGTTCCTTGGCACTTCTGGCTGCTGCTTATAGCTGTGGTGATTTACTTGGGGTATCGAGCGTTTCAAGGCGTGGAGTGGTTGCTGTCTCGGTGAGATCAGTTAGGTCTTCTTCTTGGCGCAGGTCGATTGGGGCTTGTTGTGCAGCCGGTTTCGCTGCGATGAGCATCGTGTCCCCCCTTCCGATCAGCGGTCCAAGAAATGCAAGTGGTGCAAAGGCCGCTGCGTAGACGAGTCGCCTGGGATCGGTCAGCATTTTCTGGAGTGACCCAAAGCTGTAGCTCAGAGGAATACTCTGTTGTTTCACGACCACTTGCTCGAACCCCGCTCGATGCAAGGCATCCGTGATTGTTTGCTCAGAGAACTGCATCAGATGATACGGGGGTTCTGGGTGTGGCCACTTGCCGACGCTGCTCGCTACTCGAAGCGAGGCTTGGGGAAACAGCCCGTCGACGTTTGGGGTCGTCAACCAGAGCCAGCCGCTTTCGGAAAGCAGTTCGCGCGCCTGACTCAGCAGTGCGATTGGGTCGGGAACGTGTTCCACGATGTCCCACATCGTGATCGCATCAAATGAGTGAGCGGCTTCGTGCACATCGCTCAGGGTTCCTGTAGTGACGTTGAGCCCGCTAGTCCTAGCTATGTCAGCAGTATCGGGGTTGAGTTCGACTCCCTGCGCAGAAAAGCCGGCGCCATTGGCTGCGGCAAGGAAGCTTCCAGCGGAACAGCCCACATCGAGCAGGGAACCGGTTGCGGTCGTGGGTAGGATCATGCTCAAGTGATCCTTTGCGGCTTGGTCGGCTGCTTCGATTGAGGCCGCATCATCAACGAGCTGAGTATGAAAGCCAGACTCGAAGGAGTACAGAGATTTGAGTTCCTCCTCGGAGGGAGGGTTACTCAGATACACCAGAGAGCAGTCCGTGCAGCGTACGAGTTGCCATCGCTCCTCGAGCCAAATCTCTTCGGCGGCGTGAGCTTGGCAAACTGGACATGAAAGAAATGTCGGCCCCTGTGACATTTGTCAATTCTATGGAATCTCGGCCGAGCCTGCAATGAATTCTGTAATTCCTAGCAAGACTTCTGCCTCGGCTAGAATGGCCAACTCCACGGGCTGTGGCGCAGCTTGGTTAGCGCGCCTGACTGGGGGTCAGGAGGTCGGGAGTTCGAATCTCCCCAGCCCGACGGAACGGAACCCCTGCAATTGCAGGGGTTCCGGCAGTTTTGCGACCTAAATGGAGCAGGTTCCGAGTGGCTTCGAACAGCTCCAAGCTCTAGGAGTGGCTGCGATGTTGAGGTGTGGCATAAACCTCTGGCGGGTTCAGAATGGTCGATCAGACCAGGCATTCCGCAGACAGTGCAACCCCATTCGGGCAGGTTGTGTTCATCCAGGTAGACCCAAAGAAATAGGCACCCGAGGTGTTTGCACCTGTCAGATCGGCCTGTGAGAAGTTCACGTTCTGCATGTTCGCGTTCGCCAGGTTTGCGCTTCGCAAAATTGCAGAGCTCAGGTCGGAACCGTATGCGTAGCTTCCACTTAGGTTTGCGCCCGTTAGGTCAGCCCCGCCCAAGAGAGACTCCTGCAGGTTGGCGTTACTCAGATTGCTTCTCACCAGAGTGGCTCCAGTCAGATTGGCCATAAAGAAGTAGGAGCTACTCAGGTTCGCATCCGAGAACTTTGCGCCGATCATGACGGCACCTTGCAGGTTGGCGTTGCTCATCTCGGCGCCAGACAAGTCGGCGTTGGTGAGGTCGGCCATAAACAGGTAGGTGCTCACCAGATTCGCCCCAGACAGATTGGCTCCTGCTAAGTCTGCGTTGCTCAGGTTCTCTCCACGAAGGTCACAACCATGAAGGTCTGCTCCTGCGGTGCGGAGACTGCAATTGACTGCCGCTGGAATTGTGGTTGTGCTCGTAGTCGGTGCCGGACTCAGGGGCGCGCAGGCCGCAACACATGCGCCAAACAGAAAAACAACCATCAGGGCCCTCGGCCAGAGGCGGGGTACTACATTCACAAATCGCTCCCGTTCAATCTTCGCCTAACTAGCAAGGGTGCAGGTCTTGGGTGTGAACTCCAATAGGTCGTTTGGCCCAAAGCTGACACGCATACACCCGCCTGCGCAAAGGTCCACCAAGGAGTTGCCGCGCCGGCATCTCTAGGATGCCGGCGCGGGTTGTCCTTGGGGGGATCTTCAGGTGGGGCTGGAAACTGTGCAGTCCGTGGACTGAACCACTCCATTCGGGCAGGTTGTATTCGACCAGGTCGCGGCGTAGAAGCCTGAGCTAGGAAAGACCGCCCCGGTGAGATTGGCTTCAGTCAGGTTTGCACTTTGGAAGTTGACATTCGTGAAACTGCCGGAAGTCAGCAGCGCAGCCGTCAAGTCGGCCGCATACAGCGAGCTGTTCGACAACCGTGCTCCACTCAGGTTTGCTCCGGTCAAGTCAGCTCCCTGCAGGTTCAGATTGCTGGCAGTCACGCCCGACAGGTCGGCACCTCTCAGGTTGGCTTGGTAGAGGTTTCCGTTCGAGAAGTCTGCGGATCGAAGATCACAGCCGTGTAGGTCAGCGTTGTTACCTCGAGCCGTACAGTCATCGGCAACCGATGGCAGCGTTGTGGTGGGCGCTGGGATAGTCGTCGTGGTGGTCTCAGGCACGGTGGTGGTTGTCTCCGGGACCGTTGTCTCTGGAACTGTCGTTTCGGGGACAGAGGAGCTTGTTTCAGGAACAGAGGTGCTGGTCTCGGGGACCGTAGTGGCTGGGATGGTTGTTTCGGGGACCGTCGTCGTGGTCGGGATCGGACCCCCGGGTGTACACGCCACAATTATGACAGTGAGTATTGCCAAAAAACTTGCTGTAATCGCTGATCGCCTCATCAGTGCTCCTTAGTTGGGTTTCCCTTGTGGCAGCAGAGTGACGAAAGATTGCTTACAACTGAATAGGCAAATTCACCTAGGCAGATTGCCTCTGCAAGTTTCTCTAGCGACTGACGCACAAAGGTGGCCCAAAAATGAATCTGCGCCGACATTTCAAGGAGGTCGGCGCAGAATTCATCTCCTTGGGGGGGAGATTTTGAGGTGTCCACTATTTAACTTATCGATCTTGCACATTCTGAACAATTTTTAGAATAGGCGAATGCACCTATGTTTGCAGTTCTTCAGGGCGGAGATGATCCATGTAATTTCCCTGGTGAGTCCGAGTCATTTTGGTGGTTCGGTTCCTGACTGAGACCAGAGGTCATTAGCGCTGTCGGCGCCGCCACAAGTAGGTGGTGTTGAGGAACCAGTTCAAGATCAGGGCTATCGATGCGCCGATCAGGTTCTGCACAACACGCGATGCACTCGTTCCAAGAAGGTTGAGCAAGAAGCCAATGTTCTGCAGTGAAGTGAAGACTGCGACGTGAACACAGGTGCCGACTAAGGACATGACTTCATAGAGCGCAAACGCTGGAATCAGAGCC
>Ga0194051_1001228_pt1 | contig 13744 bp, 14 predicted proteins | sample SepL2320m_MetaG_FD_161275 | JGI IMG/M metagenome (GOLD analysis project Ga0194051, IMG submission 161275) | Anoxic zone freshwater microbial communities from boreal shield lake in IISD Experimental Lakes Area, Ontario, Canada - Sep2016-L239-20m | ecosystem: Environmental > Aquatic > Freshwater >... | reverse complement strand
TCGACGGTGTCAGCCTGGCTCCACTCCTTCAAACTGGCACCAAGCCCGATCGCGACACGCTCTTCTGGCACTACCCGCACTACCACCCAGGAGGCGCCACCCCCTACAGTGCGATCCGAAGCGGCAATTTCCGCCTCATCCATTTCTACGAGGACGGGCATGACGAACTCTACGACCTCGCCACCGACGTCGGCGAAAAAAACAACCTCGCCAAGACCCAGCCCGAACGCGTTACGAGCATGCGGACACGCCTCTTTGCCTGGCTTAAGTCTGTCGATGCCCAGTTACCGACGCCGAATCGCAATGACAACGCGGTGGGCGAAAAACAGGGTGTCGGCAAGGCAAAAACCCATGCCCAGCCAACGCCCAGCCTTATCGGCTACGGGGTTTTGGCAGACGGCGAATAATGGCAGGCAACCTGCCTCGCGTGGAGGGCATTGGCGAGGGCATCCTCGACCGTGGCCGCCGAGGCGGTGAGATGCCCCATCTTACGGCCAACGCGTGGCTCAGACTTGCCATAGAGCAAAAGACGCACGCCGGGAACGCAAATCGCTAAAGGCCAGTTGGGTTCTCCATGCTCCCAGCACTCTCCCAGTAGATTCACCATCGCTGCGGGCATGAGTTGCCGCGGAGATCCCAGAGGCAGGCCGCAGATGGTCCGCACCTGTTGTTCAAACTGTGATGTTTCGCAGGCGTCTATTGTGAGGTGTCCTGAATTGTGGGGCCGAGGCGCTATCTCGTTGACCAGCACCTGCCCGTCTGGCGTTACAAAAAACTCAACACAGGCCACGCCCACCACGCTGAGCGCCGTGAGAATCTTTGCAGTCGTAGCTCGTGCGGCAGCCAGAATACGTGGCGACAAGTTTGTCGGAGCACTGGCAGTGTCGAGGATGTGATGGCGGTGGATATTGAGGGAAGGTTCATACACGGCGATCTCGCCGGTTTCGCTGCGGGCCGCCACCACCGAAATCTCCACATCAAAATCAATCCACGCTTCCAGTACCAACTCTTTGGGCCCCAGCGCATCCCACGCAGCGTCAATCGCCTGAGAGCCGCTACCCGATTCGATCCTTTTTTGCCCCTTGCCGTCGTAGCCACTCGCAGCCGTCTTGAGAATAGCCGGTAGCCCAATCGCAGCCACCGCCGCATGCAGGTCTGCCCGCGAGCAGACAACTCTGTGCGGCGCGCAGGCAAAGCCATGCTGCACGAGAAACGCCTTTTCGCGGCTACGGTCTTGTGTGGTGTAGAGCACTTCTGGCGATGGATAGACCGGCACACACTCGGCGATGGCCCTCGCAGCCGCCACGGGAATATTTTCAAACTCAAAGGTCACCACATCGAGCGTGCGAGCGATGTCCATCAGCCACTCGTGATTGTCGTAGGCCCCGACATGCACACGGTCACAGTGGTGGGCCGCTGGACAATCGGCGACGTCGGAGATGGCCTCGACGCGGTAGCCCATGCGTTTGGCCGCCATGGCAAACATGGCTCCGAGCTGCCCGCCGCCAAGTACCCCTAATGTTTTTCCCGGAGGAATCATTTTTCCGACATCCGAGCAGACCACTCAGCAGATTCGCCATGGAGGCCCTCGCGGAGCACGCGGGCGGTCTGTTCGGCTCGGTAAGCCAGAAGTTTTTCGCGCAGGTCCGTGTCTGTCAAAGCCAGGATTCCAATGGCTAAGAGCGCGGCGTTGGCGGCACCGGCCTGACCGATCGCCAGCGTGCCCACCGGAATGCCCGCCGGCATCTGCACGATCGAAAGCAGAGAGTCAACGCCCCGCAGTATCGCCGATTCCACCGGCACTCCCAGCACAGGCAGATGTGTCTGTGCGGCGATCATGCCGGGCAGGTGAGCGGCCCCTCCGGCACCCGCAATGATCACTTTCAATCCCCGCTCGGCAGCCGTCTTGGCGTAGGTCGTGAGTGTGTCGGGCGTGCGATGAGCGGAAACCACCGCAGACTCATGGCCGACTCCAAACTGTTCGAGAATCTGCGCCGTGCGTTCAAGCGTGCCCCAGTCGGAGCGACTCCCCATCACAATGCCAACCTGAATGGCGATCGGCAGTTTCACCGTCGAGGCTGCCTTGTTGGTCGCGGTATGGGGCTTGTCGATGGGTGGCGTGGACATAGGGACAACAGTTGCCGTTGGGGGCGGTTAAGGCCTCCTATCTTGCTATTGTTGGCCTACCGTTGCAACCTGTCGCTATGCCTCGCCCACTGCCCGATACCCTTTTAATAGAGTGGCCCGAATCGCAGTCGGAGCCAAGTCCCCTCACAGAGCAAGCGATCGACCGCGCCGTGGCCGTCTTGCGAGCAGAAGGGCTGGTGGCGATCCCGACCGAAACCGTGTATGGATTAGCGGCCGACGCGCTGTCGGGGCCAGCGGTTGAAAAAATATTCCGCGCTAAGCGGCGGCCCGCTACCAATCCGCTGATCGTGCATGTGGCCGATCTGGCAATGGCTCGCGGCCTGACCGCTGGCTGGCCGTTAGCGGCAGAACAAATTGCCACGCACCTGTGGCCTGGGCCGGTCACTATCATTGTGCCCAGGGGGCCTGCTTTGCCCGATCAAGTTTTGGCGGGTGGGCCAACGGTGGCGCTACGATGTCCAGACCATCGGCTGACCCGCCGGCTGATCAAAAAGCTGGGCAGACCGCTGGCCGCACCGAGTGCCAATCGCTCAGAGTCTGTTTCGCCAACATCGGCTCAGCATGTGCTGGCCAGCTTGGGGAATCGAATCGATCTGATTTTGGATGGAGGGGCGTGTGCCTGTGGCATTGAGTCGACCGTCGTTGATTGCACAACCGATCCGCCACAAATTTTGCGGCCCGGTCCGCTGGGTCGTGAGGCGCTTGAAGAAGTGCTCGGGCGGCCGGTCAAAGTGTCGGGCGAGTTCGATCCGGGCAATGCAGTCAAGGGCAGGGCAGGGGAGAAAAGTGCAACGGCCCGGTCGCCGGGGCAGCACTCACGGCATTACGCAACCAAGACACCGCTGGAGCTGTCGGCCGATTCGGCCGGTCGTGTGGCAGGGCTTTTACAGGCGGGCCAGCGGGTTGGCTGGCTGTCGACAGACTCCGATTCGGTGAGCACGCGATTGCTGGCAGCGTCACACAATCTGGTGGTCGTGCCGATGCCCCTTGAGCCGGTGTTCTTTGCCAGGCAACTCTATGCGATGCTTCATGCCTTGGACCAACGCGGGTTGGATGTGATCGTGGTCGACACGCCGCCACTCACAGAGGCCTGGCGAGCAATCCATGATCGATTGTCGCGGGCTGCATGTACAGCAATTTCATAGACGAAGATAAACGGAGTCAAAAATGAACAGCGATCAGGGTGGTTTACCAGTGCGGGTTTCTGCGGTCGGCCGTCTGGACGTGCCACCCTGTGCGATGCCTTCGCGGTTTCGCACAGACATTGCCTATTTTAGTAGCCCCGCTGGCCCGGGAGAGCAGCGGTTGCCGGCTGGCGAATACCGGATTGACTCAGCTAGCGTGAGCGACTGGGTTGAATCAGGAGTGCTGACGCTGGTCTCGCCGCTGGATGCCACTCATGCGGCCGACGTGGAGATCACAGAAGACCAAGAGCGATTTGTCCACTGGCTACGCGACCACTCGATCGACCGCGTGCGAATCGATTGAAGGGGCAGAACCACATGGCTGCCTCGCTGGCGATCAATGCGCCAACCGTCACGTTGGAAAACCTTGACGGCTTGACTGCCCGAGATTACCGGCAGTGGCGGCATTACACGGCAATCTCAATTTCGCGAGTGACAACCGTCAAAGGCATTCCATTAGCAGTCTGGGCTTCGATACATGCTTGAATGGCCTCGCGGATATTTTCCACGGCTTCATCTTCCGTCTTTCCCTGGGAAACGCAGCCGGGAATAGCCGGACATTCTGCCACGATCACGCCCGTTTCGTCGCGTTCCAAGGTCACTATGAATCGCATGATGATCTCCCTGGCTAACGACGACTGGACCGTTGAGTCAAGTCGCTGCGTTCGACCCTTTTAATTCTGCCTCCTCAGCAGAATGTGTGGGTGGATTCCGGCTCTGGTAGGTGGACCCCATCATGGGAAACATCGCGAATGTGATGCCTTAATTCGATGTTGTAAGTGGGGCGCAAGCCGTATGGTTCTCTCGTGGTGCTCCTTGTCATCACTCCTTGTCTGAGGAGCCCGAACGCGAGCAACGGGGGGTGGGATAGAAAAGTATCGCTAGATTAGAGCGGAGCAAAGATTCCAGTTGGTGGCGGTGGCTTTCTTTTTTAGGAAGGGAGCACGCGGGTACGGATTCTGCCTAGGAGCTCAAGATTTAGGTGGCAAGAATGTCGCGGAGGGCGGCGGCGAGCTCTGGAAATTGAAAGACAAAGCCAGAGTCGAGAGCCACTTTTGGAATGACATGCTGCGAGGCAAAGAGCACTTGGGCAAATTCACCAAAGGCTAGCCGCAGTCCCAGATAGGGCACGGGTAGAAATGCCGGGCGGTGCAATTGCCTCGCCAGAAGTTGAGTGAACTCGCTGTTGCGTACAGCCACGGGAGCCACGGAGTTGATCGGGCCGCTGATCGGTAGACTGCTGGATTGGATAGTAGCGGCATGCATATAGAGACGGGCCAGATCGGCGACATGAATCCACGGCATCCACTGCCGACCACTGCCCAGTGGTCCGCCGCCGCCCAGCTTGAATGGAGTCAGCATTTTTCCGAGTGCCCCGCCACCACTGCCCAGCACAATGCCCGTGCGAGTGGTGACAACCCGCACTCCCAGTTTTTCGGCGGCCATCGCCTCTTCCTCCCACTCCACACAGATTTTTCCCAAAAAATCTGCCGCTGGCGGCGAGGATTCAGTTAGCTCCTCCTCGCCTCTATTGCCGTAGTAGCCGACGGCCGAGGCCGAGACTAAAACGGCCGGCCTATCGGCAGTCTGTGCCATGCCACGCACTAAGTGACGCGTTCCTAGCACGCGACTGTCGCGGATCTTGGCTTTCTGGGCGACTGTCCAGCGGCCCTCGGCGACCGACTCGCCGGCCAGATGAAAGACGGTGTCTATGCCAGCAAAAACTTCGGTTGGAGGTGGCCCTTGCAGCGGATCCCAGCGCACCATTCGATCGGTTAAGTGACCGATCTTGGCTCTCGCTCGATCCGGATCTCGCGAGAGTACAACGGGACTGTCAAGCAACCGCAGCAGCCTGGGACCGACAAAGCCAGTTGCACCCGTTACTAAAGCCTTCATTACTCCTCCTTTTAAATAAAACTTGTTGCGTTGTGAACCCGGGCTTCGATGCAGCTATTGATCAATCGCCTGCAAACGATGACTCCTGAGTGTAATCCATAGTGGCACTCACTGGCTTTTTATTCCGCCTCGGGGGGTGTCCCGAAGAGGCTTATTCTATTTCCATTTTGTGGCTTTGATCTATTCTTCGACGACACTCAACGTGTCTGCCCATTCGACGATGTATTGACGGTCGATCTTGTCACCCTGAATTTCCAAGACACTGCGTATGTCGCGAAGATGTTTCTCTGATCCGCCTTCCTTGTAGTACTTCAGCTTCATCAGAATCACGTCTTCAGGCGAAGCGAAGCGTACGAGGTGATCATCGAGGGCCGGCAAGTCACGACCTCGCAGCATTCTAGAAGTATTGAATTCCGAAGGGGCCAATACCATGAAGTCGACCTTGAGGCCGGAGGCAGGATGGATCACGTTAAACTGGCTCTTCAGCCGGACCGCAGAGCTGGCAGCTTGTCGACTGAGATAGAAATCAGATTCCGGAAATAATCTACAGAAGCTATCAATCTGTTCGGCGGGTAGATCAAGAACGATGTCGATAGCGTTTGTAAATCGAGGTTCGCAGAAGGCAATGGTCGCGGTCGAGCCAGTCACTCAATACCGCAAATTCAATTGCTCGCAGACCCGCACGACAAATCGTAAAAGGTCTTCAGGTTCCATGCGACATTCTCTGAGCTACGACTTGTCGTTGTTCGTCGGCAGATAGATCGGGCAGTTCCATTGCAACGATTTTTTGCACCATACGATACGCCGACCGCCACATCCCCCAAGCAATCTTCAGCCGCTCGGCCTCCGATTTCGCAGCGAGCACACGGGCCATGTCAGGTTGGATTACGTCCGCGTTCAAATAGGAGTCGGAATCTGATTCGATCATCATTGCCCTGTCACGAGTTTTCCGGCACACGCGCAGAGTGCCGGGGATGGCAACACACTCTGCACAGTATGCCCTGTTGCTTGGGATCGATAAATCCTGGCGGCAGTGAGGGCTTCAATCGCGTCATCCGGGTATATAGTGGAGAGTGGCTCCCACCGGTTTTTTATTCCCACCATCTGCACCCACCGCCTCCGGCCTCACGGATTTCCTGCCCTTGCGCACTATTTTCAGGATTGTGCATCCGCTGCTGGATCGATTCGTGCCCCGCGAAGGACTGCGACGCGACCTTTGGGTCTCGACCGCTGACGCTGCTGCCTACAGCGTGATGGTCGGTTGTGGGGAAACCTATATCGCTGCCTTTGCACTGGCTTTGGGACTAGGGCCCGTGGCGGCCGGGATGCTTGTGAGCGTGCCGATCCTTGTCGGGGCGTTTGTGCAGTTAGTCACGCCGCTGGGGGTCAAGTGGGTGGGCAGCAATCGCGAGTGGGTCATCGCTTGCACCATTGTGCAGTCGCTCAGTTTTATACCGCTCGTTTTCTGGGCGCTGCGAGGACATGCCCATCTGACAGAATTGCTTGTGGCGGCAAGTGTGTATTGGTCGGCGGGAATGGCCGGTACCCCAGCCTGGAATACATGGATGGGGATGCTTGTGCCCCAGCGCATGCGGATGCCCTATTTCACGCAGCGCAGTCGACTCAGCCAGTGTGGTGTCTTTGTAGGCTTTGTCGTGGGGGGCATTATTTTGCAGGTGGGTGAGTCGCGTGGGTCAACTCTACTGGCGTTTGCCGTGCTCTTTACGGCGGCTGGTATCTGTCGACTGTTGTCAACCATTTTTCTGGCGGCCTGCAGCGAGCCCGACGAACTGCCGATCGGGAAGCCGCGGCATCCTGGCGTAGTGGCAGCCGTTGCAGCGGCGGAACTGGCGGCTAGACCCACGCAAACCACGCTCTTTTTTAATCTCAAACACGCCCTGACTACGATGGCCGTTTCGCCTTCCGGAGCGCTGGTCGCTTACCTCTGCAGCCTGTCGTTTTCAGCGCAATTTGCCGGCCCGTATTTCACTCCCTACATGCTGCGGGAAAATGACTTTTCATACAGCGCCTTTATGCTGGTGGCGTCGTCCAGTTTTCTCGCCAAGGCCCTCGTGCTGCCAAGTGTCGGCCGACTCGGAGCCAGAATCGGTTCGCTGCGGCTTTTGTGGATCGGAGGTCTCGCCGCCATTCCCCTGCCTTTGCTCTGGCTGCCCTCGATGCATATCGGCTACTTGGCTGGCGTGCAGGTCGCGGCGGGAGTCTGCTGGGCGACCTACGAACTGGCCGTGGCCCTGCTTTTTTTTGAAGCGGTGCCGCACCGCGAACGCACGGGCGTTGTTACGGTTTACAACCTTGGGATTGCCATCGCAACGCTTTGCGGTGCCGGGGCCGGTGGAATTGTGCTGCAAATGCTCGGCGAAGACACAAGCGCCTACTGTGCTGTCTTTGCGATTTCCAGTCTCCTGCGAGTGGCAACGATTCCGTTGCTGCTGCGGGTTCGAGTGATCTAGAAAAAAACTGCCGCATCAGCCGGTCGGAAATTTCAACTCATGCGATAGGCTATTGAGGAAGGTTCTGGCTCGACCGTAATCGCCAGCAGCGTAGTCTTTGACGCGTGCCTTCAGCGCGTCAATAAAATTTGAAACCGTTGTCTGCATCTCTTTGTAATCGGCATATTGAAGGCTGCCCCCGGAAGCCGATCGCTCGGCAAAGAGGCTATCGAGTTTGTTACGGTAGGGATCATAAATCGAATCCTGCAAGAGCATTGGATACTCGATGTGGCCTGTGACGGGATCGAGTTGCGTAGAGCCGAGCCGGGGCGGAGCGGCCATTTTTGCCATGTGAATCGCCTGCTCGTGAGTGACAGGCGGTCCATCTTCGGCGGCCTTCGCATCTTTGTTGGTTTTACGCATGGCAAAATAGGTTTCCGTCCAGCGCATACGGTTTTCTATTTCCATCGTCTTGGCCTGTTCAAAATTTTTGGCCGCTTGCGAGTTTTGTAGGTTGGCATAGCCCTCGGCCCGTACGACCGACGCCATGCCATAATCAGCCGCTTGCTGCGCGGTTGAGGCATAGCCGCCACCGCCGCCTCGGCCCCATCCGCCGCCGCCGTATTGAGCGGGCACCGCAGCGGTCCAGAGCAAGCTGACTGTCCCAGAAGCCATTCCGGCGATCACGGCCAGCCTGCAGGCACCTCTCAAAGCCATAGTCACTCTCTCCTTCAACCTAATGTTCGCGAGGATAGAAACACAAACGCCCGACGGAGTATACTCCGAACCCATTTCCAGAGCGACTCGATTTTCTGGGCGTTGCGAAAGCTGGCCCGTTCACAAATTGTGTGGAGCATAACGCGATGAGGTATCAGCCTACTTTTTTGAGTGTACCGGTCACTGTGCCAATGCTGCTCGCGGCCGCCATCGTGGCAATAGTCGCCTTGGGTTGCGCTGAGACCAAGGGTCCCCCAGACAAACTAGGGCAACTGCAAAAAACGCTGGCGAGCTCTAAAGACGACAAAATCCGCGTGCTCACGATCGACCAGATTGCCACGTTCGGGCAAAAGGCGAGGCCGGCACTCGACGATCTCGTGAAGGCCGCAACAGCCAGTGGCGATCCCCGCCCGCGTTGGCATGCCGCAAGGGCCATTGGATTGATCGGAGAGGATGCGATCAGTGCCCTGCCGGTGATCGTGGAAATGCTCAACGACCCCGACCCGATTGTGGCCACTCAGGCAGCGGCTGCCATCGGTCTGATTCGCACCGATGACGATCGAGCCGTTGAGGCGATCTCTAAAGACGACGCCGAGATGTACCAATCAGCCGCAACGGCCCTCGTTGGAAAAATGATCCACCCAGATGGTCGCGTGCGGCGGGCTTCGCTGAGGGCCTTAAAAAGTCTGAAGGTGGAGCCAGCCGTGCTTGTGCCGATGGTCAATCAACAATTGGCAAACGCTGATCCGCAGATGCTGATGCCGGCGCTCAACACGCTAGCCGACATGGGCGCCGCAGCGGTCCCCTTCCTGATGGAGTCGCTCAAGAATCCCAAGGCCCGTTACTGGGCCACTGTTGCACTGACTGAAATTGGTCCGGCGGCAGCGCCGGCAATTGCATTGCTGACCAAGGCCGTGGCCGGTGAAGAAGCTGGTGAAGCCGGTAGCGAGGAGCGGATGCAGGCCATTTTAGCGTTGGCAGCGATCGGCAAACCAGCCGCCGGTCCGGCAGATCCTGCCGCCACTGCCGAACTGGTCAAAGCGATGGAGTCGAGCGATGAATCGCTGCGGTGTGCTGCTGCATTTGCACTGGGAAGAATGCGGGCTAAAACTGCCGACAAAGCACTCGAAAAAGCCACGGGCGACAGCGATTTATTTTTGGCGTCGATTGCCGCGTGGGCCAGGGCCTGCATCGATCCAACCAATAAATCGCTCGTGGAAAAAGCGGTGGCTGCCCTGCAAGCAAATTTGAAAAGCGAGAAGCCGAATGTGCGCAGCGGATCGATCTCGGCTCTCTCCGATTTGACCGATGAACTTGGCCCAGCGGGCGAGGCCTTGCTGGCCGATCAATTTGTTGGGCTCTTGAGCGATCTGGATCCTGGTGTGCAGTCTAGCGCCGGGGCGGCACTGGTGAGGCTCGGGGCGGGGTCTGTGGCGGCTTTGCAAAAGAGTCTTGCCGATCCTCAAGTGCGAATGCATGCGATGGAAGTGCTGGCCGCGATTGGGCCACTGGCAAAGCCGGCGATGGCGGCAATGATCCAATCGCTTTCCGACAGCGATCCGGCGTTTCAGGGAGACGCGATGATGGCGATTGCCGCGATGGGTGCGGATGCAGATGCGGCTGTGCCGGAGCTAGAAAAAATCATCGCTGTAGAGGGGGGAGAGCCAGGTCTCCTCTATTCTGCTGCCTACGCATTGGGTCGGATTGGCCCGGCGTCCAAGCCGGCTGCGGCGAGGCTTTTGCAACTGACACAATCAAAAGATGAAATGCTGGCGACAGTGGCAGTCTGGGCCGCTTTAAAAATAGAGCCACAAGATCAATCGCTGATTGCCACCGCGGTGCCGCTGCTACGCAGAGCTCTGCGGGGTGATCAGGAACTTGTGCGTCTGGAAGCGGCCGTAGCACTGGGAGATATTGGGCCTGCGGCAGGCACAGCCATTCCTCTTTTGGAACTGGTTTCTGAAGACGACTCCGTGAAAGCCGTTCGCTCGGCTGCTGCTGAGGCCCTGAAAAAGATTCGCGTTCAGTAGGGTCATTGACGGGGTGAGTTAGAGCGATCGCGCAAGCTTTAACGGCTGCGGCTTGTTTTTCTTGAGTGTCCTCGCTCCAGCGGCCGATTTGTTGGAACAGGGCGGGACTCTTCTTGCGCGAGTTGTGGCGTTTTCAACGGAGGACTGACGGGATGGCACAAATTGGTTTTTTCCACAAACTCTGGCTAACGCGATTTTCCAAGCCGGCCGGCGATCGGGTTCTCTATCGCCATGTCCTTAAGAACACTCCGAGGCGAATCATTGAAATGGGGATTGGCACGCTGGGCCGCGCTGAACGGCTGCTGGGTCTGGTGAACTCCTTACAGGCCGATGGCGGCCTGCATTACGTGGGATTGGATCGCTTTGAAGCTCGGCTGCCCTCCGATGTGCCCGGTGTTTCACTGAAGCAGGCCCATCAGCGGCTGCATTCTTTGGCGAGGGTGCAACTTGTGCCCGGCAATATTGATTCTTCGCTGTCGCGGCTGTGCAATCATCTGGGCGTTTTTGATTTGGTGCTGATTTCTGCCGACAACGATGAACGCCATCTGGAGCGAAGCTGGTTTTTTATTCAGCGCATCATCAATGCGCAGTCCACAATCCTCTTTGAGACCCGAGCAACGGGCACGTCCTGTCGGGAGTGGAAGGTGGTCGACAAGGCCCAGATCGATCGTCTGGCTTCGCAGACACTGCTGAAGCGTGCCGGCTGACGGCCAGCCAAACGCTCTGGGCTCCAAAGCCGAGTGCGCTGGAAAAGCGGGGGCTTCGGGACTACAGTGGATCAAGTTGGATTCGCCTCAAACTCGAACGGATCCCTGTCCCTCGTTTCTCTTTCTCAGGATCCCGGTTCTTTTTCTTACCGCAAGGCTCTGCCGTCACCATGACCACCCCGCCCCGCACGCTGCTTGAAAAAATTTGGGATGAGCACTTGGTTGCTGCACCTCAAGGGGAGCAACCGATGCTCTACATCGATTGCCATCTGGTGCATGAAGTGACAAGTCCGCAAGCCTTTGAAGGACTCAGGCTTGCGCAGCGACGGATCCGTCGCCCCGAAGCGACGTTTGCCACGCCCGATCACAATGTGCCGACAACCGATCGGCGGCTTCCGATCACGGATCTGATCTCCAAGCAGCAGATCGACACGCTGCGGAGCAACTGCCAAGAGTTTGGCGTAAGGCTCTTTGACCTTGGCGATGCCGATCAGGGAATCGTTCACATCATTGGTCCGGAACTCGGAATCACGCAGCCCGGCATGACAATTGTCTGCGGCGATAGCCACACCGCCACGCACGGAGCCCTAGGAGCTTTGGCCTTTGGTATCGGTACCAGCGAAGTGGAGCATGTGCTGGCCACACAGACCTTGCGGCAATCAAAGCCCCGTTCGTTTGAAGTGCGAGTCGATGGGGCCTTGCATCCAGGCATCACCGCCAAAGACCTCGTGCTCTTTCTCATCGGCAAGCTTTCAACCGAGGGTGGAACGGGCTATGTGATCGAATACACTGGCCCTTGCATCCGGAAACTCACGATGGAAGAGCGGATGACCGTCTGCAATATGTCGATTGAGGCGGGTGCCCGCGCTGGCATGATTGCGCCCGATGACGTCACATTTGACTACCTTCGGGGGCGTGACTTTGCCCCGCCCGATTTTGCGGCGGCGGTGGCTCGCTGGAAAACGCTGCCTTCAGATCCGGACGCGATCTATGACCGCTTGGAAATCTACAATGGTGGCGATGTGGTGCCGCAGGTGACGTGGGGCACCAATCCCGCACAGGTCGTGGGCATCGATTCAGTCGTGCCAAACCCGGTAGATTTTGCCGATCCGAGTGACCGTGAATCGGGCGTGCGGGCGCTTGACTACATGGGACTTTCCAGTGGCCGACCGATCGTTGAAATTCCACTCGACCGGGTTTTTATTGGCTCCTGCACCAACAGCAGGATTGAAGACTTGCGGGCCGCAGCCCGAGTGGTGCGAGGCTATCGCGTTGTTTCCAGCGTTCACGCAATGGTGGTGCCCGGCAGCGGCCGCGTGAAGCGGCAGGCAGAGCAGGAGGGCCTCGACCGGCTCTTCACCGACGCTGGCTTTGAATGGCGGGAAGCTGGCTGCAGCATGTGTTTGGGAATGAATCCCGATACGCTGGCCCCGGGTGAACGCTGCGCTTCGACGAGCAACCGCAACTTTGAGGGCCGCCAGGGCAAGGGAGGCCGCACGCACTTGGTTTCCCCGGCCATGGCCGCCGCTGCCGCTGTCAGTGGGCACTTTGTCGACATCCGTCAGTGGCAGTATCGTTAGAGACTGGATCCACTTATGCAACCCTTCACAACACACACTGGCATTGTCGCGCCCCTCGATCGAGCCAATGTCGATACCGATCAGATCATTCCCAAACAGTTTCTCAAACGCATCGAGCGGACGGGCTTTGGCCAGTTTTTATTTTTTGACTGGCGTTCGCTGCCGGACGGTACGCCAAACCCCGATTTCGAACTCAACCGTCCCGAGTATGCCGGAGCCAGCATTCTGCTGGCCCGCCGTAACTTCGGCTGTGGTTCCAGTCGCGAGCATGCTCCGTGGGCCCTAGCCGATTACGGATTTCGCGTTGTGATCGCGCCGACATTTGCCGATATTTTCTTCTCCAATTGTTTTCAAAACGGGATGCTACCGATCCGTCTTGATGAGCAGGATGTCGAGACGCTTTTTCAACGCGCTAGCAGCGGGCCGTACCGACTGCATGTCGACCTCATGGCAGGCACCCTATCCGATGACGCCGATTTTTCCAGAGAGTTTCAGATCGATCCCTTTCGTCGTACCTGCCTGTTGAATGGCCTCGATGCCATTGCCCTTTCGTTGCAGCAATCCGACAAGATTGCTGCGTGGGAAGCCTCCCACGGAGTACTGCCTGTGTCTGATGTTTTGGGCAACACACGTTAGGGAACGCGGATGAAAATTACTGTTTTGGCAGTCACAGCCACGTATCTGGCGATCGTTACGGGCGGGCTCTTTTCCGAGTTGCGAGCGGAGTCAAGTGAGAGGGCGACTCTCTCGGTGCTAGCCGACAACCTACCAGGGGCCAGCGATCTCGCGGCCCCGGCCACAGGCCAGACTCTGTATGTCATCGACGCTGAGCAACAGGCTGTTGTGGCGATGGACCCCTTCGATCCGCATAAACGCTGGACGGCGATTGCATCTGCCGAAAGAAAAGAGCCAGATGGTGGTCCGGACGAGGCATTCGTGGCCGGTAAAAATAGGCCTACTCTGATTGCCGTGGCCTGCATTGATTCCAGCACGCTGGTGGCTGTCTGTCAGGCGGGGACTCTTTTGTCACTC
>Ga0194051_1001226_pt1 | contig 13755 bp, 16 predicted proteins | sample SepL2320m_MetaG_FD_161275 | JGI IMG/M metagenome (GOLD analysis project Ga0194051, IMG submission 161275) | Anoxic zone freshwater microbial communities from boreal shield lake in IISD Experimental Lakes Area, Ontario, Canada - Sep2016-L239-20m | ecosystem: Environmental > Aquatic > Freshwater >... | reverse complement strand
CTTGAAGGCGACCTGCCAGTATGGGCTTTCAAGGCGGGTAAACACCGCTACCTTCCCGTCAGCCAGCTTCAGCGTGGTCATCGCAATCTCCTAAAGAGACTGCCCAGCTAGGCCATGGCCACGCATTTGATAATTGAGGGCAACTTTCAGAAAATAGGACACCACATGGCGCCTGTTTTACACCGCGATCGTGTGGTCGGAAGTGCTGGCAGTCGTGCTGGCAACCGTCTCGGAAACAATCCGGAACTGCATCGGATTGCACCGCGAAATCAAAAGACACGCGGATTTGCGCAGTACCACAGCGAGCGGCGCAGATCCTTGAAACGTAATAGGAATTTGCGGGAAGAAGTGGTGCCCAGGACCGGAATCGAACCAGTGACACGCGGATTTTCAATGCGCATACGGCTGGCGTAACGCATTGTTTTATTTGTAGAAAAACTGGCCATGTAACCTCGTGCTGGCGAAACGTGTCTGCGCCATCGATTTTGCTAAGGCAATGATATGACGCCCGTTTCGGAAATCCGTCGATTCTGAAACGAGCAATATCGAGCAACATTGGCACGTTTCGTGGTGGTGACACGATGTCCTGCGAAGTGCGCAGCGGTTCCCACCGCTGCGCCTCCATCGCTCCTGCGATCATCTGCATCATCACGCCGCCTTCCGCTGCTTGGCCTTAGGCCCACGGGTGTCGGCCACAGCCTTGATCGCCGCATCCAACTCGCCATCGGCGATCGCCTGCATGAGGGCTCGGATGACGCTGGGCAGTTCCTCCAGCTTGCCCACCTCGACCGCAGCCTTGCCCTTCTGGATCTCCAGCAGAGCCGAGCCGTAGCGAAGGCCGAACTGGATGGCACCAGCGGGCGTCTCGTCCCACCAGGTTTTGATCCTGATCGGACGGGGCACCTTGACCTTGTCGCCGTTCTCATTGGTCGCCCAGCCCCAGCGCTGCCGCTCATAGGCGGGACCACCCAGTGCCGCCTCGGCCAGCTTCAGCTGCTCTTGCAGCTTGGCAATCACCTTGCCCCTGCGCTGCTGCTCGGGCGTGAGCCCGGACTTGGGGGGAAGCGCCACGATCTTCAGTTTGCTAAGCACGCTCATTGCATCAACTCCTCTGTTTGTTGTTGATGCTCAGAGCGTGCTGTCAGCGATCCATTTGGACAACCGAAATCCCGCCGCTCATGTCACGGAAACCTCACGAAAACCTGTATTTTCTGGCGTAACCAGCCAAGATCACTGGCGGATTTTTCCGGAAATTTCCGGTTGTCCAGCCGGTATGCTGAAAGCAATATGTTGGTGTAGCAACTACAGCTACAATGAGAGGACTGGCGGTGGTTCTGCGGGACTACATATAGCGCCAGCCCCTCGCAGTTTCGGCACAAGCAATAGCGCCATCAGCTATGCGTTTAGACGGTGGCTGTGCGGGTGCTGGGACGCTCCGCTGCTACGCTAGCGACTCGATCCCGGTCAGGTGCTGTAGGAGCGTCGTAGTGCTTCTTTGATGCGTATTGATGCGCTTATTCGACAGCGAAAGCGGAGCGAATAGAGCGATTATTGACCCTCGGAAGCTTGTTCCAACTGCTTGATCCTATCCTCTGTCAGAGACTGCAAGCAGCTTGCATAGACCATGGGCTGCATGGAACCGCCTTCAACTGCTTGCGCTTGGTATTTGCATTCGGCATCCCGAAACACAATCCAAGCCTTCTCCGCTGCTATGAGCTCGGGTGTCTTCTCAAGCCGCTTGTAGGCTAGGTTTAACTGTTTATCGGCTTGATCGAAGTCTTGTGCCGCACAGTCGTTCATTTCCATCTGCGTATCACCAGGGCATGCTGCCTGTGCGAATGAAATCGGCTCGAGCAATATGATTACGAGAGTTGCCCCAACCAGAGCAGACCTGCCCACCATCTCTTACCTACCTTACTTAAAGTGCCAAAGAGCACATTTTATCATTCACTGCCCGTCATCCAGCATCCATCGTCGAGCAACTCTACAGCCGATTACCACCCAAAAACCTTACCGCCCCAATCACGCTGCCATTCCGTACGGCTATAAGCTCACCCTTCAACCGTAGATAATAGTGGCAATTCCGATAGCATACGCTACCGTCGGGCTCGATCGACCAATTCTCAACCGCAACCTTCCCGTTCTTCCTACAGCTCAGCTTACCGTCGGGAGCGTAGAAGCACGCATCACTTCCACCGCCGTAGCGCCACTTCTCCGTGTTTCCCGTTACTAACGAACGGACCTGAGATGGGGTAAGGCGGACGGCACCTTGTTTGACAAGCACCCTCTCACTCGTGCCTCTCTTCCAATTATCTCCAGCTACAGCCCCGCCGACGAATAAGCATAGAAAAGATAGTGCAACCAAACCTGTTCGCATCTTCACATTCTGTCTCCACCAAGCTTCAATTTAGAGCCCTAGCCAGCGCTTGTGCGGGTCACTTTCAACACATCATTCCGTATAGGGGTTGCGCATCAATTCTATGAGTTCACGAGGCGTCTCGTACTGAAGCTTGCCGTCATTGAAGGGCACGTGGAATGTCCCTTCAACTCTCGACGCATCAACCCTGTCATGAATTCGAACGATGATTGGGTAAAAGCGCTCCGCACTGTTTTGGTTATCGATGATGATATCGGCGTCCAAATTCGGGCATTGAGGCTTGCAAGCGGCAGTTCCATCCTGAAACATGCTGGAAGGAATGCGACCAACTGATACTACCTTGTCTCCAATAGGTGTCTCAATTGTTTTGATGAGCGCTCCATTACCACTATAGAACATACCACTTTCAACAAACCAGGCCCAACTGTCTTTACCTATCTTCCTCAGAGAGACGCTATCCTCTCTGGGACCGCTCACCATCAATCCACCCGTCCCCGCTACCTCATACAAGGAATTCGCTGAAGAAGTGACCAGATGCTTTCCCTGCTGTGACATAACGACAAGACCGATTGCACCCTGTCCATCGGCACCAGAGTAGTTGATCGCGCCATCCCTACCAAGCGCATGCCCGCCCATAGAAAGGTAGACCACCTTTCCGCTTTTGGCCTCAACGGCATCAAGCTTGAGAGGCCTCATGCAATAGACCGCTTTTCGCTCATCCTTACCAATCCAACATTTCAGTTTGCGATCATAAGGTCCGTAAAGCGAAGTCATGACCGACCGCCAGAAGAGCTTGGGACTACCTAATAAGCTTGATGGAACTGAGACCTGCCCAGCTTCAGCTACTCCTTCAGATACAGATGCCATTATAGACGCAACGATAAGCAACGCTCGAAGCAAGTTTGACTGTCCTTCACGCCGCATCGGCATATCCCCTAAGTGTGTGTCGATTAGAAAACCTTCTGCCGTGCCTTTGACAGTGCAAACCCGTGACCAGCAGAGTTCTCACAGCTCAACCCCGTCTTTTCAGAAACACAGCGGAAGCCACCGACCTCTAGGACCTTGCCATATTCAAGCTTAGGGGCATCAGGACTTAACCCCGTATCATTGAAACAGATGACTTCCCCCTTGCCTGTGGCGGTCATCTCAAAGGCGCTACCCCAGCTGAACTCACAGTCGGAAGGCTTGACCTTGTAGGTCTGCTGCAGTTCCTTCACATCACAGCGTAGAGAGCTATCTTTACCGGGCCAAATCGCGCACCCGATGTTTCCCGATGGGGTTTGGAAGTAGACATAGTCAGCTGGTGACGAGATTGCTCCTCCATCAGAAGCTTCAAATTCATATCCACCTGCGACCCTAACCAGTTGCTGCATGTTGCCGCTGCCAGCCCCGAGCGAGCCCGCCACGTCATCCACGTCAATGCCGTCATCGCGTTCCGAAAACATGATCATGCTGCTGGGATCATCACTATCCGTATACTGGTAGCGGCCTCCTTTGAGCTTGGCGTCGCCAATAATCGCAAGGCAGCTCACGTCACCTTCAGCACAGGAGGTCTCACCGTTGGCCACACCCACTGACAAAGCAAATGCAAAGGAGGTCGTCGACGAGGATATGATCTGCAAGACCCTCGACCCGTCGGCTCGATAAACTCCCACAATTGGAGCTGCCAACGTTGCTGACGAGCTCACGATGAGTACGGCCAGTGCTAAAGGGGCGTGCCTAAGCATTCTAATGGCTACAATCGCTTGCCACGTACAAACTGCGCAACAGCCAATACGCTTCCGCGACGGACAGCAACAGCTTCACCGTTCAAGCGGAGATAGTAATGGCATTTACTGAAGTTCTTATCGTAGCAGACACCGCCATCTGAACGGAGTTGGTATTTCTCTACCGTTCTCTTGCCGTCACGCTGCTTGATATACATTGAGCCGTCAGCAGAATAATAGGTAACAGGCCATTTCGCTCTCTCGTATTTTGCGGCCTCAGTGCTCCCTACTATCAATGAACGCACCTGTGAAGCAGACAGCTGCTTGGCACCCTGCTTCAGCAACACGCTTTGACTGGTTCCCTTTGGCCAATTCTCTGCCGCCAAGGCATTGGTAGCCACTAGTAACAGCAGTACTGAAAACGACATCTTGATCGGGCTGCTCATAATTCACCTTCCGCGAATTGAGTTGTAACGAGCGGTAACTGAATTGCCTCTGCTGAGGCTAGGTCTAGAATATCTCCCTATAACGCTATTAGCACCTGCATCCGCGGGAGCTCGTGTGGTCGTCATCAGCACACTTCCGTTCTTGAATACAAAGGCGTAGCACCAACGTGACTTTCCAACCGCCCGTACATCGGCAAGCTTCCACTTGCGATGGATTATATATGACGAGCACAGCTCATTACCCTTGATGTGCCAAGTGCCATCTATGTAGCCATCGAAAGCTGATCCACTGACCCATCCCATTATGCTTCCATTCGGCGCATAATATTCTCTGAACTGCCTTACGAGCTTGCCTTTTAGCTGCGCCGCAACAGCTTGTTCCTGAGGTTGCCATCCCGTCGGCATGCCACTGGCTGTTCCACTCCACGTATAACCGATGAAAACTTGCTTCACCTTATCCGCAGTGAGCGGTGTTGCTCCCGCCAAAGGCTTGGCAGCAGAGACCGTTGATCCAATCAACGCCGCCACTGCAATCCCTGCCATCAGATGCTTGATCATGCCCTTACGTCTCCCCCCTCAACGACACTCCGAACCACACTATCTAAAATTCCTTCACTTGGCTATGGATGGTTCCTGTAGGTCCATTACCCAACATTCAATTGGCAACGAGACGTAGTCCGCATTGCAATAGGGCTGTGTCGAGGGTTCTGTCTGTGCTGTCGCTAGTATTCGCTGGGCAGCATTATCGTGCCGTCGCAGCAGTAGAGCCGTATGCCAGGTGGGGGGAAGTCGGTGAATGGGATGGGTTTGGTCAGCACGACATGGCCATTCCCATCCTCGCAGGTGAGTGTGCCCTCCGTGCCAACCACCTCCAACCTCCAAAGCTTGAAGGCTTCCTGTGCCACCCGCTTCTCAGCAACCTGTGCTAGGGCTATCTCATCGAGCAACCAATACGCTCCTGCGCTATCGGCGACGTATCTCACACCGTCTGTGAAGAGAACGGTTCGCACGAGCCCGTGCCGATACCAGTTCAACGTTCCAGTGAACTGCACGAGCTCGTGCGCATCCAGCGGCATGATCAAGCCGCCTTCCGCTTGGGCCTCTTGTCTTCAGCTTTCGCTGTCTCAATGGCGGCATCTAGCTCACCAGCCTTTGCAGCGGTGATCACCGCATCCAACACGGCACCAAGCATCGCCCTGTCACCGACTGCAATGGCTCCCTTGTCGGGGTTGGGAGAGATGATCTTGTTGCCATAGCGCAGGATCAGGTAGCATCCACCAGCACCGTCCATCCGCCACCAGCGCTTCACACGCTTAGGCATGTCGACGAGCTGCTTGCCGCCGTCCTCCTGCTTCACCCACTTCTGGCGCTTGACGGTGTATGTCTCGTCCTTCGCCAGCTCGCGCTGCTGCATTAGCTGCATGATCAGCTTGTTGCGACGGGCCAGCTTGGGATCAGCAGCGCTGTTCTTGGGCACTGCAACGAAGCTAAGGGACTTAAGCCCGCTCATATCATCAACTCCTCTGTTTGCTGTTGATGCTGCGAGCGTGTGGTCAGCAACCTATTTGGACAACCACAATCCTGCCGTCCAAGCTCAGAAAATGCGGAATTACTTCGCTTTTCCGCGCAAACCCAAGTGATCATTAGCGGAAGCGCGGGTGAGATTTCGATTGTCCAACGAGCATGCTGAGTGCAGTATGTTGATGTAGCTACTACAGCTACAATGAGAGGAGTGGCGGTGGTTCAGAGCTGACTACTGCTAGTATCGTCTCCAAAGATTGCACTTCAATTTCATACTGCTGATAGCGCCATCACAAACGCGAATAGAGGTTGGCTACACGGGTGCCGTTGCACTCCGCACCCCATGTAGCGGCCACAGCAAGCGTAGACGCTGTAGGAGCTTCGTAGCGCTTTAAAGACCCGATTTCCCCAAACAGCCCGCGCTGCATCCGCAGCATCCATAAACACCCTGTGCCGTCATCAATGGCGGTGCATGGAGGATGACAATGGAGTACGAAGGGCAGATCAGGTTGAAGGTGCAGGGAAACACACAGTGGGTGTGGGTAAACGTGCAAGCGCAAAGCGTCGAATTCGCAAGAGCATTGCTACAGGCACAGTATGGCAGGGTGAATGTGCTGAACGTGCAGCAGAAGCGCAGGCGTTGAGACTCAACCTTGCTGGGCCTTGCGCAGGGCTGCTTGTGCCTTGCTAGCCCTGATCCGTGCCTTTTTGATCTTAAGGTCCTTCTGCTGCTTCGTAATCGCATCGGACTGCGACTTGAAGGGATCAGTAATCTCGTGGATGCGCATGGTTCATCTCCCTCTCATCGATTGTATCTCGTGCTGGCGCAGACTGCATTTCGCGGTGATCGCCTGATTGACTAGCCCGGCGGCATGGCTGATCACGGCTCCGATCTTTGGATCGCTGATCTCGCGCGCACGATGCGAGAGGCAACCCCATAGGAACACGAGGCTGCCGAGGTTCATGCCGTATCCCTTGGTGCGCATGGAACTGTAGTAGCTCTCGTTCATGCCACAGAGGCGGCTCAGATCATATTGTGTCTGGATGACGCCGAGCCGCTTGAGGCTCGCAAGAAGCTCGGCGTCGATTCGGAGGTTCTCCTCCGAGAGTGCGTTTAGGTTTCTCATGCGTGTATTTAGCAGGGGACACCACTTTGCGGGCACGGAGCCTGCGCGCTCGCTGACGCGATAATCAATCGCGGCTCGAAAAAGTGGGGAGCGCTAGATCTGACGCTCCACTTCGCCCCCAGTGGGTTTGAAGCCGCACCGCAGCCTGGCAAATGTCGACTGGTAGGAGGCGAGCGTCAGCAAGCTCCTAGACTTGAAGATCCTATCGATTGCCTCGACAGTAGCTCCCTCCGCCCGTCCAATGGTGTGCAGACCGTTCAGGCCTTCGGCATCGAACACGCGGTTCGCAAGAGCAATTCCCCAGCACAGGGCCGCGAGATTGTGGTGCGCAAGATAGTGATTGCTCTGCTGGTCGCGATAGCTGCCGTTCGTGGTGGGCACGCAGAAGTCACCCATCACCATCCGATTTCCCAGCGGGCTGGGCCACGGCCACGGCACCGTCGACTGGAGAAACTGATGACCATCGGGTGCAGCGCTCTGGCCCATCGTCATCAAGCTTCCGTCGAGATGAGGAAGCGTGATGGCGTTTCCCCACTTCAGATTGCGGAAAGGGGCCGAGGTGTCAAAGCTGATCCGCACGTCGAGTCCGAAATGGGTCTTGATCGCACGCTGGATGGCGGTGAGAAGGACCGCCGTGTCGAGCCTGTTGGTACCGAGCACATGAATCCACTGGATGCGCTCCAGGGTGCCATCCTGGAGCATCACCAGGATGCGCCGGATCATTTCGTAAATGTTCAGCCGAAGAAGCCCGGCGAACGCCACACCCTCGAAACCGAACACTTTGACTTCCCGATACCAAAGGTCGGCTTCCTGCGGATTATTCCCATGGAGAACGTTGAGGAATTTGACCGAACTGGTGCTACGGTTGTCGGCAAAGTACCGAAGATGAGTGAGGGTAGCATCGAGGCACTCGCGCGTCGTTCGGTAAAGATAGCCACGACGTTCGATGATGGGCGCAGTGGGAGCGTCGAGCGTCATCGCGTAATCGCTGTGAGCTTCGAGCCAGTCGAGGACCTCCTTGCGTTCCGAATTGGTGCTGAAGGCACGATTCTGGGTTGCTGTTTGGTAGCCTCCCGAGTCACCGATCAGGATCGTGTTCTGCCTGTCACGCTTGGTGACGATGCAGGGCTTGTCCTTCTTGCCCAGCGCCTGGCCTGCCGAGTAGAGAGCGTGGCTGATGCGGAAGAATTCGTTCTTCGGGTCCAGGAAGTTGAAATCGTCTGCCTCGACCCCCTGAGGCAGAGAACGAGCCCATGCCTTGCGATAGACATCGATGGCATAGCCGGGAGAAATCGACGGCACGTAGACCGCCTGATCCTTCGGCGTGGGATCGTTCTTGATGTGGTTGCTGACCGCAGCATAGTGCGAACCGGCCAGCGCAGCGCGAATGTCATTCATGACAGTTGTCCTGTTGTGCGTGTGAATGGAAAAAAGGGGGAACTTTATGTTCCCCCGCTGGGTGTTAGTTGCCCGATTCGTTCGTGGAGCTGTCATCGCAGACGGCCTCGACGGTCATCGGCGCGAGACGGCGGCTCTGAAGACGCGCACCATCTGCTGCGAGTGCGGGCAGATAGAGCTCCCAGAAGGCGAGAGAGTCTTCCCAGAAGAAGCCGACCAGACCCCCGTCGTCGGCGAACGCCATGACGTGGCTGGTTTCCTTCGTCCGCAGCACGCTCAGTACGTTAGCGATCTGGGCGAGGTCGAACTTCACCGTGATCGGGGCCTTGCTGGATTTACCCGCGTCGGCATAGGTGCCGTAGGTGCCCTGACGGATGACCGCATTGCCCCCGAAGCGCACCTCCGCTGCTTCGCGCTTCGACTTCTTGGCGGCACCTTCGTGCTTCTTAGCAAAGTCGTCGGAGTACCAGGTCGCCAGGTCGGCCTGCGTATAGCTACGGCACACACTCGGCTTGAAGCCGTCAATGTCGAGCGGCTTTTCCGCCATGTTTGCGATGGACTTCCACTCCACGCTGACGTTCGCGTGGCTGTGCTTCAGCGGGTCCAGGGCCGCATTCTGGACCTTCGTCGTGAAAATCACCGTCGTCATGTCGCGCGACAGAGAGATGAGCCCGCGAGTCGGGGCATCCTCGAGGAGCGAACCCAGGGACGACACGTCAGCAGCGGTCAGCATCACCGGCTCGACAACATCCCCGAAACGGGTGATGTCGATCTTCGGCGTAGCCCTGACCACCACAGAAGCATCGGTATGGCGAGCCGACACGACAAACTGCACACCCGTCGTCTGGTGCGGGACCAGGGTGAGAACCCGCTCGGACTGGAGCGACTGCCCCATCTTCAGGTCGTTCTCGGTCTTGCCCATCTGCTCGCCGCTGGAGACCATCTGGCCCAAATCCAGCATCATGGCCAGAAACTCCGTGCTGGGATCGGTCGGCAGGTGGTTGTGAGCGAAGTTCGCAATGGCAGATGAGAACTGAGCCGATTCGAGACCCAGAGGTCCGACGAGCTCGATCTGGCCGTCCACCTGACGACCGACGATCAGCACAAGGCCGTCAGCATTGCAGTCGACCGGGATCTCCACCTTGGCCAGCGCCGGGGCAGCTTTCGCCGCTTCGGTTGCCTTGCATGCTACGTACGCCGCCATCAGCTTGCGTTCACCGGCCGTGACGAGAACCGAGCCGCTCACCTCGGGCTGAGTCATCTTCTTGCCGCGCATGGCGTAGACGACCTTTTCGAAGCCCCCGACTGCCTGGATTGCCTTGAAAATCTGGCTCAAGGTCACCGTCGCACGATCCTCCATGGTCTCATCGATCCACGCCAGAACCTGCGCATAGCGGGTAGTGACAGACGAGTCCGACGGAGCATCGAAGCCGAAGACATACTTGACGATCAGACCGAATTCCGAGGCATCCGACCGCGACTCGATGCGAACCTTGCGGCGGTCGTTCCAGTCCTTCACCTTGAGGTCGTAAAGGCCCGTGACCTTCGCGAGTTCGTCGTCGAAGAGCTTCTGCTCATCAATGGTCGCGAACTCCGTCTTGAGGAGGATGTCGTCATTATTAAAGGTCGCGAGGCGCTTCTTCTTGTGGGCGGCGACACGCTTCTGGAGGAACTCCTCGGCGTCGTTGTGCGCTGCGATCTCCTCGTTGCGCTTCACGATCTGATCGGTCATCCAGCTGCGCGCCTCGCTCTCAGCGAGCGGCGACATGGTCTTCAGCCAGACCATGTAGGCGTGAGCGGCCGCCTTCGCAGCGCTGTCCTTGGAATTGCGATAGGCCTCCTGGGCCTTCGCCATGTGATCGGAAACAACCTGGGCGGTGTTCTCCGACGAAACCGCCACAGAGGCGGCAGACACATAGTAATTCATCTTCATTCTCCGAGTGTTTTTACGATGTCGCGGAGGAATTCCGCAGACGTGCTCGGAATGTCACGGAGCTATTGATCTGGCGATTGAGCCCGATTTCCAGAAAAGTGCTTTCCACCTAGAATGCAAAAAAAGCTGGAGGACGTAATGGCCCGACCCACTCGCCGTATCGCGACAACTCCGAAGGGGGTGCGCGAAGAGATCAAGAACGCCAGCCAGTACAATCTAAACCTTATCAAAGAGATAGAGGCTTCCTATCGAAGCAAGCTCGATCCTGGCGCTGAGGCTAAGCTGGCTGATGAGAAGAGCATCTATCCAGAATGGAGGGGTTTCCTGGCTGCATACAGAGGAAAGTATGGCCGTCCATCCGAACACACGGAGGAAGCCATTCGGACGACCTTCGCAGATTTCGGGGATGTGGATAAAGACTTTGAGGAATGGTGGCGCGAAGGCGGTCGAGAACTCTTCCGGGAGGACGGTCAAGTCCCACTCGTGACCGTCGTCGATATTGATGAGAACTGGTCAGGCGAGAAGGATTACCCGAAATACATCACTCTACGAATTCCTCTCACTGTCCCCAGGGACAACATAGACACTCAAATCAGGGAGATCCTGAAGCAGTGCCATATGGGAAGCCTGCTCTACCGCCATCGCCACAGCGATGCGAAATACAAACTCCACCCAAGATCAATGTATCGGAAGACAGATTTCAAGCGAATGTTGGAAGTCTGGAAAATCGTAGCCGAGAATTGGGAGGGAAAGCCCGAGAGCGAAAAAATGCCTTGGTGGCAAATTGGTCGGGATGCCCGCCTTGCTGAAGGAGTTGACCCTGAAAATGACTTCGATCACCGCACTGCTGATGACTCTCGACGTCATCTCGCAAAACTCGCGAGTGATCTCTATGACCAGGCCCTGAAAGTCATGTACAACGCTGTCCGAGGCGAATTTCCAAAAGACACGGTGCCCAAGGATGTGCCCGGCAGGACCAAGAGGAAGATCCCGACCAAGCAAAAACTGGCCTGACATACCATATGCGGTATGTGTCCTGCTCGTGCATGCATAGGGTTTACAGTTTTAGGGCGCGAACTCTGAGTAACTCAGGATCCACCACTCAGAAAGTCGATCCTGAGTAACTCAGGATTTTCCCCAGAGCCGAGGCAGGATCTGTCCTACATCGGCTGTCCGTTCCCGTGGGGATCGCGCCCCTCCGGCCTCGGCAAGGAGGTGATGACGAGCCCTTTCCACGGGCATACCGGTACGCCGTAGGTCGCAAGCCAGACGGAAGAAGGCACGGTTACCCTGGCCACGGGGAGCGGTACGCCACCGAGAGAGGGCGGAATTGACCAGTTGGGCCTCGTCTCCCGGAGGGCAAATCCGCAAATTTCCTCCGCTGTTCATGCCGTCGGCTTGAGTGCTTTCGCTCCCCACTGCATGCGCAGCGACATCATTATCCAGCCACTGCTGAACATCGAGCGGAGACCGACAGCCGTCTCGAAAATCGAGGAAGAAGCTGTCTTGAGACTGGCGAGCCTGGCAAGGGGCATAAAACAATGAAGCAGCATTGAGCTTTCCGGTGTCGAAACCGTGCAGCTTGGGAGCAATCTCAGGATTTCCCGCGATCTCGGCGTGCGCTGCAAAGCCATCGTGTCGCAACACCATCAGGATCTGCGCGATGATCCGAGCGTGATCATCCACCGACATCACAGTAGAAGTGGGAATGAAGCATCGCCAACGAGGATGATCTCCGGTCGAGGAGTAGGTGTTCCAAACAACCATGCGCAGCTGGGGAAATAGGGCGGCAAATCCATCGGGCGTGAGATCTCCGCCGTCATTGTCCAACCATATGCCGTTTACATGTTGGACGTTGGCGAGACCCCGTCGAGTGCTACAGCCGGGAATATCCGCAATAAAATGTGCGGGGCTCAGCAGGAAGTTGTCCTCTTTGGATGGAACGACCCGAGCGTGGGATCCCCTGAGCAGTGCAATAAACTCTTCGACATTCCCGGCGTTGAGATACAGCAACGGCTCTGTGTCACGGATCGACGCGTAGGCCGTTCCAAAGCTCGCCGTCCCGTCCAACATCGTTCCACAGAAGCGACCTATCTTACGTATATACCTCTTCCGCACGCGGTGCGCCTCCACCCGGGCTGCATCGGTAGCATGTTTACGGGGGCGGCCTGCTTTCCGATTCGGAATGACCAATCCTGAGTTACTCAGGCTTTCTACCCGAGAACCGGGGAATAGCTCAGCCAGCCAATGGCCTGTTGCCGAGTCCATCACCATGATTGATTTTGGAGTCGTGTCTTCCGGATCTCGGATCGAGATCCGCATGGCAGCCTGGTAGACTGCAGTGCGGTAATTGGCTGTGCGCAGTTCCTCCGTCGGTATTCCCCGCGCCTCCATGAACTGGAAATGTGAGGGCGGGGCATTCAGAGCGGAGTGCACCACGACATGGTGGAGATGCTGGAAGCCATTGAGGCCGTGTGGCGAATTTGGCAGCCGAGTGGCTGCTAGAGATCCGAAGTAATCATCTCGAATGTCATTGTTGCCCATCCAGGCAAAATGTCTCTCGCCAAGTTCAGCAACCACAAGTGTCGGCAGAATCTCTCGCAGCGAGGTCTCAAGCCCCTCAAAGAAAATCCGCTTGTCACGAAGTGTCTTGGACCAATCCTCTTCCGTGACATAACGTATCGAGACGACTGGTCCGTTCTCATGTCGTTGGTAGCGGAGAGACTCTGTCAGGTGAATATCAACGGGCTGGAAATCGATCCCCTGAGCATGCCACAGCTTGTAGAGTGACGTCTCCTTGAACAGAGCGGATGCTATGATCACCTGCTTGAACCCGGTGAACACCGTTGACTTGAGCACGGAATGTGTCTCCAGCTTTCGGCTCGGCCGATGCCCTGAGATTAGCTCATGGTAGCTCGACTGCAGGGCAAAGACATCCCAGTGGTCCGAGAGAACATGGCGTGCCAAAGAGCCGAAGCGGCCCCAGATCTCATCCCCGTGCATATTGCGAGCGATAGTAGACAAGGGAACCACTGCTTCCCGGTTTACAGTCAACCTGCCGTATCTTGCGTCATGGGGATCAAGGCGAAGCGCATCTGTGATCATCTCGTGCGTTTCCGGAATGGCAAACTGCTCGCACATATCAACGGTCGGAACCTCGTCGAAAATGAGGTGCCACTCTCTCCTGTTCTCGATGTAAGGCAGTCGCATGAAGGCCTCATGCGTGATGAACAGGATGGATCCCGGC
>Ga0194051_1001224_pt1 | contig 13771 bp, 9 predicted proteins | sample SepL2320m_MetaG_FD_161275 | JGI IMG/M metagenome (GOLD analysis project Ga0194051, IMG submission 161275) | Anoxic zone freshwater microbial communities from boreal shield lake in IISD Experimental Lakes Area, Ontario, Canada - Sep2016-L239-20m | ecosystem: Environmental > Aquatic > Freshwater >... | reverse complement strand
TGACGCCAGCGCAAAGGGCGAGCGCATCGCGATCCATGGCGACTACGACTGCGATGGGGTGTGCTCCACAGCGATTCTCGCCGGGGCGCTCCGTGCCCGGGGGGCCGACGTCGTCACCTTCCTCCCCAGCCGCTTCACAGATGGATACGGGGTGTCGGAGGCCACTGTGGAGCGGTTGGCCGATGAGGGGGCCCGGGTGTTCACCACGGTGGACTGCGGGACGTCGAGCGTGGAGGCTCTCACCCGGGCCCATGAGTTGGGGATGGATGTAATCGTCCTTGACCACCACCTGGCGGGTGGCGCGCGCCCACCGGGCATCATCGCCAACCCCGCACTCGGGCGGGGCATGGACGCACTTCCCGCCGCTGCGGGCGTGGTATTTGATGTCACGCGTGCCATCGCCCGGCGCCTGGACGGCGACCTGTTGTCTCCGGCTGCGGATATGGGCATTGACCTCGCGGGCCTTGCCACCGTCGCCGACGCCGTGCCGCTCATCGAGGGGAACCGGCGACTGGTGCACCGGGCGATTGCGGCCATACGGCGCGGCGAGCGTCCGGGTATCAACGCGCTGTGCGCGGTGGCGGGCTCGAACCACCGGGTCATCACACCGCGTGGTCTGTCGTTCACGCTGGCGCCCGCAATCAACGCTGCTGGCCGGCTGGGCGACCCCGGGCGTGCCCTCGAGCTGCTGCTCGCAACTGACGAGGGGGAGGCCCGTTCTCTGGCTGAGGAGCTCTGGGCTCTTAACACCACACGACGCGACGTGGAGCGACAGGTCACGGCGGAGGCCATCGCCATCGTGGAGGCCGAGACCGGTCAACGGGCCCATGCCGCCATCACGCTGGTGGCGGGCGAGGGGTGGCACGAGGGTGTGGTGGGCATCGTGGCATCGCGCATGGTGGAGCGGTTTGGGCGACCCGCAATCGTGCTCGCCACCTCCGGGGGCGAGGCCAAGGGGTCTGGCCGCAGCCTTCCCGGGGTGGACCTGCATGCGATCGTGGCCGACGCCGACGCCCTGCTCACGCGCTGGGGTGGTCACGCGGGCGCCGTGGGCGTCTCGCTGGCCACCGACGACATCGCCGTATTCCGTGGGGCACTCGAGTCCGCCGCGGCCGGGCGCAGAGGCGAGATCTCGCGGGCGCGCACACGATCCGTGGACGCCGTCGCCGGTGGTCCCGACCTCACGCTGGCGATGGCTGAGGCCCTTGAGGCGTTGGCCCCATTCGGTCGCGGCAATCCCGAGCCGCGCATTGTGGTGCCCGGCTGCGCAATCACAGGCATATCGCGTGTGGGCGGTGGCAAGCACCTCAAGGCCCGGCTGTCGGCCGGGGGTGTGATGGCACCTGCGATTGGCTTTCAGATGGGGGACCAGGGCCCGGAACTGAAGAGCGCAGGCGAGGATGCGCGCTACGACGCCGTGGCGCGCCTTGAGGTGGAGCGCTGGCAGGACACCGTGGGGCCGCGGGTGACGCTCGAGGCGATCGTGCGACTCCCTGATGGCCCACTCGTTCCTGGTGGCTGCGCCACGGCCTGTGATGTCGCATGTCCGGACCGCGTGCACATGGCCGGAGTACGCCGCCTGCTGGATTCACCATTTCCTGCTGCCATGTCCTCGGCGACCGTTGCGCCGCCTGCGGACGTCGTGGACCGCCGGGGTGAGGGGCGGGCGCTCCCGCTCATCGCTGCGCTCGCCGGTGCTGATGGGGGTGTCGTTGCGGTGGTGGCCGACGTGCCACGCCGACGCGCAGCCCTGTCGGAGGTCCTGTTTCCGGGGAGGCTCGGGGTAGAGGTGGCGATTATCGGCGGTGACCGTTGTGACCGCGACGCAATGGCGTCGCGCCTCGCCCTTGCACGGGGCGGACCGCTGCTCGCGCTCCTCGATCCCCGGGCGCTGGCCGACTTGGTACTTCCGGACGACGTGCACCTCGTGGTGGTTGACCCGCCGGTGTTCGACGCGGACATCGTGGCGCTCCGCATGGCGGGGGCGGGCCGCACGGTGCATTTGGCGTGGGGTGAGGATGAGGCCCGTTATGCGCTGGGGGTGGCCGAGGCCGATCTCTCGGTGCGTGATGTCGCCCGTGGGCTCTGGCCGTCACTGAAGGCCACCAGTGCACTCATGCCGTGGGATTCCGCCCTCGACCACCTGCTCGCGGGAACTGGGGCAGTCGCACGCTCGCCGCGCGCAATCGCGATCGCACTTGCTGCGCTCTGCGAGGCGGGGCTCATCACGATTGACGATGCGGGCATCGCGGTGTGCGAAGGCGTTGGACGATCTGACGTTGAGACCACCCCAACGGGTATTCATGCGGCTGCCGTGCTCGACCAGGCTCGGCACCTCGCGGCACGCGCGATGACCCTCGACATCTTCGGAGTGCTGCCCGAGTTCGCCGGCGGCTCCGTGGAGGGTCCTTCGTTCCCCGCCGAAGCGTTATCGTAGGCCCTGTGGGAACACCGCTCGCCGACCTTGGACTGACGCCGGCGACCGGCCCCTCGGAACTCGAGGAGCTGGTACGCGAGGTGCTGTCCAATCACCCCGATGCCGACGCCGATGCCATTCGGCGCGCATACGGGTACGCCGATGAGCGCCACCACGACCAGCTTCGCCAGTCGGGTGCGCCGTACATCACCCACCCACTCGGGGTGGCGCGCATCTGTGCTGGGCTCGGCCTCGACGGCGAGACCATTCAGGCCGCCCTGCTGCACGACACGGTGGAGGACACCGCCGCCACGCACGAGGACGTTCTGGGCCAATTCGGTGCCGAGGTGGCCGCGCTGGTGGATGGGGTGACCAAGCTCACGCGAATCCACTTTGAAAGCCAGGAGGAGCGGCAGGCGGAGAACTACCGCAAGCTCATCGTCTCGATGTCGAGCGATATCCGCGTATTGCTGGTGAAGCTTGCCGACCGTCTGCACAACATGCGCACGCTCCAGTACATGAGCAAGGCGAAGCAGGTGCAAAAAGCGCGCGAAACCCTCGAGGTATACGCACCGCTTGCGCACCGGCTCGGAATCCAGTCCCTCAAGTGGGAGCTTGAGGATCTGGCCTTCCAGGCGCTGCACCCCAAGCGCTATGCGGAAATCCAGCAGATGGTCAATCAGCGCAGGGTGGACCGCGAGGAGTACGTGGCGGAGGCTGGCGGATATCTGGCGGACGAACTGCAGAAGGTGGGCGTGCAGCCGGTGGAGATCATCGGCCGGGCCAAGCATTTCTATTCGATCTACGAGAAAATGACCCGCAAGGGCAAGGAATTCAACGAGATCTACGACCTCACCGCGATGCGGGTGATCGTGGAGTCGGTAAAGGACTGTTACGGCGCGGTGGGCACCATCCACTCATTGTGGAAGCCCATCCCGGGGCGGTTCAAGGACTACATCGCCATGCCGCGGCTGAACATGTACCAGTCGCTGCACACGACGGTGATCGGGCCTCAGGGCACTCCGCTCGAGATCCAGATCCGCACACTGGAGATGCACCGCACAGCCGAGTACGGCGTCGCCGCCCACTGGCTGTACAAGGCAGAGAATCGCGCCCACGAGACTGCATCTGACGACCGGCTCGAGTGGCTGTCACGCATGATGGACTGGCAGCGCGACACCACCGACCCCGGCGAGTTCATTGAGTCGCTCAAGGGCGATCTGTACTCGCAGGAGGTGTTCGTGTTCACGCCCAAGGGCGAGGTGCGGGCCCTGCCCGCAGGCTCAACGCCACTCGACTTCGCCTACGACGTGCACACCGACGTGGGGCACCGGTGTGTGGGTGCGAAAGTTAACGGCCGCATCGTGCCGCTCACCCAGCACCTTGAGTCGGGCGACTTCGTGGAGATCCTCACCTCCAAGCAGCCCCGCGGGCCGTCGCGTGACTGGCTGGGCGTGGTGCAGACCTCAAAGGCCCGCTCGCGCATCCGGTCGTTCTTCAGCCGTGAGCGGCGTGAGGATGCCGAGCACCATGGGCGTGAACTGCTGCAGGACGCCCTGCGAAAGGCCGGGCTTCCCAATCAGCGCATCGTGGGGTCACCGCTGTTTGCGGGCGTGATTGAGGAGATGGGCTTCAAGCGGGCCGAGGACTTCTACATCTCGCTCGGCCTTGGCAAGACGTCCTCTCAGGTGGTGGTGAACAAGATCATTGCGTCTCTCAAGGCACAGGAGGGTGGGGTTGAGTCCCAGCCCACCGCGCCCGAGGGCCGTAACAACCGCATGCGCCAGGGCGGCGTGTCCACAGATCTCGGAATCGAGATCGAGGGCGTGGCCGATGTGATGGTGCGACTCGCCAAGTGCTGCAAGCCGGTTCCCGGGGACGACATCGTGGGGTACATCTCGCTCGGACGCGGCATCACGATCCACCGTGGAGACTGCCCCAATACGCGCGCGCTCATGCGGTCTCCGGAGCGATTCACGTCCGTGGCGTGGGGTGGGGAGAGCCGGCACGCCTTTGGCGTGGAGCTCGCCGTGGAGGCATGGGATCGCCATCGCCTTCTCGAGGACATCTCACGCACCATCGCCGAGAACGGGGTCAACATCCTCTCTGCGCAGTGCCAGGTTGATGATCAGATGGCCCGGCATCGCTTTGTGCTGGAGATGGCCGATATCAACACCCTGCGGGTGCTCACGGCGCACCTGCGAAACGTCGAGTCGGTATTTGACGCGTACAGGGTGACGCCGGGCGCCTGACCCGGTATTTCGGGCTGTCGGTGGCGTCGGGCATCGGCCCCTGCTGGTAGCGTGGCCTGCCAGTGGACCTGCTGGACATCATCATCATCGCGGCTGCCGCAATCGGCGTCGTGGCATTTATCGCCCTCACCGTGGTGATCGTCCGTCAGGGGCGATCGCTGAAGCGGCTGGAGGATCGCATTGGGCCGCCCGTGCCCATGGCCGCAGCACCCTCGCTGGAACGGGTCCGGGCGATTACCACGTCGCCCGAGGTCCGCGTTGAGACCTCCGATGCCCAATTGGGGGCACAGGCAGGCGCTCTGCCCGGGTCTGCCCCGAACGCCGCAGCAGATGCGGCGGTACGTGACGCCGCCGGTGGCGCCGCCGCTGCCCAGGCGCAGCCACGGTCCACGGCTCGGGCGCGCGCCAATGCCAAGAGCAGCAACCCCAGGGCGAAGGCCGGACCAGGCACAAAGAACGCCAAGTCGGGCGGGGGAAATGGCGCGCTCGTGGTGCTCATCTCCGTGCTCGCCGTGGCGATCGTGGCAGGTGGCGTGTGGTTCTTCCTCCTGCGTGGTGATGGCGGGTCGTCCACACCGGCAAGTGCCGGGGCATCGACGAGTGCGACGTCCGGCACCACCGGCACCACTGTTGACGTGGGTGGCACGATCCCCGAAGTGGTGCCCCCGCTGGCAAACAAGGCTGCGTACACCGTGGCCGTGCTCAACGCGAGTGGCGTGTCTGGTGCGGCAGCCAACCGCGTGGCACCACGCGTGCAGGCGGCCGGATACACCCTTGGGGTCGTCGATAACGCCGCGAAGCAAGACCAGGCCACGTCACAGATCGAATATCTGCCCGGTCGCAAGGAAGTGGCCTGGAACCTGGGCAAGGATCTGGGCATCACCACTGCTGTGCCGGTTGATTCCCTGGCGGAAGGGCGTATCGGTACCGCCGACGCCGTGGTGGTTGTGGGCAAGGACCTCGCCAAGTAACACCCGTAGGGTGCAGTCAGGCGATGCCGTGGCCCCCGCCGCCGGGCGTGCGCTGCTCAATAACCGAACCGGCCGAGAGGCGGCCACGCCACTTGCCGCTCACCGGCGCATCGTCGATGCGCGTCGAGCCCGGAGTGCCGTCGCTCCCGCCGCCGAGCCCACGGGGTGCCGAGCGACGCCGCTCCGCGATAAGCGACACATCGGCATCCTCGAGGAGCCGGATGCGACGCACCACACCGTCGCCGCCGCGGTGCAGACCGGTGCCGCCCGATCCACGCCGGACCGAGTAGCGCTCCACACGCACGGGCATTGCCACCTCCAGGGCCTCAACCGGTGTGTTGAGCGTGTTGCTCATCGCGACGTGTACGGCATCAGGCCCGTCGCCACGCAGGGAGGCTCCCTGGCCGCCACCGAGGGTCTCGAAATACACCCGACCGGGGAACCCGAGCGTGAGGTTGTTCATGGTCCCCTGCCCCTGGGCAGGCACATCGGTGGCACCCGACAGAGCGCAAAGCACCGCGTCGGTGATTCGGCTCGAGCCCTCCACGTTGCCCGCCGCAACTGCGCTGGGCGGGCGGGCGTTCACCACGCTGCCTTCGGGTGCGATGATGGTGACCGGGGCGAATGCACCCGCAGATGCCGGGATGTCAGGATCAATCGCCACACGCACAGCGAAGTACACCGCTGATCGCGTCACGGCGATGGGGCAGTTGAGGTTTCCCGGTCCGGCGGGGTCGCTGCCGGTGAAGTCGACGGCCATCGCATCGCCGCTGATAGTGACCGCCACGCGGATCACGATGTCGTCATCGGTCACGCCGTCGCCCTCAAGGCATTCGAGGCCGGTCCAACGGCCGTCGGGAAGTGCGGAAATCGCCGCACGTGTGCGTCGCTGCGCGTAGGCGAGAATGTCGTCCATCGCTGCCGCGATGGCATGCACTCCGCCGCGTCGCTGTGCCAGATCGTCCATCCGCGTCTGAGCGAGGCGGTGTGCGGACAGCTGGGCCGCCAGATCGCCCCGGCGCTCATCCGGCGTGCGGGAGTTGGCGAGGATGAGATCAACAAGGCCCTGATCAACGCCACTTGGTGATGCCAGGCGCATTGGCGGAATTATCAGGCCCTCCTGAACAAGCTCCCGGGCTCCCGCCGGCATGGATCCAGGTGCCATGCCGCCGACGTCCGCGTGGTGGGCACGTGTGACCGCGTGCGCCACCGTGATGCCATCAACGGCAATGGGGGAGACGATCGTGATGTCTGGCAGGTGCGTGCCGCCCCGGAACGGATCATTGATGATCCACGCCTCGCCCGGCAGCGCACCGCGGGCCATCACGGCAGCGACCGCCTCTGGCATGGCGCCGAGGTGCACGGGGATCGAGTTTGACTGCGCCACCATTTGCCCATGCGCATCAAAGATTGCCGTGCTGCAGTCGCGACGCTCCTTGATGGTGACGCTGAAGGCCGCGCGCACCAATGCGGCTTGCATCTCGTCGGCGACCGCGCACAGAGTGGCGTTCCAGACCTGAAGGCCGATCGGGTCGAGACCACTCATGAGCGCTCCAGCGTAATTGCACCATCAGTGTGTGCCGTGGCAATCCATCCGTCGGCGACCCAGCACGTGCTGCCGGCCATGGGAATGCTGACGGGCCCGGAAATCGGGGGGCCGAGGGGTGCCGCGAGACCACCGGGAATCTCCGGGCCGTCGCAGATGGCCGCGACCCGGAGCGACACAACCTCGACGGCCCGACCCGGCATCGCCCCGCCGGATGCGCGCTCGTGGGCAGCATGAAATGCATTCACGAGGCCGGCGCTCGGGTCCTGCGGGTCCCATGGGATGGTCAGCGCATGGCTTTGACCGATGTAGCGGCAGTCGGCGTGGGCCTCAAGGCGTCCGCCGGGGACATCTGCCATGGCCATCGCGAGCAGTGGTGCGACCGCGTGAGCAAGCGATGCGTGATCTGCGGCGGGAAGAAGCACCGTCTGCACGTAGTCGCGCCGCTCCCCGGCCACCACCATGCCCAGTGCGGCCAGCACACCAGCGGATGCCGGACATACGACGCGCGCGATCTGAAGCGAGTCGGCCACGTCGCAGGCGTGCATCGGCCCGGCGCCACCAAACGCGATCAGTACGCCGCGCCGGGGATCGATGCCGCGTTCCACGCTCACCACGCGGAGCGCCCCCACCATTTGTGAGACGGCCACAGCGATGATGCCCTCGGCGCATTGCACCGGCCGAAGACCAAGTGTCTCGCCGAATGCCGTAACAGCCTCGAGTGCCCGCGCCTGATCGAGGCGTATCTCGCCTCCGGCACCGAGATCCCCGGTCACGCGCCCGAGCACCACATTGGCGTCGGTCACCGTGGGCTCCGTGCCACCGAGGCCGTATGCGGCGGGGCCCGGAACCGCCGCGGCCGAGTGCGGCCCCACCCGCAGGGCGCCGCCACCATCTGCCCACGCGATACTGCCTCCGCCAGCCGACACCGTGTGGATGTCGAGCATGGGTAGGTGGACCGGGTGTCCGGCGACGGAGCGCCCCGGTGCCCGCGCGGGTTCGCCATCGTCGATGAGGGCGACGTCGCACGATGTCCCACCCATGTCGAACGCCAGGGCGAGCGGCTCATCAATGCTTGCTGCAACTGCCGCGGCACCCACCAGGCCGCCCGCGGGACCAGACAGGATGGTGCGCGCAGCATGCGTGGTTGCCACACCGAGGCTCATCAGCCCGCCGCTCGACTGCATGATGGAGGGCTCCGGCAGGCCGGCCGCCGCCGTACGGCCCGAGAGGCGCTCCAGATAGGTGAGGAGCACGGGCGCGAGGTAGGCGTCAAGGGATGTGGTGGCAATGCGCTCGTACTCCCGGATCTCGGGGAGCACCTCCGATGAGATGGAAATGGGGACACCCGGAAGCGCTGCGCGTATGGCGTGTGCGAGGGCGGTCTCGTGCGATGGATCCCGGTATGCAAAGAGCAGGCCAATCGCCACCGACTCCGGGTTGAGTGCCACCACTGCGGCGACAACCTCACGAATCGCATCGTCGCTGAGCGGCAGTTCGATACCAGTGGGGGTCATGCGCTCTCTGGCGCCGATCACGTGGTCTGCGCGCACGAGCGGGGCCGGATGCTGGTGCTCCAGGTGGTAGAGCGAGGCCCGGTCCTGGCGGCGCAGTTCGAGGATGTCCTCAAAACCCTGCGTGGTGATCAGACACACCCGGGCGCCGTGCCGCTGGAGGAGCGCGTTGGTTCCCACCGTCATGCCGTGGGCGAGCGACCGGACCTCCGCGCCGGTCTCCGCGGCGGCGTCCAGCGCGGCTGCAACCGCGGCCACGACGCCCTCCCCCTGATCGTGCGGGGTGGTGGGAACCTTGGCCGCGAAGACGCCGCGCGCCGATACCACGACGGCGTCGGTGAATGTGCCGCCGACGTCAACGCCGACCCGAGTGTGCGGGGTGTCCCCCCGAATGGGATCTACCATGGGCGGGCAATCTATCCCCGACCCGGGAATCGCCGTCCGAATCGTTTCCGCCACGCTCGTCGCAACGCTCGTAATCGTCGCCTCTGCCGGAGCCTCTCCGGCTGGTGTGCCGCTTGGCCCGGCGTTCGATCTTTCGGCGGTGCCCAACGGCGATCTGTCGTCAGGACTCGTCGGCTGGGGCGTTATGGGCCCTGCCACCTCGATGGTGCTTGCCGATGGCCCAGTTATCTCGGCATCAGACAACACCACCGTGCTCGGCCCCGTGGTGGCCATCCCGCAGGGGGCGCAGGTGATGCCGGTGATCATCGGTGTGCCGGGCGCGAACGCGTTCGTGGATGTGCGGGCACGACCAGAGGGCGGTGGACCCGACATCCCGCTCATCACCCTCGTGCCGGACCGGGGCGTGCGCTCAATGGATGTACCGGTCGGTGCTGTCGCCGGGCAGACGGTGCGCATCGTGCTCGACCCGGTGTCATCGCTCGGCCGGCGTCTGCTTGTTGGTGGCATGGGTCCAGTGCGGGCGGTGCTGCCGGGGTGGTCGGTTACGGCAGGACTCCCCGTGGTTGCGCGCTCGTGGGGTCGCTCCGCCATCCGGGTGGATGACGGAACGCTCACCGCCACGACCCCAGGCGTTGCACTGGGCGGTGCCTCCCGGTATCTCGGCGTGGCGGTGCGGGGATCAGGAACTGTCGTTGCGTCCGCGGGAGGGGCCCAGACGCGCCTCACGGCAAGTAACGGCTCCTGGACGTGGCTACATGCGCGGGTGGCAGGTGCTGAGGGTCGCATAGCGATCACGGCCACTACGACTGAAGGCGGAGTGTTGGCGCTCGGCCCGGTGGCCACACCGGCGCATGGAGTGTCGCTCTCGGCCCTGCGGGCATCGGCGGGGCGCGTGACAGCAAAGGTGGGTCCTTTGGCCGCGGGCCTTCGGGTTCAGGTGCGCGTGGGCGCCCGCATCGTGGGCACCGCGCGCGTGGCGCCGACGGGAATGGTCTCCATCGCCACGTCGGGTGCCGGGGGGCGGGGCACTGTTGTGGTACTCGGCGACGCCTCACGGGCGGGCATCACACGTGCGATCCGCCTCACCGGCTGACGCGCACCAAATCGGCTGCTACGAGGTGATCTCGCGCGGGTAGGAGCCGGGATACGTGCCCACGAGCGACCGGGCGTGTGAAAGTGCCTCAGATTTGGTGGTGAAGACTCCCGAGAACACCACCCAGTACCCGGGACGAAGCGACGGATGGTCGGTGCTGAACAGCACCCCACCCGGCTGACCGGACGACTGGAGCTTCGATGCCGCCGATCGCGCTGCCGCCTCGTTCCTGACGCTCGACACGATGGCGGTCCAACCGCTGGTCCCGGACGGCCAGTCGTCGGATCCGGTGGCAGATGAACCGCTGCCTGCAGAGCCAGTGGAGTCGCTCGTGGTGGGCAACTCGCTGGTGGTCTGCCCATCTACCCCGGGGCCCGTCACCGTGAGCACACCGGAGTCGCCGGTGGTTGCTGTGGTGTCCGCAGGCAGGCCGCCAGTGGTGGCCGTGGTGTCGGGGAGCAATCCAGTCGTGTCGGTGGGGAGGGTGCCCATCGCGTCGCCGGGCAGGCTCGAGTCGGTGCTGGTGGTGGGAATCGCCGTGGTGGGCACCGTAATAACGGCTGCTGTGCTGACCATCGGGACCGGAACCGCTCCCGGACCGCCGTCATCGTTGGACGCTACGTACGCGAGGGCGCCTGCGCCAGCACCAAGGATTGCCAGACCAATTGCCACGCTTGCGAGGCCGCCAGCGCCGCGCCGCATTTTGGGTGCGAGCGGAGTGGGAGATCCGCACTCAAGGCAGTAGGTCTGCGCGGGGTCAAGTTCGCAACCGCACACCGAGCAGGTGGGAGGTGGCGCGGGTGTCTCCACCGTGGCGGCGTCATCACCGGATGAGGCACCGCTCGCGGGATCTGGGTGCGGGGGGTCGACTCCCGGATACGGACTTTCGTGCGGAGTCACGACTTCGACCCGCTCTCGCCTGGCATCGGGATGGCCTGCGTGGCCTGTTGATCGCCACCGTCACTTGAGATGACCTGCGTCGGCTGATCGGGCGTATCGGTGATGATGATGGTGTTCTGCTCTTCCTCCACCACCTCGGCGACGATGGCGAGGGGGGCTCCGCACTCGGCACAGAAGTTGGCCCCGGACTTGCTGCGTGCTCCGCACGAAGGGCAGGTGATGCTGGCGCCGCGACCGGACTGGCGCCGCTCGGCACGGGACGACTTGATGCCGTCCAGTTGGTCGTCCACCTGATGCACCTGACCGCGGAGGTCGTTTACCTCGGCAGCGCGCCGACGCATCACCTCTTCAGCGAGCAGCCCGCGGCCATACAACTCAAGGGCAAGGCCACCCAGATCAAAGATCCCCTGCTCGTACTGGCCAAGGAGAATGCGACGACGTCGCCGCAGCACGCCGGGGCGGATGTTCTCGGGCGTCTCGGCCTCGATCACCTCGGTGTCGCTGGACTCAACGACAGCGTCCGGAGACGCCGGGGTCACCACGGTGCGGCGCCTGAAGAGCCGACGCTTCCCGGGGGCAGAATCCACGACCTCGGCGTCATGCGACACAGGGTCCGGGGCGATGGGCTCGTCGGCAGCGGAATCGATCATTGAACGGGCGGATCGTAACCAGCCGCATCGGACGGCGTCCCCAAGATGTATCAGCGTTTCAAAATCGCGTGGGGTGGGCCATGCGGTTGACGCGGCGCGGGTTGCTCCGCTAGCGTGCCTCATGCATCAAGAGCGGTGGAGGGTATGGCCCTTTGAAGCCGCGGCAACCAGCGAATACTCGTCAGGTGCCAATTCCAGCAGGCATTCATGCCTGGGAGATGCGATGGTTGACGTGCATGTTCGCACCGTGACCCTCGACTCCCGGCACCGATTGGGAGATTGGGATGGGACACACGGAAGGGCGCGTCACAGGAGCACGTGGGCTCCGCTGCAAGGAGTGCGGCGAAGAGCTGCCGTTGGGCGCGTCGTACGCCTGCGAGTTCTGCTTCGGCCCGCTCGAGGTCGTGTACGACCTCGACTATCTGCGCGCCAACGTCACCCGTGAGTCCATCGAGGCCGGCCCCCAGTCGATCTGGCGGTATGCCGACCTGCTGCCCTGCGCGCCGATTGACACTCAGGTGGGCCTGCCTGTGGGCATGAGCCCGCTTGTGCCCGCCCCGCGCCTGGCCGCCCGCCTGGGCCTCGGCGAGGTATGGGTGAAGAACGAGACGGCCAACCCCACGCACTCCTTCAAGGACCGCGTGGTGAGTGTGGCGCTGCAGAAGGCCCGTGAACTCGGGTTTGAGGTTGCCGCGTGCGCATCCACGGGCAATCTGGCCCAGTCAGTGGCGGCACACGCTGCGGCCGCGGGCATGGAGAGCTTCGTTTTCGTGCCGAGCGACCTTGAGTCGCAGAAGATCGTTGCCACGGGTATCTACGGCTGCACCCTCGTTGCCGTTGATGGCAACTACGACGACGTCAACCGGCTGTGTATGGAGCTGGCCGCCGATCGCCCGTGGGCGTTCGTCAACGTCAACGTGCGGCCGTACTACAGCGAGGGCAGCAAGACCCTCGCCTACGAGACGGTTGAGCAACTCGGCTGGACGCTGCCCGATCGCTGCATCGTGCCCATCGCCTCCGGATCGCTCTACACCAAGATCCGCCGTGGCTTCGGGGAGTTCCTTGAGCTTGGTTTGGTTGAGGGCGACGTGCCGCACATGAATGGTGCCCAGGCCCAAGGCTGCGGCCCCGTGGCAGCGGCGTACGAGGCCGGGCTCGACTTTGTGACCCCGGTGCGCCCAGACACCATCGCCAAGAGTCTCGCCATCGGCAACCCGGCCGATGGGGTCTTCGCGCTGGATGTTGCGCATGAAACCGGCGGTTCAATCGACGCGGTGACGGAGCGCGAGATCACCGACGGAATCTGCCTGCTGGCGGAGACCACGGGAATCTTCACCGAAACCGCGGGCGGCGTGACCACCGCAGTGCTCAAGCGCCTGGCGGATCGTGGCGATATCGGCCCCGACGAACGTGTGGTGCTCTACATCACGGGCGATGGGCTGAAGACCCTCGACGCCATCGCCGACCGCGTGCAGCCAGTCACAATCAGCCCCACCGTGGGAGACTTCGAGGCTGCTGTGGCAGGCCGCGGCACCCCTCTTCCTGCATGATCAACCCGACGACCCTGAGGATTCCCCGATGAGCGTGACCGTTCGCATTCCATCTCCACTTCGACCGCTCACCGGCAATGCCGGCACGGTTGAGTGCGCACCCGGCACGGTGGCGGCGATCATCGACGAACTTGAGGCCAATCACCCCGGCTTCCGTGATCGTGTGACCCAGGACGGCAAGCTGCGCCGTTTCGTGAACGTGTTCGTCGCCGGGCAGGACGTCCGCTTTGAGCAGGGCATCGACACCGCAGTGACCGACGGCCAGGAGGTCACCATCCTTCCCGCCGTCGCAGGGGGCTGACCGCCACGGCACTGGGAACGGCCTTCGTGACCGGCGCCACCGGCCTCATCGGCGGCGCAGTGGTGGATGCACTCCTCGAGCAGGGTGTGGAGGTCACGGCGCTTGCCCGTACCGATCGGGGCGCGTGGGCGCTTCGCGATCGTGGAGCCACGACCATCCGGGCCGACATCGGG
>Ga0194051_1001222_pt1 | contig 13784 bp, 12 predicted proteins | sample SepL2320m_MetaG_FD_161275 | JGI IMG/M metagenome (GOLD analysis project Ga0194051, IMG submission 161275) | Anoxic zone freshwater microbial communities from boreal shield lake in IISD Experimental Lakes Area, Ontario, Canada - Sep2016-L239-20m | ecosystem: Environmental > Aquatic > Freshwater >... | reverse complement strand
TGGCGGCGGTCCTCGGCACGGGCGGATTCCACCCGCGACTCGGCACGTTCGGCCGATCGTGCGCTGGCCCGGGCGCGGGCGTCCATACGGCGCTCGCCAGCGGCGGCGTCGCGCTCAGCCAGCTCGGCACGCTCCAGCAGCGCACCAGCCTGCTCGGCGCTCTCAATGGCACGCCTGTGCAGGGCGCGACCGGCCCACGGGCCACGCACCCCGGTGAGCATGCCGAGGCCCGGGCGAAACGCCAGACCCTCCGATGTCACCAGTACCCGGGCGTCGAGCCTCTCTGGCAGACCCTCAAGGGAGCCGACCAGCCACGCGCCCGCGAGCAGTCCATCAAGCCATGGGCGGGCACGATCCGGGCATGCGGTGATGAGCGACGACAGTGGGCGCGCCCCGGCAACCGGCGGTGCGGCCTGCCCACCGACGGCGACCGGGCGGGCAACAGCGGCGGCGCTTGCGCCTGCCTCAAGGGCCTTGGTGCCCGGCCCGACACCATCCACCAGCGGTGCGTCGGCAAGTTCTCCGAGCGCAGCAGCAACCGCGCGCTCCATGCCCTCCTGCACCTCAATGCCGTCACCAAGCAGCGTGCCCTCGAATGGGCGGTCATCACCCGGGGCAAGGGATGCGGCCTCAGATGCCAGGCGGGTGGCGCGTGCGGCCGCACCCTTCCGTGCTGAACGTGAGGCCTCCGCGGCGCGGTGCATCTGCGCCCGGCGCTCCTGATCGCGCACCCGGCGGGCGGTGGAAATCTCCATCCGTCGCTCCGAACGCGCAACATCGGGCGCATTCGCGCCGTCCAGCGACGAGATGGCCTCGGTGGCGCGCACCACGCGACCCTCGGCGGCGCTGCGCTCGAGCGCCTCACGCTCGGCCAGGCGGCGATCCTCGCGGGCATTCTCAAGCGCACCGGTTGCAGCCTGATCAGCCACCTCGGCCTGCTCCAGCCGGTCGGCAGCCTCGCGGGCTGCAGCCTCGGCGGCATGGAGCCCCTGCTCGGCCTCTTCGTGCGCGCGCTCGGCGGACACAAGGGCCTCCTGCGCCTCGCGCCTGCGCTCGCGCCGGCGCTCCGACTCTTCGGCAGCGGCTGCCACGCGACCGGTTGCAACCTCAGCGCGACCGGCCAGGCGCTCGGACACCCCGCGAATGCGTCCTGCCGACTGCATCGCACCCTCGCGGTCGGTGATGACCTGCTGACGGTCCTCACCCGCCTTCTGCGATGCCGCACGGGCCTGCTCAAACGCCTCTGCAGCCGCGGCGACCTGAGCTGCACTGGCCGTTCGGGTGTCCTTCGCGGTGGCAAGTTCCCGGCCGGCAGCGACGGCACGTGCCACCGCCAATGCCTCGCGGGCGGCCGTGAGGTCCTTCTCCACCTCGGCAGCCCGCTCGGCCGAACGGGCCTGGCGCTCCAGCGAGCGGGCACGCGACGCAATCTCCGACGCCAGGTCGCGGGCGCGGGCGAGGTGATCGTCCACATGCTTCAGCCGCAACTCGGCGCGGTGCCGGCGCCGCTTGGGCAGGCCGGTGCCAGCGGCCTCGTCGAGGATGCCGCGAAGCGCCGCGGGCTTGCTCTGGCAGATGGCATCCACCTGCCCCTGACTGATGATGGACAGCGACTGGGGGCCGAGGCCACGCGAGGACAGCGAGTCGAGCACGTCCACCAGGCGGCAGCTGCCGTTGTTCATGCGGTAGCCGGAGTCGCCGGCGCGCGTGAGACGGCGGGTAAGCCCGAGTTCTGCGGGGCCATCAGCGGTTCCGCCATCAAGGGTGATGCCCACCTCGGCCATGCCCACGGGCTGGCGACCATCGCCTCCCGAAAACAGAACGTCCTGCATTGCGGGCGCGCGCAGACGACCTGCGCGCTGCTCGCCGAGTGCCCATGCGATGGCCTCGGCGATGTTGCTCTTGCCCGACCCGTTGGGGCCCACGATCACGTTGAGTCCGGGGCCGAACTCCAGATCCACAGGATCGGCGAATGACTTAAAGCCCTTGATGCGCAGGCGCTTCAACATGGGCTCAGGCCCCCCTCTCGCCAATCGCGCCGAGCGCGATGTCTGCGGCGGCTTGCTCGGCCGCCTGCTTCGAACGGCCCGATCCCTCACCGAGCGGGCGGCCATCCTGCGACACCCGCGCGGTGAACACGCGTGCCTGGGCCGGGCCATCCTCGTGAATGATCTCGTAGTGCACCCGCGTGCCACCGCGACGTGCGATCTCCTCCTGGAGAATCGTCTTCGCGTCACGCATCTGCGTGGGAGCGACATCAAGCGCGGCAGCAAATGACCCGAGCACCGCCGACGTGGTGGCCTCCGGCCCCACTCCCAGCCACCCTGCACCGATGACCGACTCCGCGAGCGCTGCCTTCACGTTGTGGCTGGTGGCCAGCTCGCGCGCATCGCTCTCGAACTTGGCGGGTGCTGCGGCGATCATCTCGCCTGCGAGCGCGCAGTCGTCAGCCACAACCGCGCAGGCATCACGCGACACGACCCGCTGGCGCATGAAGGTGAGGTCGCCCTCGCCCCGGTCGGGGTGACGCCTGAAGAGCTCGACCGTCACGATGAGACCGAGGATCGCATCGCCCAGAAACTCAAGGCGTTCGTACGACTGCAGGCGAGAGGGCGCCCACTGCGGATGCAGCAGCGCCTCTCGCCTGAGGTCAGGCTCCAGCATTTCGAGAAGCCCGGCGAGGTCACGAGGTGACTGTCCGGATGCCTCAGGAACCGGCGCGTGCGACGACGTAGTCGACGGCGTCACCAACGGTGACGATCTTCTCCGCCTCTTCATCCGGGATCTTGACCCCGAACTTGTCCTCCATCTCCATGATCATCTCGACCAGATCAAGAGAGTCGGCGTTCAGATCTTCCGAGAACGACGCGCTCTCGACGACCTCTGACGCCTCAACTCCCAACTGCTCGACGAGGATGGCCTGAATCTCGGAGAGGGCCTGGGCTCGATCCACCATATTCTCCCTTTGGGACGTCCGATTGGGCACTGCAGGACGTCGGGAAACGTACAGACCCGTCCGGACGACCCCGGCGCGCTGTGCCCGCTAGCGGAGCGTGGCCTCGAGGCCGGCCTGGATGTGGCCCGTCACGTCACCAGTTACGCCCCGCGCGGCGAGGCGGATGCCGTTGGTCATACCGCGCACCCCGGTGTTGCCATGGCCGATCACGGACATGCCGCGCACGCCCAACAGATAGGCCCCGCCGTACTCCTCGGGGTCAACCTGCTTGCGAAGGCCCTTGAATGTGGGCATGGCCAGCATGCCGGCGATCTTGCCGCGAAGCGATGACGTGAGCCCCGCGCGGATCTCGTGGAAGATCATCCCTGCGGCACCCTCGTAGAGCTTGAGCGCCACGTTGCCGGTAAAGCCATCGGTCACGATCACCCGGGCCGTGCCCATGGGGATGTCGCGGCCCTCGATGTTGCCGATAAAGCCCTCGGTGCCCTCAAGCAGCGCGTAGGTCTCCTGCACCAGATCGGTGCCCTTGCCGGCTTCCTCTCCGATGGTGAGGATGCCCACTGTCGGGTCGGCGATACCCATGATGTCGCGGGCGAGCACCCGCCCCATCACTGCGAACTGCGCGAGGTACTCCGGCTTGCACTCCACATTGGCCCCGCCGTCAAGCAGGACGACCGGGCCGAGGACAGAGGGCATGGGGACGGCAAGACCGGGGCGGATGACGCCCGGCAGGCGTCGCATGAGCAGCGTGGACGCCGCGAGCATGGCGCCGGTGTGCCCGGCGGAGATGGCGGCGCTGGCATTGCCCTCGGCAACCTGCCGGCAGGCGACCACCATTGACGCATCAGGCTTGTTGCGCACTGCCCGCACGCCATCCTCGGCAGAGTGGATGCGGTCGCTGGCATGCACCACGGTGATCCCGCTGGGAACATCGCCGTGCGTGGCGAGTTCGCGCTCGAGTGCCTCCGAGTCGCCGACCAGAAGGATCCCAATGCCCTCCTTCGCTGCCGCGACGGCGCCCGCCACTGGCACGTGCGGTGCCGTGTCTCCCCCCATCGCGTCAACGGCGACGACGGGAGTGGCGGCGGAACCGCTCACGGGTGGAGGTGCGTCAGGCGCCGGTGTCGACGACCGCGCGACCCTTGTAATGACCGCACACCATGCACACATGGTGGGGCATCACGGGAGCCGTGCAGCGAGGGCAGCGGCCGAGGCGCGTGGCCGACACCGTGTGGGTGGCACGACGCTTGTCACGGCGTGCGCGGGATGTCTTGCGCTTGGGGACTGCCAATGCGGCTCCTCGATAGGACCGGTTCCGGAACGACGCGGGAGGTTAGCGCCTCTGAAGCGTCGTGGGCAAGCGGTGCGGCAAATCAGTGTGGAAATTTGGTGCGGGACAGCGGGCTCACGCCTCGTCGGGTGAGTCCTCCCGCATGCGCGCCGCCAGATCGCCGAGCGCGGCCCACCGGGGATCGGTGGCCTCCTCAGTGCAGTTGCACGAGCCCGCGTTCAGGTCGGTGCCACAACTGGGGCAGATGCCCGCGCAGTCGGGGCGGCAGAGAATTGTCATGGGCATTGCCTCAACCACGGCGTCACGGGCCCACGCCGCCACGTCGAGCTCCTGCCGCGCGGGGCCAATCAGGTACTCGCAGTCCAGATCGGGATCTGGATCCTCCACGAGGTCGCGGCCCCCGGCCTGGAAGTCGCGCGTATCCACGTCAACGCGCACGGCCGCGTCGGCGAGGCAGCGTTGGCATGGCCCACGCAGTTCGGTCGCCAGCCGCAGCCGCAGCCCGATACCCGAGCCGGACGAGCTCACGTCAATGCGCGCCTCAACCTCGGCGGGTGCGGGCACGTACTCCTCTGCGCCCATGATCATGCCGTCGAGGGACGTCACGACGACAACCTGTGCCCCGCCGCCCGACGTGATGTCAAGGCGGCGAAGGTCAACGGGTGCGTCCTTCTTCCCCGGGCGGTCCCCGGTCAACTGATCAGTCGCTGTAGGAGCTTGAGTCGTCGGTGACGAAGGGCGTTGCCTCCGCCTCCTCAGACTTGCCCTGAAGGTGCTCGCGGCCACGGCGAACGGCATTGGTGAACTTCTCGAGGTTGACCTCGAGCGTTCCCAGCACCTCGTCGGCGTAGTCCTCGGCACCAAGGCGTACTTCGCGCTCGCGCATGCGGGCGTCGTCCAGCATCTCGGTCGCCTGGCGCTCGGCCAGCTTCACGACCTCCTGCTCCGATGCCTGACGATCGGCGCGCTCGCGGGCTTCGCCCACAATGCGATCGGCTTCACGCTTGGCCTCGGCGAGCATCTCCTGCCGCTCCTTCACAATCCAGCGGGCCTGCTTGATCTCCTCGGGGATCGTGGACCGCATCTGGTCGAGGAGCTCATAAATCGCTTCGCGGTCGATGCGCACCTGATCTGTCAGGGGCACCGCGCGCGCGTTGTGCACGAGATCGTCCAGCTTGTCGATGAGCGCGAGAACATCCATAGATCGTCCTTTTTCAGGCGGTGCGGCCGGAACCGAGGCGGTCCCGGAGAGCGTCCGCGACATGCGGGGGTACCCAATGATCAACAGAAGCACCCCACGCGGCGGCCTCGCGGACGCCGGAACTCGAGAGGAAGCCCCACTCGGGTGATGCCGGAAGGAGGACCGTGTCGATCTCCCCCGCCAACCCCCTGTTGAACTGGGTCATCTGGTTTTCGTAGTCGAAGTCCGCGGCTGTCCGCACACCCTTCACAACGACAGTGGCGCCGACCTCGCGGGCGTGCGTGGTCACCAGGCTGTTGAAGCCCACGACCTCGACGTTCCCAAGATGTTCGACGCTCTGACGCAAAAGGGCCTTTCGCTCCTCCGCGGTGAACATTGGCTGCTTTGTGTTCGATCCCTCGGCGATGGACACCACAACCCGATCAAACAGGCGCGCTGCCCGCTCGATCACGTCGAGGTGGCCATACGTGACCGGGTCATATGTTCCCGGACACACGGCGATTCGCCCTCCGGTGCTCATGTTCCTGCTCCCGCAGTCCACATCACAGTGATCTCCGTACCGCCGTAGCGGCGTGTTGTCTGCTCAGGGACCCCGATACCGGGGATGCCGTCGGCCCCCATCATCGCACCACGGGCGTGTTCGAGGACCACCACACCCCCCGGGGCGAGCACCTGGGCGATGGCCGGCCCGAGGTCCGGGAGGATGTCGGGAAGCAGGTCGTAGGGCGGATCAACAAGCACAAGATCAAATCGCGACCCGGCACCGGCCTCGGCGCGCAGGGCCTCGCGCCACCCACGCGGTACCACTCGCAGGCGGTCGCCCAGCGCCAGCGCATCGGCATTGGCACGGATGGCGCGCACCGCATTTCGGTCGCGCTCCACAGCCACGGCCAACGCTGCTCCCCGCGAGATCGCCTCAATGCCGAGGGCACCGCTGCCGGCGAAAACGTCGAGCACCTGGCTGCCGTCAAGTGGCCCCAGGATGGAGAAGAGTGATTCGCGCACGCGGTCGGAGGTAGGACGTGTGTCCGTTCCCGACGGGGCCACGAGGCGCCGCCCCCCGAACTCGCCGGCCACGACGCGCATCAGGCGTCCAGCAATCTGGGCAGATCGGGAAATGCACGGCGGACGGCGTCGGCCAGCAGCACGTGCTCGGGCTCCTCAAGGTGCGGGTCGCGGCGCAGGGTGGCCCGCGCCACCTGACGCGCCTCTGCCAGCGTGCGGCGATCACGCGACAGCCGTGCGAAGCGCAGGTCGGTGGGCCCCGACTGCCTGAGGCCAAGAATGCTGCCCTCGCCACGGATCTCCAGATCGATGTCGGCCAGGCGGAACCCATCGTTGGTCTGCACCAGGGCTTCGAGCCTGCGCATCCCCTCCTCCCCTCCCGGCTCAGCAAATATCAGGCACGTGCCCGGATGCTCGCCGCGCCCCACACGCCCACGCAGCTGATGCAGTTGCGCCAGCCCAAACCGGTCGGCGTCTTCAATGAGCATGACCGTCGCGTTGGGAACGTCAATGCCCACCTCAACCACGGTGGTGGCCACCAGCATGTCGGTGTCGCCCGCCGCAAATGCCGCCATGGCCGCGCGGCGCTCATCGGGTCGCTGGGCGCCATGGGCGAGCCCCACCCTGAACGCGGCGAATGGGCCCTGGCGCAAGCGGGTGAACTCGGCAACTGCCGAGCGCGCTGCAATGCCGGACTCACCATCCTCCACAAGTGGGCAGATGACGTACGCCTGGCGACCGCGTCGCAGCTCGGCGCGCACGTCGTCGTAGGCCATCTCGCGCTCGGCGTCGCGTACCCATCGGGTGGCGATCTCGCTGCGCCCCGGTGGGCGGCCGCGTATCGCCGACACCCGCAGATCGCCATAGGCCGTGAGAGCCAGCGTGCGGGGGATGGGCGTGGCGGTCATGTACAGCAGGTGTGCCGCCATGCCGTCGTCGCCCGCCTGCTCAGCCAGGGCCTGACGCTGCTCAACACCAAAGCGGTGCTGCTCGTCAACCACCACGAGCCCCAGGCGATCGAACTCGACGCCACCCACCAGCAGCGCCTGCGTGCCCACCACCACACGGGCGGTTCCTGTGGCCACCGCCATTTCGCGACGCTCACGCTCAGCCTTCGGCACGTTGCCGGTAATGAGCACCGGCTCAATTCCCGCCGGGGCCAGCAGGGAGTCGAGTGTGCGCAGGTGCTGTTCGGCGAGCGTCTCAGTGGGAACGAGGATGGCGGCCTGGGCACCAGCCTCCACAGCCTGCGCACATGCCAGCGCCGCCACCACGGTCTTGCCCGCCCCGACTTCTCCCTGCAGCAGCCGGCGCATGGGCTGCGGGCGGGCGATGTCACGCGCCACCTCGCGCGCCACGCGCTCCTGCTCACGCGTGAGCGTAAATGGCAGGGCAGCCCTTATGACGCTGGTTATCTCGCCGGTGGCTTTAAGGGGCAGGGCGCGCCGGGCGGTCTCATCGTGTCGACGCACGGCGATCAGCCCCATCTGCAACACGAGCAACTCCTCAAATGCGAGACGGCGACGGGCCGAGCGCGGCTCGCGGGCGGTGCGTGGAAAGTGCAGGGCGGCGAGTGCGTCGGCGCGGGTGCCCACCTTCACGCGTTTCCGCATCCACTGGGGCAGCACCTCAGGCGCCGACGACACATACGGGCGGGCGGCGTCCACGAGCTCGCGAAGTCGCCTAGCCGGGAGCGCCTCGGTCGCCGGATACACCGGCACGAGCCCCTCGGTATGCAGGCCTTCGGATGCCTGCGCGCCCAGCACCTCATGTGCCTTTACCGTGATCTGACGGTTGGGCCGAAGCTTCACCTGCCCGCGGATCATCAACTCATCGCCCGGCGCAAGCACTCCGGCCAGATATCCCTGGTTGAACCAGATGGCAGCAATCGAGCCGGTGGCGTCGTGCACCTTGGCGCGCACCATCTTGAGCCCCCGCCGCCGGGTGGGGATGACACTGATCGAATCGAGCACCACCCGTACCGTGGCCTCCTCCCCATCGGCCAACCCGCTCACGGGGCGCGCGCTGTCGTATGCCAGGTAGCGCGACGGCAGGTGCTCCAGCAGATCGCCGAGGTCGTGCACGCCAATGGCGGCCGCACGATCCGCAGTCGCCTTGCCCACTCCGGGGAGCTCCGTAAGCGGTGCGTACCACCAACGCACGCCCGGGCGATGGGGTATCGCGGGCGCGTCGGCGTCTGCCCGACGACGCCCAAATGCATCGTCAGGCACGGTCACGCTGGTACTCCGGGCCGTGGTGTGGCATCGTGCCCGAGTCGCGGCATCCGCCGCGCTCTTTCATCAACACGAGGTAGTTGGTCGACATGGCGAAGGTCTGCAGCTCCTGTGGCAAGGGTCCCTCCTTCGGGAACAACCGGAGCCACTCCATGCGTGCGACGCCCCGTCGCTTCGACCCGAACCTTCAGAAGGTGCGGATCATGGTCGGCAGCACGCCGACCCGCGCCTACGTCTGCACCCGCTGCCTGAAGGCCGGCAAGGTGCAGAAGGCCGTCTCCGGAACCTAGGACCGGCCCGCCGCTCCCGGGCCACTCGCCCGAGCGGACGCCAATAGGTTGATCATCGCGACAGCCGCATCTGCGGCCTCGTCGCCCTTGTTCCCCTTGTCGCCACCCGCGCGCGCCGTTGCCTGCGCCATGGTGTCGCAGGTGAGGATGCCGAATGCGCACGGCACGCCGGTGTCGAGCGACACGCGCATCAGGCCATGGGCCGCGGCATCGCAGACGTACTCAAAGTGGGCCGTCTCTCCCCGGATGACGGCGCCCAACGCCATGATGGCGTCGTAGCGACCCGTCACGGCCAGAGCCTGCGCAGCGGACGGTGCCTCGAAGGCACCCGGGATCCAGTGCACATCCACGCGATCAGCCGTCACCCCGCTCTCGGCGAGCCGAGTGAGAGCACCATCGAGGAGCGCGTCGGCGATTCCACGATGGAAGCCCGCCGCCACGGCCGCGATGCGCACATCGGGGTTTGTGATCTGCTCGGCGGGTGGGGCTGGATCAGTTCGTGCCATGACATGGAAGGGTACGCGGCACCGCGGTCGCACCGCCGTGCCAGAGGCATCTGCAACACTCGCGCCGTGATCCATCCGCGCATCCCAAAGGTCGCCTTGGGCGCATCTGTCGCTCTTCTGGCGACGCTGTGCCTGGCAGCAACGGCATCTGCACAGTCTGTGCGTTTCGCCAACTGCACCGGTACCACCCGGGTGGGCTGCGCCACGCTGTCGGTACCGCTGGACCACGCCGACCCGTCAAAGGGTGCAATCCCCCTGCACGTCGAACGCCGGCGCGCGAAGGGCACCCCAAAGGGTGTGCTGGTGATGCTCGCCGGAGGCCCGGGGCAGGCCGGGACGCCGCTCGACCCCGACGGCATCGTCCCGGCCGCGATCCCCGGTTGGGACTACGTGGTGCTCGACCAGCGCGGCACGGGCGACTCCGCACTGCGGTGCGCAGCCCTTGATGCCCCGCACTCAAGCTTCTTCGATTCTGAGATCGCCACGTGCGCTGCCCAGGTCGGCCCCAACCGCGCCTTCTACACAAGCCGCGACTCCGTGCTCGACATCGAGGACCTGCGAGTGGCACTTGGCGTACCGCGTATCGCGCTCGGCGGTGTGTCGTATGGCACCTACGTGGCGCAGTACTACGCCCAGGCCTTCCCCGATTCTGTGAGCCACCTCGTGCTCGACTCCGTGGTGGATCCGGCCACGATGAGTGGACTTGCCCCGGCAACGTGGGCAGCCGTCCCCGGCATGCTCACCGCGCTGTGTGCGAAGAAGGCGTGCTCGGGTATCACCACCAACCCGGTCGGCGACGTGGCGCGCGTTGTTGCCGCCACAGCGGATGCCCCTCTGCGCGGGATGGGAACCACCACCAGGGGCCGCATGGTGCGCGCGGAGATCGGCGGGCCGGGGGCGCAGGGTGACCTGCCGGGCCTGTTGATGATGGGTGATCTCAGCCCTGGGATGCGCGCCCTGTATCCCGGTGCAATCAATGCGGCTGCCAGAGGAGACGCCGCCCCGCTCTTCCGCCTCGCCGCTCTTGCGAATTCGGGCGAGTCTCCCCCCGTCACCGAACTCTCAAATGCCCTGTTCTTCGCCACCGAGTGTGCAGATTCAACGTCCCCCTGGACCACGGCGGATCCGACCGGGGTGCGCACTGCGTCCCTCGGTCAGGCCTTTGCGGATATGGGTGATGCAGCGGTGGCTCCGTTCTCGATCGCCAATGCCAGCGCCGCCTCATCCGCTGAGGCCTGCATTGCATGGCCCGACGCGGCCACCGACCCCCTCGCGCTTGGGCCGCTCCCCGCGGTACCCACGCTTCTCTTCGCCGGCGGCCAGGATCTGCGCACCCCCACCGCCAGCGCGCGTGCCGTTGCCGCCAGATCGCCGTCCGCAGCCGTGGTGGTGGCACCGGGCTGGGGCCATGACCTCACCGACAACCTTGGTTGCGCCGCCACCCAGGTGGCACGCCTGCTCTCCGGAAAGACCATCCAGACGGGTGCCTGCTCGCGCGTGACGGTCGCCATCACGATGGCCCCCTTCCCCGCCCCCGCTGCGAAAGTCGGTGCGCTATCGCCGATGGGTGCCAAGGGAAACCCCGGCCGGGTGGCCCATGCCGCGCGCTTCTCAATTCAGGATGGACTGCACTCACTGAGCGCCGGCACCGACGCCGGACTGGGCGGCATCCCGGGGGTGCGGGGAGGATTCATGCGGGTGTCGGGAATGCTTGGTCAGACCGTCCGGTTTACGAACTTCAGCGATACGGCGGGTGTGCGGATCTCGGGCGCCCTCAATGCCGTGAAGTCGCACTTCGAGGGTCGCCTGGCAGTTGATGGTCCGGGCTCGCTTGACGGCTACCTTGACCTCGCCAAGGGTGGCGCGCGCAGGTACACCGGCGTGATCGGCGGCATTGCGATCAACATCCCCCTGGGGTAGTCACCAGCAGGCGCCGGGGTGGATGTCCGGGCACGGCAAACCGCGGCGGGCAACATGGCGGCACGCCGCCCCTGACACCACCGCTGCCCCGGCGCATAACGGGCCGGGGCAGCGGTCGCAGTCATGTCCCGGTCAACCGTTCCAGTTCGGTGTGACCGATACGGTGAGCGCCCGTGACACGAGCGTGCGCGTGCCGCGTCCAGTCAGACTCGTCGTCTTGATGGCAGCCGGGGTGTCCTCGGAGCCAGCGGTGTAGAGCAGTCGCTTGCCGTCGGCCGACACGGCCACCGCGGTCTGAAGGCTGCCGCTGCCGCTGGCGCTGCTGAACAAGGTCGTCATGGCCCCGCCGGGAACACGAAATGTTGCCATGCCCAAGTGGTCCTGACCGCCGATGAACCCGAACACCATGTTGCCGCTCGGCGACCATGCCACTGGCCCGGGGCCGGCCATGAGACCGGATGCCTTGTAGTGCGTCAGCTGCTTCTTTGAGGAGAGGTCGGGGCTGATGGTCCAAATCTGGGTGTGCACCATAGGAGTACGCGCCCCGTTGAACGTCACCGTGACATTGGTGCTCTGCATCGCCGCGATGCCCGATGTGCTCCACACAGGCGCCGCTGCCCGGGCCAGCACCGCGGTGCGGGCTGTGGCGTTGGTGACCGGCGCCACGTACAGGGTGCCCGCAGCCGCGCGACTCCCGAACTTCATGAGACTGAAGGCAATCTGCGTGGAGTCGGGCGAGAAGGCGACGCCATATGCCACCGCGTTGCCCGGGGCCGGGATGTAGTTGCCGACAGGAATGGACGACACCCCCTCGAGCGACGCCGGAATCTGCGCCAGCCCGAGGCCGTCTCCAGTGACGAAGCCCTTCGCGTTTGCCGTTTGTGTAGCGCAGGCGAGCAATGTCGAGTCGGGCGACCACGGGAGCACACCGGGCTGGCAGGTGCCGGTAAGGACAGCAGTGGCCCCAGAGGCGAGGTCGCGCACCTTGCTTGTCGGATTGTCCTGCTTCGGGCTCCACACCTGATAGGCCACGCGAGACCCATCGGGAGAGATGCTGGCCGCAGTTCCGGCGACAACCTTCACGGGATTGGAGCCGTCGTCGTTGGCCACCATTACCCACGAGGTGGAGGAGCCCTTCGCGGGAGGTGCGACGTAGACCATGGTGGCGGTCGCGATCGTGGGGGCCGATACGGCAGCGATACCGGCGGCGAGCACAAGCATGGTTCGGCGAGTCATATAGCGCCTCTTTCAAGGTGAGGGAATTCAGGCGACTCTACGCGCTTGGCGCGAGGCAACGCAATCGGCGCGAGAAGAGGGGGCCTCGCCTATGGCCTACGCCTGAGGGTCTGCCTCAAGATCAAGGCCGTTGTGATGGAGGATGTGCCCCATCTTGTCGCGCTTGGTGGCCAGGTACCGGGCGTTCTCGTCGCCGGGCACAACCTCGATGGGAACGCGCTCCACAACCTTGAGGCCGTAGCCCTCAAGCCCGACGATCTCCGCTCTTCCGCGCACTGCGCGATCCATCCCTCCTCACCGGGGAATGCGCCTCATGCGGATGGGCGCGCGCATGGGGGGGGCCGTGCCGGGCCCTGGACCAATACCGGCGTTCTCTTCCGGGACGACCCAACCTGTCCCCATGTTGCGGAAGGTGAGTTATGCTGATTTTGGATTCTTCCGTGCAACCGGGATGCTCAATCGGCTGCGCGGCCATTTGAAACCGCGTGCACCTGCCCTGCAACGTCGCCACGGGCTTCCGCACCACTCACCAGGAGCCAGTGATGCCTCCCTTCAAACGCAGGGTCACGATGACCATGATCGGCGCTGTGTGTGCGGCGTTGTTCTCCTGGGTGGGCATTGCTGCGGCGGGGAGCACTCCCGCGTACAAGATCACGGTGGTGAACAGCACGGGGCAGGACCCCGCCAACGTGTTCGTCACGCTCATCGCGTCGAACGCGGCGCCCAAGCAGCCATCGACCCTTCCCTCAGGACTCGCGATGGGCACCGCCTACGCGCTCGACCCCATCGGATCGGGCACCCCCTGGGTGAGTGAGGGCGGAAATCGTTACTCCATCAGCGTGAGCGGCGGCTGGAACTCCGGGACCATTCTTTACAGCCTCGGCAAGGGCTACGGCAACAAGCCGACGGCGGGCGCAAACAACCACCCATACGACTTCTCCGAGATCACCGTGAACGCAGGGAGTACGTTCGCGCTGAACGGTGACATCTCGTCGGTCGATCAGATCGGGGTTCCGGCCCGGCTCTCGGTGCTGGCCCCGGGGCGGGTACAGGCGCTGCGCGACGGATCGACCCAGCCCGCCACCGAATATGTGGGCTGCGTGGCGAGCACATGGAACCTCCTCAACCAGTACGCAGGGAATACC
>Ga0194051_1001220_pt1 | contig 13791 bp, 14 predicted proteins | sample SepL2320m_MetaG_FD_161275 | JGI IMG/M metagenome (GOLD analysis project Ga0194051, IMG submission 161275) | Anoxic zone freshwater microbial communities from boreal shield lake in IISD Experimental Lakes Area, Ontario, Canada - Sep2016-L239-20m | ecosystem: Environmental > Aquatic > Freshwater >... | reverse complement strand
ATATAGGTCCTGGCAGGGCCTGCGGCCGGGGCGGGGGTGGTGGTCGTGTCGCCGCTCCTGGTGCAGGCAGCAGCGGAGAGGACAAGCAATAGAGGCAGGAGCTTGCGGGTCATGCCGCGCTGTTACGCGGCAATGATCTCTCCCGCAAGCTCCCGCCACTCTAGGCGCGTGCAGACCGGCTGCTACGCTTCACGACCTGCTCGCGCAGCCACAGGAACGCCGCCGCCAGCGGCAGCCAACCCAGCCAGCGTACCGCCTCGAACAGGTACTCGCCCTGGTCGCGGGCGAGCAGGTAGTCGACCTGTACCTTCCAGACGCTGGCCGCGACCTCGAAGGCCAGCATCCAGACCAGCAGCGCCGGCAGCAGGACGACCAGCGGCTTCATGTTCTCCGACAGCCGCGCGCTGTACCAGGGGCCGAGCGAGATCGAGAAGATCAGGATCGCCAGGATCAGCTTGGTCGCGGGATGCGCTTCGAACCATGCCACCAGCAGCGGCTCGCGCACGACCATCGAGTAGGCGGTCCAGGCGAGCACCGCACCGCCCAGCAGGATGACCGAGGGATAGCGGTCGACCAGCTTGATGACGAGCTGGCTGCCCCAGACGATGATCGGCACGCTGATGGCGAGGCCCAGCACGATCAAGAGGATGCTGCCGTGGGCCGCCCCGCCGATCGCCAGCACGTTGTCGACGCCCATGACCGCGTCGGCAATCACGATGGTGCGCACTGCGGCGGCGAAGGTTGCGGCCGGTGCCTTGGCGAGATGGCTGGCCCCGGTATTGGACTCAGGCATGAGCAGCTTGCGCGCGATCCAGACCAGGGCGAGGCCGCCGCCCAGCATGAAGCCGGGCACGGCCAGGATGTAGACCACGAGGATGGCCATCGTGGCGCGGATGGCGATGGCGCCGAAGGTGCCCCAGAAGATGACCTTGTTCTGGGTGTTCTTGGGCAGGTTACGGGCGACCAGGCCGATGATGAGGGCGTTGTCGCCCGCCAGCACCAGGTCGATCAGGATGATGGTGAGCAGGGCCGACAGAAAGGCGGCCGAAAAGAATTCGAGTTCCACGACGATCTCCAACGAAAAATGAACATCATCCGCCAACCCGAAGGGCGGCGGCGCTTTCAGTCTGTCGTCAGAGCTTTATGGGAACTTTTTCAACGCCCCCGGCAGGGGCAGGCCGCAGCGCCTTGAAAAACGCGGGGCTGCAGACGCGGAGGATGGTGATGCCGGCGGCCAGGACGCCGCCCGCCAGCAGGAGCTGCAGCAGATGCCAGTGCCGCATCGCCAGCACCGAGAATTCACCGCCGAGGTCGAACAGCGCGAATTCGAGCCCCGCCTCGCCGAACAGCATCGGATCGACGGCGTCGCCGAACGAGGCCAGGATCATGCAGATCACGACCGACGCCACGAACAACTCACCGCCGGGAGAAACGGTCCGGACGGCGTTGGCGGCGCGGGGTGAGCGGTCGATCAGGCGCATGGTCCGGCCAATTTCGGCCCCGGCCGATTGCAGATCAAGTGCAAAACGACAGGGCCGTCCCGAAATGTCGCAGACGCATGCCCCTTAGAGCCTGAGCCGCCGCAGCCGGAGCGCGTTGGCGATCACGCTGACCGAGCTCAGCGCCATGGCCGCGGCGGCCACGATCGGGCTCAGGAGGAGCCCGAACAGCGGATAGAGCAGGCCGGCCGCGATCGGCACGCCCGCCGCGTTGTAGACGAAGGCGAAGAACAGGTTCTGGCGGATATTGCCCATCGTCGCCTGCGACAGCCGGCGCGCGCGCACGATGCCCAAAAGGTCACCCTTCACCAGGGTGACGCCGGCGCTTTCGATGGCGACGTCGGTGCCGGTGCCCATGGCGATGCCGACATCGGCCGCGGCCAGCGCCGGGGCGTCGTTCACGCCATCGCCCGCCATGGCGACGACGCGGCCCTCGGCCTTCAGACGCTGGACGATCCGCGCCTTGTCCTCGGGCAGTACCTCGGCCTCGACCTCGTCGATGCCCAGGCTCCTGGCGACGGCCGCTGCGGTACGCCGGTTGTCGCCGGTCAGCATGACCAGGCGGAGGCCAGCCTTGCGCAGCGCTTCCAGCGCCTCGGGCGTCGTTTCCTTGATCCGGTCGCTGATGGCGATCAGCCCCTCGACCTTGCCGTCGACCGCGAACAGCACGACCGTGGCGCCGCTTTCGCGCAGCGTGTCGGCCTTGCGCTCCGCCGCATCGGCATAGACGCCGCGTTCACCCAGGAAGCCCGCGTTGCCCAACAGCAGATGCTTGCCCTCGAGCGTGCCCGTCACGCCCTTGCCCGACGGCGAGTCGAAATCGCCGACGTCGGCCAGCGTCACGTCGCGTTCCTTCGCGGCGGCGATGATGGCCGCCCCCAGCGGATGCTCGCTGCCGCGCTCCAGGCTGGCGGCCAGCCGCAGGATCTCCGAGGCCGGCAGATCGCCCAGGCTCTCGATCGCGGTGACACTCGGCTTGCCCAGCGTGAGCGTGCCGGTCTTGTCGACCACCAGCGTGTCGACCTTCTCCAGCCGTTCGAGCGCATCGGCATTGCGGATCAGGATGCCGGCCGCAGCCCCTCGGCCGACGCCGACCATGATCGACATCGGCGTGGCGAGGCCCAGCGCACAGGGGCAGGCGATGATCAGCACCGACACGGCCGCCAGCAGCGCATGGGTGAAGGTGGGCTGCGGCCCCCAGATCATCCAGGCGGCGAAAGCTGCGACGGCCACCAGCATCACCGCCGGCACGAACCAGCCCGCAACCACGTCGGCCAGGCGCTGGATCGGCGCGCGGCTGCGCTGCGCCTCGGATACCAGTTTGACGATGCGCGCCAGCATCGTATCGGCGCCGACACGCTCGGCCTGCATCACGAAGGCGCCGCTCTGGTTGACGGTGCCGCCGATCACGCGCGCGCCGGCCTCCTTGGTGACGGGCATGGGCTCGCCGGTGATGGTCGATTCGTCGACGGCGCTGCGGCCTTCGACGACGACGCCATCGACCGGCACTTTTTCGCCGGGGCGCACGCGCAATCTGTCGCCGACGGCGATGGCCTCGATCGCCACTTCCGAATCATGTCCATCGGATCCGACGCGCAGTGCCACGCGTGGCGCGAGGCCCAGCAGTGCCTTGATGGCGCCGCCGGTGACGTCGCGCGCGCGCAGTTCCAGCACCTGGCCCACCAGCACCAGCACCACGATGACGGCGGCCGGCTCGAAATAGACCGGCATCGACCCGTCGGCACCGCGCAGCGAGGGCGGGAACAAGCCGGGCGCCGCCGTCGCCATGACGCTATAGAGCCAGGCCGTGCCGGTGCCGAGCGCGATCAGGGTGAACATGTTGAGGTTGCGCGTCAGCAGCGACTGCCAGCCGCGCACGAAGAACGGCCAGCCGGCCCACAGCACGACCGGCGTCGACAGCACCAGCAGCAGCCAGTTGGTCCAACCATGCGGCAGCAGCGCGTGCAGGTCGAACAGGTGTCCGCCCATGTCGAGCGCCACGACGGGCACGGTGAGCGCTCCGCCGATCCACAGGCGCCGCGTCATGTCCAAAAGCTCTTCGTTCGGCCCCTGGTCGAGCGAGACTTCGGCCGGCTCCAGCGCCATGCCGCAGATCGGGCAGCTTCCCGGCCCGACCTGACGGATCTCGGGATGCATTGGACAGGTGAAGATCGTGCCCGCCGGTGCTGCCGGCGCGGGGCTCGAGTCGGCCGGCTTCAGGTAGCGGTCCGGCCCTGAAGTGAACTTCTGCAGGCACTTGGAACTGCAGAAATAGTGGGTCCGGCCGTCGTGCACGGTCGTGTTCTTGGCCCCGGCGATCTTCACCTTCATGCCGCAGACGGGGTCGATGGCGACGTCGTGGTCGTGCCCGCAGTGGGCGCCGTGCTGATGTTCCTGGGTCATGCTTGCTATTTATACCCTACGGGGGTATAGTTCAAGGCATGGACGACCGACTGAAGAAATCCCAGCTTGCGCGTCTCGCCCGAATCGAGGGCCAGGTGCGCGGCGTGGCGCGCATGATCGAGGAAGAGCGCTACTGCATCGACGTGCTGACGCAGATCCGCGCCGTCCGCGCTGCGCTCGACAAGGTCGAGCAGGAGACGCTGAACGACCATCTTCAGCATTGCGTGGCGCACGCTTTCCACGCCGGCTCCGAGAAGGATCGGCAGATCAAGATCGACGAACTGCTCGAAGTGTTGGACAGCCGACGCCGCTGACATGACGCGCGCCCGCACCCTGATCTGGCTGATCGCCCTGGCGGCCTTCGTCGTCCCGTCGTTCGGGGTCGCGGCGGCAAGCCATGCGATGACGCCTGATGTGGTTGTCGAAGCGCAAGCCGCCTTGGTCGACTGTCCCGATCACACCCCGCCGCCCAAGCCCTGCCCCGAGCAGGGAACGGCAAAGCATGCGGCCAGCCAGTGCTGCCCGCTGATGTCGGGGTCTGTCGCGCTGCTGCCCTCGACGGCCGCCGAACAGGCGTCGTCGCGCGTCGCGCCGCTGCACCTGGCGCTTGCCCATCGGCTTCGCGGGCTCACCTTCACGCAGGATCCGCCGCCTCCCCGAGTCTGAACCGTTTCCCGCGGTTCCCCTTCAGACACGGAGAAGCAGCATGTTGTATCGACGTTCATTCGTCGGCGTTCTGGCGTTGGCTGCGGCCGCGCCGGCGTCGGCCCACGGCCCCGGCCACCCCATGAGCGGTGGCAAGTTCGGCGAGGCCGGCAAGGTCACGCGCGTGATCGATATCGTGGCCACCGACCACGCGTTTTCCCTCAAATCCCTTCAGGTGAAGGACGGCGAGACCGTCCGCTTCGTCGTGCGCAACGACGGCCTTGATCCGCACGAGTTGATCATCGGCACCGCAGCCGAGCACGCCGAGCATCGCAAGATGATGCGCGCCATGATCGAGGCCCAGAAGAAGGGCCAGCACGACCATTCGACGATGGCGATGGACCACTCGAGTGGCGTCTCGATCCAGCCCGGCCAGACGGCGACCTTCGTCTGGATCTTCAAGCGCACATCCGATCTCGAGTTCGCCTGCGACATCCCGGGCCACTACGAGGACGGGATGAAGGGCGCCATCACGTTCAGCCGCTAGAAGGGAGGATCTGCCATGACTGCATTTTTACGTCGCGCGCTCGCCCTCTTGCTGCTGGGCGCCTCGCCGGCCTTCGCGGGCACCTACGACCTCGTGATCGACCGCAGCACAGTCGTCATCGACGGCGAGCAACGCCGGGTCTACTCGATCAACGGCCAGATCGCGGCGCCGACCTTGCGCTGGAAGGAAGGCGAGGAGGTGACGGTCAACGTCATCAATCGCTTGGCGGAGGAAACCTCGATCCATTGGCACGGCATTCTGCTGCCGTTCTACATGGACGGCGTGCCGATGGTGAGTTTCGCCGGCATCAAGCCGGGCGAGACCTTCACCTACCGCTTCAGGGTCCGGCAGTCGGGCACCTACTGGTACCACAGCCACTCCGGTGGCCAGGAACAGGCGGGCATGTACGCGCCCATCGTCATCGAGCCGGCGAAAGGCGAACGCTACAAGGTGGCGCGCGACTACGTGGTGATGCTGAGCGACCAGCACCCGATGTCGCCGGACGCAATCCTGCGCAAGCTGAAGCAGGAGCCCGGCTACTTCAACGATCGCAAACGCACGCTGCCGGGGCTGGTGAAAGCCCTGTCGGCGGCGAAGACGACGGAGGAGCGCCAGGCGATCATCGCCGACCGGCTGATGTGGGGCGAGATGCGGATGGACCCGACCGATCTCGCCGATGTGACCGGCTACACCTTCCTCGTGAACGGCCGTGGCCCGACCGACAACTGGACCGGCCTTTTCAAGTCCGGTGAAAAGGTGCGGCTGCGCTTCATCAACGGCTCGGCCATGACGATCTTCGATGCGCGCATTCCCGGCCTGAAACTCCGGGTCGTGCAGGCCGACGGCAATGACGTGCAGCCGGTCGAGGTCGACGAGTTCCGCATCGGTGTCGGCGAGACCTACGACGTGATCGTCGAGCCGCGCGAGGATCGTGCCTACACGATCGAGGCGCAGTCGATCGACCGGCGTGGGGCTGCCCGTGGCACGCTGGCCCCGCGCGAGGGCATGGCAGGGCCATTGCCGGCGCTGCGGCCGCCGGGCGTGCTCGGTGCGGCGGACATGGGTCATGGCAGCATGGCGGCTATGGATCCAAAGATGGATCACGCAAAGATGGGACACGCCATGCCGGCCGCTGCGGCAGGTAATGCCGATCTGTCGGGGCTCGTGCACGTGCCGCCGCTCGATGCACCGGCTGGCACAAGGGTCCTGGGCTATGCCGACCTGAAGCGCCTCGACCGCGGCTATGCCTTGAACCCGCCCGGCCGCACGATCGAGCTCCGGCTGACCGGCAACATGGAAAAGTTCTTCTGGTCGTTCAACGACCGCAAGTATTCCGAGGATCCGGTCGTGAACTTCACCGAAGGCGAGACGGTGCGACTGGTCTTCAAGAACGAGACCATGATGAACCATCCGATCCATCTGCACGGTCTTTGGATGGACCTGGAGAATGGCGCGGGCGACGCGCGGCCGCGCAAGCATGTCGTCGTGGTGCCGCCCGGCCGCACCGTCAGCGTCACGGTACAGATGACCGAGGTCGGCCGCTGGCCGTTCCATTGCCATCTGCTGTTCCACATGGCGACGGGAATGTTCCGCGAGTTCGTCGTGCATCCCAAGGGAACGCCTTTGCCCGCGGCCACGTCCACGTCGACGGGAGGCGGCCATGCGCATCATTAGCGGACCGCGGGCCTCCAGGCCCGCCTCTTCGTGTACGATAAGAAGCCCTGAGCGGGTCTGGAGACCCGCGGTCCGGGGGATGCTCGCGCTTCTTGCGACTCTCCTCGCCACACCCGTCCTGGCCATGGACGACCAGGCCATCTTCTGGCGGGTCGACGGCTTTGCCGAGAAGCGACTCACCTCGATGGCGCCCGCGACCGAGTGGCAGGGACAGGCGTGGATCGGCAACGATCTCACCAAGCTCCGGCTGCAGAGTTCCGGTGTGCTGGACGACAACGGCCATATCGACAACGAGGGCGGCACCAAGGGCATCGACAACCGCTTCTTCTACAGCCGGCTGGTCTCGGATTTCTGGGACGCCAAGGCCGGCGTGCAGTTCACGGTCTTCGACCAGGGTGTCACGCGCTCCGGCTTCCTGGCCGGTGTCGAGGGGCTCGCGCCTTACGGCATCCACCTCGATGCCGTGGTGGGCGTCAGCCAGACCGGCGTGCTGAGCGCACGGGTGGAAGCCTACTACGACCTCATGCTGTCGCAGAAGCTGATCGCCCGGCCCTACGCCGAGGCGATGCTCGCCTCCAGGGACGATCCTGCCATCCAGCTCGGCAGCGGGCTCGCGCGCTACGAGGTGGGCCTCCGCCTGCGTTACGAGATCATCAAGGAGGTGGCGCCCTACATCGGCGTAAGCTTCGAGCAGTTCACCGGTCCGACCGCGGGCTTCGTCGCCGCGGAAGGCGGGGTGACGTCCAATCTCCGCGGATTGGTCGGGCTCAAGTTCTGGTTTTGACGCGAGTATCTCGACTAAGCCCTAGCGAAAACGCCCGCCCCGGGAGGGGCGGGCGCCGGTCGTCGTTACTCGTCGCAGCAGGGGCTCGCCTCTTCGCAGCAAGGCCCGCCATCGCAGCACTCGGCTGCGTGTGCGGCTGCTCCGAAGGCGAACAGCAGGACGAGAGTGGAGAGAATTGTACGCAACATGTTGTTCTCCGTTGGATGAGAAAAGTTCGAGTTACGGAGACTGATCAACGGGGTGGGGGTTCTGCGGGGGCCGGGTCAATGCCGTCGCTTCCTAAAGGAACATTTCCTAGCCAAGCGACTGTAACGATCGTGTGCTGGACGGGCATCGCGCTTTCTGCAGGAACGCTAACTTGGCAGCCGGGACATGCGACTCCGCCACCGAGTGCCGCTTGCCTTTCACAGCACGAACAGGGGATGCTTTCAGCGTGCACAGGAGTCGTCGCGGCCGCGACAACGGCCGGGATGACAACCCACAGCATCGCCGCAAATAGAGCCAAGCACGACAGGGTGCGGGTGGCGATCTTGATCACTGCGAGAGATTAGGCCTGCTTTCCGCCTTTGTCAGGGGGCGCCGCGTCACAGGGCAGCACGATCACGTTACGGCCGTGGCGCCCGATAGGCGCCAGCAATGGATGCTAGTCCGGTCACTGATTGTCGCGAGGCACGAGCGGCCAGCGCGACGCCTCGTTGGCCGGCGGGTCACCCTGCTTCATGCCGACGAGCCAGCGCGCGGCCTCGAGCTGCTGGCGGAAAACCCGGAGGGGACGCTCGGCGCGCGCGGCTGAGGCAAACACCTGGGCCTGACGAAAGGCTTCGTCCGTCGTCGCCACGATCGCCACCGGCCCGATCTTGCCGGTGAGTGCGTAACGCTCGATGACGCGGCCCAGCGTCCGGATATTCTCGTCGCTCAGCATGCTCGCCGAATCGACGAGGAACATCTTGGCGTAGCCGATGCCGCCTTCCAGGCCGACAGCATGGAAATAGTTCTCGATCTCCCCGGGGCTGACGTCTCCCCTGGCGGCCGCCATCACCAGCTGATCCGGATGCGATATCACCCATTCCAACGCCATCCTGGTCCCCGCGGCGCTTTTCCAGGATTGGACCCTATCAGGCCGATTGGGGTCCGGCATGCTCACAGAGCGCAGGTCCGGAACCCGGCAACCACGTCGTTGCGGTCCGGCGTAAAGAAATTGCGGTAGGCGGGGCGGGCGATGCGCGCGCTGGTCGCCCAGCAACCGCCGCGCAAGACCTTGCGGGTGCCGAACCAGGGTTCGGAATAGTCCTTGTAGGGATCGGCGGCGAAGCCTGCGAAGGGCAGGAAGTCCGACGCGGTCCATTCCCAGACATTGCCTATCATCTGCCGGCACCCAAAGGCGCTGTCGCCATCGGCGCATGCCGCGACATCGACCGGTCCATCGAAGGCATAGTCGAGATTGGCGCGCGATGAGGTGGGCGGCGCATCGCCCCACGGCCAGCGGCGGCGCCTGTCGGCCAGTCGAGCGCCATCAGGCGTCGGCGCACCGATGGCGGCGGCTTCCCATTCGGCTTCGCTCGGCAGGCGCCGCCCGGCCCAGCGGCACCACGCCTCGGCCTCGAACCAGGTGACGAACACGACCGGCTGATGCGGCGCCAATGCCTCGACCTCGCGATAGCGCCGGACGCTCCACGCGCCGTCGCGCTTGGGCTGCCAGTAGACCGGCCGTTCGGCCTTGCGGCTCTGCCGCCACGCCCAGCCCGTATCGCTCCAGAATTCTCGCGCGCCGTAGCCGCCGGCCTCGACGAAGGCTGCGAACTCACCGTTGGTCACCGGTGCGCGGGCGATGCGGAAGGGCGCCAGTGTCGTCTCATGCGCCCACTTCTCGTTATCGAACACGAAGCCGTCGGCAGCGGTCGAGCCCAGCCGCCACGTTCCACCGGGCACGGCGGCGTCGCCCGGCCATGGACCTGGGAGGGTGACGGCGTCTGGTCGCCCGGCCTTGCCGAGCCCGCTGGGCGGCGCATAGGACAAGGTCTGGCGCGAATAGGTAAGCGCCTCGACATGCATGTCCTCGTGGCGGAGCGCCAATTCGTAGAAATAGCGCGCGTCGTCGTTAATGGTGCCACCGAGCTGGTTCTCCTGGCGTGCCAGTACATCGGCTAGGTAGCTGAAAGTGCCGGCGCGGTCCGGCAGGTCGAGTTGCCAGCGGGTCGCATGCGCCACCGCGCTCGAATCCCACATCAGGTCGCCGCGTTCGATCAGGGGCGCGCGTCCATGGGCGTGGCGCAGCGTCCAGTACTCGTGGAACCAGCCGACATGGCCGATCTCCCAGAGCACGGGATTGACGATGGCGATTTGCGGTCCCATCAATTCGGTCGATGAAAGTTCTTCCGTCAAGCGCCGGGTGCGATGACGGGCCTCGCGCAGTTGCGCCACCAGTTCGGCCGCGGACACTCCGCTGGTCGGGCGCTGCTCATGGGTACGGTCCATGAGGATCGTCCTTATCACACCCGACGGTCCGACTTCACGCACTGGCAACCGCGTGGCCGCCTCGCGCTGGGCGCGCATCCTGCGCCGCCTCGGCCATCGCGTGCGCACAGCGGCGGACTATGACGGCACGCCCGCCGATCTCATGGTGGCCGTCCACGCCTGGCGAAGCGCGGCCTCGATCGAACGGTTCAAGGCGAAATTCCCGGATCGGCCGGTGGTCCTGCAGCTGAGCGGCACCGATATCTACCAGTACATCGACACTGATCCGGTGCCGACGCTGCGCTCAATGGCGCTGGCCGACCGGCTGGTGGGGCTGAACGACCTTGCTTGGTGTGCCGTTCCCAAGCGGCTCCGCCCGCGCCTTTGCGTCATCCGTCAATCGGCGGCCCGGTTGCCCCATCCGCGCCAGCCCAGCGCGCGCGCCATCGTCGTCTCGGTGATCGGCCATTTGCGCGATGTAAAAGATCCGTTGCGCGCGGCCGAGGCGGCGCGCCTGCTGCCGGCCGGGAGCCGCGTGCGCATCGAACAGGTCGGCCGCGCCTACACGCCAGCGTGGGCGGTCCGTGCGCAGGCAGAGATGGAGTCTAATCCGCGCTACATTTGGCGCGATGACGTGCCGGGTGCCGCCGTCCGCCGGCTGCTGGCGCGCAGCCACGCCATGGTCATCTCGTCATTGAGCGAGGGTGGCGCCAACGTGATCTCGGAGGCCGCCGTCGCCGGCGTGCCGGTACTGGCGTCGCGCATCGATGGCAACGTCGGTCTGCTCGGCGTCAACTATCCTGGCTATTTCCCAGCTGGAAACACTAAGGCACTCGCCCGCTTGCTGCAGAAGTTGGAAGGCGATTCCCGTTTTGTCGCGCGCTTGCGCCAAGCGGTGGCGAGACGTGCGCCGCTGTTCCGGCCGGCGCGCGAGATCGCCGCATGGCGCCGCCTTCTTGCCGACCTGCGCGCTGGCGGCTGAGATCGTCTAGCGCATTGGCTGGATCAGCATCCGGTCGAGGCGGAGGTCGCGGGATGTGCGGAACTGCCCGATGCCGATCGTCATGCCTTCATGGCCGTCGCGCGGTTGAGAGCGATAGGTGCCCAGCAGACGATCCCACCACGGCAGATTGAATCCGAAATTGCTGTTGGTCTCTTCACGATGAACGGAATGGTGGACGCGGTGCATGTCGGGGGTGACGACGATGCGGCGCAGAATGCGATCGACGCGTCCCGGGAGGCGGACATTGCCGTGGTTGAACAAGGAGGTGGCGTTCAGCAGCACCTCGAAGATCAGCACGGCAAGACCCGAAGGCCCGAGGGCTGCAATCACCAGAAACTTGATGCCCATCGAGAGTGCGATCTCGACGGGATGGAAGCGCAATCCCGTCGTGACGTCGAATTCGAGGTCGGCGTGGTGCATGCGATGCAGCCGCCACAGCGCGGGGACGGCGTGAAAGAGCCTGTGCTGCAGATAGATCGCGAGATCGAGGACCAGCACGGCCAGCGGTAGGGCGAGCCACGCTGGCAGGGCGATCGCGTTGAGGAGGCCCCAGCCGCGCGCTTCGGCGATCACCGCCAGGCCGACGGCCGCCGTCGGCAGCAGGAGGCGCACCAGCACGGTGTTGAGGGCGACGAGGCCAAGGTTGTTGGGCCAGCGAACGAGCCGGCCGATCTGCTGCACACGGCGCGGAAACAGGGCTTCGCCCGAGGCGACGAGGACGAAGATGGCGACGCTCAAGACAAAACGGATCGCCGGTTCGTGACCGAGCAAGTAGTCCGACAAACGTTGCCTCCTGAAACTCAGGAATGCATCGGAGGGTCCGGCGCCACGGGGCAACACGGCTTCCGAGCGCGACGATAGTACGCCGGCTTCCGGCGACCGGATACTCGTCTGCGATTACCACGAACAGGGAGAGGATATTGTTGTGCGGAGGAGATCCGGCGCACGGTTTCGTGCGTATCCTGCGGATGGCGATCGTCCTTCAATCGACCCTGACCTGCCCGTCGTGCGGCGCCACGAGGGCCGAAACCATGCCGACGAACGCCTGCCAGTACTTCTACGAATGCGCGGGCTGCAAGACGCTGCTCAAGCCCAAATCCGGCGACTGCTGCGTCTTCTGCTCCTACGGGAGCGTCCCCTGTCCACCGATCCAGGAGGGCAGGGCCGACGATTGTTGCGGGTCCGGGCCTTCGACCGGGGCATAATACGTCGGTGACTCCTTCAGCCGTCCTGCTCGCCATCGGCTCGGCCGTCCTTTTTGGCCTTGCGGCGCCCGTGGCGAAGGTCCTCCTCGAAACCTCCGACCCGTGGGTGCTCGCCGGCATCCTCTATTGCGGGGCAGGGGTCGGCTTGTTCGGGGTGCATGTCGCGCTCCGGGGCATCGGCCCGTTGGCGGAGGCGCGGCTCACCCGTCGTGAACTGCCGTGGCTCGCGGCGGCCGTGATGTGCGGCGGCGTGCTGGGTCCCGGCCTTCTTCTCCTCGGCCTGGCGCGGGTGAGCGCTTCGGCCGCGTCGCTCCTCCTCACCCTCGAAGGGGTGCTGACGGCTCTCCTGGCGTGGTTCGTCTTCAAGGAGAATTTCGATCGCCGCATCGCGCTCGGGATGCTCAGCATCGTTGCCGGCGCCATCGTCCTCAACTGGCAGCCGGAGGCGACGGCGGGCGATTTGATCGGTCCCGCGGCCATCGTCGGCGCCTGCCTTGCCTGGGCACTCGACAACAACCTCACGCGCAAGGTCTCGCTGTCCGACCCCGTGCAGATCGCCATGATAAAAGGGCTCGTGGCCGGTCCGGTGAGCCTCGGCATCGGCTATCTGCTGGGCAGCGCCCTGCCGCCGCTGGCCACGGTCGGCCTTGGGGCCGTGACCGGGTTTTTAGGCTACGGCGTCAGTCTCGTGCTGTTTGTGCTGGCGCTGCGCCACCTGGGCACGGCCCGAACCGGGGCCTATTTCTCGATCGCGCCGTTCGTCGGCGCCGTGGTGTCGGTTCCCTTGTTCGGCGAGGCCGTCACCTTTCAGTTGGTCTCGGCCGGCGCCCTGATGGCCTTCGGCGTCTGGCTGCACCTCAGTGAGCGCCACGAGCACCTTCACGAGCACGCCGAATTCGCGCACGAACACCGCCATACCCACGACGATCATCACGGCCATCCGCACGATGGACCTCATGATGGCCCTGTCGATCCCGCACAGGCGCATAGCCATTGGCACGTGCATACGCCGCTGCGGCACGCTCACCCGCATACGCCGGACAGCCACCACCGACACTCGCATTGACGTGACCGTGCAAGCACTGCCAGCACCCCGGTAAAAAACGCAGTGCAGGATTGCGATATGAAAGTTGCAGGTTTAGCCAAAATAATGCTATGAATCCGCTATCGTTGCACGAGGCCTGTCTAGAAAGGCCGAGCCGCCCGCTCACCTCGATCGGGATAGCTCCTTGTCGTGCGCCTTTCCCGTCATCCCTCGCGGGATGACAAAGCACCTTTGGCCATGCCCCGCCCGGCGCGCCCGCCGGGTATAGATCCCTGGAGGACCAGGGGAGGTCCCGCGGCAATTACCGGGTAGTCCGTACCCGAGTATTGAGCCGTGAGTAGCAAGCAAAGGCTGTCCCTGCCGACGATCCGTCCGGCTGTGGGGTGGACCGAGACGTGAAAAACACGTCCGAGGACTGAATTTAGACGGTCATCTGCGGTCGCTCGAGGTAGGGCCGCAGGGTCAGATTCCGCTCGATGTCACAGGTGGGCGCTCAGCCTGTGTCACAACATTTGTCTCAACTTGGTGTGAC
>Ga0194051_1001218_pt1 | contig 13800 bp, 12 predicted proteins | sample SepL2320m_MetaG_FD_161275 | JGI IMG/M metagenome (GOLD analysis project Ga0194051, IMG submission 161275) | Anoxic zone freshwater microbial communities from boreal shield lake in IISD Experimental Lakes Area, Ontario, Canada - Sep2016-L239-20m | ecosystem: Environmental > Aquatic > Freshwater >... | reverse complement strand
ACCACCGACAACCACCACACGCGCATGCGACTTCATTTCGATCTCCGGAATCTGCTGGCCGGAGGATAGGCCGGACGGCCACCCCCGCTCAAGGTCCAGTCAATCCTCTTCAACCGTCCAAGGCTGGATTCAAGGCGAAATCGGGCAAAGGGTGGTGAGCTGGGCTCAACTCAGAGCTTCTGCGCCTCGAACAGCATGAGCCCGGTGGCGATCGCCACGTTGAGGGATTCCGCCCCGCCCTTCATGGGAATGCGAACCAAAGTGGAGCAGGCGGCGGATGCCTCTTCCGAAAGACCGCGCCCCTCGCTGCCCATGACAAGCAGGGTGGGTGCCCCATAGATGCGGCGATAGTTCTCGGTGGCCTTGAGGTGGGTGCCGACGCTTTCCCCGGGCCATTCCTTGAGCAGCGACAGGAAAGCCGGCTGCTCCAGCTTCACCAAGGGCATGCCGAAGATCGAGCCCATGGTGGCGCGCACGCAGTCGCCCGCCCATGGGTCGCAGGACTGCCCGGCGAGGATGACGCCTGCCGCCCCCGCAGCATCCGCCGTGCGGATGATGGTTCCGAGGTTGCCTGGGTCGCGCATGTCCTCCAGCGCCACCCACACGCCTTCCGGCTTCACCGCCTCGGCCCAGCGTTGGCGGAACACGCCGATCTGGTCCGGCGGATTCTTCTGGGCGCTGACCTGGCCCATCACGCGCTCGTCCAGCTGGATCAGCGCCGCCTTGCCCCAGGCCTCGCTGTGACCGGTTGACAGCAGATAGACGGGCTCCCAACCCTCTGCCCGAGCGCGCTCCAGCACCTGCCGGCCCTCTGCCACGAAAAGCCCGTGCTCCTGCCGGTGCTTCTTGTCCTCGAGCGAGCGGATCAGCTTGATGGTCGGGTTCTGGGCGGATGAGACGATGAGCATGGGGACTTCTTAGAAGGTTCGGTGTCGGGAGGAAAGCGAAGCCCCCAACTCCCTCTCAGGACCGCTCAGGAGCCATCCTAACGCCATCTGGATGGGTTTCTGGGCTACCCAGCTAGGGGACTAGCCAAACATAACGCCTGCCAAAAACAATCGTTACAAACGTGATTATGAGCGAGCCGTCCCGTCAGAGGTTTTGACATGCCGCCGCCGGGCTCCTCCGCTATACTGCTCGCCATGAACATCCTGCCCAACATCAAGACCGGCATCTCGGTTTGCCCGCATGACTGCCCTTCCGCCTGCGCCCTCGAGGTGGAGGTGCTGGATGAACGCACCATCGGCCGGGTGCGCGGGGCGAAGGAGAACAGCTACACGCTGGGCGTCATCTGCGAGAAGGTGGCGCGCTATTCCGAGCGCATCCACCATCCGGACCGGCTGCTCTATCCGCTGAAGCGCAAGGGGCCGAAGGGCTCCGGCGAATTCCAGCGCATATCCTGGGATGATGCCATGTCCGAGACGGCGGAGGCCATGCTCAAGGCTGAAGCCGAATATGGGCCAACCTCCGTCTGGCCCTATTTCTACGCCGGCACCATGGGCTACGTGATGCGTGACGGCATCAACCGCCTGCGCCATGCCAAGGGCTATTCCAACCTCGGCGACACCTTCTGCGTGGCGCTGTCGTGGTCAGGCTATCTGGCGGGCACCGGATCCATCTCTGGCGTCGACCCGCGCGAGATGCAGAAGTCAGACCTGATCGTGATCTGGGGCGGCAACCCGGTGAACACCCAGGTCAACGTGATGACCCACGCCATGAAGGCGCGGAAAGATCGCGGTGCCAGGATCGCGTGCGTCGACATCTATGAAACCGGCACGATGAAGCAGGCCGACATCAAGCTGCTGATCCGCCCCGGCACTGACGGTGCACTCGCCTGTGCGGTGATGCATGTGCTGTTCCGCGACGGCTATGCCGACTGGCCCTATCTCGAGAAATACACCGACGCGCCGAAGGAATTCGCCGAACACCTGAAGACGAAGACACCGGAGTGGGCCGCGAAGATCTGCGATATCCCGGCCGCGGATATCGAAGCCTTCGCCAAACTGATCGGCGAGACCAAGCGGAGCTTCTTCCGCATCGGCTATGGCTTCACCCGCTCGCGCAATGGCGCGCCCAACATGCATGCCGTCACCTGCATTCCGGCTGTGACGGGCGCTTGGGCCCACGAGGGCGGCGGGGCGCTGCATTCGAACAGCGGCATGTATGGCATGAACAAGACCATGATCGAGGGGCTGGACGTGCGGAAGCCGGGCATCCGCATCCTCGACCAGAGCAGGATCGGCGCTGTTCTGCTGAACGATCCTTACGATCTGCAGGGCGGCCCCCCGGTGAAGGTGCTGTTCGTCCAGAATACCAATCCGGCCTCCGTTGCGCCTGACCAGACCAGGGTGAAGCAGGGGCTGGCGCGGGAAGACCTGTTCACCTGCGTCCATGAGCAGTTCATGACCGAGACGGCGAAGTTCGCCGACATCGTACTGCCCGCCACCATGTTCCTCGAGCATGACGACATCTATCAGGGCGGCGGCCATTCCCACCTGATGTATGGCCGCAAGCTGGTGGACGCGCCAGGCGAGTGCCGCAACAACCATGAGGTGATCTGCGAGCTTGCAAAGCGGGTGGGTGCGGAGCACCCGGGCTTCGACATGAGCCCGCGCGAGCTCATCGACTGGACCCTCGTCAATTCGAAGAAGCCCGGCCTCGACGTGCTGGACGCAGAGAACTGGGTGGACGTGATGCCCGAGTTCGAGCGGGCCCATTTCCTGAAGGGTTTTGGCTTCCCGGATGGAAAGTTCCGCTTCCGTGCCGACTGGCGAAAGGTGCGCTTCCGCTCGACCGAGGTTCCGGTTGGTCCGGTGGAGATGCTGCCAAGTTTCCCCGACCATTGCGAGACGATCGAGGAAGCCACGGCGGATTATCCCTTCCGGCTGGCAACCAGCCCGGCCCGCACATTCCTCAACTCGACTTTCAATGAGACGCCGTCCTCACGGAAGCGCGAGGGCCGTCCCACCGTCTTCGTCCACCCGGATGACATGGCGGCGCTGCGGCTTGTCGACGGCCAGAAGGTCAAGGTGGGCAGCGCCCGTGGCACTGTCACGCTCCATGCCAAGACCCATGATGGCCAGCGCCGTGGCGTGTTGATCGCCGAATCGATCTGGCCCAACGATGCTCACGAAGACGGGCATGGCATCAACACACTGACGGGGGCCGACCAGCCGGCGCCCAACGGCGGCGGCGCCTTCCACGACAACCGGGTGTGGATCAAGCCGGCCTGAATTCGTTTACGATTCGTTAATCCGTGTGCGGAGGGAACCCGGGCGCGCCATTTCACGTTGTGGCCGCAATCATGCCCCGAACTTATCGCCATTGCGCGCGATAAGGGAGCATCGAATCGAGGTTCCAATGTCCCGCCGCATCCTGGCCATCATGGCCGTCCTGCTCGCTGCCGCAACGGCCGCCACCGCCGCCTCTGCCGTCCCCGCACCGCTGCGGGCGGTGTCGGAGTTCGTGCTGTCGGTGGCGTAAGGCTCTCGCCCGGTGGCTCTTAAGGCAGCGTCCCGATCCGGTCCGCCAGAAGTTTGAAGAAGCCTTCCGCGTCGACGTCACGGATCACCGTCGCGTTAGGCGGCCGCTTGGTCACATGCCACCAGTCGACGACCGTGGCACCCATGGTGAGCTCCGACTCGCATTCGACTGCGACGTTGACCAGCCGCCCCTTGAACAGTTCCGGCTTGAGAAGCCAGGCGATCACGCAGGGGTCGTGCAGCGGGCCGCCGTCGGTGCCGTATTTGTTTTCGTCGAAGCGCTCGAAGAAATCGAGCATGGCGGCTACCGCCGGGCCTGACTTGTTCGGCATCTTGCGGAAGGCCTCGACGCGCTTGGCCGTGGTCAGTGCCTGGTGGGTGCAGTCGAGCGGGATCAGCGTGAAGGGGATGCCGGCGTCGAGCACCAGCCTGGCCGCGTGCGGGTCGACGTAGATGTTTAACTCTGCGGCGGGCGTCACGTTGCCCTGCTCGAAATAGCCACCGCCCATGGCGACGATCTGCTTGATGCGCCCGGCGATGCGCGGCTCGCGAACAAGGGCGAGGCCGATGTTGGTGAGCGGCCCCAGCGTGCACAGCGTCACCGTGCCGGCGGGTCGCGACATCAGTGTCTCGACGATGAAGTCCACCGCATATTGGTCCTGCAGCGGCATCGTCGGTTCGGGCAGCACCGGCCCGTCCAGGCCGGTCTTGCCGTGCACTTCCTCGGCGGTCACCAGCGGGCGGATCATCGGGCGGATGGCGCCGGCGAAGACCTTGGTTTCCGGCTTGCCCGCAAGCTCGCAGATCTTGCGGGCGTTCTTTTCGGTCAGCGCCAACGGTACGTTTCCGGCAACCGCGGTGATGCCCAGCACCTCGAACTCGGGCGAGGCGAGGGCGAGCAGGATGGCAACGGCATCGTCCTGACCGGGATCGGTATCGATGATGATGGGCAGCGACCTGGTCATTCTCTCTCCTCGATGATGCGGTTTGCCAGCCAGGCCAGTGCCTGCGGATAGATCTTGTGCTCTTCCTTCAGGACGCGCGCGGCGAGTGTGTCCGGCGTGTCGCCCGGCAGTACCGGCACCTCGGCCTGCATCAGGACCGGGCCGCCGTCGAGTTCCGGCGTCACCATGTGCACGCTGCAGCCGGCCACCTTGGCGCCTTCGGCAATTGCCCGTTCATGGGTATGAAGGCCCTTGTAGGCCGGAAGGATGGAGGGGTGAATGTTGATGATCCGCCCATCCCAGCCAGCAATGAAATCGGCCGACAGCACCCGCATGAATCCCGCAAGCGCAACGGCCTCCACATCCTTGGAGCGGAGATATGCATCGATGGCCGCGTCATAGGCTTCTCGCGTGGGGTAGGCCGTGTTGTCGATGACCTTGGTCGCGATGCCATTCGCGGCGGCGAACGCCAGCCCCTTGGCGTCGGCCTTGTTCGAGAGCACGCAGACGATATTCGCCGGAAAGTCAGCAGCCCGTGCCGCCTCCACCAGCGCCATCATGTTGGAGCCGCGCCCCGAGATGAGGATGGCGGTGCGGGCCTTGGTCATTTCACCGCGAGGGCACCCGCGAGTGCCACCTGTTCTTCCGTGCCCTTGCGCTTGCGGATGGAGCCCAGTGTCACCACCGTCTCGCCCGAGCGCTTGAGGGAGGCCGAAACCTTCTTGGCGTCCTTGGCCGCGGTGACGACGATCATGCCAATGCCGCAGTTGAAGGTGCGCAGCATCTCGCGCTCGGCAACGCCGCCCACCGACTGCAGCCAGTCAAAGACCGGCGTATAGGGCACCGCGTCGAGGTTGATCTCGGCCACAGTGGTCTTGGGCAGCACGCGCGGGATATTCTCGATGAAGCCGCCTCCCGTGATGTGCGCAAGCGCCTTGATGGCGTCCGTGTGCTTCATCGCCTTGAGGATGGGCTTCACATAGATGCGGGTTGGGGCGAGCAAGGCTTCGCCCAGCGTCATCTTGCGGTCGAAGGGGGCCTTGGAGGTGTATTCGACGCCACTCATTTCCACCAGCTTGCGGACCAGCGAATAGCCGTTGGAGTGGGGGCCCGAGGAGGCGAGGCCGAGGATCACATCGCCCGGCTTCACGTCGCGCGGCAGCAGTTTCTTGCGTTCAGCAGCGCCCACCGCGAAGCCGGCGAGGTCGTAGTCGCCGCCGTGATACATGCCCGGCATTTCGGCCGTCTCGCCGCCGATCAGGGCACAGCCCGCTTGGCGGCAGCCGTCGGCGATGCCGGCGATGACCTCGGCGGCGGCCTTCACGTCCAGCTTGCCCGTCGCGTAATAGTCGAGAAAGAATAACGGTTCGGCACCCTGGACCACAAGGTCGTTTACCGACATGGCCACGAGGTCGATTCCCACCTCGTGGTGGCGTCCGGTCTCGATGGCGATGCGCAATTTGGTGCCCACGCCGTCATTGGCGGCGATCAGGACCGGGTCCTTGAATCCGCAGGCCTTGAGGTCGAACAGGCCGCCGAAGCCGCCCAGTTTCGAATCAGCGCCTTTGCGGCGGGTGGACCGTGCCAGCGGCTTGATGGCCTCCACCAGGGCGTTTCCGGCGGAAATGTCCACCCCGGCATCGGCGTAGCTGACGCCGTTTCCTGCTGCTTGTTTCGCTCTGCTCATGCCGCTAGTTTGCCCCAAATCTCTGGTGGAGGTGCCCGGTGGGGCGTCCTTAGCCCGAAGCGCTTCTGGAATAAAGCGCGGAACGGACGCCGGAGACATGTGTGGAAAGTTTAGGACCGGCATTTTGAACGTCATTCGTATGTTGCAGGGCCGCGCAATCGCGGCGGCTCTCGCCGGTTTCCTGGCGCTCGCCGCCATTGTCCTGCCGGCCGTCGCGGGCGGTCCGGTGGAGACCAGCCCCTTCGCCGTGCAGGGTGTCGAGGTGGATGTCACATCCACCGACGCGACTTCCGCCAAGAACCAGGCCTTGATGGACGTTCAGGTGAAGGCCTTCTTCCAGCTGCTCGAGCGGCTCGGTTCGCCCGAGCTTGCCGCCCAGCTGAAGGAGAAGCTGAAGCCGGAGGACATCGCGCCGTTCCTGCGCTCGCTGTCGATCGAAAAGGAAACCTCGGCACCTGGCCGCTATATCGGCACCTTCACGGTGCGTTTCCTGCCAGCGAAGATGCAGAAGTTCCTTGCAGGCTACAACGTCAACGTCTCCGCCCAGCAGGCAGACCCGGTGCTGGTGATCCCCGTCTACCGCACGCCCGAAGGCCCGAAGCTGTGGGAGGACAATCCGTGGCGCCAGGCCTGGATCGACCTCAAGGGCGAGCAGGGCGAACTGCCGATCATCATTCCGCTGGGCGACAAGGAAGACGTTGACGCGCTGACCGCGCAGGATGCGCTTGGCGGCGACACCGTGAAGCTTGATGCAATCCGCAAGCGTTATGACGCGGCGAGCCTTCTCGTTGCCCAGGCCGAGCCAACCGAGGAAGGACTGCATGTCTATATCGAGGGCGACACCAAGCTTGGCCGCGTGAACATCAACAAGGTCTACACGCCCGAGACGACCGAAGACGGCACCGCGGTTGCCGTCGAGGCGGCGGCGACCCTGGCCTTCCAGAAGGTTCTGCTCAAGGCCTACCAGACACAGGCCGCCGCGGCAGCCGAGGCGAAGGCGGCGCGGGACAACACGCCACAGTCGCTGGACGTCAACGTGCCGTTCAATTCGCCGCGCGAGTGGAATGCCATCCGATCACGCATCCTGAGCACGCCCAATGTCTCGGCGGTCGATCTCTCGAGTCTTGATTTCAGCGGGGCGACCATCCGCCTCGTGTATACTCACAGTGTCGAGGAATTGCAGGGCAATCTGCAGCGTGTGGGCCTCGGCCTCTCGCAGGGTGGGGGCGGCTGGGTGATCCAGCCCATGTAGGGGCGGGAGCGATGCGCAATATCCCCAATCTCATCTCGGTTCTGCGCCTTCTGCTGGTGCCGCTCACGGTTTGGTTGATCATCTCCGAGGCCTATGGCTGGGCCTTTGTGACTTTCATGGCTGCCGGCATATCGGACGGAATTGACGGTTATCTTGCCCGTCGCTTCGACTGGCGGACCCGGCTTGGCGCCTATCTCGATCCGCTGGCCGACAAGACGCTTCTGGTGTCGGTCTTCGTGACGTTGGGCCTTCTCAAGCTGATTCCGGCGTGGCTCGTCATCACGGTGGTATCGCGCGATGCACTCATCATCGGTGCGGTGCTGCTGTCGCGCCTGATGGATCACCCGGTACATGTCCGGCCGCTCATGGTGAGCAAGGTGAACACTGTTGGGCAGATCGCGTTTGCGGTCTCTGTTCTTGGGGTCGCCGCCCTTGGAAAGCCGCTCTCGGGCCTTGTGGAGTACGGCAGCATACCTGTCGCCCTGTTGACTGCGCTGTCAGGTGCTGCCTATCTCGCGTCATGGCTCCGCCACATGGCGGAGCAACCGGAAGAGGACAAACGCCCGTGACACTGCAGAAACAGGTTCTGATCTGGGCCGCCTCCTTTGCGGTGCTGGTGTTCGGTCTGTGGCTGCTCAGCCCCATCCTGCTGCCGTTTCTGGCTGGCTTCGTGCTGGCCTATTTCCTCGATCCCATTGCTGACCGGCTTCAGAAGTGGGGCTTCTCCCGCCTCACCGCGGCGCTGCTGATCGTCGTTGTGGCTCTGGTCGTGGTGGTGACGAGCCTCGTCGTCTTCGTGCCGATGCTGGCCGACCAGGTGGGCCGTTTCGCCGGTGAACTCCCGGCACTGATCCAGTCACTGTCTGCTCGCCTCAATGCCTGGGCCCCGAGTTGGATGAAGGATGCGGTGAACAACAGCGGCACTGACATCCAGGCCTCGATCACCCAGTTTGCCGGCAATGCCGCGGACTGGATCCTGAGCGTGTTGAAGACGCTGCTGTCGGGCGGATTGGCACTGGTCAATCTTGTGTCGCTTCTGGTGGTCACCCCCATCGTCGCCTTCTACATGCTGGTCGACTGGGACCGCATGCTGGATGCCATCGACAGCTGTGTACCGCGCGATTACGTCGACACGGTGCGCGAACTTGGCCGCGACGTGAATTCAGCCATGGCGGGCTTCATTCGCGGGCAGGGCACCGTCTGCCTGCTGCTCGGCATCTTCTATGCGGCGGGGCTCACTTTTGCAGGGTTGAAGTTCGGCCTGGCAATCGGGCTCCTGGCGGGCGCTCTCACCTTCATCCCCTATGCCGGGGCGATGACGGGCGGCGTTCTCGCCATCGGTGTGGCGCTCGTGCAGTTCTGGCCGGACTACTGGTCGATTGGCCTTGTTGTCGGGGTCTTCGCCGTTGGCCAGTTCCTCGAGGGCAATTTCCTGTCGCCCAAGCTCGTCGGCAAGAGCATCGGGCTGCACCCGGTGTGGCTGATGTTCGCGCTCTTTGCCTTTGGTTATGTTTTTGGCTTCGTGGGCCTGCTTCTGGCGGTTCCGATGGCCGCGGCGGCCGGCGTGCTGGTGCGCTTTGCGCTGAGGCAATATCTGTCGAGCCGGCTCTATCTTGGCGCTGATGATACCGAGGGGCCTCCCGTTCCCGTTGAATTGATCGAGGCGCCGCCGAAGTCGATCGAGAACCGCCCGGCATGAGCCGCCAGCTCGTGCTCGATCTGCCGCTGCGCACTGCACTTGGCCGCGAAGACTTCCTCGTCACGCCCTCGAACGCGGCCGCCGTGGCCATGATCGACAGCTACCCAGACTGGCCGCACCACGGCGTGGTGCTGGTGGGTGACGGTGGATCCGGCAAATCCCACCTCCTCGAAGTCTGGCGGCAGGCCTCCGGCGCGCGGCTCATCACGGCGGCCCAGCTGTCGTCCGAGCCACCGGACAAGCTTCTCGAGAGTGGCGCGCTCGCCATCGACAATGCACCTGGCGACACGCTCGACGAGCGCGCGCTGTTCCATCTCCTCAACCTGACGCGGCAGACGGGCGGCCACGTTCTGATCGCCTCGACGGCTGATCCTGCCCAGTGGATGGTGCAGCTCCCCGACCTTGCCTCACGTCTCAAGGCGCTTGCCGTGGCACGGCTCGACCCGCCGGACGACGCACTGCTGCGCGGCGTCCTGGTCAAGCATTTTGCCGACCGGCAGATCGCCGTCGAAGAGCCCGTGATTTCCTACCTGATGCTGCGTATGCCGCGCTCGCTGGACGCGGCGCGCGCCATCGTCGCCGAACTTGACTCGTTGGCCCTGGCTGAGAAGGCGGCCGTTACCCGCGCGCTGGCGGCCCGGGTACTTCAGCACATGACCGAGCCCGGGCTGTTCCCGGACGAGGGTTAACGCTGCCTGAAGTCGGGGTTCACCGATCCGTCACAGGCCTGTTATAGTTCCGGCCACGCTCCAATTTCCGAAAGGCGGCCATGAACGAGCACCTTCCCAGTCCGGAGACCATGACGGCCGGGGACCCGCAGAGGTTCATCAACCGCGAAATCTCGTGGCTGGGCTTCAACATGCGGGTGCTTGAAGAGGCGCGCAACACGGCCCACCCGTTGCTCGAGCGGCTCCGGTTCCTGTCGATTTCGGGCAACAACCTGGACGAGTTCTTCATGGTCCGCGTGGCGGGTCTCGTCGGCCAGGTGCGCGAGAAGCTCACGCAGCTGAGCGATGACGGCATGACTGCGCAGGAACAGCTCGACCGTGTCCGCGCGCTTGCCCTGGAGCTGATGGCCGAGCAGGATCGGCGGTGGATCCATCTCACCCAGGAGCTGGCGCAGAACGGCATTGTCATCACCGATGGCACCGACTTGCTCCCGCATGAGAAATCATGGCTCGACCAACGCTTTCTCGAGCAGATCCTGCCCGTGGTCACCCCCATCGCCATCGATCCGGCGCACCCGTTCCCCTTCATTCCCAACCGCGGCTTCATCATCTGCCTCGAACTCAAGCGGCGCAAGGACGGCGGCAACATGAACGCGCTGCTGCCCATCCCGCCGCAGCTGGACCGCTTCGTCAGGTTGCCCACCCTCGAAGGGCAGGCGGCCGTCCGCTTCATCTCGCTCGAGAACATGCTGAGCCTGTTTATCCCCCGGCTCTTCCCCGGATACGAGGTGACGGGCAGGGGCGTCATGCGCCTCATCCGCGACAGTGACCTTGAAATCGAAGAAGAGGCCGAAGATCTCGTCCGCGTTTTCGAAAGCGCCATCAAGCGCCGCCGCCGCGGGTCGGTGATCCGCATGGAGGTGGATGCCTCGACCCCGCCGTCGCTGCGTGAATTCATCGCCGAGGAGCTGGCCGTCCACCGCGACGCAATTGTCGAATGCGCTGGTCTCGTCGGCTATTCCGATACGCGGCTGCTGATCCTCGACGAACGCCCCGACCTCAAGTTCAAGCCCTTCATGGCGCGCTTCCCTGAGCGCATCCGCGACCATGGCGGCGACTGCTTCGCGGCCATCCGCCAGAAGGACATCGTCGTTCACCATCCATACGAATCCTTCGACGTCGTGGTGCAGTTCGTGCTGCAGGCAGCGAATGACCCGGACGTGGTGGCCATCAAGCAGACGCTCTATCGCACGTCCAAGGACTCACCCATCGTCGCGGCACTGGCCAAGGCTGCCGAGGCAGGCAAGTCCGTCATGGCGCTGGTGGAGCTCAAGGCGCGCTTCGACGAGGAGGCCAACATCCAGTGGGCGCGCGACCTCGAGCGCGCCGGCGTGCAGGTGGTGTTCGGCTTCATCGAACTGAAGACCCACGCCAAGGTCTCCATGGTGGTCCGGCGTGAGTCAGGCGCCATGCGCACCTATGTGCATTTTGGCACCGGCAACTATCACCCGATCACCGCCAAGGTGTACACCGATCTCTCCTTCTTTACGTGCGACCCGGCATTGGTTCGTGATGCCGCACGGTTGTTCAACTTCATCTCCGGGTATGCCCAGCCGGAGGATCTCGAGAAGATCGCTCTTTCTCCGCTGAACCTGAAGAAACTTCTCCTCGACCGTATCGACGAAGAGATCGAGCATGCCAAGGCGGGCCGCCCGGCACAGATCTGGGCCAAGCTCAATTCGGTGGTCGACCCCGGCATCATTGACGCGCTTTACAAGGCAAGCAACGCGGGGGTTCAGATCGACCTCGTGGTGCGCGGCATCTGCTGCCTGCGGCCGGGAGTTCCCGGCCTCTCTGAGAACATCCGTGTCAAGAGCATCATCGGACGCTTCCTCGAGCATTCGCGTATCGTTTGCTTCGGCAATGGCCATGCGCTGCCCAACAAACACGCCCGGGTCTACATTTCCTCGGCCGACTGGATGCAACGCAACCTTCACCGACGCGTCGAGACGCTGATCCCGATCGAGAATCCCACAGTGCATGACCAGGTGCTGGACCAGATCATGATGGCCAACATGATGGACAACCAGCAGAGCTGGGAACTGCTCGCCGACGGCTCCTCGCGTCGCATCGCCCCGGGGTCTGATGAAGAACCGTTCAATGCGCATGACTATTTCATGAAGAATCCGTCGCTGTCTGGACGAGGCCGCTCTCAGGCCGGCAACGTGCCGCCAGAGATCATCGAACGCGTCAAGAAGAAGAAGACGAAGGCGAAGCCGTGAACTGGGACAATTGGCACAAGGGCTTCCGTACCGAACCGCCGAAGTACCGGCCCGTGGCGGTCGTCGATATCGGATCAAACTCGGTGCGTCTTGTCGTCTATGATGGCCTGCGTCGGTCGCCGTCGCCCATCTTCAATGAAAAGATCCTCTGTGGCCTCGGCCGCGGCGTTGCCACCAAGGGCAAGCTTGCCGAGGAGGGGATCACGCGGGCCATTGCCGCGCTGAAGCGCTTCCGTGCTCTCGCCCGGCAGATCGGTGCCAAGCACGTTTATGCGGTTGCCACCGCGGCGGCACGCGAGGCCTCCAATGGCCCGCAGTTCATCGTGAAAGCCGAGAAAGCTCTGGGCTGCGACATCAAGATTCTTACCGGCAAGGAGGAGGCGCGTTACGCGGCCCTCGGTGTGATCGCCGGCATTCCGGGTGCTGATGGCGTCGCGGGTGACTTGGGAGGCGGTTCGCTCGAACTCATCGACATCAAGGACGGCAAGCTGCGTGACGGCGTGACGCTGCCACTGGGACCCTTGCGCCTCATGGACCTCTCGGGCGGTTCCATCGACAAGGCGCGCGAGATCATCGACGAAACCTTTGCCCGAACGGACATTCTCAAGTTGCTCGAGGGCCGCACCTTCTATGCGGTTGGTGGCACCTGGAGAAATCTTGCCAAGCTGCACATGGCGCAAAGCCATTACCCGCTGCACGTGCTCCACTGCTACCGGCTCACCAAGCCCCAGGCCATGTCGCTGTCGGGGCTGGTTGCACATCTCTCGCCGAGTTCACTCAAGGAAATTCGCGAGGTGTCGCGGAGCCGTTCAGACACCATGCCCTTCGGTGCCCTGGTGCTGGAACGCCTGCTTGATCATTGCCAGCCGTCCGCCGTGGAGATTTCCGTTTATGGCGTGCGCGAGGGCATGCTGTTCTCGAAGCTGCCGGGCCGCAAGCGCAACGCCGATGCGCTGCTCTCGTCCTGCTGGGACTTCGCCCGCCGCTATGCCCGCTCGCCCGAGCACGAGATTGAACTTTGCGACTGGACGGACCAGCTGTTTGGTCCTGGCAAGTTGCCGGAAACCGACGAGCAGCGCCGCCTGCGCTATGCCGCCTGCCTCCTCGCAGACATCGGCTGGCGCGCCCACCCGGACTATCGCGCCGAGCGCTCGCTTTCCATGATCTCGCAAGCCGCCTTCGTCGGCGTCGACCATCCAGGACGGGTGTTCCTCGCGCTCACTGTCTTCTACCGCTATGATGGAGAAGGTGAGGATGGTGACGGCTTGAACCGCATTCTTGACGACGAGGCCCACCAGCGCGCCCATCTTCTGGCATCGATCTTCCGGCTGGCCTACATCCTTTCTGCTGCCATGCCGGGCATGCTGCCCAACATCGGCCTCAAGCTGGGCGACAACAAAACGCTGATACTGCGGCTTCCCAAGAGACTTGAAGACCTTGCCGGTGAACGCGTCGAGAAACGTCTCGCTGGCCTTGCGGCCGAAATCGGTCGCACCGGCAAGTTGGTGATCGGGCGCTAGCCGGAAACTGGTTCACCACAAGGTCTGCGGTTTCCACTTGCGATAGCGCTTTCGCAATGCAACAAATGCTGCATTGCAACCGAGAAAGAGCCGCCACGTGGCAAAACCGAACAAGACCACCCAGAAGCCGATCCTGATCGACCTCGCCCTGCAGGGCGGTGGCTCGCATGGCGCATTCACCTGGGGCGTGCTCGATCGCATGTTGGAGGAGAAGCGCTTCACCATCGAGGCGATCTCCGGAACCTCCGCCGGTGCCATGAATGCCG
>Ga0194051_1001217_pt1 | contig 13800 bp, 7 predicted proteins | sample SepL2320m_MetaG_FD_161275 | JGI IMG/M metagenome (GOLD analysis project Ga0194051, IMG submission 161275) | Anoxic zone freshwater microbial communities from boreal shield lake in IISD Experimental Lakes Area, Ontario, Canada - Sep2016-L239-20m | ecosystem: Environmental > Aquatic > Freshwater >... | reverse complement strand
GCTTCAAAGTTTTTCACTTCAGCAGGGCTGATCGGTTTTTTAGCAGGGTCGGTAGGTTCTTTGAAACGACTATGCAGTTCTTTGACAATATCGACGCCTTTTTTCATATTCGCTGAAGAAAGGTCTTTGACTGGATCGCCATTGTAATCAACCAAGTTTCCTTTTTGATCTCTGCGGAAAACAGCTCTGAAGACCCAACCATGACTATGGAAGTCGCCAAACTGGCTGTGCTTGGTTTGGGTGTTGAGGTCGGTCACATTATTGAGGAAATCGGGGTCAGACCAGTTGCCTCTTGCTGAGGCTTCTTCGGGGTTTGCCATCTGCGCACGAATAAATTCTTCGCTGCTGGGATACTTTTGCTTTTTTGGATACATCAACTCTGCATCTGTTTCTAAATCCCACCACATATAACCGATGAAACTATTCATAACCGTAGTACCAGGATGCACATGGCAAGTCATACACTGGCTGGTTGGTATGGAATTACCCTTGGCAAAACGATGTTGAATGGGGTGACCGGATTCATTCTTTGGAATGGTCGGGTCGGGTTTGATATCATCAAATTCTTTGTTGGTTGCTAGACCCTTGTTCCCAAATTTGGCATATGGGCCAGAATGAATGGGGGAGCGATCATTGGCATAAATCACATGGCAACCGGTACAACCACTGTTGCGGTAATCGCCAGCTTGTTCGTTGGTACCCGAGAAATTAAGTGTCGGATCAAAGAGTCGGGTTTTGGTAAGGCTCACGAAAACAGGGTCGGTACGATTTTCCGTACCCAGACCACGATTACTTAAACGGCTAAGAAAAGGTCTGCCTGTATCTTCAAATATTTCGGGAAGACCAACTTCAGATCGGACTTTGCCACCTCGTTCGAATATACGAAGAATATTTCCAGGCTGCGTCATTTCAAATCTTGGCAGCGGATCAAGGTACGGAATTACCCCCCGAGTTTTCTCAAAGTCGGTAGGTGGCGGATTCGATTGAATGCGCAATGGTGTGCCGTTCATGCTGTAAAGCTCACCATGACGCGGCACTTTGTAAGGAATCGAACCGTTGTTATAAAGTGCAGCGCCCCAGAGCATGCAACCATGGCTCATCATGCTTTTTCGAACTTGATTGACAATATTTGAATGGCAGTTCACGGTACCACAACTGATATGGCTGATGCGTGAATCACCTGGGTTTACAAAGCGGATATAATCAGGAGATTCTTGATTAAGAAGGGTGTAACTGCGAACAGGGTTGGCAGAGTTACGCCATGCGCCTGGTTTTTTTGCAGGTGGGGCTGCAGGGCAACTGCGAGGAGTGTTGGCGGGCCTTTCGGGATAGCCGGGGCCTTCTACATTCCGGGTGAAATTCGGATTCCCACCATGGCAATCTGTACAACCAATTCTCACTGTTGTCTTGCAATGAGGATCCTTGGAATTTTCATGGCACGAAATACAATTGGTAGACTTGGCTTTGATTTCTTCATCGGATTGTTTGTTAAGATCCAACCCTTCCAATTCTGGGGGCAGAGGAAAAGGGACATTGGAAGGAGTTACTATGGCGACTACGGGCGGTGCAGCTGATAGGGGCATCGAGCTTTTAAACAAGCCCCCAAAACCATAAAATACTCCCAGCGAAAGAGCCAGAAATACAACGCTGTTAATTAGTTTTTCACGAGAAACATTCAAAGGCATGGCCATTGCGCCTCCTGCACTTAAGCCACGAAAAAACCCATACGCAAGATTGCGCATGGGTATAAAATAAGCTTTTTAACTAATTTAGGTCAAGAGAGGTATAGTTATAGGCTCACAGTCTAATTGTAAAAACTAGTAAGTAAGGGTAAGCTGGGCAAACCCTGCTACTAGGGGATCCACTGTTCCGAAGGGATTATTATAAAGCGCTTTAAATCCTGAGCCTGGAATCAGGGTTGAAACACCTACGGTCATAATTGCGTTGTTATTAAGAAAAGGCCTGTATTCAAAGCCCGAGCTTAAATCATTCCCGATGAAGTTATTGATACTCCCTGCATAAACATATTGCTCGATCACGGCGCTACTTTCCAGCCAAAGGAAGTTACAATTGTTGATCATCTTTAATTTTGGATTGATGTCTAAATCAAATCCCAAATTATAAAGCAGCAAGCCGGGGTTTACAAAATTCGCCTGACCCTGAGTTTTACTGCTACGAAGATCTGGGATTAAACTACCGTTATTTACCAAGTTCACCCCAAACAACTTCACCGATTGCCTTTGCCAGTAACTGAATGGCCCACCTGCAAAATTGTTATTTTCAAAGATGGTATCAAAACCAGAGGCATGGCTATTAGTGATATCTCGATCGCCTGAAGACCAGAAGAAAGAAGTACGAAACCTTGCATAATCTCGGTCATAAGAAAGTTCACAAGCGGCCATCGCTGCGCGAATATCCTGCGCCTGCCCTGCAAGAGGATTATAAGCATCATAACCCATTACATAATACATTTGATGCGACACATTAAAGCGCTCGATATGGCCATCACCCGCCCAACCAAAGTAAACAGCATCAACATTATGGGGTGTAAAAACTCCCACTGGATCCGGGCGGATAAGGAAGCTGTTGCGATCAAAAAGCAGATCCGCTGAATCGTGATAATAATTGGTGCTTACCTGTGCGGTATAGCCTGGCCAGATAAAATCCTGCCTATAGTAGTTTGCAAAAATAAGATTAGTTCCACGATCGCGGAAGGTATTTAAACCGCTATTGGTATCTTTTTCAGCTTGGCGAAAGTAAGCCAGATTAAACTGATCACGGTTGTCGTTGCGGGTGCCGAATATACGCACTGCACGGTTGATATCGTTGAATAAAAACCCGCGGAAGTCGGCATTAAATGGCTGAGAACCAACTCGTGCAGACATGAAGTCATAGTAGGCACTGAGATCCACCAACTTGGTTTCTGCAAAATATTCTTGGAGCGCAAGATAATCTCGATCACGCTGGGTTCTTTTCAAAACATTGGGATTCACCACTGCAAGTTCATTCACATTCAAGGTGTTTACATTTAGGATGGGATTTATTTTCAAGCGCCAATCCACAGGCTTATAAGCAGCATCCCCATGAAACAAATCAAAGCACAAAGACATAAAGGTCAAGTTTGCAAGTTGATTGGGATTACCAAAGAACTGTTCTTCAAAAGGCCTTGCGGTACTTTCAAACGGTGTTGTTCCAATCGGGCTTTGAATCGCCTGAGTGATCTGCGTCACCGAACCTGTGAAGTTGAAAAAGGTATGCTGACCATAAACTGGAAAGTCACCCTTAAGAACATTTTGGTTGTACGGATCCCACCAATGACCAAGCTGAAAGGGGTAGTCCATAACAGGGGGATGGCCCAAACCATAGCGATCCAAAGCGGGGAAGCCCATGCGCCAGCGATCGGGCATCGGTATATAATCGTTATCGCCAACAATATCAGAGAGAATGGAGGATTTACCTGTAAAACCTAATGGGGGAAGCACAGGGGTGGAAACTATTTCTTCAATGCTGGGCGGTTTTTCCAATGAAGGAGGCGTAACCAGAGGGCGTTCAATAGGCTTGGAGCTATCACCCGGCCTGGGTGCTTCAAAAGGTTTATCTGCAGATTTAAAATCAGGTGTGGGTAATAAATTTGGTAATTGCGTGGGAATCGCTTCCTTCGCAACTTTGCTTTTCTCTGCTTGACTAACAATCAAAGGTTCATCCTTCACAGCTTCCTGTGATAAAATAATACCCGGTGTCCACCCAGCTCCGCATAGTGCCAGAGCCCACAGGATGCTTCGCAACCTCATGGGAATGCCCTCTTAAAAGTATTGGCCGAGGAATTCTATTTGTTAATAATCACTAGCAAATATCATTTCCTCGAAAGTCTATGAATGTATTTATCGGTATAAGAAATGTTAAGCTTGATAAAGATTGACAATTTTATCAGTAATTTGTGTTATTGGGGTTGTAATCATTATTCAGCCTGCAATTACAGCCTCAAATAGCTATAGCATTGAGCTCATTTCCTAAAACTTGATAGTTTTCTCAAATATTTTCAAAATTGACTCAAAGACTTTTCCGATTATGTCGATTCTTCTTTTAAGGAATAGCTCCCTCATCGGTAGTAAACAGTTATTTGGGGCATTCCTATTGGAGAATCTCAGAGATGAATATTTTTAAGTCGCTGTTCAAAAATCCCAAAAAGAACATCAATAAGGGCTTCGCACTGCCCCGCATGGAAACTTTGGAAGATCGATCAGTACCAGCCACCGCGGTATTAGATTCAGGCATTCTTTCTGTAATTGGTACCAATGCACCTGATCGCATTGCAATCAACCTTGATTCAATCACCAATCAAATAGTGGTAATCAATGGAAACCAGGAAACAGGCCGTTTTAATTCTGCGGATGTCAACTCCATCTATCTATTTGGTGGCGCAGGAAATGATTCGCTCCAAGTTTCTTCCCAAATTATACAACCCGCTCTCATTGATGGCGGATTGGGTAATGACCGAGTGTTTGGAGGCGGTGGCGGGTCGACGATCACCGGGGGCATAGGCGCCAACCGCATGGCAGGTGGGACTGGAAATGACAATATAGTTGGTCAGGGGGATTTCGATATCATCGGCAGTCCTTCGGGCGTGGATTCATTCACAGGCGGGCCTGGGATCAATCGTTTTTTTGGTTATGCCAAGAATGCCAGCGGCGGAGTGCAAGCTACCATCACCAATCTTTCTACTAATGATCTAAACTTTATTCTTCCCCAGGCACCTCCTGATCTTTCCTCCACATTAAACTTGCCACTCAGCCCGAATGTAACCTTAAGCACCACCGATGTAACCACCCTTTTACAACGCGCTGCTGCTGCAACTAAGAGTGAGGATGGGATTATCGCAATTGTAGACAGGCAGGGTAGAATCCTGGGCGTTCAAGTTGAAGGCGGTGTCAACTCCAAGATGAATCCCAACAACCCAGATTTTGATCCAAATCTTTTCGTTTTTGCTGTCGATGGTGCGGTAGCACTTGCAAGAACCGGCGGCATGTTTGGAAACAATCAGGCGCCTTTGACATCGCGCACTATTGGATACATCAGCCAGACAACCGTCACCGAACGAGAGGTAAACTCTTATCCAAGTATTACAGACGAAAATTCCATAGTTCGTGGCCCTGGTTATGTTGCTGCAGTGGGCATTGGTAACCATTTCCCACCACAACCATCAACGAATGGCGGGCCTAACGGTATTGCCTTTACACCCCAAGTTGATCTTTTTGGTATCGAACAAACCAACCGTGATGGAACCTATAATCCAGGCCTTGATCGCATCAAGGGAACTGCGGATGATATTTTTGTACCTTATCGCTTTAATATCGATCCAACCTATATTCCTGCAGATATTTTAAGCACCTTCTACACCGCGCCAGATTCTTATGGTTATATGTCGGGCTATGCCCCCAATGCCCAGAGTCGTGGTATTGCCACTTTGCCAGGCGGTATACCAATTGTTAAAGATAATACAATTGTTGGCGGTATTGGGGTCTTCTACCCTGGTGCAACTGGTTTTGCGACCGAAGAAAATTCGATACTGTCTTCCACTTATAATCCAAATCTTTTAGATAGATCGCTTGAGGCGGAATACTGTGCCTTTGTAGCAACGGGCGGTTTCCCTACAGGAGGTGCTGCACAAAATCAACTTGTTGGGGGCATCGCATTACCAACGGATGGATCTTTTGGTTTAAATGCTCCATTAGCGACTACTAGGATCGATCTTGTAGGTATTACGCTTCCGATCTTTGGCCCACCCGGACAAAGTGGAACCACGCAACTGCTTACTTTTGGCATGTCGTTGGGAGAAGGCACAGCAACCAATAGTTTTCTTGCCAACCTGCTTCCTAGAAATGGCCCCGACAATTATGTTCAGTACACTGGTGCACCACCAAATCTAATCCCCGTTGGCACTGCAACCTCTCAGGCTTTTGCAGGTCTATTTGCTCCTGAAGGATATTTGGTAACGCCTCATGATGGTGTGAATTTCACTGCTGCCCAAGTAAATACGATCATCATGCAATCGGTAAATCAGGCGCTTCAAACCAGATCTGCAATTCGTCTGCCTTTAAACCAGAACGCCAAGATGACCATTGCGGTAACCGATGTAACAGGTGAAGTTCTGGGCTTGTTCCGAATGCCAGATGGCACCACTTTCTCAATCGATGTTGCAGTTGGTAAAGCCCGCAACCTTCGTTATTACAACGATGCATCACAGTTGCAATCCATTGATCAGGTGCCTGGCGTTCCCGCGGGAACCGCGTTCACCAATCGTACAATCAGATATTTGTCATTACCAAGATTCCCTGAAGGTATTGATTTCCCTTCAGGACCGTTCTCGCAAATTAATGATGGGGGCACTAACCTTAATACAGCGCAAACCGTTGGTGTTCCTTTGCCTGCTTCTGCCTTCCAAAGTGTTTTTGGGTTCTCTTCATTCCATCCCGGAAGTAACTTCAGGCAGCCTGCTACAGCTACCACTCCTATTCAAAACCAGAATGGGATCATCTACTTCCCTGGTTCCTCGGGGATTTATGTTGGTGGCCAGCTTATATCAGGTTTTGGGATTAGCGGCGACGGTGTGGATCAGGATGATGTGGTCACCTTCGGTGGTCAGGCTGGTTACAATGCACCAGATTCGCTGCGGGCAGACTTCCAGTTTGTCAGAGGGGTGCGCCTGCCTTACCAGAAGTTCAACCGTCAACCAATTCTCCCCCAACCTTAATTCAGTTTTTAAAACAAGAAAGCCTTCTTACCTTAAAGGTAAAGAAGGCTTTGCTATTGGGATGCGTTCAATTACTTTTTGGTCATTACTTGGGGGGAAGACTTCGGCATCATTTTGGAATCGTTTTCAAATTGCTCGATCTTTTCGATGCGCCTTGAATGACGGCCTTTCTCGAACGGGGTTTCCAACCATATTTTTACCATGCGCTCGATCAATTCTTCGCCAAGCAAATCTGCGCTAAGGCATAATACATTGGCATCATTATGGCGCCTGCTCATTTCTGCGGTGATACTATCATGGCAGGGTGCAGCGCGAACGCCTGTAACTTTGTTGGCAGCAATGCACATTCCTATGCCTGTGCCACAGATGAGAATGCCGCGATGAGATTGTTTTTTGCTGACAGAATTAGCGACATCAAAGGCGAAGTCGGGGTAATCAACACAATCTTCGTTGCCTGGGCCCATATCAAGAACTTCATGGCCCATGCCTGAAAGAAAGTTAATGATGCGCTGTTTTACATTATAACCACGATGATCACTACCAATTGCAATTACCATAGTATGGTATCCTTGCTTTCCAAATAGATCTTGTACGATCATTTTATCACCTTAAGGGCCTAAGAGAGTATCTTAAAAACTAAATGTTTGAGATTTTCCTGTATTTCAGACAAACATTGACTGTAAACCTTTTCGTCACCACCAAAGGGGTCACTGATATCAGACCCTGAAAAGCTCAACATCGAAACGGGCAGATGTTGGTCCTGAAAACGATCTTGAAAAATAGCCAAGTGATTTTTCGTCATCACTAAAACCGCATCAGAATGCTTGATTAAATCGAGATCCACATATCTGCTCTGATGATCTTCTAGGCTAACCCCTAATTTTTGAACCACAGTGGTTGCGTTTGGGGAAGCCTTCATGCCATCATAAGCTGCCAATCCTCCTGAGCGGATATCAAACCCTTTGTCATATAAATCTTTAATATCGCATCCGAGTTTATCTGCGAGAAGCTTTTTGAAAGCGATTTCCGCCATCGGACTCCTGCAAGTGTTCCCGGTACAAACGAAGACAATTTTCATTCTTCGCTTAGTATTTTCCACAGTAACTCCATGCTTCTCAGAATATTTTGCTTAGTGCTTTTTATGTACTAAGGCCTTTACTCTATGCAACATTGTTCGAAACTCAGAACGAAACATTTCAATTTATAAAGTAATACTAGGGCTGTTGAACTATCAAACAATCATGATTGATGATTCTTAACAGATACTTAACACAGAAGGGGTGGTTTAAACCAACTAAGTGGGATACACCCCTATCCTTGGGGAAGCTAGAGGTAGATTAGAGTAAAACAGACGATTTTTTGCAATAGGAAACTTGGGGGAAGGGCGTATACAACGAAAGTTAAAGGGCTTCATCGATCCAACCGCCGCCTAAAACCCGGTTCCCATCGTAAAAAACCACTGCCTGCCCCGGAGTTACTGCGCTTTGGCTCGTTTCAAATTCGACTTCTGCAGCTTCTTCGCTTAGGCGAATTACCTTCGCAGGGGCTGCTTTATGACGATAGCGAATTTGAGCCTGACAATTAATCTGCACATTCATCGGTATAGTTGCCTGCCAATTAACCCCTGTCGCTTTTAATCCCTTTGCAAGCAATCCTTCCATTTCACCCACCACCACTTTGTTTTCTTCTGCAACTATTTTAAGAACATATTTTCGCTGGCCCGTCGCAAAACCCAACCCTTTTCGTTGTCCAATCGTAAACCTCTCAATGCCATCATGCGTTGCCAGCGATTTCCCTGACTCATCAACAATCATCCCGGGCCTATTTAAATCGGGCATTCGCTGCTTGATCATTTTGGCATGGTCGCCATCCGGTACGAAACAAATTTCAACACTGTCCGGTTTATCTGCAACACTAAGGTTGGCAGCAAACGCCAGCTCCCTCACTTGCTCCTTTTTCATTTCCCCGAGGGGAAACATGATCTTTTCCAATATCTTTCTTTTTAAACCATGTAGTACATACGATTGATCCTTATCCGGATCTACAGCTCTGTGCAGCTCCGCGCCATCGGTGCCATGCACTATTTTTGCGTAGTGCCCGGTTGCAATATGATCAACGCCCAGCATTTCGCCATAGGACCAGAGTTGTCCAAACTTGAGCCAGTTATTGCAAACAATGCAAGGGTTGGGGGTGCGCCCAGAAAGGTATTCATGGGCGAAATAATCCATGATCTTGCCAAATTCAGCTTCGAAGTCGAGCGCATAAAAAGGTATGTCAAATTTATCTGCTACCCGACGCGCATCGCCCGCATCAAGTGCGCTGCAGCACCCTTTTTTTCTTTCTGCACGAGCATCTTCTGTGCCATGCACTCCTGTGCGCATGAATACACCGATAACTTCATAGCCTTGGTCTATGAGTAATTGTGCGCAAACTGAACTGTCTACTCCCCCCGACATGGCAAGGAGGACTTTATTTCCCATGGGAACCTCATAATAGAATCGATAACGATCTTAAGATTATCTTAGCAACCCTTGGCTAAAGGGCATGATTTATCTCAAATTTAGATTGAATAAAGTAAAGATAGGGTGAGGAATAGGGGGAGTGATATTCCGGCTATAACGAAATTTCCGGATTAACAGTTTGAGTAAGAGGAAACCCCAATTCTTCATATAACAAATACTTAGGAATAGGCAGTTAGAACCGTAAGCTCAATTATAGAGTAACTATTAAGATTTAAAAAAGTTTTGAGGCAGCAATATAAGCCTTATTAAGGGTTAACGCGATGCGGATCGCATTGGTATCTTCGGAAGTGGTCGGATTTGCAAAGACCGGGGGCTTAGCCGATGTTGCAGGGGCACTACCCCCGGCACTGGAAAGCCTTGGCGAAGAGGTTGTTGTTTTTCTACCGATGTATCATTGCATCCGAAAAACAGGGAACTTTGAAAGCACGAAGGTAAGATTTCAAATTCCACTAGGTCCTAAACTGGTGCCTGGCTCACTTGCCAAATCAAAAATACCCGGTTCTAATGTCACTATTTACTTGGTTGAAAATCCCGATCTATTCGAACGCGACAACCCCGCCTATGGCAGAGGGTTCTATCAATTTGCTGGCTCTGAAGGCGCTAAGAAAGATTACCCAGATAATTCCGCCCGATTCTATTTCTTCAATCAAGCTGTACTCGCTTCTTTTCCACAGCTTGGTTTCTGGCCTGATGTTGTTCATTGGAACGATTGGCAATCAGGCATCGGCCCCGTACTCTTAAGAGAAAAATACGACAAAAGCGAAGATCGATCCCTCGCAGAAAAATACCAAAAAGTGCGCAGCCTGATGACCATCCACAATATTGCCTACCAAGGCAATTTCTGGAAGGAAGATATGAATATGGCGCATCTCAATTGGAGTCTTTTCAATCTTAATCAACTTGAGTTCCACGATAACCTTAGTTTCCTTAAAGCAGGAATTGTTTTCTCTGATCGTATCAGCACGGTCAGCCCAACTTATGCCCGCGAAATCCAGACCCCATACTACGGGTATGGCTTGCAAGGAGTGCTTACCGTACTTGCAAGTAAACTTACTGGCATTGTCAATGGTATCGATTACAAAGTCTGGGATCCTGCAAACGACCCATTGATTGCAGGGAAATTTGATGCCCGCAACATACAACCTGGAAAAGCACTCTGCAAAAAAGCCCTCCAGCACGAACTCGGGCTCGAAGTTAACCCTGCCATTCCCATCGTTGGACTTGTCGCAAGGCTCGTTCAACAAAAAGGCATTGACTTGGTTATTGAAAGTGCATGGCGCATGATGGATTTGGGAATTCAGCTTGTTGTATTAGGCGAGGGCGATTCCTACTACCAAAATGCATTAGTCCAATTGCAGGCCACCTACCCGGGCAGAGTCGCACTCAACTTCGCTTTCAGTGAATCCATGGCTCATAAAATCGAGGCAGGCTCCGATTGCTTCCTTATGCCCAGCCTTTATGAACCCTCAGGCCTTAATCAGCTTTACAGCATGCGCTATGGCACTCTTCCCGTTGTTCGTGCCACGGGCGGCCTTGCTGATACCGTCACCGATGCCAATCCCGAAACACTTTCCAACAATTCTGCAACGGGCTTTAGTTTCAATGCCTATAGCTCTGCTGCTCTTTATGATTGCCTTTTCAGGGCCATTGATTGTTATCGAAACCATCCTCAGGATTGGGTCAAAATCCAACGCAATGCCATGACTCAAGATTGGTCCTGGAATCGTAGTGCCAAAAATTACCAGCAACTTTATGGTACAATAATTTCCAGCAGGGCTTAGTGGTACTTTATTTAAGGGTATGATCCACCATGGCGGATGTCTCCCTGGCTTTTTTATGGCATCAACACCAGCCTTATTATCCTGATGATTTGACGGGCGAGAACCCCATGCCCTGGGTTCGTCTGCATGGTGTGAAGGATTACTATGGCATGCTGTTGCATCTCATGGAATTTCCCTCCATGCGTTGTTCCATTAATTTAGTTCCGAGCCTGATAGAACAAATTCTTCAATACACCGAAGAAGGCAGATCCGATCGCTTCCTTGATATTTCCAGAATCAACGCAGACAATCTCGGGGAAGTTGAAGCTGTTTTTTTGCTCGACAATTTCTTCATGGCCAATCCCCACCACATGATCCTTCCTTTTCCACGATATGGTGAGTTATACCAGCGAAGGGGTTTGGGGCGATGTTCGGGGCAGGAGGCGCTAAGGCGTTTTAATTCCAGAGACCTTAGAGATTTGCAGGTATGGTTTAATCTTGCCTGGGTGCATCCCATTGCAGTTGCACAAGATCCTTTTCTTTCCAGCCTTGTTGCCAAGGGAAAACACTTTACAGAGGAAGAAAAACATCTTCTATTAGACAAGCACCTTGAAATTCTAAAAAAGGTTCTGCCTCTTCATAAAAAATTACAGGAGGATGGGCAGATAGAGATCACTACCACTCCCTATTTTCATCCCATAGTACCCCTGCTTTTAGATAAGAAGTTTGCCCGCGAGGCACTTCCGCAAATTCAATTACCCTCATATCAGATCAGCTATTTGGATGATGCCAAAGTCCATTTCCAAAAAGCAATTGATCAGTATAAGTCTATTTTTGGTGTTGCTCCCACAGGGATGTGGCCTTCGGAAGGCAGCGTCTGCCAGCCTTTTATTTCGCTTGCTGAAAGCTTCGGGTTTCGTTGGATTGCAACCGATGAAGAGATATTATCTGCATCAACGCATGGCGATGTCAGCAGAGATTCCCAAGGGTATGTGCGCAACCCCCATAAACTTTATTCAGCTTATAGGGTTCATGATTCAGGCAAAGGAATCAATATTGTTTTTCGTGATCATGCACTTAGCGATTTGATCGGATTTCGTTATCAACATAGCGACCCTGAAGTTGCAGCGCAGGATTTTATTCACACGCTTTCGGAAATTGGGAAGTCGATTAATTCGGATAAGCCTGCATTGGTTACTGTCATTCTTGACGGAGAAAATTGTTGGGAACATTACCCGGGCGGGGGCGTTGACTTTATCAGGGCACTTTATCGCAAGTGCACCTCAACCCCTAATGTCAGTCCTGTGCGTCTGGGCGATTATCTTGCGCATAATCCTCCTACGAATAATTTGGATCATCTTTTTGCAGGCTCTTGGATCAATCATAATTTTGCTATCTGGGTCGGGCATGAAGAAGATAACACCGCATGGGATCTTCTTCATAAAGCACGCGAGTATCTCAAAACCAAAAAGGATGCTTTCTCTCTGCCTGAATTATTACAAAAAGCCTGGCGCGAAATTTACATCGCACAGGGCAGCGATTGGTTCTGGTGGTATGGAGATGATCATTCCTGCGCACAAGATGCACTCTTTGATGAACTCTTTCGCAGGCATCTGAAAAATGTTTATGCTTTTTTGGGCGATCTCCCCCCTGTCGAACTTGACAGGCCTATTCGCAAAAAAGGCGCTCGCAGCATTCATACCCTGCCTCGTTCCTTCCTCGAAATCCGCATCGATGGCCTGCCCAGATTTTTTGAATGGCTCACTGCGGGGCATTACGCCTGTCAGGGCGAACGGGGCACTATGGCGATGACCACCAAGGGTCCTCTCCGCGACATCTACTTTGGGTTTAATCTCAAAAAACTGTTCATCCGCATTGATTGCATTGCCGATGCCAGGCAATCGCTCAAGCAGTTTCATCAAATAAAAATCGGGTTTCTCGAGCCTGCAGGGCATCAGGTGATCATTGATATATCTAACCTTGGTAAACTTACTTCGGCGCATTTGTTGTCTGGAAAAGAAATCTTTTCGCCCATCGAAATTGCATTGCAGAAAGTAGTGGAGATTTCCATTCCTTTTGAAACACTTGAAGTAAATGAAAATCAAACCGTTTCTTTTTATGTCGAAATTTTAGAAAATGGGCTTGGTAGAGATCGTGCACCGAGAGAAGGATTGATTACTTTTAACAGGCCCACCCGCGATTTTGAACAAATCATGTGGGATGTCTAGTCATGAAGGAACTTAAATTATGAAAAATGGGGATAGGGAATAATGCCAGAACTTCGCAAAGATCCGATTGTAGGCCGTTGGGTGATTATTGCTACCGAGCGCGCGCGCAGGCCCATGCCTCAATCAACAAAACCATTGATGGCACCCGGAGGGTTCTGCCCTTTTTGCGAAGGCAATGAAGATAAAACCCCCAATGAAATTTATTCTTTTAGGGAGCCTGGTACGCATGTGGATCAGCCCGGCTGGCGGGTCAGAGTGGTGCCCAACAAATTTCCCGCTCTGCAAATCGAAGGCGAACTGCAAAAAAAAGGCGATGGCATTTACGATTGCATGAATGGCATCGGGGCACATGAAGTGATCCTTGAATGCCCCTTTCATGAAACAAGCATGGCACGGCTGCCTGAAAGTTACATCCGCGAAATCCTCTGGACTTATCACGAAAGGCTCGCAGATTTGAAAATGGATTCTCGGATGGTTTATGGCATGATTTTCAAGAATGTAGGGGCAGCAGCGGGCGCTTCTTTAGAGCATTCCCACAG
>Ga0194051_1001214_pt1 | contig 13832 bp, 34 predicted proteins | sample SepL2320m_MetaG_FD_161275 | JGI IMG/M metagenome (GOLD analysis project Ga0194051, IMG submission 161275) | Anoxic zone freshwater microbial communities from boreal shield lake in IISD Experimental Lakes Area, Ontario, Canada - Sep2016-L239-20m | ecosystem: Environmental > Aquatic > Freshwater >... | reverse complement strand
GTGTCAGGGATGTCAGGGGCAATGTCAGGGGCAATGTCAGGGGCAGTGTCTTGGGCAATGTCGAGGGCGGTGTCGGGGGCAATGTCTGCGGCAATGTCTTGGGCGATGTTAAGGGCAGTGTCAAGGGCAATGTTAAGGGCAGTGATGGCAGTGTCAAATAAACAAATGACTAAAAATTCATACTGACTATTCGAGGGTAGAAGTCAACATAGAAGTCAACATAGAAAAAGGAGATGAGTGATGAGTGAGATCACGCTGGATGAGGTTCTGAAATTAGTGACGTTTAGCAAAAATTTTACGGGTCAGTGGACTGTTGAAACAGTTATAGGCGATGTCAAAGGCTTTGTCGGTGGCAATATCAATGGTAACGTTGATGGCAATGTCGGGGGCGATGTCGTGGGCGATGTTCTGGGCGATGTCAGGGGCGATGTCAAAGGCCATGTCAGGGATGTCAGGGGCAATGTCAGGGGCAGTGTCAGGGGCAGTGTCGTGGGCAGTGTCCACGACCATGTCTTGGGCGATGTCAAAGGCCATGTCTGCGGCGATGTTAAGGGCGATGTCAAAGGCCATGTCTGCGGCAATGTCTTGGGCGATGTTAAGAGCGATGTCAAAGGATTGCAGTGGACGGAAGAAGAAGGGGAAACCCCAGTGTCCAAAGCCATGTCGTAGGCAGTGTCGGTGATTTAGAGTAATGACTAAAAATTCATACTGACTATTCGAGGGTAGAAGTCAACATCGAACGTAAACTCAATCAGGAGAATATATGACAATCGACGAAGCAATTGAAAATCTCAAATTAGTAAAGAAAAAAGGAGTCAAGAGCTTGGTGTTAGCATACTGGACTGCCGCTGATTTTAACAGAAATGACGATGCCCAATGGGCTGACGATTCCAAAACGATAGAAAAAACAATCACAGCAGTGGGTGGTGTGTCTGGATTTCCTCCATCAGGAAGTGAAGAGAATAACTAGATTACATCACAAACCAAAGGAGAATATATGACAACGACAACGATCAGAAAATCAAATTTGAACACCTACCGCATAGCATTTCCTCTTGAGTCAGGAAATTTGGATGTGGTCGAAGAGTTTTGCGTTGCAAATGATGATGCCGCAAACGTCTATGCAGAGGAAAATTACGCAGACCTAATGTGGTATCACTGTGTAGACAATTCTTTGTCAGATTCAATGCCAATCGTACTGAACTCTGCCGGGAAGAACATCAACGACAATTAAAGAAAGATGAAATGATGAATAATATAAAGCTAGATGAAATCAAAAAATTAGTTACTTTTCGCAAAATTAAAGGCAAATGGGTCGTTGATACTGTCAAAAGTAATGTTAAGGGAAATATAGTAGGCACAGTCGGAGGCGATGTTGTCGGTGCTGTTATGGGCAATGTCGGGGATGTCGTCGGGGATGTCTTGGGAAAAATAGGGGGCAAGGTCTTATACGGCTCCGAGAGTGAAGAACCATTCGCAGATGTGTCTTGGTGTGCTTTAGATGTCAAAGCACACCGTCCAAAATGGTCGGACGAACAGTGTGTGCTGTTCCTAAAAGATTGCGAGGACTCTTTGCAGTTATCCATGATACAGCGAGGACATGAGTTCATAAAAAGTACGCTACTGAAAATGACCCCCTTATGATAAGTTCAAACTCTTAGGGAAACGATCCGCCATGAAAGATTTAGATTTCATTGCGTGTGATAAAATCGCCAAAACTTTTTATCACGGCTCTCCAAATGCCGACTTGCAGACATTGCGTATTGGTAGTTATGTCACGCCAGACTTGTACACGGCCAAACTCATGGGCCGGTTTCACTCCGATACAGGCAAAACTTGGTCAGACAAAGATTTAGCTGAAGATTATGAATTTGGTACACAGCCTAAATGGAAATCGGGGTGTGAACCAACCGGCGAACCAACAGTCTATAAACTGCAAGCGACTATTGAACAACTCAATCTGCTCGGCAATCCGTATGAGCACACAATACTGGAATCGCTATCGGTTGTTGTGTGCTTAAATTTGAGTCTCAAGAATAAAAATTCATACTGACTATCGTTGTTGTGAATGAGAAAATAAGTGTTTTATTTGTACTTTCTTAAATAAGGATAATGATTATGGGAATGGGTGCTAGTGCTTGTTCGGGTTGGATCATTAGTTATGATGACCTGAAAAAGATTTGTCCAAAAGAAATAGATGATATTGAAGGGGGAGAAGAATTCGAGGACTGGGGTGCGGTATCTAGGGCAGTTGAGTTCGATGAATTGCCTGTTGTTATGCAAAAAGCTGTCGAGGGTTTGATTGGGGTATTTTCTAACAATACAGGAGGTCTAACTCTGAGTCTGGGGTTCTATAATGAAGATGATGGAGATCGGTACGACGAAGTAGACGCTCACGAAGGTTGTGTTTTTTATGTGGGAGGAATGGTCTCTCTCACTCCCGCTGGTGAGAAGTTCAAGAATGTTGTTAATCAACGATTATGGACACAATACGGCTAAAATAAATAAATGACTAAAAATTCATACTGACTATCGTTGTTGTGAATGAGAAAATAAGTGTTTTATTTGTACTTTCTTAAATTAAAGGAGAATGATTATGGGAATGGGTGCTGGTGCGTGCTCGGGTTGGATTATTAGTTACGACAACCTGAAAAAGATTTGTCCAAAAGAAATAGATGATATTGAAGGGGCCGAAGAATTTGAGGATTGGGGTGAGGTATCTAGGGCATATGAGTTTAATGAATTACCTGATAGTAATAGTATTAAAAAATCTGTGCATGATTTGGTTGGGCAATTCTTTAGCAATACCGGCCTAACCCTAGGTCTGGGGTTCTATAATGAAGATGATGGAGATCGATATGATGAGGTCGATTCTCACGAAAGTTGCGTCTTCTTCGTGGAAGGAATGGTCTCTCTCACTCCCGCTGGTGAGAAGTTCAAGAATGTTGTTAATCAACGATTATGGACACAATACGGCTAAAATAAACAAATGACTAAAAATTCATACTGACTATTCGATGGTAGAAGTCAACATAGAAAAAAGAGGATCACAATGGATGAGAAGAGTTTGGTCACGTTTGAAAAACGTAATGGCAAATGGTTCTTCGAAGATGTACTTGGCAATGTCGGTATTGTCTGGGGCGATGTCTGGGATGATGTCTTAGGCAATGTCAAGAACAATGTCGATGGATATATCAGTGGCAATGTCGGTGGATATATCAGTGGCAAAAGTAAAAAGGAGAATGAGTGATGAGTGAGATCACGCTGGATGAGGTGCTGAAATTAGCGTCGTTTATTAAAACCGAAGAAGGTTGGAAGATCCAAGAAGTTCTGGGCGATGTCTTGGGCGATGTCGATGGCGATGTTGAAGGCAATGTCGATGGCAATGTCTTGGGCAATGTCTATGGCAATGTTGAGGGCGATGTCAAAGGCGATGTCGATGGCGATGTCATGGGCATTGTCGTGGGCAATGTTGGTAGTGTCGGTGGCAAAGTCAGGGGGAATGTCGATGGCAACGTTGATGGCAATGTCGGGGGCGATGTCGGTGGCAAAGTCAGGGGTAAAGTCAGGGGCAATGTCGGGATGAGTGATGATTTAGCCGAATATGTTGTTAAAAACATAATGGAAAACTTTCCCGAGGCAAGTGCTGGCTCTAGCCTGCGGTGCATCGGGTGGCACTACGACCAGTGGGAATTTATCTTCGAGGATGATGAAGGCACTAAGTATACGTTAGATCAAGAGAAGCTGATGAGTGCTTTCCCACTTCTCTTTACTGAAAAATGGAAGAACTACACGCCAGTGCCTACCTACCTACTGCACAATAAAGAACACTGCGATAACTGGCTTTGTCAAGCAGATGCGTTTGACTTTGATGCGTTCGTTCAGCTTGCAGTATTTGGAGAAGTGATTTACGGATGAATAAAAATTCATACTGACTATTGTCGTTGTGAATCAGAACAAGCGTCATGTGTATTTTATAGAATTTTCTAAATAAGGATATGAGCAATGGCTACAAAGTTGAATCTTAAAGAAAACTTGAATGATCTAAAGGATATTCTTTTCAATGTTCTCGAAAAAAATATCGACATTCAAAATCGTTCGTTCGAAGTTTCATTTGAAGGACAGAACGACTCTGGTGACATTGAAGATATTGGACTAAATGAAAATATCCTCGATTTTGAGATTAAAGGTTGCAAAATAAACAATGGAACTATTTGGGACAGTGTAAATAAGAAAAACGTAGATTGTTACGAAGAAAACCCAACGGTCAGTTCAGTCGTGAAAGAAATCTGCTATTCTATTCTTCAAGAAAATTTTGCTGGTTGGGAAATTAACTCTGGAACATTTGGCAATTTTATTTTCAACGTAAAAAATCGAGAAGTTACACTTGAGATGAGTGAGAGAATCGAACGAGTAAATACTACAGATTACACTTTCTAAAACAAAGGAATTAAAATGGTAAATGCAAAAACAAGACAGTTCGGAATCAGTGTATTGACTCTAAGTAATGAGGACTTGTTGGATCATGGGTTTGATCCAGAAAAACTTACTGACGAAATGTTTGCTGATATATTGAGAAGACTTCAAAAACATTACGACAATACCTTTGGCGATGCACTCAACGAAATCGCAACAACAGTCATAAGCCTATAACTAAGCTAAACATCTGTCAGAATGTCTGGATTATCATACTGACTAAATGTTTGTCAAAGTATAGCATTCTAAACAAGGAGAGAATCATGGCTAACCCATATCATCACGCACTTTCTAGTTGCAAGAAATGGGGCGGACAACCAGAAGACTATCAAGCTATCCACGATTGGTTCGATGCAAGCAAGGAAATGTGGAGCGATTCAAGACATCGTGCATTGAGACATCATTCTCAAGGTATCTTTGAGTGCGAACGAGTTTTTGGACATACCATCACCACAAACACCGGAAGAAAAATTCCCGTGAGATGGGTCGGAGAACAACACGTTAAGGAAGATTGTGGCTTCATTCCATCTATTGCCGATTGGTTCTGCAATATCAAGTTGCAAAGATGGATGGGAGAACCACCTGCAAAGTTGGAAGATGAACTAGCAGCCTAAACATTATTTGAAAAACAGGATATGGAATATGACAGTTTCAGAATTGATTCTGGCTCTGGAAAATTGCGATTGCGTTGATAAAGACAATACAGAAGTTCTATTCGATCATCATGGAAAACTTTCTTTTCTAAGTCCAGATGTTAGATACAATTTGAATTGTGCTACTACCATATTGTTTTTTGAAAGCAAACTCTCAAAAGAAGATTATAGAAGGTACACTTGAGTCCTTTTTACATACTGACTATCAGATTGTAACGTAAGTTTTACAAACAATAGGTGCAACATGACAATAGACAAAGCAATTGAAAATTTGCAAAAAGCAAAACTTGAAGGCACAAAAAATATAATTCTGGCTTACTGGTCTGCCGATGGATTCGAGCGGGAAGACAACGAAGATTGGAGCGACGATGCCGAAACCGTGGAGGAACTAATGGATTGGTCAGGAACGCATGAGGACATTTCGATGATCCTTTCCGACATTAAATCGACAGACAGAGCGATTGATACGGCTTTTCTTGATCTAGAAGATCAAGAATCTCTACGTATAAAGTTTCCAGAGTAATGTATAACAAACAAATTATTAAATAAAGGATGCGGATTATGAACTATAGTATTGAAACGTCTGAAAGTATACAGCAAGACATATTGACTTGTATTGAGGGGTTTTCTGTCAAGGGGAAGATTACAGATATTCAACGGCTGAATGATGCTTTATGTCAGATTATTGTAGACAGAAGGAAGTCAATGTCTAACGAACAAATTATTAAATAAAGGAACACAATGACTGACATCTATTTTTTAATTGTTTTTGTGACTTCTATAATAGGGACTTTCGGTATCGGTGTTGCAAGTACAGTTCTTTATTTAATGTATAAAGAATCTAAAACAAAGATAAGGAAATAACAATGAAAGCCTGCAAATTCAAAACATCCGATGTTAAAAGATGCGTCGAACACGCTCTCAATAACACCAAAAACGGAGCATCTATATTATTTGTACACGATGACGGAGTCTATATCATGTCAGCAGGAACTCCAAGGGATATGATAGGAAATAAAAACTATGTCGCCTACTGCGAAGGCTGCAACCCAAATAAAGATGATGATTTTTACGATCATTCCAGATACCTGGTAGGAGGAGATGATTTCACAGAAAAACTTCGAGTTACAAAAGCTACACTGAAACGATGCGAAGAATACGAAGAGTTACAAATCGAAATTACCGAAACTAAAATGCAAGTGATATTCTTTAGACCTAAATGCGTATTCCTTGCTAAAAATACATAGGAAAATCCATACCAACTATCTCTCTGTCTGTCTCTGTGTACGGGGCGGAATATATTATTGTCATGCTGGGGTAAACAAATGAGAACACTTCAAGATTTATCGAGGGACGCTATCCGAGTGCAAGACGCTTGCAACCTGTCCGGTGTTGTCCATGCTTTCAGCCGGGCAATGACAGAATTGCGGGCAATTCTGAGTGCCGATACCGGGGTCGTTGACACGGACAGACTGAACACCCACTACATATGCAAAATGTGGGCAAACAAAATCTCCCATCTGTCACAGACAGACGATGATTTCGCCCAAGCGTTCCTCGAATGTTCTGATCAGGCCAACAAAAAGGAGGTGATGGTATGAGCGAAGGTTCTATGAACATTATTGTTGCTGATATTCATAACGCTCGTTTGGGTAATGTATTTGGGGTGGACAGTTTAGAAAAAGGCCAGTCTATTATTAAAAAATTGGCAGAAGATAGACTTGGGCGTGGTTTGAACGACCAAGAAAATGAATCCTTAGAAAATGAGCTTGAAGTCTACAATGACGATGATGCCGATAATGTGTGGAGTTACTCTATTGGATTCGTAGAACAGAACCATTAAATAAAGTAACTTTGTAATGGCAAAATACTATGTTACTTGTGGAACTCTTGAAGTTATAGTTCAGACAGATAATCCCCAACAGTCAATCTAGTTCTCATCGAAACACAAAACCACAAGGAGAAATTATGATCGTTAATTATAATGGAAATTACAAAGTTAGAAACCAAATCATCTTTGGGGAATCGTCAGAATGGCAAGATATTAAACGATTCAAAGGGCTCTCACTAATGAAATTAAAAGAACTAATCCAAAATAACTTCATTGGCTCCGAAGAACAGCAGAACTACTCGCCAACTGTAGGAGCCTTCATCGAACTCATGGAAAAATACCCAAACTTGACCGCACATGGGTATTGCGTAACTCATCAAAGAGAAGACTATCGAGTCTCAATCGAAGGTATCGAATTTCACGGTAAAGTCGAAAATAAAATGCTCATTGATTTCGTCAAATTGTGCAGAACAGCCGATGAATTCACAGCCAATGAAAATCATCTATATGCTTGGTGGGATTAGTTCTTTGAAATATAATTTGAAACTTTTCAAAAATCTGCTAGAATAAAAATTCATTACCCTCTATGGGTAAAATCGGGTGATTAGCTCAACGGTAGAGCAGCAAACTTTTAATTTGTAGGTTGAAAGTTCGAATCTTTCATCGCCCACTAAGTTCTTTGACAATACAAAAAGGCGACTTAGACCAACGGCAGAGTCACAAAACTTAAAATTTTGAAAGTGAGAGTTCGAATCTCTCAGTCGCCACTGTAAAAGAAAAACAAAACTCTACTGTTAATTTTTTTCATACCAACTATATCCATAGAGCAAACACCCAAGGAGTTCAAAATGACAGATATGGTAAGATTCGATGAAAAAATCAAAGCATTCACAACAGGAAAGGAGGAAATGACCCGCATCATGGTAGATGAAGGTGTGGTCAAAGTATGGGACAACATAGCCCAACATTTCACAAGCTGCCACTCACTTTCTTCACGAGAAATGGCTAGACTCAGAATTAAAGCAAAGATCATCGCTTCCAATATACAAGAATCTATTTAATTGTCTGTGTACTGTGTTGTTAGTAACAAGTTATAACTTTTATAAGGAGTTTGATATGCAAATAAACTTAAGCGAAGATGACATATGGATGATAACAAACGCTATAAGTACCGATTTACATTCTAATTTAGAACTAACAGAGGACTACAAGAAAGACTTAAGACTTCTTCTTGAAAAACTTGAATTGTTTGAAAGAATTAGCTGATCAACTTGTGTACTGTATTGGGAATTGGGAAGTGTTGTTGGTAACAGTTTATAACTTTTTATAAGGGGTTTGATATGAGTAATGTAATCGAAAAAATTGTTAACTCCCAAGGCCATACAGTAGAGATTTTCTTGGATGATAATCCAACCAATCCAAGAGAAGATGATAATATGGGCACCATGTGCCTCTTCCATAAGAAATACACATTGGGAGACGAACATGATTTTAGTCCAGAAAATTTAGAATCATTCCTCAATGAAAATGAAATTGTATCTCTAAATGTTTACGGTTACGATCATGGCTCACTAACTATCAAGACTTCACCGTTTTCATGCCCTTGGGATTCGGGTAAACTTGGTGTAATTTTCGTCACCAAAGAAGAAGTGATTGAAAACTTTGGAGATTTTTCAAAGGAATCTATCGCCAAAAGCGAAAAATGCCTTCAAGCTGAAGTATCCTTGTATGATGATTATCTGCAAGGAAATGTCTACGGCTTTCGTATCCTCGAAGGAGATAATGAAATAGATTCTTGCTGGGGATTTTACGGATGCGATCATAAAGAATCTGGATTACTCGATGCAGCTAATAGTTAAAAAACATTTTATTGTAGAAAATTTTTTACCCCGTTGAATAAATAAAACAACGGAGGAATTGTGATGAAAAGTTTTAGTGAATGGAAACAAGACAAATGCCCTCATAAAAATAGAGATTTTTGCAGGGAATATAACCTATTCATAAACGGAAAAAGAGATACTCCCCCAAAAATCGAGGATTATGAAAAGAAATCTGTTTCTACCGGTCATTATCATGGGCCAAGGTCAAGCAAATTCCGTGACAGACATGACAAAATAAACGCTAGACAACAACGATCTCAAAATCGATCCTATGAATAAATTTTTTCACTAACCACTATTCAACTAGCCAATTAAGCATTTGCTCTAAATGCGGAACTCTGTATACATTCTGTATACACTGAATTTAATCATTTATCATACTGACTATTGTGGATAGTGATAGCAGATACTACCACTGAACGTCCAAAGGAGATGATGCTATGAGCCATGCAGTAGAGACGATGTTCTATGTTAAGGAAACACCCTGGCACGGTCTTGGGGTAAAGTTGGAAGAAGCACCGACAGTGTCGGAAGCGATTGTCCATGCTGGACTCGACTGGACGGTAGGATTGAAAGACTTATTCACCGGCGAAGGCGTAAAAGTAGCTTCAAAAGCTACATATCGTGAAACGGACGGAAGCATTCTTGGTGTTGTTGGCCCAAGATATAGCCCGTTGCAAAATGTGCAGGCTTTTAATTGGTTTCAGCCTTTCATCGACTCCGGGGAAGTATCATTGCATACTGCCGGTAGTTTGAACGATGGTTGCAAGGTATGGGTGTTGGCCGAGTTGAATCGTGAAAAGAGCGAGATCGTGAAGGGCGATGAGATAGCAAAGTTTGTGCTTCTCTCAAACAGTCATGACGGTACTACGGCGATTCGAGTAGGCTATACGCCAATCCGAGTGGTATGTGCTAACACGATGGCGATGGCTCACTCTTGTACAGAGAGCAAATTGCTACGGGTAAGGCATACGAAATCTAGTGCTGCAAAGCTCGAAGATATACGGGGCATTATGAATAACATAAACGCCCAGTTTGAGGCCACTGCTGAACAGTACAAATATCTTGCAAGCAAGATGTTCAATACTGCCGATCTTGTTAAGTACGTCAAGATCATTCTGGATATTGACCTATCGACTCCAAGTTCTGAAATTAAAACCAGAACAAACAATGTTATGAATGATATACTAGCCAGAGTAGAAGGAGAAAAGCAATCGCTCCCCGGTGTTGAAGGTACTTGGTGGGCCGCTTATAACGGTGTAAACGAGTATCTTAATTATGAGAAAGGTCGAACGGCTAACAATAGAATCGACTCCTTATGGTTCGGATTAAATGCCAACAGCAACAAACGGGCGTTCGATACTGCTCTGGCACTGGCTAGCTAGTGCCAGTGCTCTGAATGCGGAAACATATGTGGGGGGAAATAGCAACAAATGCTTTCCCCCCACATTGACTAAGATAAAATAGTCAAGTATTCATACTGACTATTGTGGCTAGTGATAGCAAATACGTGAATTTATTAGAAAGGTTAGTTATGTCTAATATCGCTGTATTGAGGTTGAGTAGTGGTATTATTGATGTTGTTTCTATTCCTAAGGGTATGGAAATTATTATTAGAGATTATGATCAGGATGATATTGATCCAGAAAGTTTGTGCATCGATAAGGATGGTGGTAGATACGTTCCAATTGTATACACTGGGACTGGGGAAGAATGATGGATATTATGTGGGGGGAAATAGCAACAAATGCTTTCCCCCCACATTGACTAAGATAAAATAGTCAAGTATTTATTCATACTGACTATTGTGGCTAGTGGTAGCAAATACTACCACTGGAAAAAGGAGATTAAAATGAAAGACGAAATAACGCTGGATGAAGTCAAGAAACTGGTCACGTTTTTCAGACGTGATGGCCAATGGACTGTTGAAGATGTCCAAGGCGATGTCAAAGGCAATGTCATCGGCACCATCGAAGGCGATGTGCAAGGAGCCGTATTGGGCGGGGTCTGGGGCAGTGTCGATGGCGATATAGATGGCTATGTCGGGGGCGATGTTACTGGCGATGTCGGCGGCAATGTCGGCGGCAATGTCTTGGGCTATGTCGGGGGCTTTGTTGGCGGCTGTGTCAGGGGCGATGTCAAGGGCAGCGTCTGGGGGGATGTCCAAGGCGATGTCATCGGCATTGTCGTGGGCCATATGAGGGGTAGAGCACTGAAGCACATAAAGGGGGCAAGCGATGAGTGAGAACGAGCCGATCCAACAAGATGGAGTAGAGGTGGAACATGTTGTAGAAGGATCAAACAACATGTTCTACCTCATCAACAGCCTTGCTGTTGATGACTATTTCTGGATGCTGTTTGATCCAGAGGAGCTTCTGTAAAATTATTATGTGGGGGGAAATAGCAACAAATGCTTTTCCCCCAAAGTGAAAGAGAAAATAGTCAAGTATTTATTCATACTGACTATTGAGGATAGTGGTAGCAGATACTACCACTGAAAGTCCAGGAGATTGAAGATGCCAAGGATCAGCGTCTGCACGAACTTCGAAGAGCGTCACTCGCCAATGTTCAGCGGCGAGAACGATAATATCGATTTCTGTAGCAGTTGCTACAGAAAAGCATCCAGTGCTGCCGGAATTGCGGCACTGGCTGCGGAGTTTGCCGTTCCAGTGGCGGCTACCGAGTCGGGTGCATGTGCGCCTGACTACGCAGGATTGGGGTATCGTTGTCATCGTTGTCACCGAAAACTGGGAAGCAGGGACAATGGATGACCTCATCAATAGTCAAGTATGTTTTATCATACTGACTATTGAGGATAGTGGTAGCAGATACTACCACTGAAATTCCAGGAGATAGAAGATGAGCGAAATAACGCTGAATGAGGTTCTGAAATTAGTCACGTTTTTCAAACGTGGCGACCACTGGACCGTCGAAGATGTTCTGGGCGATGTCCACGGAGATGTCCACGGCAATGTCCAAAGCCATGTCTTGGGCGATGTTTGGGGCGGAATCGATGGCGACATAGACGGCGATGTCCAAGGCGATGTTCGTGGAGATGTCAGGGGCAATGTCGTGGGCAGTGTCAGGGGCGATGTTGAGGGCGATGTTCGTGGAGATGTCTTGGGCAATGTCTGCGGCGATGTTCACGGCGGTATCGGTATCAACAAAGGAGGATAAACGATGAGCGATTCGGAGCGGATTCTCCATCCTGACGAGCAAGATGGAGTAGAGGTGGAACATGTTGTAGAAGGATCGGGAAACATGTTTTATCTCCTCAACAGCAAGGCTGTTGAGGACTATTTCTGGATGCTGTTTGATCCAGAGGAGCTTCTGTAAAATTATTATGTGGGGGGACTATTTCCCCAAAGTGAAAGAGAAAATAGTCAAGTATGTTTTATCATACTGACTATATTTGTTGTGGTAGCAGATACTATCACTGGAAATTTCAAAGGGAGATAGAATATGAATATCGTAAACCTTACACCTCACCCCATCACCATCCGGCTTGAGGATGGAATCGACCACAACTTCGGGCCAAATGGGCTTGTTGCCCGTGTCAGTGAAGAGGACCCTGTTGTGGTTGGTAGTGTCTCCGGTTTTCCCGTATTAGGGAAAACACGTTTCGGGAGTGTCATCGATCTTCCCTCTCCAGTGGAGGGGACAATTTACATTGTCAGCGGCGTGGTTGCCGCACACATCGCACGAAGCGATGTGTTTTCTCCGGCCACCGGGCCAAAGGATGAGGCCATCCGAAATGATAAAGGCCACATTGTGGCTGTCAAATATCTCAAAGCAACTGTTTGAGATTTCATACTGACTATAGTTGTGATAGCAAATACTATCATTGGAAGTCCAGGAGATAGAAAAAAGATGTGCAGAGAAGAATCGGCGGCAGACGGTGAAGGTGGTAGTTGGGTTTCCAAGGGTGATGGACGTTGGGAAACCAACGAGGATAGCAACGGGTACAATTGGATTCCAGAGATGACTTGGGTCTCCAAGTCAGGCAGTAGTGTCCCTTGCTATTGCAGCGGCAATGACTCCATGTGCGAGCATTGTTACGGGGTTGGAACCGTGCGTTGCGCTTAGTGTCGTCGCATTTTTTTGTTATGTTTAGTAACAAAAAAAATAATGAAAGAAAATAGTAAAGTATTTATTTATTCATACTGACTATTGAGGATAGTGGTAGCAGATACTACCACTGGAAATCAGGAGATTAAAAATGAATTTGCAAAAATTCATGTCTTGCAAAGGGCAGTTCCTCTCGGCTTCTTGGGTATCGCCCAAGACTCCAGCCGCTGCCCACAAGGGCCATCGGCTTGAGAAACGATCCAGCGGATTGTTTCGGGCTGGTATCTCGTTCGCAAATCTCAGAAGCGTCAAAGACGCTATTGATTCGGGCGAACGTGACGAAGTAGGCCCGCTACCTTGGGGGGAGTGGGCGGTGTTCCCGTACACCATAACCCACAAGGGAGCGACATACTTCCGTCTCACGCCTCCCAGCCTGACCATCTATTTTGTAGATGGTATTGAATGCGACAAGAGTTTTTGGACGCTTGCCCCAGAGGATGCTCGAAGCATCAAAAGCGTACCAGACTGGTCGAGTCTGGTAACCAGATACCTTGTAGATGGGAGCGAAGTATCTCGGGAAACCTTCAATGGTTTTCTTACGCCTTCGGCAGCGGAAAAGAAGATACCTGCTTGCATCACAGTCCGTCAGGAACACTTCCTCAGTCTGGGTGAACCAGACCCAGACAGAAGAAGGGCTGCATAGTTACTAGAATCCCAATGCCAGAAATGGCATTGGGATTCTTTTTCTTTTTCTTTTTCTTTTTATTTTTATTTTTATTTTTATCATACTGACTATAGAGTATGTGCGAGTGTCGCAAAGTTTCTTTATCAGAAACTTTTATCATACTGACTATAGTATGTGTGGGGGGGGAGGCACGTCTGTCGGATACCGCACCACCTTATCTTATATAAGGCTCTTTTTTT
>Ga0194051_1001213_pt1 | contig 13866 bp, 14 predicted proteins | sample SepL2320m_MetaG_FD_161275 | JGI IMG/M metagenome (GOLD analysis project Ga0194051, IMG submission 161275) | Anoxic zone freshwater microbial communities from boreal shield lake in IISD Experimental Lakes Area, Ontario, Canada - Sep2016-L239-20m | ecosystem: Environmental > Aquatic > Freshwater >... | reverse complement strand
CAATCGGTTGAAGCGATTGTAGATCGTCGTGTAGGGGCCGTATTCGGCTGGGCAGTCCCGTCATCGCGCGCCGCAGCGAAGCATATGAACAATGCCTGAGATCACCCGCCGGTCATCAACCCGGTGGGCGCCGCGCCGACCGCGCGGCAACAGCGGTTCGATCCGAGCCCATTCCTCGTCGTCCAGCCAGTAAATCCGCTTGGCCATCTTCAAGGCTCCTTCTGGAAGCCTTGAATCTTCAACCCCAAACAACCGCCACTACTAATTGAGTACGGAACCTAGTGCTCGGTGAACTCCCGCTCTCTGGTGCCACTTGTTCTGGTTCGCGATTTCAGCGAACAGCCGTAGAAAGTCGATCAATCCGAAGGCGAACCTCCGCAGCGTGCCCAGAAACGCACGGTAGTCTGCCTCGGCCGCGGGGGGGGGCTGAATTCTGGTCACCAAGAAACACCTCAAATACTTCGCTCATCAGACCTCCAGAGCGCGACATGCTACGCTAAGGACTTGCGAGAAAAGTACCGGGATTTACACAGAATCTGTAGTGGGTCCCCGGTCGGTCCCAGGCCCATTGTTGAACTTCGGCGTTTGCAGGATGGCCCCGTCATCGGAAAGCAAGCCGACAACAAAAAACCCCACATCCGCGGGGCTTGCGTGCAGTCCGGCAATGGTGGGCGCTGTAGGGCTCGAACCTACGACCCGCTGATTAAGAGTCAGCTGCTCTACCAACTGAGCTAAGCGCCCCCAAATTGGTCGGAGCACTGCCGGAAGCGGCGCGGCTATACCAAGGCGATTACGCCTTGTCGATAGCCTTGGGCCAAAGAAATCCCCGGGATTTTTCCCGGATTTTCACCGCGTCCACGGCAATTGCGCGTCGCGATAGACACTGACCCCGATCAGCAGGCCGCAGGCGAACATCACCGACACCATGGCGGTGCCGCCGTTGCTGACCAGCGGCAGCGGCACGCCGACCACCGGCAGGAGGCCCATGACCATGGCGGCGTTGATGAAGACATAGAGGAACATCAAGGCGGTGACACCGAGCGCCAGCAGGCGGCCGAAATGGTGCTGGCAGCGGAAGGCGATCGAGAAGCCCCAGATCAACACCAGCGCGAACAGGACGAGCAGGCCAAAGGCGCCGACCATGCCCCATTCCTCGACGAAGGTGGTGAAGATGAAGTCGGTCTGCTTCTCCGGCAGGAAGTTGAGCGACGACTGCGTGCCCTTGAGGAAGCCCTTGCCGAACAGCCCGCCCGAGCCGATGGCGATCTTGGACTGCGTGATGTGGTAGCCGGCGCCCAGCGGATCGCGGTCGGGATCGAGGAAGGTGAGCACGCGCTTCTTCTGGTAGTCGTGCATCAACGACCAGGCGATCGGCAGGCAGGCGACAGCGGACACGCCGGCGACCAGGAACATCCACAGGCGCACACCGGCCACGAACAGGAGCGCGCCGCCGCCCATCAGCACCATCATCGCCGTGCCGAGGTCGGGCTGGACCATCACCAGCGCGACCGGCGCCAGGATCACCAGCAGCGCCGGCAGGGTGTAGAGGAACCTCGAGGCCTGCTCCTTGCTCAGGCCGTGGTAGTAGCGCGCCAGCACCAGAATCACCGCCACCTTGGCGATCTCCGAGGGCTGGATCTGCATCGGCCCGATCACCAGCCAGCGCTGCGCACCCATGCCGATCTTGCCGATCACATCGACCGCGACCAGCAGCAGCATCGAAACGATGTAGATCGGCCAGGCCAGCGCCAGCCAGACCTTGGGGTGGATGAGCGCTACCGTCAGCATGAGCACGAAGGCGGCGCCGTAGCGCACGGCATGCCGGCTCGCCCACGGCTCGAAGCGGCCGCCGGCCGCGGAGTAGAGCGCCAGCACGCCGACGCCGGCGATTGCGGTCAGAACGAGCACCAGGCCCCAGTTGATGCGCCAGATCCGTTCGGCGAAGCCGACCGGCGCCGGTGCATCGAGCGCCAGGCTCATCGCGACGCCATCTTGCGGTAGCGGTCGCTGCGCCGCGACGGATCGCGCTTCATGGTCTCGACCAGCATGTCGCGGCCGATCGGACCCGCGGTCGTGCCGCCGGCCTGGCCATGCTCGACGATGACGGCGCAGGCATAGCGCGGATTGTCGACCGGACCGAAGCAGACGAACAGCGCGTGATGACGCAGATGCCAGGGCAGCGAGGCCTGGGTGATGCCCATGTCGCGCTCGCGCTCGGTGATGCGCTTGACCTGGGCGGTGCCGGTCTTGCCGGCAAAGGCGAGCGACGGGTCGAGCACCTTGCCGTTGGCATCGCGGCGAAGCTGATTGGCGGTGCCGATACCGGCATTGACGACCTGGTTCATGCCGTCGCGGATCATCGCCAGGTGCTGCGGATTGAGCCGCAGCGACGGTGCCGTGGGCTTGGTAACCGGCGCCGGCGGGCCCAACTCCTCGCGCGGCGTCGCCTTGGCCAGCAGTAGGTTGGGCTGGACCTCGTAGCCGCCGTTGGCGATGCGGGCCGTCATGATGGCGAGCTGCAGCGGCGTGCAGGTCATGTAGCCCTGGCCGATGCCGAGGTTGAAGGTGTCGCCGTGCTGCCACGCCTTGCCGACCTTCTCCTGCTTCCAGGCGCGGGTCGGCTGGTTGCCCGCCGACTCGCCCGGCAGGCCGAGCTCGCTCTGCTTGCCGAAGCCCAGGCGCGCCGCCATGTCGCTGATACGGTCGACGCCGGCGCGGCGCGCCGCCTCGTAGAAGAAGCAGTCGCACGACGAGGCGATCGCCTCGACGACATTGGTCGAGCCGTGACCGCCCTTCAGCCAGCAATGAAACTTGATGTTGCCGAGCTCGAGGGAGCCCAGGCAGGGCAGCCGCGTCCACGGGTCGATCGCCTTGGACTCGAGGGCGGCCAGCGCCGTCACCATCTTGTAGGTCGAGCCCGGCGGATAGACGCCGGCGATCGCCTTGTTGTGGAGCGGCCTCTCCGGATTGTCGAGCAGGTCACGCCATTCGGCCTGGGTGATGCCGCGGGCAAAAGTGCTGGGGTCGAAACCCGGCGTCGAGGCCATGACGAGCACGTCGCCGGTGATCACGTCGAGCACCACCACCGAGCCCGACTGGTGCTCCTTCATCTTCTCGGCGGCGAAGCGCTGCAGGTCGAGATCGATGGTGAGCAGCGCGTTCGAGCCCGGCTGGCCCTCGGTGCGGTCAAGCTCGCGCACGACGCGGCCCACCGCGTTGACCTCGACCTGGACGGCGCCGGCGCGGCCGCGCAGGTCGTCCTCGAGCGAGCGCTCGACGCCCTTCTTGCCGAAGCGGATCGTCGCGAGCTGCAGCACCGGGTCGTCGCGGCCGGCAAGATCCTCGTCGGAGACGCGGCCAGTGTAGCCCACGATGTGGCTCATCAGCTCGCCCTCGGGATAGTCGCGCGACTGGCCGAGGTCGATGAACACGCCCGGCAGGTCGGGCGCATTGAATTCGATGCGGGCGACCTCCTCCCAGCCGAGATTCTCGCGCACCACCACGGGCTGGGCGTTGCGGCTGCGCCTGAGTTCGCGCAGCAGCCGGGTCTTCTCCGCCTCGCCCAGGGAAAAGATCTGGTCGAGCCGCTCGACCAGCACGTCGGCGCCGCGACCGCGGTCCGATGTCGCCATGGCGCGGAAGTTGTTGCGATTGACGGCGAGCGGCTGGCCGGTGCGGTCGAAGATCAGCCCGCGCGACGGCGGCAGCAGCCGTAGATTGATGCGGTTCTCCTCGGCCAGCGTGGCGAAGCGCTGGGTCTCGAGGACCTGGAGCTGGTAGAGCCGGCCGGCCAGCGCGCCCAGCAGGACGCCCTGCACGCCGCCCAGCAACAGCGCGCGCCGGGTGAACAGCCCGCTGCGTTCGCCGTCGCCCTTGCGGAAGGGCTTCATGACCCGGACCTCATGACCCGGCCCTCATGACGTCGTCTCTCCCGGCCGCGCCGTGCCGCGCGAGGCGTCGGGCACGTTCAGGGGGTCGCGCGCGCGGACGCGGGCGAGCAGCGGGGCGAGCAGCGGATAGATCACGATCACCACGGCATATTGCATCAACGCAGGCAGCGGATCGATGGCCGTCCAGGTCCACAGCGCGGTGAAGAACCAGACCAGCACCACGAAGCCCAGGACGAGCAGGCAGAAGCCGAACCACTGGAAGAGGAACGGCACACCCACGAGGTAGCGGCGGTTGTTCACGACCGCTGCCCGGATCAGCACGAAGCCCAGTGCGCTCACGCCTACGGGCGCGCCGGGCCCGCCCAGCAGCAGGTCGAGCAGGATACCCATGACCAGCAGCAGCGGCCCGGGCAGCCGTTCCGGCGTGGCCAGGCTGAACTGGAAGACGACCAGAGCCGGCAACAGCGGCAACGCGCCCGAAAGATAGGGCGCCCGCAACGGCGCGAGCGTGAGCAGGACGAAGAACAGCAGCGTGGCGCCGGGCAACGCGTATCGGCCCCAGCGGTCGAGCATGGCGAGGAGGCCATCAGCTCTCATCGGGTGGCTCGCATCGGGCTGGCCCGCATGTCAGCGGATCCTGACGCCGGCCGGCGGCGCCGACGGTGCGGCCGGGCTGCTACCACCGCCCACCAGCCCGGAAACGCCGTAGTCGACGACGCGCACGAACTCGAGCCGGGAGAAGTCGGCGAATGGGCGGACGCGGACGCTGCCCTCGCCGGTCTCGACCACTTCGCCGACCGGGATGCCGACGGGGAAGCTGCCACCGTGGCCCGAGGTCACGATGCGGTCGCCGCGCTGAACGCCGGCCACACTCTGCAGCAGGGTGAGGCGAAGCTGCGGAGAATTGTCACCGGCCAGGATGGCGCGCTCGCGGGTGCGCTCGATCAGCACCGGCAGGCGCGAATTGACGTCGGTGACGAACAGCACGCGCGCGCTGTTCTCGCCGACCTCGGCGATGCGGCCGGCCAGGCCCTCGCCGGTCACCACCGCCTGGCCCGACGCGACGCCGGCCTTGCGCCCGACATTGAGCAGCGCGCCGCGTACATAGGCGCTGACGCTGTCGCCCACGATGCGGGCGGTGATGAAGGAGGCTTCCGGCCCCTCGCGGAAATTGGCGAGGCCGCGCATGCGTTCGTTTTCGTTCTCCAGGCGCCGCGCCGCCGTCTGCCAGGCGAGCAGCCGCACGTTCTCCTCGCGCAGGCGGGCGTTTTCTTCGCGCAGCGAAGCGAATTCCTTGAGGTCGGCGATGACGCGGTTGGCTGCGGCCACGGGGCGGGCGATGGCTTCCAATACGGGGCTGGCGAGGTCGAGGGCCAGGACGCGGGCGTGCTCGACCAGGACGGTGTCGGCCTTGCCGACCAGCATGGCGCCGAACGCGGCGATCACGAGCAGGCCGAGAGCAAAGCGCTGCACGGCTGTGCGCACCTGGCTCGCGGCTACCTCGAAGTCGTCCCGGATCGCCATATCCTGCCCATTCTACCCCAAAGCGGGCGGGGCGCGGCCTGTTAGTACATCGACGACAGCACGCCACGCAGGCGGCCGATGTTCTCCACGGCATGGCCGGTGCCGAGCGCCACGCACAGCAACGGGTCCTCGGCCACCGAGACCGGTAGGCCGGTGGCCTGGCGCAGCACGGTATCCATGTTGGCCAGCATGGCGCCGCCACCGGTCAGCACGATGCCCTTGTCGACGATGTCGGCGGCCAGTTCCGGCGCGGTGTTCTCCAGTGCCACCTTGACGGCCTCGACGATGGCGCTGACCGGCTCCTGCAGGCTCTCGGAGATCTGCCGCTCAGTGATGATCAGTTCCTTGGGGACCCCGTTCATCAGATCGCGGCCCTTGATCTCCATGGTCCGGCCCTCGCCGTCTTCCGGCGGACAGGCCGAGGCGATGGCCTTCTTGATACGCTCGGCCGAGCTCTCGCCGACCAGCAAATTATGATTGCGGCGGATGTAGGCGATGATCGCCTCGTCCATCTTGTCGCCACCGACGCGCACCGAGCGCGGATAGACGATGCCGCCCAGCGACAGGACGGCGACCTCGGTCGTGCCGCCGCCGATATCGACCACCATCGAGCCGGTCGGCTCGGTGACCGGCAGGCCGGCGCCGATCGCCGCCGCCATCGGCTCCTCGATCAGCCAGACCTTGCGGGCGCCGGCGCTTTCGGCCGATTCCTGGATGGCGCGGCGCTCGACGGCGGTGGAGCCGGAGGGCACGCAGACCACGATCTGGGGATGGGCAAAGGAGCGCCGGTTATGCACCTTCGAGATGAAGTGCTTGATCATCGCCTCGGCGACTTCGAAGTCGGCAATGACGCCGTCGCGCAGCGGACGGATCGCCTGGATGTTGCCGGGCGTTCGACCCAGCATCATCTTGGCCTCTTCGCCCACGGCGAGGACCTGCCGCTTGCCGCTCTGCGTGGTGAGTGCCACGACGGACGGTTCGTTGAGAACGATGCCCCGACCCTTCACGTAGACCAGCGTATTGGCCGTACCGAGGTCGATGCCCATGTCCGCCGAAAATAGTCCGATGACACGCGACAGCATTGAGTTAAGTCTCTGTAATTACAGTGAAAATTTGCTTAGTCGGCGCTTGCTCAAGGCCCCACGCCAAGGTGTCGTTCGTTTAGACCCCCCGGAAGGGTCTCGCAAGGCGATTCCACGGACCGCGCGGGCCGACCGGGATTTTTGCGATGTCCATCAGAGCCTCACTCGTTCTCTAGCCTGCGTTCCTGCCGCTCCAGCCAGGCGACCACGTCGGCACGCCGGCCGGCCTCGATATGGGCCCATTGCGGCGACTTCATGCTCTCGCCGCTGGCGTCGCGCCAGTACTCCTTGACGATCACCAGCGTCCACCCGGGCTTCGCCGCCCGGGTGCCCGTCGTCACCTCGATGGTGAAGCCATGGCTGGCGCCGGCGTAGCTGTGGCGCTCTCGCTGCCAGTGCACCCCGTCGATCGACCACCGCACGGTCTGGGTGCGGCCCGTGCCAGACACCAGAAGGCGATCGACGATGCGGAAGAACGACGCGTCGCCGATCTTTCTCATGGAAACCGGACCGCCTGAATCCGCACTACAAGCCCATCAGTTTGGCGATGGTGTTGCGGTGGATGTCGTTGGTGCCGCCGCCGATCGAGCCCACGCGCACGTCGCGGAACAGGCGCTGGATGTCGTGCGCCATGGTGTAGCCGGCGCCGCCCATGATCTCCATCGCGAGATGGGCGCATTTGAATTCGCCGTCGGTGCCCTGGATCTTGGCGATCGCCGTCTCCTCGACCGGATTGAGGCCGGCATCGAGCATGTCGGCCAGACGATAGGTCAGCGCCTGTGTCGTCTTCAGCATGATGCGCATGTCGGCGAACTTGTGCTGGATCGCCTGGAACTTGGAGATCGGCTGGCCGAACTGCACGCGCTCCACGGCGTAGGCCTTCGCATACTCGATCGCGAAATGCATGTTGCCGCAGGCCTGCGCCGCCAGACACAGCCGCTCGAGATTGAGGCCCTTCATGAGGCCGGACCAGCCGCGGTTCTCCTCGCCGATCACATGGTCGGCGGGCACGAACACGCCATCGAGGAAGATCTCGTTGGCGTGCGTGGTCCGCCGGCCGAGCGTCTCCAGCGGCTTCATGGTGAGGCCCGCCGCCCGTGCATCGACCCAGAACAGGGTGACGCCCTTGTGCTTGGCTTCGCTGTCGGTCTTGGCCACCACCATCAGATAGTCCGCGACGTGGGCTGCGCTGATGTAGAGCTTCTGGCCGGTGAGCCTGTAGCCGTTGCCGTCGCGCACGGCGCGCGTCTTGATGCCCGAGGCATCGGAGCCGGTGTCGGGCTCGGAAAGTGCGAAGGCCGATTTCAGGCGGCCGGCGCAGATCTCCGGCAGATAGCGCCGCCGCAAATGCTCGCCGGCAGTGAGCTGTAGATGCATGCCGCCGTAGACGACGGTCGGCAGATAGAGCGACGAGGCGCCGCTGTAATGCCGGGCCAGCGCCTCGACCAGCACGACGAGATCCTTGCGGCTGCCGCCCATGCCGCCGTAGGCGGGATCGTAGGGCAGCGCCATGTAGCCGGCCTCGGCCAGCGCCTTGAACGCGGCATGCGGGAACTCGCTGGCGGCATCGAGCCGACGGATTTCCTCCACCGGCAGCACGCGCGCCAGAAGCTCGGCGACGTTCTGCCGGATCAGGCGTTGTTCGTCGGTGAGGCCGAAGTCGTCGAGCGAGGTCATGGCCTGCTAGTCGAACACCACGACGCCGCGCGCGACTTCACCCGCCATCATGCGCTTAAAGCCGTCGTTGATCTCGTCGAGCTTGTAGGTGCGGCTGATCAGCCCGTCGATGTTGAGCCGCTTTTCCATGTAGTGGTCGACCAGGATCGGGAAGTCGAGGTTGGGCCGCACCGAACCGTAGAAGGTGCCGCTCATCGTCTTCTCGCCGAACACCATCATCATGGGCGAGTATTGCGCCCGAACCGTCGCGGCCGAGATGCCGACGGCAACCGCGTGGCCGCCCGGCGCCAGTGCGTCGAAGGCAAGCGCCTGGGTCTTGTCGACGCTGACGGCATCGAAGGAATAGTCGACGCCGAGGCCACCGGTGATCGCCTTCACCTTCTTCGCCGCGTCGTTGTCCTTGGCGGTGTTGATCGTGTGCGTGGCGCCGAAGGTCGTGGCCATCTCGAGCTTGTTGTCGAGGATATCGGCCGCGATGATGATGCCAGCGCCCGACAGCATGGCGCCCTGGATGGCATTGAGGCCGACGCCGCCGCAGCCGATCACCAGCACAGTGGAGCCCGCCTCGACCTTGGCGTGGCGCGTCACGGCGCCGACGCCCGTGGCCACGCAGCAGCCGACGAGGGCCGCCTGCGGCCACGGCATGTCCTTGCGGATCGGCACGACCATTTCCTCGGGCACGACCACTTCCTCGGCGAAGGTGCCGATGCGGGCCATCTGGTTGATGCCCTGGCCCTTGTGCTTAATCCGGAGCGTGCCGTCGTAGAGCGAGCCCGGCGGCACCGCGGCGCGGCCGATGCAGAGCACGGTGCGGCCCTGGGTGCAGTAGCGGCAGCGCCCGCAATGCGGCCGGAAGGAGAAGATGACATGGTCGCCGGGCTTCACCGTGGTGACGCCCGGGCCGCATTCCAGGATCTCGCCCGCCGCCTCGTGGCCCGGCACGATCGGCATCGGCGAGGGCCAGTCGCCGTTCATGACGTGCCAGTCGCTCTGGCATACGCCCGACGCCTTCATCTTCACCCGCACTTCCAGCGCCTTGGGTGGGTCGAGCTCGCATTCGACGATCTGCAGCGGCTCGTTGGGCTTGAACAGGACGGCGGCTTTCATGATTTTTCCTCCCACATCGCTTCCAGTCTATATCATCGGGTCATGAGCAAAACCCTCCTGATCACCGGGGGCGCCTCGGGTATCGGCGCCGCAACCGCTCGCCTAGCGGCCACCCGCGGCTACAAGGTCGCGATCAACTATCGAACCCGCGACGCCCAGGCCAAGGCCGTCGTGGCCGACATCGAAGCCAAGGGCGGCCGCGCCATCGCGCTGCCCGGCGACATGGCGCGCGAGGCCGATATCGTGCGGCTGTTCGAGGAGACCGAGCGGGCGCTGGGGCCGATCACACACCTGGTGAACAGCGCCGGCACCAACGGCCGCCGCGGCCGGGTCGACGAATACGACGCCGCGGTGCTGGCCAATCTCTTCGCCACCAACGTGACGGGACTGATGCTGTGCTGTCGGGAAGCGGCCAAGCGCATGTCGACCAGACACGGCGGCAAGGGTGGGGCGATCGTCAACGTCTCGTCGATGGCGGCAACGCTGGGCGGGCGCCTGGGCTCGTCGGCCTATGCCGCCAGCAAGGGCGCGGTCGACGCCTTCACCAAGGGCTTTGCCCGCGAAGTCGCAGCCGAAGGCATCCGGGTCAATTCACTGCGGCCCGGCATGGTGCTGACCGAAATGACCGAGGCGAGGCTGAAGGAGCCGGAATTCCGCACCCACATCGAAGCGTCGATTCCGATGCGCCGCGTGGGCCAGTCGCATGAGATGGCCGAAGCGATCCTGTGGTTCCTGTCGGATGAAGCTTCGTTCGTCACCGGCGCGATGCTCGATGCGGCGGGTGGTGGATACATTATTTAGTCTTCTGGACCGCGCACCTCGAGGCGCATGTGAATGCGCCGAAGCGAGCGGGACGGTCGCGGTCCAAAAGAAAACGGGCCCCAAAAGGGCCCGTTTCCATGGAGTCCGTGAAGACTAATTCTTCGTCTTGTCGACGAGAGCTTTCTCCTTGATCCACGGCATCATGTCCCGGAGCTTGGCGCCGATCTCTTCGATCGGATGCTCCGACATCTTCTTGCGCATGGCCTTGAACGAAGCCTGGTTGACCTTGTTCTCCAGCATCCAGTCGCGCGCGAAGCGGCCCGACTGGATGTCGGCCAGCACGCGCTTCATCTCGGCGCGGGTCTCGTCGGTGACGATGCGCGGACCCGAGCGGTATTCGCCGTACTCGGCGGTGTTGGAGATCGAGTAGTTCATGTTGGCGATGCCGCCCTCATAGATGAGGTCGACGATCAGCTTCACCTCGTGCAGGCACTCGAAGTAGGCCATCTCCGGCGCGTAGCCCGCCTCGACCAGGGTCTCGAAGCCCGCCTTGATCAGCTCGACCAGGCCGCCGCAGAGCACGACCTGCTCGCCGAACAGGTCGGTCTCGCACTCTTCCTTGAAGCTGGTCTCGATGGTGCCGGCGCGGCCGCCACCGATCGCCGAGGAGTAGCTGAGGCCGATCTCGAGCGCGTTGCCCGAGGAATTCTGCGCCACCGCCACGAGGCAGGGCACGCCGCCGCCGCGCACATACTCCGAGCGCACGGTATGGCCGGGGCCCTTGGGAGCGATCATGAACACGTCGATGTCGGTGCGCGGCGTGATCAGGTTGAAATGGACGTTGAGGCCGTGCGCGAAGGCGAGCGCCGAGCCTGGCTTCATGTTGGGGGCAAGATCGGCGTTGTAGATGTCGGACTGCAGCTCATCCGGCGCCAGCACCATGATGATATCGGCCCACTTGGCGCCCTCGGCCGGGCTCATCACCGTGAAGCCCACGCCTTCGGCCTTCTTGATCGTGGCCGAGCCGGGCTTCAGGGCAATGCGGACGTCCTTCACGCCGGAATCCCGGAGGTTCATGGCGTGGGCATGGCCCTGGCTGCCGTATCCCACGACCAGGACCTTCTTGCCCTTGATCAGGTTCACATCGGCGTCACGATCGTAATAGACACGCATTGGGGCCATTCCTCCTGGCAGTGTTTGCTCTGTCATGCGACGGGGCTTACTAGACAACCCCACCCGCAAAGGCCAGCCTCGAATCCCATGTTTAAGCCCAAGTCCGCTCTGCGCTTCTCACTCATGCTGCTCGCGACCGTCCCTGCCTTGGGTGGGTGCGGCGACCGCTATTCGACCCTGCCAGTACCCGGCGTCCCCGCCGCGGAGATGCCCCAGATGGACCAGTCCATCGCCAGTTCCACGCCGGAGGCGGCCCGGCGCGGTCTCGGCAACCACACCTGGTTCTGGACCCGGGGGCCTGGGCCGGCGCAGATCCATTATTCTACAGCCGACGGACGGGATTTTGTCTGGCTGGTCGGGCAGCGGCAAATCCTGGCCGGCGAATGGCAGGTCGATACGACCGCCGACGGGATGGTGCAGATCTGCCTGCGCTATCCGGGCGGATGGCGGCAGGGTCTCAACGGCACCTGGACCTGCCGGCCGGCCGGCACGATGCTCACCCAGATGCAGGAGCGCGAGGCCGGCGACCCGCTGCGCTTCTCGGGCCGTACCCAGGCGAAGTTCGTGCTGACCCAGACGCCGGGCAGCCTTGCCGAGGTCGAAGGCCGCGTTGCCAGCACCCCGGAGAACCTCGGCTACTAAACCTCGGCTGCCAGCAGCCGGGCGCCCAGCAGGCCGAGCACGCCGCCCATGATCCGGTCGAGCCAGCGTTTCGTCCGGCGGTAGAAGGCCTGCGCCGTGCCGCCCGAAAACAGCAGGGCGAGCAGCGCAAACCAGGCGAATTCATTGAACGCGACGATGGCGAGCACGGCGGCTTCCATCCAGCCCGGCAGGTCGCCCGGCAGCAGCGACAGGAAGATGCTGCCGAAGAACACCATGATCTTGGGGTTGCTGAGCTGCAGCAGGAGCGCGTGGAGGAACCCGCGCCAGCCGCCCTCGCGCGGCGCCCCAGGATCGATTGCGGGATCGATCGCGGGCAGCGGCGCGCCGGCATGGCGCCACAGCATGACGGCGAGATAGAGCAGGTAGGCGCCGCCCAGGATGCGCAGTGCCACGTAGAGCCACTCGAAGCGGGCAAACAGCGCCTGCAGGCCGTAGAGCGCCGCGGTAGCCCAGGCGAGCGCCCCCACCATCATGGCCAAGGCCGCCAGCAGCCCGGCGCGGCGGCCCGAACCAGCCGCGGTCTGGATCACCAGCACGGTCGAGGGGCCGGGGCTCGCCACCGCCAGCAGATGGACGAGGGCAAGGCCCGCGAGGAGGAGGAGGTAATGGGTCATTGCAAAGGGATCTTTGACCTGCCGCAAGTTGCCTAGTGACGGCGCCGGTGGAGTTCTGACAATACAAAATGCGCAATATGCTGGCCACCGCCGTTACCAGGAAAGACTAGGCATCAATGCCATTGCACGCGACTGCAGCCCTTGCGGTCACCGACAAGGCCAAACTGGCCGCCCCGGGGAAAGGTTCACCCCTGTCGCCTCATCTGCAGCGGCTGGAGGACGAGGCGGTCCACATCATGCGCGAGGTTTTCGCCGAGTTCCGCAAGCCCGTGATGCTCTATTCCGTGGGCAAGGACTCGAGCGTCATGCTGCACTTGGCGCGCAAGGCCTTCCATCCGGCGCCACCGCCCTTTCCTTTCCTGCATATCGCCACGGGCTGGGATTTCCAGGCGCTGCTCGACCATCGCGACCGCATGGCCAACGCGCACGAGCTCGACCTGCTGGTGCATGGCAACGCAGAAGCGGCTCAAAGGGGCGTCAATCCATTCGACACCGAGACCGGTGAATACAGCCGGTTGATGCTGACCGAGGCATTGAAGGCAGCGCTCGACCGCTACGGCTTCGATGCCGCCCTGGGCGGCGGCCGGCGCGACGAGGAAAAGTCGCGCGCAAAGGAGCGTATCTTCTCCCATCGCAGTTCCGGCCACATCTGGGAGCCGCGCAACCAGCGGCCCGAACTGTGGCGTCTGTTCAACACGCGGCTGGCGCCGGGCGACAGCATGCGCGTGTTCCCGCTCTCCAACTGGACCGAACTCGATATCTGGACCTACATCGAAGCCCAGTCGATCCCGATCGTGCCGCTCTATCTGGCCGCCGATCGGGAAGTCGTGGTGCGCGGCAGCGCCATGATCGCCGTCGACGATGAGCGCATGCGACTGCGGCCCGGTGAAGAGGCGCAAACGCGGTGCGTGCGTTTCCGCACGCTGGGGTGCTGGCCACTGACAGGCGCCATCGAGTCGAAGGCGATCACCGTCGCGGACATCATCGCCGAACTTCTCGGGTCGCGTTCCTCGGAGCGTCAGGGCCGCCTCGTAGACGGTGCCGCACAGGCGTCCATGGAACGCAAGAAGCGGGAGGGGTACTTCTGATGTCCTCTCCCCTGGCCTCGCCCGCGAGCAGCGCCGTGCCGCTCGCGAACCGCGGCGAATTGCGCCTTCTCACCTGCGGCTCCGTCGATGACGGCAAATCGACCCTGATCGGCCGGCTGATCAACGACGCGACGGGCCTGTTCGAAGACCAGATCAAATCGCTGCGCGACGATTCGCGTCGATTCGGAACGACCGACGACGACATCGACTTTGCCTTGTTGCTGGACGGCCTCGAAGCCGAGCGCGAACAGGGCATTACAATCGACGTCGCTTACCGGTTCTTCTC
>Ga0194051_1001210_pt1 | contig 13875 bp, 10 predicted proteins | sample SepL2320m_MetaG_FD_161275 | JGI IMG/M metagenome (GOLD analysis project Ga0194051, IMG submission 161275) | Anoxic zone freshwater microbial communities from boreal shield lake in IISD Experimental Lakes Area, Ontario, Canada - Sep2016-L239-20m | ecosystem: Environmental > Aquatic > Freshwater >... | reverse complement strand
CCCGTCAACGTTGGCTTGGCCCTGTCTGAGCAAAGCGGACTTTCGGAACCCATGGCTGAACTCACCTGAGAAGAACACCATGCCGGTTTCGCCAAGTTGATCAACGGAGTCAATGTACGGCTGCACGATCACCTCTTGGCCTGCATCAAGGAGTCTCTCAACGTGCGCCGTGGCCGCGCGGCGCTGGGTTTGGGTGTAGCGAGCGGTGTTGCGCGACCCAGCGCCGATCGTGGGCTTGACTACAAAGCAGCCATCAATCGGAAAATCGTTGTCTTGTAGGGAGTTCCGAGCTGAAATAAACGTAGTCGGCACCACGGGCACGCCCGCCTGAGCAAGGTCAGCTAGGTAGTGCTTGTCGATGTTCCACCTGATTACCTCAATGGGGTTCAGTACTGCAGTGGCGAGCTGAATCCGTTCCAGAGTTGCCAAGAACTGTTCAGGCCGATCGCTGTAATCCCACGGGGAGCGGAGGATTGCGGCGCTGTACTGAGCCCAATCAACCTTCAGGGAATCCCAGATGGCGGGCTCGGCCTCGATGCCTTCTGACGCGAGTGCCTCGACGAGTACTTCAGCATCTTCATCGGTCTGCCAAGCGCCAGTTGAGGTAAGCAGCGCAATGCGCGTTCTCGGCACCAGCTAGTGCCCGGTCATGCGGGCAACCAGAGGTGCAAACTCCTTGGCAGAGGCCCCAGGAATCACGTGATACGAGTACCCCCAGCGCTCCCGACGAGCTTCAACCTGCTCGGCGAGTTGGTCAATGGTGCCCAACATCACCATCGGGGAGTCCAAGAGCGCAACGGGGTCGGCCTCGAACGCTGGAGCGAGTAGCTCTGCAGTCCCGGCAGCATCATCGGTCACGTTTGCAACAGCGAGCCAAGCGTTGAGTTCAAGATCTTCGAATCGATCACCGGCACCTTGTTGAACCCATTTCACCTTCTGGTCAATGCGGTCAACCTGAGCGTCCCGCGCTGCGGCTGAATCGATTTCTCCAGAGTGTATCGACGGGTTGATACCCACGATGTCTGCGGTGGCACCTGCGTAGCGCAGCATGCGAGCAGCTCCCGCGCCAATGAGTAATGGGGGGCCCTCCGGGCGGTAAGGCTTGGGCGAGCCGTCGAGTTCGGTTATGGTGAAGTGCTCGCCGCTGAATGAAAATGCGCCGGGCGCAAACAGGCCTTTCAGGATCGTGATGACCTCGATCATGCGGTCCACGCGCACCTTGGGCGGGTCCATGGCAATACCAGAGGAGTTGTAGTCCGAGGCCATCCACCCGGCACCAAGTCCAAGTTCGAGTCTGCCCTCCGAAATCTGGTCGATGGAGGCGAGTTCGCGAGCGAGGACTACCGGATGCCGGTAATCGGCAGCGAGCACGAGCGGGCCGACTAGAAGTTCTGTTGTGACTGCAGCGGCTGAGGCCATCGCTGCAATGGGGCCAAACCCCTCAGTGAAATGATCAGGCACGAACAAGGTGCAGTAGCCGGCATCCTCAAGCCAGCGCACTGAGTCCGTCCAAGTCATGCCATCGAGCGGTCCATGAAGTTCTGCAGCGAAACGAAATGTACGAGGGTGAGCCATAAGCGGCAGGGTACCAACACTCGGTGTCTTCCTAAGAGTCGGGCGGGGAATTACTGCTACTCACAATTTCATTTTGCTGGACATTCTGCCGAGCCAGGCTGCTGTCAGCGTTCAATCTTTAGGCGAGGTTTCGGTTGGTAGTGAAACTCTCAAGGTTAGAATTGGGAGGATGAGTCATTTGAGGTCACAGTTTCGCTTCCTACAACTCGATATCGCTGAAATGACCAAGGGAAAAACGGCCAGACTGCTCCCAGTGCTGTGCAGCGAGAGCGCTGCGATACTGGCCTGGTATCGGTTGAACCGTGGGCTATTCCTCTGGCTGGGAAATGCCTGGAGGTCTGCCCGCCTCGTTTTGTCGCCGTTTATGCCGATTATCAGACTCTTCGTTAGCAGCGAACTCGACTACCGAGCAGAAATCGGACCCGGTCTGCGTTTGTTGCATCCCCAACTTGGGTACGTGGTAGGAGGTCGATGTCAGCTTGGTAGGAACGTGATTCTTGCCGGTGGGAATTGCATTGGGGATGGTGAAGTTGTGCTCGGAGACTTCGTTCAGCTCGGCGTTGGTTCCAGCGTGGTCGGCTCTGTGAGGGTCGGATCGAACGTCACTGTCGGGGCGGGAGCAGTAGTCACGCACGACTTTGCCGGCCCTGGCACCCTTGCCGGTGTTCCTGCGACACCAGTGCATGTTGGTCGATAAAGCGAGTTGAGAAGGTTGCAGCGGTGTCCATGGGCCCGGCAACGAGCCTGATGGGGCTGATCGCCAAAACCCTGCCGGCACCCTTTACCCCGCCAGGACCGAGCGAGTACCGAGCGAGTCCACTACGTTCTAAACGGAGCTTGCGGCTGCGCCGCCACCCGTGGGCAATTGGAAAGCGAGCAAGAAACCATCTGTTCCTCCCGCTGGGGGAGTGCTGGCAACCTTGCCCGTGGTAATCCCAGAGAGCACGAGCAGGCCACCTTCAGTGGTGGTCAGTCCAGTAGTTGCATCATCTGTAGCCGACCCCATTCGCATGACCCAGCGAACTTTGCCCGTCTCGGCATCGATCGAAGCTAAGAACGCATCGGTGCCTCCTCCGGGTCCGATCTCGGGGTTGAGTTCACCAACCCCGGTGCCTGCAGCACCGTCGGCTGCAGTTCCAGATGCTGCAGTTCCCTCGGCAGGAGTGCCCGCCGCGCCTTGGCTGCTGCGGGTGGTGCCTGCAACATAAATGTTTGTGCCATCTGCGGTGACTGCAGTGGCAACATCATCAAACTGAGAGCCAAGTTGTGTGGCCCAACGCACCGTACCGTCGCTGGCGAACGCAGTGACGATGGCGTCGGTGCTGCCCTTATTGGTCAGCGGTCCGGACTGATCAATGTCTCCATCTGTTGAGCCCACTGCGATGAACTGTTCGGTTCCTTGGCGGGCTTCACCGGCTGCAGCAACCGCTCGGAACTCTTCGGTTCCTGCTCCACCAAACTGCGTAATCCAACGCTGAACACCTTTACCGTCGATTCGCGAAATCCACGCGTCTCGAAGCCCCTTGGAGCGACCTTCAAGGTCTCCGTCCGTAAAGCCCACAAAGACTCCGTCTTGAGCTACGGCGCACACGCCGAGTGCAGCATCGTTCGCTGCGGTTCCAAACTGCCGAGCCCATAATGCGCTGCCGTCAGCCGCAATGCGGAAAGCTAGTGCGTCTCCGCCGCCGAGCCCCCGACCAGCAGGGTCTTCTGCGCCGGGCAAGTAGCCGTCGGTGGTTCCCGATGCGAATCCAGCTGCGCCCACCCCATTTTTCTGAATCGCTGCCGACGGAAGTGCAAGCCCCGTTACACGTTCGCTGCCGCTGCCCCCGAATTGCGTCACTTGCTGAGTGGAAGTTGAGGGCAAGGGTGCGCACCAAGCGTCGCTCGTTGTTTGAGTTGTTGAGTCACCCAGTCCGCCGCCGCTCGCTCCGCCAGAAGTCGAACCAAGCAGGCCAGTGGTTGAGCCGCAGGCTAAGGAGGTTTTTCCTGCGGCGGCCACACCGGCTGCAGACTCATCTGCCGCGGTACCGAATTGGTCAGTTGATTTGAGTGCTCCGGCGGAGTCAACGCTGACGCTCAAGATGTCAGTGCCCCCAACTACGGGTTGTCCGATTCCTTGACTCGTTGACCCAACAGCGAGCACCGAGTTTTGACTTCCAGTCACCGCGTTCAAGAGATCCTCACCTGGCCCGCCAACCTGCACTGCCCAAGCCAATTTCGGTGGAGCTTCCTCTGCGCTCCTTGCGCCTTGGTTGGGCGGCACGCTCGACGAGGTAGTTGAGGTGGTGGTGCCATGTTCGGGCAGCGTTACCGTGGCGGGCTCCTCTGAGTTGAACGAGCATGCGCTCAGGCCAAGGAATGCAACCGCGGCAACAACGATCATGAACAGCTGCAGCCCGGACCTTGACTTGCGGCCGAGGAATCGCACAGGTTGGGACTCAGTTCGCTTTGCTCTCACTGAATTGAATTCCTCTCAGCGTTTGGGACTCTCTGCGGAAGGTGGCGCTTTGCTTGCAAGAAGGTTACTTCGCCAGGCTGAGCATTATCCTTGCCGCTTGTTGGCCACTGATGTTGGCGCTCTGCTGAAACGAATTGGGATTGCTGAGGAAATCCGTAGGCAATCCCTCGCATCATTGGGCCGCATTGTGCGAAGCTGATTCGATGAGCAGCCTGCCACCACTTGAAGATCCCGTTGCCTACGTAGTAGTTGGCCCGAATGACCAACGGGGGCCGTACACCATCGAACTCCTCGTGAGCGAGGTTGCTGCTGGCAGGCTCGCCGCTTCTACTCCGGTGTGGTGGCCCGGGCTCGCCGACTGGACAACTCTGGAGATGCACCCAGAAACTGCAGTATTAATTGCCGTTCGCAGTCAGCCTGCTCCGGCTCCGGGATGGGCTCAGCCCGCACCGCAACCAGCACCGCAGCCCGCACCCGCATCGCAGCCCGCACCCGCACCGCAACCAGCACCCGCTGCGAATGCCTTTGCTGTACCCGCGCCGGCACCAGCACCCGAGCCACTGGCTGAACCCGCCACAGCCCAGGTGTACGAAGTTGCTGAAACCGTTGCTGTCGGTGAGCTTGTCACTGAAGATGGCACGGTGGTGACCGAGATTGTTGACGTCACTGACTTCCTTGCCGAAGACGGAACACTCGTTGCCGAGATTGTTGATGTCACCGAGATTGTAGAGGTGGACCCGCAAACTCTGGCCGATTATGAGGCACTCGTTGCTCGCAGTTCACAGCGAGCCAAGCTTCATGAGCGAGTCGAATCCGCTGACGAGTCTCTGGTTCTTGCGGTGATTGGTGCTGCTGCTGAGCTTGGATTCGGTCTTGATGACCGCACTGACTTGGAGCGCGGCCACGAGATGCGCTTTGGTGAGGCCGGTGGTGACTTGCTCGAAATTGAACTCGGCCGAGTCAACGCAGATCGCCCCGAGGATGTTCGCTACGCGCACGTGCCGCTCATGGTCTCGTACCGATCTGGATCATTCCAAGGTGAAGCAGACCCAGGTGATGGGTCACACGGCGAGGTCACCGTTTCTGCCGATGAGTGGACGGGGCAGTCAGCGAGCACAACCTCACTCTTCTTGGATTTGCACACCTATTTCAGCGATGAACTCATCGTGGACGCTGCGGCAGTGCAGCGCGACCTGGGGGCAACCATTGCCGTGGTGCGCGGAAAGCTCAGCTAAATCCGCCAACCTGTCAGCCTCTGCCCGAGGATTCTTTGGGATATCGGGTAGGGTAGGATACAGCAAATGGGCTTTGGCCCTTTGGAGGGGAGTACCTCTCAGCGTTGGCATCGTCAGCACGGTTAACTCGTTCAGTTGAACGATAAAGACCCGGTGTCATCGGTCGGTCCGATTTGTTCGGATTGGCGAGGAAGACCTCCGCCGCAGAACGTGGCTTTTCGCGCCGCCGAACCGACGGAGACAACCTCATGCTTCAGCAACAGCCGAGTACCGAAACGGAGTGGTTTCGACTCCCCGTCGAGCAGGTCACTGACCTACTGAACGTCGACCCGTTCAGCGGGCTCAGCAGCACACAAGTGGAGCAACTTGAAGTTGCCTACGGAAAGAATCAGCTGGACGACCCGCCGCGCACACCTGCATGGAAGCGATTCCTCGGGCAATTTCGAAATCTGATGGTCTACATCTTGATTGGTGCTGCCGTGGTTTCCGCAGCCGTCGGCGACTACAAAGACCCAATAGTGATTGGGATTGTGTTGCTCGTGAATGCAGTCATGGGGTTCATTCAGGAGAACCGGGCAGACAATGCCCTTGCGGCACTTCAGGGCATGCTGCTCACTATTGTGCGAGTGCGAAGAGATGGCGAGGTTCAAGAACTTCCGGCGGCCGATTTGGTACCAGGTGACATGGTGCTCCTCGAGGCCGGGGATCGCATCCCCGCAGATGGCAGGTTTTTGATGACTGCCGCCACAGCGGTTGATGAGTCGATGCTGACGGGGGAGTCGACAGCTGTTGATAAGCAATCCGGCGAGGTGCTGACTGGTCCGGACGGCTTGGGTGAGATTGCAGTGGCAGATCGCGTCTGCATGGGGTACATGAACTCCACGCTGGTGCGGGGTCGCGCCGAACTCGTCGTCACGGAGATCGGCATGCAGACTCAGGTGGGCCGTCTAGCGGACCTGCTGAGCGCAGCCGAGGAAAAGCCAACTCCGTTGCAGGAGCAGATTGATCAGCTCGGCAAACGTCTCGCAGCGATTGCCATCTTTGCAGTGCTAGTGCTTTTTGCCATCGCCCTCTGGCAGAGTCGGCCGCTCACCTCGGACGATGTGAGCGAAGCGATGCTCAACGCAGTTGCGCTTGCCGTAGCAGCAATTCCTGAAGGCCTTCCCGCCGTGGTGACGGTCACCTTGGCCATCGGCGTGAGCCGGATGGCCAAACGAAACGCAATCGTCAAACGCTTGGCATCGGCCGAGACGCTCGGATCGACCAGTGTCATCTGTTCTGACAAGACGGGAACGCTCACGCTCAATCAGATGACTGCGACTCATTTGCTTGCCGATGGGAAACGCTTTGAGGTGTCGGGACTTGGCTATGAGCCCGTCGGTGAGATTGTTCCTCAGGCAATGGTGGCTGAGTCAGATCTGACTGAGGAGGACCAGACTGAGCAGGACCAGACTGAGCAGGACCAGACTGAGCACGCCCTAGCTGAGCACGCCCAAACTGAGTCGGCTGGAATCAGTCCGGCACTTCTTGCAGGACTGCTCTGCAACGACGCCCACCTGCGAGTTGAGAACGGCTTGACGCATCTTGTGGGGGACCCGACCGAGGGAGCCTTACTCGTGCTCGCCGCCAAGGGTGGCTTTGACCCCGAGAAAATGCGACAGGAGTTACCTCGGGTTGAAGAAGTCCCGTTTGATTCCAGCAGCAAGTTTATGGCCACGCTGCATCCTCACCCAGAGGATCGAAACAAGTCGTTGCTCGTGGTGAAGGGCGCACCCGATGTTCTCATTGCGCGATGCTCAACCTCTTCAGTCACCGCTGCTGCAGGCGTCATGTCCCCTGCAGATCAGACCTCGTTTGCACCCGGAAACACGGCGGTGATCGACGAACAGACCCGAACAGCACTCTTGCAATTGAACGAGGGCCTTGGAGCACAAGGCCTGCGGGTGCTCGCCCTCGCAACACTTGAACTGCCCGTGGCCCCTGGAGATTATGACGGTGATCTGGTAACCGAGGTTGCTGACCTGCACCTGGTGGGTCTTGTTGGAATTCTCGACCCGCCTCGGCCTGAAGCAATTGCTGCAGTGGCACAGTGTGGCACTGCAGGCATAGGCGTGAAGATGATTACGGGAGATCACGCCTCTACTGCTGCTGCGATCGCTGCCGTGCTTGGGATTGAGGGCCGGGTAATAACAGGAACTGAACTCGACGGCATCTCTGATGCGGATCTTTCCACCCAGATCGACGAGATTGGGGTGTGTGCTCGGGTCTCACCCGAACACAAGGTGCGTGTGGTGAAAGCCCTGCAGTCCACCGGCAAGATTGTTGCCATGACTGGTGATGGAGTGAATGACGCTGCATCACTGAAAGAAGCCGAGATTGGCGTGGCCATGGGCATCACCGGCACCGAGGTGACCAAAGAGGCCGGCGACATGGTGCTTACGGATGACAATTTTGCCACCATTGTTGTTGCCATCGAAGGTGGCCGAGCGATCTACGACAACATCTTGACCTTCGTTCGCTTTCAACTCACCACAAACATTTCGGCAATCTTTGTGATCCTCGGTGCGCAGCTTGTTGGTATTGGCGCCATCTTCAATGCCATTCAGATTCTGTTTGTCAACATCATCGCTGACGGTCCACCGGCAATTGCCTTGGGGGTTGATCCGCCAAAGGACGGCATCATGAAGCGCAAACCGCGGGAGCGTAATGAGGTGATTCTGAATCGGCAGAGACTTATTCGGGTTGTCTTTTCCTCGGTAGTCATCATGGCTGGCACGCTCGGTCTGTTTTATTTCTTCAGGAAACAAGATCAGGCTTTCACGATGGCGTTCACCACCTTCGTCTTTTTTCAGTTCGTGAACTCATTTTGTGTGCGCACTGGCCATGACACGGTGTTCTCTCGCTACACCTTCTCCAACCGTCCGCTGCTCTACGCACTCGCTGGGGTGCTGGTCATTCAGATCATGGTGGTGCAACTGCCGTTCCTGCAGAAGGTCTTTGAGACGGTCCCGCTGAGCTTGCAGCAGTGGGCTTGGGTGCTGGTCACCCCGCTGCTGTTGCTCCTCGTTGAAGAGATTCGTAAAGCGATTTGGCGCGGCCGGCAGAACCAGGTCGGGTAGGTACACAGCGAGCCTGTAGGGTCCGCAGCACCTTTGCAGCGATCCCCGAGGAGCAGTCTGATGCGTGCAGCTTTATTTTCCCAGGTGGGAGTTCCGCTCGAGGTTGTTGACGATGTGCACCTTGATTCCCCCCGCGCAGGAGAAGTGCGCGTGCGTGTGGTGGCCTGCGGAGTCTGCCATTCAGACCTGAGTGTGATCTCGGGAACATTCCCCTCGATGGGGCCGACTGTGCTTGGTCATGAAGCAGCAGGGGTTGTGCTCGAACTCGGTGAAGGCGTCACCACATTAGAGGTAGGTGACCACGTGATTCTCACCCCAAACGCGGCATGTGGAACCTGTACCTATTGCATCAGAGGACTGCAGAGCGTGTGTGCGAGCTCAATGGTCATTGCAACTTCCATGTTGCCCGACGGCACATCACGATTGTCTCGCAAGGGTGAAACGGTTTTTCACGGCCTCGGCGTGGCAGCTTGGGCTGATGAGATTGTGGTGCATGCAAACGGTGCGATCCGCATTGATCAGGACCTGCCGCTTGACGTGGCTTGCGTGATTGGCTGCGCCGTGCAAACCGGTGTGGGAGCCGCTCTGAACACCGCCGACATTTCACCGGGGGATTCGGTACTCGTACTCGGCGCTGGCGGAGTGGGTATCTGCATCGTGCAGGGCGCAGTCATCGCTGGCGCAGCACAGATCATTGTTTCTGATCCTTCTGAGTCGCGCCGCGAACAGGCCATGCGCTTTGGTGCAACACATCTGATTGACCCGACCGAGCAAGATGTTGTTTCGGCCACCATGGGATTGACCGGTGTGGGCGCAGATGTTGCCTTTGAAGCGGTCGGGTCAGCGGCGCTCGTCGAGACCGGGATTGCTGCGGTGCGAAGTGGTGGCACGACGGTAATGGTGGGTGCAGCACCAGTGGATGAGACGGTGGCGTTCAGCCCCGTGTTGGCTATGTTCTCGGAGAAGAAGCTTGTTGGATCGCTCCTCGGTTCATGTTGGGGTCCGCGAGACATCCCGCGCCTTGTGGCGCTGTGGAGAGCAGGCAAACTCGATCTGGATGCCATGGTTACCTCTCGCCGCCCCCTAGAAGAAGTGAACGAGGCGTTAGCTGACCTTGAAGCTGGCAACGGTCTGCGCACCGTGCTCGTGCTGAGTTGACACGCGCAGTCGTCACTGCGAGCCGCAACACGCTGCGAGCCACAACAGGCTGCGAGCCGCAACACGGTTGGGTCTGAAGCTTTGGTTAGTTCAGCGCTGAGGTGATTGCTGCAACGATTGCCGGGTCGTCAGGAACTACCTGAGGTGCAAATCTTGCGATGACTTGACCATCGGCAGCAACCAGGAATTTTTCGAAGTTCCACTGGATATCTCCGTCGCGGCCTTCCGAATCGGCCACAACTGTGAGTTCTTCGTAGAGCGGGTGACGGCCATCGCCGTTCACTTCGATTTTCTCGGACAAGGGAAAACTCACACCATAGGTCTCGGAGCAGAAGGTTTGGATCTCTTCAGCCGAGCCTGGTTCTTCTTCCATGAACTGATTGCACGGAACCCCCAACACGCTAAACCCTTGGTCGCCGTAGGTTCCTTGCAGTTCCTCGAGCTGTGTGTACTGCGGGGTAAGGCCACAGTTGGAGGCCACATTGACGACCAAGGTGACCTTTCCGTCAAGGTCGGCAAGAACGCCTGGAGTTCCAGCAAGTGCGGCAAGGTCAGTTTGGTAAATAGACATATCGGGAATGTAGTTGATACTGGGCTTGCCAAGAAACTGCTCAGGCAATGCCCGATGAGTTATTGCGGCGACCGCCGGCACCGGTACAGTCATTCACGCTATGGACGTAGATACCATCACACTCTTTTTCGCGATGCTGGCAGTCCTCGGCATCGGATTCCTTCTGGTGTGTTTGGTGTTTTTTGTTATCGCTTTGATTCACGGCGCACGAACCCCGGGTACGCGATTGGCACTGCCTGACTCGCTAGCCCCTCTGCGCGCCGGGGTAGGCCAGGTGGCGCTTCCGCTTGCATTTGCTGTGGCACTCACGTCCATGTTGGGCAGTCTCTACCTGTCCGAAGTTGCCAAGTTTCCTCCCTGTGAGCTGTGTTGGTTTCAGCGGATCGCCATGTACCCACAGGTGTTGATTCTGGGAATCGCGGCGCTCCGTCGTGATGTGTTGGTGAAGTGGTATTCGGTGCCACTCGTACTGATCGGTCTGGGAATATCGATCTACCACTATCTCGTCGAGCGCTTCCCGGCCACGGTCACCTTTTCCTGCACCGGAGACATCCCGTGTTCCACAGTGTGGGTCTGGAAATTTCACTTTCTGTCGATTCCTGCCATGGCTGGAATTGGATTTTCCCTGATTGCTGTGCTGGTCATGCTTGCCCGCACTGAACAGTTGCCTACCAAGAGCGAAGCAGTGCTTGCTAGCCAGACACCCAAAAGCCAGAATGAGGACTCATGAACGAACCGAAACACGAGGGCGCTGACCCCTACGCAAATCTGTCCAACCGAACCACTGGTCACCGACCAAAAACTGGGCTGATGATTATTGGGGCAACGGTTGCGGTGGTTATTCTCCTTGGCCTGGTTGCTTTCTTTGTCACGCGCAGCGAGAACAACTCCGATACCGAAGCAATCTCTAAAGACACCGGCGCCGAAGCTGCACAGAACGCACAGCAGGAGCAAGCCTCGGTGACCGTGATCGGTCAGCCGCTGCCCGAATACCCAAAGACCACGTCAATGGTTGCTCCACCGGCAGAAGATCCTGCCGTCGGCCAGACCCCGCCCGTGCTCGAAGGGTTTAGTTTCGATGGAACTCCCGTCAAGATCGACCCCGCTGATGGCCGGGCCAAAGTAGTGATGTTTGTTGCACATTGGTGCCCACATTGCCAAGCCGAGGTTCCGCTGATTCAGAAGTGGATTGACGAGGGCAACAAGCCAAAGAACGTCGACTTCTATGCGGTGAGCACCTCAGTGAAGGCAGATCAGGCGAACTACCCGCCATCGAAGTGGATGATCAAGGTGGGGTTTAGCCCCAAGGTGATGCTCGATAATCCGTCGGGTTCTGCTGCGCAGGCTTACGGACTGCCAGGGTTCCCCTATTTCGTCATGATGGATTCTGCCGGCAAAGTCACCCAGCGTGCATCTGGAGAGGTGCCAATTGATCAGTTCGGCACGCTCGTCATTTCACTCGGTTCTCAGCCGGCCACCCCGTAGCTCCGAAGGCCTGATTGGCAGTTCTTGGTCAGCTGCTCAAGCAGGCTTTGCCGACAAGTCGCCGATCAAGCAGATCCCGTAACGCCGTTGACGCTTCGGCTAAGGGATACAAATGCGGCTCGATTGGGGTAATCGATCCATCTTCTACTGCTGCGATGACCTCGCCGAGCAGCGTTGCGTTCTCGCCCGGATTGGTCATGGCCCATGCGCCCCAGTCAACCCCGATCACGTGACGGTTGCGAAGCAGAATCTGATTGGCGGGCAGGTCTGGAATGACACCCGAGGCAAACCCGATCACTAAGTAGCGGCCGTTCTCGCGTAGCGCTCGCAACGCTAACTCTGCAAGCGAACCGCCTACGGGGTCGATCACAATGTCTGCTCCGCCTTCGGTCAATTCGCGTATTCGCGTCTTGACGTCTTCGGTAGATGAGTCGATGACCCCGTGCGCCCCGCGCTCAATGCACAGTTGCAGCTTTTCACTTGTTGAAGCAACGGCTATGACTTTGGCGCCATGTGCTCGAGCAACGTCGATCATCGCTAGCCCCACACCGCCACCGGCGCCGAGCACTACCACCCACTCCTCGGGCAGTAACTGCGTTCGCTGCGTGAGTGAGTACCAAGCTGTTGCGTAGCTCTGCGTCATGGTTGCGGCCTGAGCAAAACTCAGCCGATCTGGGATGGGAATGATCTGGGAAGGGCTGAGGACTACCTCGTCAGCAAATCCGCCAATGCCGATTGAAGCAAACACTCGGTTACCTACGGTGAAACCCTGCACCTGCTCACCGAGTTCAGTAATTTCGCCTGCAATCTCGGATCCTGGAATAAAGGGCAACTGCGGACGAATCTGATACTTGCCCTGGACGAAGAGCGCATCCACGTAGTTCAGTCCGCTGGCCCAGATATGAACGCGAACGCGATCGGGGGGGCAAGGTTCTGTGTCGAGTTGCTCAAGAAGCAGCAACTCGGGCTCCCCTAATTCTCGACACATCACAGCACGCATTGCCACAGTTTAGGCTGTGGTGACTCATGGACTCCACGAAGGCACTTGCCCACAACGCACTCAAGCAGTCTCATGGCTCGGTCCTGTGGCTCGACAATGCCGATCGTCCGGAGCTAACAGAGGAATTCTTGGGCTCCGATCAGGCTGATCTTGTGGTAGTCGGGGCTGGGTTTACGGGGCTGTGGGCAGCGCTGCAGGCCAAAGAAGAAAACCCTTCGCTTGAGGTCGTGGTGATTGACTCTGGCCGAATCGGCGAGCAGGCCTCAAGCAGAAACGGCGGGTTTTTGTCGGCCACCCTGACGCATGGCTTGGCAAACGGAGTTGTCAGATTTCCAGAGCAGATCGATCAGTTGGTGAATCTGGGTCAAGAGAATCTGGATGGATTGGTAACCAGTCTGCAGACACACCAGATTGACGCTCGTCTTGAGATGACCGGAAATCTGATTGTGGCCGATGCGCCATGGCAGGTTGATGCGATCTCGGATTTTGTAGACCTGCTGAGGGCCCACGGGGAGCAGGCTGAACTGCTCGACCGCCAACAAACTCGAGCAGAACTCAATTCGCCAACCTATTTAGCAGGGGCTCAAGTTCGCTCCGGGGAAGGGCTCGTCGACCCGGCTCGCTTGGCCTGGGGTTTAGCAGTCACCTGTCGCAAACTGGGCGTGCGGATCTACGAAAACACCAAGATGTTGAGTCTGAAACGCAGCGGAGCAGGTGTCTCGGTGATGGCTCAGACTGCCGCTGCACCCAGTTCAGAGATCCGAACGAACGCAGTGCTTCTCGGCACGGGCGCCTTCGCTAGCCCAGTCAAAGCAATCAATCGGCGCGTGATCCCGGTCTATGACTATGTGCTCGCCACGGAACCGCTGAGCGGTGAACAGATGGACTCCATTGGCTGGAGGGATCGCCAAGGTGTTGCTGATTCCTCGAATCAATTCCACTATTACCGACTCACCCAAGACAACCGAATTGTGTGGGGAGGATATGACGCTGTGTTTCATAACTGGGGCAAGCTTGACCCGAAACTCGATCAGCGCCCCGAGTCGCATCAGCGTTTGGCTGAACATTTTTTTCGGACCTTTCCTCAACTCGAAGGCGTTCAGTTCACGCATCGGTGGGGGGGAGTGATCGACACCTCAACGCGATTCTCGGTTGGCTTTGGTACTGCACTCGATGGTCGGGTGGCCTACGCAGTTGGCTATACAGGTCTCGGGGTGGGTGCCACCCGGTTTGGCGCCCGCGTGTGTCTGGATCTGCTGTTTCACCCAGAT
>Ga0194051_1001209_pt1 | contig 13878 bp, 11 predicted proteins | sample SepL2320m_MetaG_FD_161275 | JGI IMG/M metagenome (GOLD analysis project Ga0194051, IMG submission 161275) | Anoxic zone freshwater microbial communities from boreal shield lake in IISD Experimental Lakes Area, Ontario, Canada - Sep2016-L239-20m | ecosystem: Environmental > Aquatic > Freshwater >... | reverse complement strand
AAGGCTCTGACTCGCTGCAAAGTTCTGGAACGATTTTCGCAGCCAGGAGTTTTCCAAGTTCCACTCCCCACTGATCAAACGAATTGATGTTCCAGAGCACGCCCTGTACAAAAACACTGTGTTCGTAAAGTGCCAACAGGCTGCCAAGTATTCGTGGATTCAGGCAGTCAGCGAGGAATACGCTACTTGGACGGTTGCCATCAAAGGTTCGATGCGGCACAAGTCGCTCTGCCGCACCGTCGGCCCGAACTTCATCGCCGGTTCTTCCAAACGCAAGCGCTTCGGCCTGTGCAAACACATTAGCCAGAAGCAGATCATGATGTCTGGAAAGAGGGTTGAGCGACCTGAAAAATCCAAGAAAATCACACGGTACAACCCGAGTTCCTTGATGGATCAATTGATAAAAGGAGTGCTGTCCGTTGGTGCCAGGTTCGCCCCAGATGATGGGGCAGGTTTCATAATCGGTAATCGATTCGCCATCGAGTGAAACTCGTTTTCCATTACTCTCCATGGTGAGCTGCTGAAGGTAGGCTGGAAACCGCTTGAGATATTGCTCGTAGGGCAAAACGGCGATGGAGCCTGCACCTAAAAAATTTGTATTCCAAACGGCAAGCAGCCCATGCAGAACGGGAATATTGCTGCCGAGCGGGGCGCTGCGAAAATGAACGTCCATCGCATGAAATCCCGAGAGCATCTCACGAAAGTGCTCTGGTCCAATGGCAAGCATTGTCGAAAGACCAATTGCAGAATCCATGGAATAGCGTCCGCCAACCCAATCCCAGAATCCGAACATGTTGGCGGTATCGATACCAAATTTTGAGACCTCTGAAGCATTGGTTGAGACGGCGACAAAATGTTTTGCTATGGATTGTTCGTCGCACGACGCAGCAAGCATCCAGGAGCGAGCCGAATGGGCATTGGTCATCGTTTCTTGTGTTGTAAACGTCTTCGAAGAAATGATGAAAAGCGTTTCAGCGGGATCAAGATCGCGTGTTGCTTCGACAAAGTCGGTGCCATCGACGTTTGACACAAAACGGAAAACAAGATCGCGCCTCGAATAATGTCGAAGCGCCTCATACGCCATAACCGGCCCGAGATCGGATCCGCCGATGCCAATATTGACTACCGATCGAATCGGTTTTCCTGTGAATCCCAGCCACGCTCCGTCGCGAATGCTATTGCAGAACACGGTCATTGCATCAAGCACGGCATGCACATTGTGAACAACATTGACGCCGTCAACAACGTAGGATTCTCCCGGCTCTGCTCGAAGGGCAACGTGAAGCACAGAACGCTGCTCGGTGCTGTTGATTGCATCACCTCGAAACATCGCGTCAATTTTTGCCGATACACCACATGCTTCGGCAAGCGAGAGAAGAAGTGCGACGGTCTCGTCGGTAATTCGCTGTTTCGAATAATCCCAGAAGAGACCGCATTCTTCGAGTGTAAAACGTTTTCCTCTCGTTGTATCGTCAGCAAATAGCCTTCGCAGATGGACGTTCTGCATGACTGAACTATGTTTTTGAAGTGCTTGCCACGAGGGTCGATGTGTTAATGCAGTCTGCACAGGAATTGCCATGAATGTGAATGGATTTGCGTATGAATAATTGTGTCAACGAATCGCGTTTCGTTGCTTGTCGTAGGTCTACTTTACTTCGAGTAATTCAACCAGAAAGTGAAGCGTAGCAGCAGGAGGAATCGTGCCTGGAATACCTCGATTTCCATAGCCTAAGTCTGAGGGAATTTGCAGTTCGATCATGCCACCTTTACCAACCAATTGCATACCCTCTGTCCAACCTTTGATTACGCCGTTGAGTGGAAAAGAAATTGGATCCTTTCGCTCATACGAGCTGTCAAATGATTTTCCGGAATCGAGCCAGCCGTGGTAGTGAACTTTCACAGTATTCGAGGCCTTTGGATTTTCGCCCGCCCCGTTTCGCAGTACTCGATACTCAAGACCCGATGCGGTTTTGGTGAACATGTGAGGTGCGTCGGCATCAATCGCTCCGGCACCGGCGGGAAGCTTTGGAAAATCAATCTCTTTGGCATTTTCTGCAGACATCAGAACCTCCGAGGATAAAAAAAGAAGGGAGAACACAATTGAAATGAGAGAAGCACGAATCAGCATGGGAACCTCGTTCGATGTAAAAGTGATGAGAGCAAAAATTCACACGAGACTTTAGAGATGGAACTGGTCACCCAAGGGCATTTCCGGGTTGAAATTCTACTCGGATGAAGGCCAGACTTTGCAAGAAGGGGGTTCGAGCGATTTTGCTTTGAACCTATTCCAGAAAGTGATTAGGCCATAGCGTGGCAGTGTAGCGACTACTAGGCAGACCAGTGCAAGTCGAAAATTAAAAGAGCCAGTATTTCGAATAATACTGGAAGGGCGCATGAGATGGCCGATACACGTTGAACGCTTCAAAACCCCAAAAAATATCGATCAAAGACAGAGCTTTTTGGAATGAGTTGCGCACGGTTCTGAATAAAAAGAGTGTCGTTCGACCGCTCAGCTTACTGGAGGCGAACTGCCAGCAACGGCTGAAGGTCCGAGTACATCGTCAACTTTGTGACGGGCGGCTTTCGATCCATCCACAATCCCTTGAACAAACGCATTGTTGCGAGGCACCGAAAGTGCAACGAGTGCCACTGGGAAAACGACACCGTAGGAAACCGTGTAGCAGGCTGTGTAGACAAAACGATTGAGAAAGAGGCCGGCTCTTGGGAGAGCCTCAGAAGTGACCTGAGAAGCTCCTGATATTCCTTGACCAACAGCAGATTGTACGCTCGCTGCTGCTTTTTGCATGGCATCAGCAACGGCACCGAGAGGATCATTAGCTTTTGTTTGGGTCGTTGAATCGGTCATGAGGATTCTCGTTGAGTAATAAATGGGGAAGACTAGGACGTCTTTAGAGAGGGTAGTTCACTATGCAGGGAAAGCAAATGAGTTGTCGTAAAATCTCACGATCTTATGAAAATAGGCTTTTTATTGAACATTTGGAGGATTTTTGAAAGAAGATTTAGGCAGACGTTTCATTCAACAGCCGCTGTGAGGACCGCAGGAACAGAAACTTCATCTTCAATGGCACTCTGTATTCCAGATATGAACTGACGGGCGTTGCGGACGGCTGCAACAGAGCCATCGTGCGATCCATAGGCCACTGGATTTTTCACTTTTCCAACAATTCTTGCTGCGGCTGCAACTGGGAGCGTGGCTGTGAATCCGATGGTTGCGCCCGCAATATAAACAGTCTGGCCGATCGCCTGACCGATCTCGTTGAGGCTACTGTGTCGCTGATGGATGGGTGAGGGAGGAATTGAACCAACTTTGTGATTATCCCGCAGCCATCGCTCTTGAAAGACTCGACGGGCGGTTTGATCAACAGAATGCATAAAGCCGTGATCAAAGATGAATCCAACTGCGGCTCCAATGCCAGGAAGTTCGTCGAGGATTTCACCGGCGATGACGGTTTCACTGGTTTTCATAATGAGATCATCAGGATCAACAACCATTTTGTTGTCGAGTGCTCCGTGCAGTCGCTCGAGAACCGGTTCTCGCTCGTCGGGTTCATCGAGCGTTGAGAGTTCGAGGATGTCGAGCACCATGGCCCGGTCAATCGGTCTGTCGAGTGCATATCCATAGCAATGCCCAATTCTACGAATTGCCTTGAGTGCAGTGATCAGTTGGTAGGGGAGATGAATGAGCGGTGTTGCAAGGCCTGTAATTGCACCTTCGATGATTGCAAATCTTTCCGTTCGAGCGCTGACCTGATTGGCCAGCCGATCGCAATCTTCAAGTGGCTTTTCCAACATCTGCGATACATCTGAAAGACCGTGTAGCCTCGAAAATGTAGAAGCGTGATCTTGTCGTGCGGCAATTTCCTGCGCTGCGTGAATGGCTTTTAATACAAGAGCTTTCGGCATTATTTTGGTCACGAGCCAAGCGACCGGAGCGGTGACCCGTTCAATAACTTCCGTTAATGGACTTGGACGAGAACTTTTCCAAACAGCGATTGCTTGAACTTGAGAAAGTTCGTGCACCGTCAGGTGCAGCGCCAGCGGTGTTCCGGAACCGTTGGCTGAGACCTTTGGAGATTCACTCTTCGGAGAGTGAGGAATTTTCCCGTCAGATTTTTGTTTTGGTGGCATAAAATAATTTCGTAAAAAGAGGTGTCTCTAAAAAAAGAGAAAAAACTAAACCATGAAAATCGGCATGCAGGTAAATAGTCGTTGAATCTTCAGAGATTCATTCGAGTTTGTGGTCGAGTCAAGTGCGGCCGTTATTATTATCGATTTCCTCCGATTCACGAGCAAGATTCGCAACGGCTTCTCTTTCTTGGGATGTGAGGGAAGGGTACCTTTTTTCCAGATCAAGCACGTATCGACGCATTTGTCGCATTCCTTCGCCATGTATTTTTGGAAAACGCGAGTGAAATGCCGAATCGATTCGTCCGAAAACTCCTGGCCACAGCACCAGCCCACCGAGCAGAAGAAAGGGCGTGCCTACCGGACCGGGAAGTAAAATCCCACCGATCCCAACAATCACGAGTAAGACACCGATTTCTTTCGGGAGTTTACTGATGCGATCGAGGTCTTGTGCGGAATGAGTATCGACGGATGTCAAACCCTGATTCACAGGATCTTCTGTGGGTGCTGTCATATCAATTCCTTAGCAAAAAATAAATGAAAATTCATGGTGAATCGTTGTGCTGCTGTGCTTCCTGGTTGCAAGGAAGTTTTTCCAGTGGATACCGACGGTCCATGTCGACGAGATATCGATGAACCTGTTGCATGCTGGTTCGGTGTGTCTTGGGAAATCTGCGACGAAATCGGAGTTCAACAACATGAAAAGCCTTTGGCCACAAAATGAGTCCGCCTACGAGCAACACAGGCGTTCCAATAACTCCTGGCAACAGAACACCGAGTATCCCAACACCAACGAGGAGTAGGCCGATATCACGGGGCAACTTTTCAATTGAAACGTGAGATTCTTTTGGTTCATTCGAAAACTCGTCGTCAGAGTCTTGATGAAGTTTCATAGAAGAACCAGAGGCGTCAAAAAAGTATTCAGAATAAAAGTGTCTATAAGAATGAGAAGAGTGAAAGCAGGACAAACCCTAAGGCTTGCAATGGTATGCATACGGTATCGCTCTACGGAACCTGCGGCACATGATCTATATGATCGACTCTCGTAATCGTGCGAGGAATGGAGGGCAAACCACGTCTGTTGCGAACCCATGCGAGCCGCTGTTGCTCTTTGAGCCGCTTTGATGCAAGTGAATAGCTTCCAAGCGTACCGAGATTACTGACAATGACCGCGATGAGCGCAGTGAACCCGAATAAAAATGCGCCGGCCACGCAAGCCATGTTAGGGATGAGTGCGAGGTTCAACGATGAGCTGCGCCGCTCGCGCCGGCCTTGGGCAACCACAAAAAGGTCACTCAATTGAGAGAGATCTGTTGTAAGCATGACAATTGCAGCCGGACTTCCTGACAGGTCTTCCCCGGCATTCGTCTCGATCATCACCGCACAGGAAGGATTAATCTTTGAAATCATCGATCGCGGCCCAATGACAACCACCCGATGGGATTCTCCAGCAAGACCACTGACCTGCGCGGACAGAGTGTCGGCATTGAGTGCGACTCCCGTGCAGGGAATGCCGAGCGTTGTGGCAAACGAATGTGCCTCGAGTTCTCCCCTGTTTGAAACCAGTTCAACGCTTCGAGTTGCTGACAAAAGGGACAAGATTGCTGGGACGACAAGAGGTTCATCCGACGCGGTAAATCGAAATGTTGCGGCAACGCGTCCGTCGAGTGAAAGAACCATTGGATGGGACGTGGAGTTTTGAAGATCACCTGAAAGAGCTCCATCCGTTTGAGTGAGAAGCGTTGCCAAATGCCGTCCATGACGAACGGTGATACCGTGGCGAAAGTCGATCGGCATGCGATTGACAAGAACGATTCCCCGTTCACGACAGGCCTTCGCCAAGGCCGCTGTTCTCGGATCGTCAGACTGCATCGCGATACTCGCCGCAAGCCGCAGCATTTCATCGGCACTCTCGGCAGGAGCTTCGATGTGCAAAAGACGAAGGCCAGTGTGCCGAATGGCGTCGTCGTCGACCAAGAGAATTCGGTCAGAAAGTGCAAGGGTATCCAGCGCGCCTGGATGGCGAATCAAAATACCTCTGGAGAGGCCATGGGTGACAGCAGCAATATCTTCCATCGATGAAGCAACACCAACACCCGTGGCATAATCGGGACGCAAAATTGCTGCTGCTGTTGTTACGTCACCAGCCAGAAACCCAACTGCTGCTGTGGCGAGCGTCGGCACGACGGCGCCTTGGGCATACAACTCTCCCGATGCGGTGGGAGTGACGACGCCAGGAGTGCTGGTAATTGCAGAAATAACTTCTCTGGCAATCGAGGCAGCACGTGTTTGTAGAGCAACCGCCTGCACGAGGAGGTGAACTTCCCCATCGAGTAGAAGAGTTCCGGCTAAAAGCTGTTCGCCTGCAATGCGACGGGTTACGCCGCGGGTGCCTCGCACCATGCGTTCATCACACATCGCAGATCCTTGTTCGATCAGGCAATCAGCAGGAACCACGTCACCGGAGATCAAACGAATTCGATTTCCCTGTACGAGGCTTGCAATGTCTGAAAATGATTGGCTACCAGGACCGATCGAAGTCAGATCCTCCAACAGAAGAGCCCGTTCCACAACGAGATCCCGACGATACCGACGCCTCCAAAAATCAAAGCAAAATGTCATCAACGCTGAAGCGGTGTACTGTCCGGTAACGAGCGTCGTGCCAATAATCACGGTAATCAACGTGGAAACACCGAGGCGACGGGTAGAGATTTCGCCGGTCGCCCGAGCAAATGTGCCCAAATTATTTCCCAACAAAAGCAATATGCTCACCGGTGCAAGGATTGGAAAAACAAAATCAGCCAGAACGGCAACTCCGAGCATCATTGATGCGCCGACTCCGGGAACGAGCGAAAGACTTCCTTGAGTGCTTCCCGATCGACAGCGTGCATTTTCAGCAAGTGCAACGGCAGCTTCGGCTGAAAGTAAAGCCGAGTCGTATCGCACAACGAGGCTTCCGGTCCAGGCACTGAATGTCGCTTCTACAATACCCTCGGTGGTCGAGAGCATTCGTTCGATCCGCGTAGAGACCGTGCGATCCCGGCGAACAAGGTCGTTTCGAAGGCGAAGAAAACCAGGCTCGTTCGAGGCAACTTCCCATGCCGTGAGCCGCCCCCCAAAACGAGTAACGCTCAGTGGACGAGCGTGATTCACAGGTGGAATTGCCCACTGCGGAAGCGAAGACATTTCTCCCCGAAGTGCTGAGGCCAGCACATTGAGTAAGGAACGATCGTGGAGGGCTCCCGAGAGTTCAATTTCGGCCTCATGCTTTCGTGGGTCGATTGAAACGCGGTGCACCCCCTCAACAGCAAAAAGTCTGGCGAGCAAAAGTTCTTGATTCGCCGCGTGGGCCAGACCAATAGCCTTCGGTGCTTTGACTGTTACGACGACTCGATCAACGGAGCCACGAATGGAAATTGCAGGTGGCAAATGGGAGTGTGGCTCGCCGGAACTATGAGCACTGGGGCTTGAACTGTTCGATGAATTCGATTGTGTCTGTGGCATTGTCGTTACTGGGCCATTGTGTGGTCACCGGCATCGATAATCTCAGAAGAACAAAACGGTAGATCGATCGATTCGCCATTGAGCATAGGGTTGGTATTCGTCTCGGTGAGATGATCAGTAACGGGAACATTGGTGTGGGCGTGGGCGTGGCCATTGTGCGATTTGTTGCTGTGAGATTCACCATTTCCAACTGGATGAAGCAATCCTGTGGCATGGTTTGAATTACTAAACTTCGAACTGAAATGAGCTCGCTCGGCAGACAATAGCTTTGCCCGTTCGGCTTCAATTCGAGCGACTTTTCGAAGTGGCAGCATGCCGTTAGCGAGAGCTGCTAAAGCCGTAACATTATTCAGCACAACGCTCGCCATAATTCCAAAACCCATCGTGAAGACTCCGGCGATGCAGGCCACGTTTGGCGCTACAATCATGCCCCAGCTACGATTGACGTTCCGTTCGAGATCTTTTGCGATATCTCGGAGTTCACAAAGTTTTGAAAGCCCTTCATCCAGAAAGACGATGTGCGCAGTATCTGTTGCGATCGTAGAAGCTCCGCGGAGTGAAATTGAAACATTTGCTTTTTTGAGTGCAATGGAATCGTTGATTCCGTCTCCCACAAAGCAGACCTTTCGGCCTTCTTTTTGAAGTTTTTCAACATAATCGGCTTTGTCGGCAGGAAGCACTTGTGCAAAATAACGATCCATTCCGAGTTGCAGCGCGAGTCGTTTTGTAGGTCCTTCGTGATCGCCTGAGATAATGGCAAGGTGTTTGATGCCACGCTTTCGAAGGCCTGCAACGATGTCATGGACCTCTGGACGAATGGCAGCCTGCAGTTCGATCGCTCCGCCGAGTCGATTATCGACGGCAACCATGACCATCGTATTTCCAAGCGTATGGGCTTCATCGGTGGCAAACGCAATGTCCGGAGGGATTTCGATACCTTCCATTTCGAGATAGCGTTTGCTCCCAACACGAATCAGGTGATCGCCAACTTGTACCGCTATGCCATAACCGACTTTGAATTGAGTATCTGCAACGGAAGAAAGAGCGATGTTTCGCTGCTGTGCTTCGTGAAGAATCGCCATTGCAATGGGATGATGAAATTTCTGTTCTGCAGTTGCAGCGAATTCAAGAACGCGATCTTCGTGCCAAGGACGACAGGCGTGAATCTTTCCAACTTCCGGACGCTCTCGGGTAAGTGTCCCTGTTTTATCGAAGAGAACCGTGTCAATTTCATTCATTAATTCAAGTGCACGGCCATCCTTTACAAGAATTCCTTTACTCGCGCAAAGAGCGAGGGAACTGAGCATCGCTAAGGGGGCTGCCATTCGAATACCGGTGCCAAAATCGCTATTGAGAATTGCAACGGCTCCACCGGTGCCCATGGTTGCCAGGCCTACAGTACTGATGGCAAGCATCGGAATAACGGCCTTGTCGGCAAGTCTCTCACCAGCGTGTTGACGAGAGAGTTTATAGCCGGCGGTATCTGCGAGAATTTTTCCAATCTTGGCACTCGCTGTATCTGAACCACTTTTTTCGACCGCCACGAGCATTCGGCCACCGACCATAATCGTCGAAGCGAATACGCGATCGCCGACACCTTTTTCTGCCGGTGTCGATTCGCCGGTTAAGGCGTGCTGGTCGATCATCGCCATGCCTTGCGAAATGACTCCGTCCACCGGCACAACATCGCCAGTATTGACGACGATTACATCCCCTTGTTCAAGTTCCGACATCGGCACTTGGATTTCAACGCCATCTCGGATCATCCAGACAAATCGAGGCTGCTTTCCGAAGGCAGTAAGCAGCATTTTTCGCGACCGGTCTTCGGTATGTTTGACCAGTACCCGACCAAGTGCCAAGCACCAGCACAACACGGCTCCCGGAAAAATAGACATTGTTCCAAGGCAACCCACCACTACGATTGCATCGAGCACGTCGACTCCGAGTCGCTTTTCCTTGATGAGCGTATCGCGAGCCTCTTTGAATGTTGGAATGCTCGTCCATGCGAAAATCACGGCCGAAAGTGGAAGAAGTGCTGGAACTGCAAACTGAGCGACTGCCGCAAGAGGCAATGAGATGCTGCAAATTGGAAGATGCAGATCGAGCTTGTCGAGTTTCTTCGGAATTTCAGTACCCGAGAGCACCCCATCGAGAATTTCAACGATCTGATGAGGAGTGAGTTGGCGACGGTCAAAGGTGATCGATACCGTCGAGAGGAGTGTATTGGTCGAATAGCGATCGATTCCAAGAATCCCCATCAGTTCGCGTTCGATCGCCTGCGTCACATCACTCTTTCGATAGAGCGCGGGATGACGAAGCTTGATTTTGTCATCTGCAAGGCTTGTCACCTTCCAGCCGCTGACAATATGTTCGTGACGATAGAGATGCGCGATCCCGTTACGATCGCGAGCAACCTGCATTCCAGCAGTAATTCTTGGTTTTAATGAAACAGGACGCCCCGAAGTCTCGAGTGCATGGCCGTTTGTTCCATTGGAACTCGGATGATTCGCATGGCCATGAGAAGCATGCCCACTGATGAGCTGTGAAAGACGTTCCAAAAGAGAGTGTGCCGTAGTCGATTTTGTACAATAAGAGATGTCAACACACGGAGTGGGTACGGTATGAAGTCGAATCGCCTGGATTTCATTCGCATGAAACACTGATTCAACAAATCGCTTGCATTCCTCGGCCTGCGGGTCTGCAAAGAGCGATCGACTTTCAACACGAATTGTTCCCTGACCGGGAAACGATATCTTTACGTCCATGTTGGCAAGATCCTGATTTTATTAGCGCACTATTGAAAGAGGAACGTTTGAGGAGATGGCCCCAGCGTACTGCTCGAGGCCCCATACGAATCTGGTCTATGAAATGTTCAAAGGACTACTTTTCCAGTGGTGCTCAAGTGCAATGCGTATCAGGCCGCACCGCGGGATTCAGCAGACACTCCCGACGAAACGGTGCTTCCTGCAACAGCGTCCTGCATTGATTCAGCTGCCGCGGTCGCATCACGCATTGCATCGCCAAAAGCTTCCTGAAGGAATGCTCCGGCACCAGCAAACAAAGGGCCAAATTTCTCTTTGAGTTGAGGCAGTGCCGCATTTCCCAAGGCGCCTAAAGCGACACCGGCAAAAAAATAACCGAGCTGAGAACGATTCATAGAAAGTTATTTCCGAGGTATTCTAAGGAGGAAAAGGATGGCTGTGATTTATTGATCACAAGACACATGCTTTTACTCTACGCCAGAAAACCGTTACGTCCAGAAAATCTTTCCATAGGAAAAAAATATTGTTTTGAGGAAGCCATTGCACGTTGAGTGCAACATTTGAAGGAGTCGGCTTCAGGAAAATTGGCAGGTGCATAGCACGAAGCCATACAACGATCCCTACAATCGATCGTTTGGCGGTGCCTAGGCGAAGGAATCAGGCCATCTCGATGGCTGGCACTACGGTATAGGGTTGCACGACTTTTGGAGCCGTTGTGTCTTTAGCAAGTTCGAGTCCCGCAAGTGCTCCGTCGATCATGCCGTAGCTCAGCGGATTATTTCTAGGAACCAAACGAGCCACAAAGCATGCCGGCAGAGTTACGCCATAGCCAATACAAAATCCACTTGTACGAATCCCCGAAGTAAATGCCTGGCGAGCCTTAGGCAAAAATTGCAAAGCGGCACCTCGCGCGTCAACGGCTCCTTGTCCAACTGCCCGCATGGCAGAAGACATGGTATCCCCGATCGATGAAGTCTCGGATGCTGGAATTGAGGAAGTTGATTCAAACATGGATAGAGATACTCCGCAAAAAATATTTTAAAAGTAGAAACAGCACCCTTTATAAATAGGAAGATCATTCGTGCATTGCAACTCGCAGGAAAAAAATTTTCCTGTGTGAAAGGCAAATATCTCTCATATGGGCCATGATTTCAGGCAAAAGTATCGCTTCAGGATGCACTGCCGTGAGCATTGTGAAAAAGCGGCGCAATCCAATCGACACGAATAATCAGAGACAAACCTGACGTGGAGATAGAGACACGTTGCGAGCGAAGAGAAGACATTCACGCTCAAAGCGCATCATTAGTCTAAACGATTACCTCAAGCGGCGACACACGCCACAAATCATCCCATCAGCGACTTCATCTCTTTGACGGCTTGCGCAATACCAACGAATATCGCGCGAGAGACGATTGAATGACCGATGTTAAGTTCGTGCATTCCATCGATAGTTGCTATGGGAACAACGTTGCGATAGGTGAGCCCATGACCGGCTGCGAGCACCATTCCTGCTTTACGAACCATCGTTGCGGCTCTCGCGAGTTCCAGCAGGCGAGAATCTCGGTCGTGTGGACTTATCGCAAGAGCGTAAGCGCCAGTGTGGAGTTCAACGGCATCGCTCATGAGTTCGACTGCCTCATCGATTTGCCCAGGTGAGGGATCGATAAAGAGTGACACAGTAATTCCGGCATCGTGAAGTCTTGCGATCGCTTGAGATACAGCCTGTTTGTGTTGCACCACATCGAGTCCGCCTTCAGTCGTGATCTCCTGACGCTTCTCTGGAACAATCGTCACTTGATCCGGTTTCACGCGACAGGCAGTGTCGATCATTTCGTGTGAGATCGCGCATTCAAGATTGAGTTTTACCGCAACCGTCCTGCGAAGCACTTCCAGATCGCGATCCTGTATATGCCGACGATCTTCGCGAAGGTGAATCGTAATACTGTCGGCACCGCCAAGTTCAGCAAGCGCTGCTGCCCATACGGGATCGGGTTCGTTGGTCTGACGAGCCTGACGCAGCGTTGCCACATGATCGATATTCACGCCAAGCAGGGGCATGGGAACGGCTACCAGAAAGTGAGTGAACGAAAATAATGTTCAGAACCGACCGGACATGTTAGCCGATGAGTCGATTGCAAGAGTAAAAATGCGTCAGCGGGACAACTTAAAGTTATCCCGCCGACGCCTCAATTCGTCCAAGGGGTTCACTGGCAGTCGGGCTGAAATCAGGATTCCTTCTTCAGCATAACAACCTGATTGCCACGAGGTGTTCGTACTTGAAGCATCACTCCAGATTCAATTGATTCAGCAACGAGCGCCTTCTCAAAATCACTTACCGATGCAATTGGTGTTTTTCCAACTTTTCGGACAAGCATTCCGGGACCGATTCCAGCCTCCGCGCTGAGGCCTTCAGGATCGACTCGATTTACGACAACTCCATCAAAACCTTCGTAGGCATCCTCGGCTTCGGTGTTCTTCGGTGAGACCTCAATTCCAAGGTCTGCCGAATAAAACGTGTTGGTACCACTCGGAGCAAGTCGGCGACCACTGCCTGTTCTGGCAAGCGACTCCGGCAACGGCTTTACGACGATGCTCAGGGTCACTGGTTTTCCACTTCGAAGAACCGTCATGTCATGAGCTTTTCCCTGCGGGGAACGTTCAACGATTTCTTGAAGAGTTCGGGGGCCGTCCACCGGCTTTCCGTCAAACATTGTGATCACGTCGAGTTCTTCGACACCAGCACGTGCGGCAGGAGAATCGGGCATGATTTCGCTCACAAGAGCGCCTTTGCTTCCCTCAATTCCAAGTTTGATGGCCACATCTTTTTGAAGCGGTCCAATCGACACCCCGAGGTAGCCGCGTTGCACAGAGCCATTGGCAATTAACTGATCGCTCACCCACTTTGCAAGATTTGCCGGAATTGCAAAGCCGATCCCCTGGTATCCGCCGCTGTTGGATGCAATCGCTGTATTAATTCCGATAACTTCTCCGTTGAGGTTAACCAGTGGCCCACCGGAATTTCCCGGATTGATCGCCGCATCGGTCTGAAGAAACTTTGCTCGGCGAACCGATCCGAGTTCACGCCCTTTGCCACTGATGATTCCAGCACTCACAGTCGTTTCAAGCTCAAAAGGTGTGCCGATTGCGATCACCCAATCTCCGATGGCAAGAGAGTCTGAGTCGCCAAGCACGGCAATCGGCAAATCTTTCCCTCCTTCGAACCGAATAACAGCAAGATCGCTATCGGGATCGGTTTTGATTTCTGTGGCCGTGAAAGTGCGACCGTCGGTCAATTCAATGCTGACCACATCAGCCCCTTCGACCACATGATTATTTGTAAGAACGATCCCGGACGCATCGACAATCACACCCGATCCAACGCCAGATCGAGATGGGCTCTGTTCATCGCCTGGAACCTGAAAATCAAATCCTTCAGGCATTCCATCCGGAAACATCTCTTCCAGCG
>Ga0194051_1001208_pt1 | contig 13882 bp, 10 predicted proteins | sample SepL2320m_MetaG_FD_161275 | JGI IMG/M metagenome (GOLD analysis project Ga0194051, IMG submission 161275) | Anoxic zone freshwater microbial communities from boreal shield lake in IISD Experimental Lakes Area, Ontario, Canada - Sep2016-L239-20m | ecosystem: Environmental > Aquatic > Freshwater >... | reverse complement strand
ATCACGATACGATGGTCGAGAGAACGGTCAAGGCTTCACCACGAGTCTCTTCCACGCAATGATACAGCGTTCCAACAACACACTATCCAATTTTTTTGAAATGTGCGAAGCATGAAACTCGGGGTACTCGGTATCGACCGATCGATCGCGGCCGTTGTGGCTGCGGCTCATCGCGCTGGCGATACGATTTCACTTGTCTGCGATGTTGAAGGAAACTCGCACAACGATGAAATGTTCAAAGGGGTTCCCGTCGATTCAGACTGGGAGGCCCTTCTTGACGAACATCGATGTGATGCCGTCCTTGTGGGAGCCCGTGGCTGGAGTGATATCCGAGCTGAGGGAGTCCGAAAACTTGTACAGGCGGGAAGGCATTTGATTGTATCCCACCCAGTCGAACTCTCGATGCTCTGGTGCTACGAACTCGACATGATTCGCCAAGATAGTAAGTCTCGAATTATTCCTTGCCTGAGTGATCGACTTCATCCATTTTTACGAATACTGCAACAGCAGATGGAAGCGTCACTCGCTGGAGTGAGTCCACTTGGCGACATTGAAGGACTTTCGATCGAACGACGTTCGGAATCTCGATCAAAAGATTCGGTGCTGCGGCACCTCGCACGAGACGTCGATTTAATTCGGGCACTCGCCGGAGATCCGGCTCGACTCTCTACGTTTGGCGATGCTGATCCGACAAAGGCTTGGTCTACGCTTGCCGTACAATTTACAGGACCTGCACACGTAACAGCCCGCTGGCAGATACAAGGACTTGAGTTTGCGGACCAGCAAATTAAAAATACGACTTTTTCCGCCACGATTCGAGTCACATTCCAGCGTGGTATCTGTACGATCGATATTCCGAGTTCTCGTCATGCGATCGGAACATGGCGAATGTCATCTCCCGACTCAACAAGTCCAAACAATCAATCGATTCTGCAATCCTTGGATTTTGATAGCGGGGCCGCGATTTTGCAGATTCTCAAGAATTCTGATCTCCATCCGCATACGAAGATTTCACTGAATCTGGACGACTCGTTATCGCCTGCAACGTGGAGCGATGCCTGTCGAGCAATTGAACTTGCTGAAACGGTTCCGCGAAGTCTCGATCGAAACAGATCGATTGAACTTCATCGAGAGGAATTTTCTGAAATAGGGACGTTTAAGGGAACAATGGCCTCTCTTGGATGTGGATTGGTTCTGATTGTCCTCGGTGTACTTTTTGTCGCAACGCTTCTTGGCGCGATCGCTCGCGAGGCGGGATGGGAATGGGCTGAATGGATCGCTGGTATCTGGCCACAATTTGTATTATCGATTCTCGGCATGTTTTTAGCACTTCAGATTTTGCCTTGGTTCATAGAAGATCGCCGCAAAAGCGACCGTGAATAAAAATACGTCTGAGGTCATTTTTTCCCGGACCTGCCGCAACCTCAGCACAATTGGGGTTCAATGACCGACAGAGACGCTATCTGGGCAGTCTATGCCGAGTGCAAGTCGATGCATTGAATGCGCCTTACGGATGGTCCGATTCCCAAGATCAGGGAAACTGTCCATCGACGAGAGACAATCGAACGATGGCACGTTTCGTCCGCATTCGATGTTCAACCATCGTTCGTTACGTGTTGCAAGACCTGTATCGTTCAGGCTCCTTTTTGGAATTCTCTCGGACCACTATGACTCGCAACACCGACTACCGCAGCCTGCTTACGACCTTGAGTCATCATGGAATTCAAGTGTTCCTATTTGCTGCGATCGTAGCAACGCCCTTTTCACAAAACATCGCAGGCGAGTCACGCCGAACCGCGATTGTGAGGGCCATTGAATCCCAAAGAGATGCAGTTGTTAATATTCACGGTCAAAAAATGGTCGCAGAAAATGACAAACATGACTCAAGTGAACTGCGACGAGTCAACGGAATGGGCACTGGTGTCGTAATTGATTCGAGGGGCTACATTGTCACCAATTACCATGTCGTCGAAGGTGTTCGCAGGATCGAGGTGACACTTGCATCCGGAAAAACAACCGTTGCCACACTGTCATCGCACGATCCAAGAACCGACCTCGCAATTATCAAGGTCGATGTTCGTGATCCTCTTCCACAAATTTCCATAGGAACCTCTGATGATCTTTTGATTGGCGAGACTGTTCTTGCCCTTGGAAATGCATATGGTTACGAGCACACCGTGACACGAGGGATCATTTCAGCGCTCCACCGTGCCGTGGAAGTTAGTCGAACACAGCGATACGACGATCTCATCCAGACCGATGCAAGTATCAATCCAGGGAATTCAGGCGGACCATTGCTGAACGTAGATGGAGAAATGATTGGAATAAACGTTGCGATGCGAGCAGGCGCACAAGGAATTGGATTCGCTATTCCAGTCGACCGAGTTCTTCAGGTCGTCTCTGAACTTCTCTCGGTGGAAAGAGTTGATAAAACGTGGCACGGAATCGTGGCTCGCAAGGGAGATCATTCAAATCCTCGTGGCGCCATTGTTGAATCCGTGCAGAAAAAAAGTCCCGCGGAAGCTATTGGTGTGAAAGCTGGAGATGTGATTCTTCGAATCGGTGCGTATGAAGTAAGCAACCAACTCGATATTGAACGATCGCTCTTGGGACTCAACGTGGAAACATCGATTCCACTCACAGTGGCACGAGGGAGTGGTGAAGAACAGATAGATCTATATCTGGCAGACCTCGGAACAGAAAAAATAACGCTTGAGGATCGCTGTTGGCAAGAAGTTGGAGTAAGACTTTCTCCAGTTTCTTCTGATCGAGTCCAGAAAGTTCAGTCAAGATACCGTGGTGGTCTTGTAGTTGAGGCAGTTCGAGACGATGGCCCTGCAGCCGATCAGGGAATTCGAAAAGGGGATATTTTAGTCGGACTGCACGTCTGGGAAACGATCTCACCTGAAAATGTCACGTTTGTCTTAGATAAGTCACAGGAAGAAAATATTGGACCGTTAAAGTTTTATGTGCTGAGAGGACGGGAAACCCTCTTTGGCCATCTCACGCGTGACACGATTCGGCGTTAAACTCCAACCGGTTCGTGGGTGCCAGCCATGTGAGGCTGACATGTTCGAATTCTCCCGGAGTTTTTTGACTGTGGAATCATCATTTGTCGCCAAACTGATTTCCTCACTTCCACCGGATATCAGGCTCGAGGTTCCTGCTGGAGATGATGCGGCAGTGGTGCGGCCTCCGGCGATGAGGCGGACGGTGATCACAGTCGACATGCTGATGGAAGGAACAGATTTTCTTCCATTTCCAGCAACAGATCCAAAAGCTGTTGGGTACAAAGCTCTTGCCGTCAATCTGAGCGATCTGGCCGCGATGGGCGCGCGTCCCGAGGTGGCAGTCGTGGCGGTCGCTCTGCCAATAAAACATGGGAGAACAATCGGCGATGAAATGCTCGAGGGTATGTTGCCGCTGGCAAAACAATTTAATATAGCGATTGCCGGTGGCGACACTAATTCTTGGGACAATCTACTCGTCGTGAGCGTGACTGCCATCGGGAGCGTCGAACCGGGCAAGGCGTGGCGTCGAGACGGCGCAGTTCCCGGTGATGTGATCCTTGTAACAGGCGCCTTCGGTGGCAGTATTCTGGGAAGGCATCTTTGTTTTCTGCCTCGCTGTAACGAAGCGCTCGCAATGACGGCTAGATGGGAGATTCATGCAGCAATTGATTCGAGTGACGGACTCTCGCTCGATCTCTTTCGCATGATGTCCGCTAGTAATACAGGCGCTCGTCTGGAGTGCGATCGAATCCCAATCCATGAGGATGCCAGAATCTATGCTCAACAAGGCAGCGGCCAAACGCCACTGGAACACGCGTTTGGTGACGGTGAAGACTTTGAACTCATTCTCGCACTCGATCCACAAGTCGCTTCAGACTTGATCAATGAGTTTAAACATTTGTTTCCAGAAACACCGCTGAGTGTTATTGGAACGGTGACAGCAACTCCTGGAATCGTTTGCGTTTTACCAAACGGTGATATGAGACAACTCGAGCCGCGCGGTTATCAACATCTCTTTACAAGTAATGGTTCACTGAAAACAAGCTGCGATTAAAAATCTTATTCCTTCATTCTTCACAGAGTAATGTCGTTCATGGGCTCCTCGGTCACCGTCTCCATCACAAATGAAATCGATCTTGAACGCATTGCAAGGATTCTTGCTTCTGCGCTTCCGTCGCACGCAATAATCGCCCTCGAAGGAGATTTGGGGGCTGGAAAGACAACATTCACAAAGTTCCTCGGAGCAGCCATCGGGATCCCTTCCAATGAAATCGTGAGTCCCACATTTGGATTGATTCACATTCACCAAGGGCCAACACAGCTCACTCATATCGACGCTTTTCGACTCTCTGGCGTAGAAGATCTCGAGCAACTCGGATGGGATGAGATCATTTCTCAGTGCGGCTGGGTAATCGTGGAGTGGCCGAGTCGTATTGCTCTGGCGCTGCCAGATGATCGGCTCACGGTCTCGATAGAGGTGACCGGAGAAACCTCTCGAAGAATTACTCTCTTCTCAGAGTCATCACGATTCGATGGAGCAATTGATGCACTGCTCATCGCCACGCATGACGGTCGATTTATGGAGACTCCCTAATCGTTGAAGTGTTATCCCCTTCGGGAGACAAACACTGAAGTTCGCTAACGACATCCCTGCAAAGGATTTCCTCGAGTTCTTGAAGCACTCTGGCAGACAGAACGCCGTCAAGAATTCTATGGTCCGCAAGCAGGGTCACAATACAACGCTTGTCGCTATCAAGGGGAGCATAGGAGAGGCTTGTCGTGCAGATTGTGGGATGAAGTCGATTCGTCGCATTGAATCCAGCAAGTGTCGAAAGACTGAATGTGCCAATCCGAGTAGCTCGCTTTTCTGAAAAAGAGTTCATATTCCATCGCAAAATAAATCTCCGAAGCATTCTCGGAAGCATCTCGAGTTGGAGCTGACGCTTGAACAATTCCTCGGTCGGACGAGTTGTACACTGCGTAACAAATGCCTGAATCTCAAGAAGACTTTTCTGATCCGGCTGTTCCAGACGAGCAAACCACAAACGATCCTCTCCATTTTCCATCCGATTGACTGCGAGTGTTGCGACACTTGCAGAGCACGTTGCCACGTGTGACATAAATCCAGAAACGTACCAAGATCGAAGTACTGGGTGGCGTCGAGCGACCAGTGCATAGGCCTTTAAAAAAATTGCAGCCCATCCGATTCGACTCGATGCACTGACACGAGCGAATGCAACCGGTCCTAGATCCATGACTCGTTCCACTGGAAAGAATGGGATCTTTTGAGAAAGACTTGCGATATCACTTACGCAAGCCCTTGCTTTTGAAAGCAATTGACGACTGACTCGAATTGGCTCCCCACTCATTGAACAATGTCCGTTGATGAATTGAACGATACGACGCACCATCTGCCAAATGAAATCGGCTCGTATTGAACGGAATACATCACTGTTCTGGCTATACCAGTATTCTCGCGGGCATCTACCGGCTCCCGTCGCGTGTGACGGTCGGTCCGCATCGGTACTCAGCGATTCACCCTTATAACTCAACTGCGTATCCCGAGGAAGACAACTCGATAAGCTTTGAGTGCATTACGAACAACATTTTGTGTTGCTCGGTTGTCGCACAAAACATTGTGCGATTGTGACAACGATATTCGCCGGAGGGCTCCTGATGCGCATGGTGTCTATTCGATATCCCACGGGTGCGTTTGTGTTACGACGTGCATGGATCGGCGTGGCAACTATTTTTGTTTTTCTCACTTGTGCCCAAGGGGGAGAACCAGTCTTGCGTGCTGGCGCGGCGATGATTGACATAACACCCAGACAGTTTCCTGTTCGTGTCAATGGCATGGTGGAGGAGCGCACCGCAACCATGGCTCACGACGTATTGATGTCAAGAGCGATCGTGCTTGACGATGGCAATGAACGAATAGCGATTGTCGTAGTCGATAGTCTTATGTTGCCACGAAAAATGCTCGATGCAGTGAAACACGAAACGTATAAAAGTCTTGGTATTCCAACAGATCGAATTCTAATCTCGGCGACTCACACCCATTCGGCACCTTCCGCAATGCCCTGTCTGGGAAGTCGCGAAGATCCCCGGTACTCACAATTTCTACCCGAACAGATCGTTCGCAGCATTAAGGTTGCAACAGAAAATATGACTCTCGCCAAGGTTGGCTGGTCAGTCGTCACTGACGACCAACATAACCACTGTCGACGCTGGATTTTTCGTGAGGACAAGATGACTATGACGGATCCATTTGGACAGCTTACCGTAAGAGCCCACATGCATCCCGGGCATGTGAGTCCAAATCATGTTGGTGAGTCAGGCCCATCTGACACTGACTTGACACTGCTCTCAATACAAACCCTCGACGGCACTCCGCTTGCCGTGCTTGCAAACTATGCGATGCACTACTATGGATCTCCCTTGGTCTCTGGTGATTGTTGTGGCAGATTTGGAGCAGCTTTTGCGCAGCACATCGGCGCGAGCAAACAGTCACCAGCGTTTGTAGGAATCATGTCGCAAGGCACCAGCGGTGACAGTATGTGGCCGGATTATGGGAAACCATCTGAAGCCCATGATTTGGATGTTTACACCAAAGCACTTGCAGAATCCGCCTTTCGAGCCTATCAGTCAATTGAATACCGCACTGTTGTCACGCTGGCAATGGCTGAGTCAACGCTCACATTAAACCGACGCATTCCAGATAAGGCGAGGCTCGCATGGGCGAGAGAAATCGTTTCCAGTGTCGGAGATCGTCTCCCTCGCGGATGGTCGGAAGTATATGCATTTGAACAACTTTATCTGCATGAAGATCCCAAGACAGAAATAAAACTTCAAGCTATTCGAATAGGTGACTTTGGTATCACGGCCATACCAAACGAAGTGTTTGGTATTACTGGTATTAAACTCAAAAATCGAAGTCCATTGAAGCTCACGATGAACATCGAGCTGGCAAACGGCGCCGAGGGCTACATTCCGCCACCGGAGCAACACGCGCTCGGTGGATATACCACATGGCCTGCTCGAACAGCGGGATTAGAAGTCAATGCGGAACCTCTCATTCTGGAAACACTGACTGGCCTGCTGGAAAAAGTTTCCGGAAAGCCATGCCGGATTGTGAAGGAAGAGGGTCATGAATACTCTCAGGCCGTCACTGCTTCAAAGCCTTTGGCCTACTGGCGACTTGGTGATATCGATGGGACGCACGCTGTAGATGCCGTGGGCGATCATCATGGACTGTACGAAAGTGGAGTGGCGTATTACCTCCCCGGGCCCGTGGGAAGTGGACTGACCCAATTACCCCGTGGCAATCGTTCAGCACATTTTGCCGGCGGTCGGCTGTCTGCGAAGGTGCCCGCCCTTGGCAATGTGATGAGCGTTGAGTGTTGGGTCTGGAATGGTTTACCAAACGACGCACAAGCTGTTACAGGCTATTTTTTCTCTCGAGGTTCTGATGGAGATGAAAAGGTTCCCGGTGACCACTTGGGAATCGGTGGATCTTTTATGCAGAAGGGTTGGAATGGAAAATTACTTCTGTTTAACGGAAACGAACGAGACGAAGTGCTTGTTGGAAAAACAGAACTGGTGCCTCACACCTGGAATCATGTTGTGTTGGTTCGAAACAATCGTCATGCGATTGTCTACTTAAATGGAAATCCAACACCCGAAATCAGTGGCGAGCTTGAGGTGACGCATAAACTAGGTGAATCAGCATTCTTTTTTGGTGGCAGGACCGATCGTCTTTTCGGCCTGCAAGGACGTCTTGATGAAGTCGCTCTCTACGACCGAGCGCTTCCATCGGACGAAGTATGTTCACACTATGCAAAAGCGGGTGTCTCACTCGTGCCGCCGACTGCTGTATCGTCGTTGCCTCTTGATTCAAAGCCACAATCTCCCGAGGACTCTCTTCTCCTGGCGCACGTGCGAGAAGGTTTTCAAGTGCAACTTGTCGCTGCAGAACCGATGGTTCGAGATCCGGTGGCTATCGACTGGGGGCCGGATGGACGTTTGTGGGTTGCAGAAATGGCTGATTATCCGTTGGGCATGAATGGCAATGGCACACCTGGAGGACGGATTCGTTTTTTAGATGACACCGATGGCAATGGAACCTATGACACCTCGACGGTATTGCTTGAGAATGTTTCATTTCCAACTGGAGTGATGGCGTGGGGACGAGGAGTTCTGGTGACGGCGGCGCCTGAGATCTTTTATGCAGAGGACTCCGACGGTGATGGAAAGGCTGATATAAAACGAACTCTTTTTTCAGGCTTTCTCGAAGGCAATCAGCAGTTGCGAGTAAACGGACTGCGGTGGGGATTGGATAACTGGGTGTACTGTGCCAGCGGAAGTCATCACGCGGGCTATGGAGAAAACAGCCATATTCTCTCTCACATAACACAGCAAAAAACCGCCATTGGAAGTCGTGACTTTTGTATTCAACCTGATCTTGGCTTGATCGATCCTCAAAGTGGTCCATCACAATTTGGACGCAATCGCGATGCATGGGGGAATTGGTTTGGCGTACAAAATTCCTTTCCTCTTTGGCACTATGTTCTCGAAGATCCTTTCATTCGTCGAAATCCACACTTTTCCCCTCCAGACCCACGGCATCAAGTGGTGACGCCTGCCAACCCTCCCGTCTATCCTGCAGCAGTCCATGAAAAACGTTTCCACAGTTTTGAACAATCGGGACGATTTACGTCTGCCTGTTCGGGCATGATCTATCAAGACGATTTGCTGTTTGGACCTGCTTTGGAAAACGCCACAAACGTGACCATTGAACATGCCTTTACGTGTGAACCGTTTAGCAATCTTGTTCAACACAATGTGATTGTGAGCGACGGTGTCAGTTTTCGTTTTGAACGAGATCCTCAAGAAACTGCGATGGACTTTTTTGCCTCAGAAGATCGTTGGTGCCGACCTGTTATGGCGCGCACCGGTCCCGACGGTGGATTATGGATTGTCGATATGTATCGTTACATGATTGAGCATCCTCAGTGGCTCCCACAAGAGGGACAAGATGAACTGCGACCATTTTTTCGATCTGGTGAAGATCGCGGACGAATCTACCGGATTGTGCCGACAGGCACACCATCGCGCATGATGCCTCGTCTGGATCAAATGTCAACTGAAGAACTTGTTGTCATGCTTGAAAGTTCAAACGCGTGGCACCGGGATACAGCGCAGCGTCTGTTGGTCACTCAACAATCCTCTCTTGCCAAAGCACCGCTCGAAAAAATAGTGCTGACGAGTCCGCATCCACTCGCCCGAATGCAGGCGCTTTGTACGCTGGATGGCCTCAACGCCTTGACCCCGCAGTCTGTTCTTGCAGGCCTCAAAGACTCGCATGCGGGGGTTCGACGTCAAGCAGTTCGATTGGCAAATAAAGTTTTTGTTTCATCAGAAACATGGATGGAACTTGTACACGATTCCGATGCAAAAGTCCGCCTGCAGGTGGCAAGTAATCTCGGAGGTTATTCGGATCCCTCGGCTGGAAAAGCTTTGGCATCGTTGCTGATCGCTGACACAGATCCATTTATCCATGCGGCCGCAATGAGTTCCTTAACAAGCACCAATGTTGGCGGTGTTCTTCAAGAAGTTCTTCTATTGTCTGCAGACGTGCTTGGCGATCCGTCTGCGTCTGAAAGACTTCTCAAAGCATTATTGTCCCAAGTAGCTGCTCTGGCTGACGATCAAACAGTGATAAGAGCCCTGAATATCGCCATGACCCCGAAAGACGGTCGACTTTACCCATGGCAGATGAGTGGACTAGCAGCCATGCTCGATAGAGTCGCTGCACGTGGATGGGATGTATCAAAACATTTGACATCCGAGCAGCAGATACTATTTGCCAACGCTTTTTCCAGAAGTCGGCTCATCGCGGTTGATCCCAATACGGATGAAAATTATCGAGCAGCTTCTCTCTCTCTTTTACTCCGACAACCGGAGATGTTCTCGCAAGACAAGCTATTGCTTCTGTCGTTGCTTGTGCCTCAGTCGCCAGTCGTTGTCCAACAGGCTGTTGTAAACCAGATTGCGACTCACTCAGATGAAACACTTGCCGCCATCTTACTTGCTGGTTGGTCGTCTCATTCACCTTCCATCCGCACTCACATTCTTTCCGTTCTGGCCAGTCGTGAGTCTTGGGCGGCCGTGCTCGTAGACCATCTTGAACGCAAGAGCGTACTGCTAACTGAAATTGATGCACCGATGCGACAACGACTGATGACGACGACAAATAGTTCGACGCGAGAACGTATGGAAAAACTTTTTGTATCTGGCACTTCGACGGACCGAAAACAAGTTTTAGAGTCTTGGAAGCCAGCACTGAGCCTCTCTGGGGATGCAGTCCGAGGAGCTACGCTTTTTTTAAAAACGTGTTCAACATGTCATCGTCAAGAAGGTATTGGTCACGACATCGGGCCAAATCTTGCCTCACTCACGACGCGAACGGCGGAATCCATTTTTCACTCTATTCTTGATCCCAGTATCTCTGTGGAGGCGAAGTATCAACTGTTCGTGGTCACGAGCACATCGGGACGCAGTGCCGCCGGACTGTTATCCGCCGAAACTGCCAGCAGCATCACACTTCTTGCAGCGGAGGGAAAAACAGAGTCACTTTTACGCACGGACATCGAAGAGCTACGAAGTACCGGTCGATCGATGATGCCCGATGGACTTGAAAAAGATCTCTCTCATCAAGGCCTTGCGGATCTCATTGAATATGTTCGCTTACTTCACTAGTCACTGACAACGGCCTGACGTATCGGTTCACGCCCCGTCTCGTGTAAAAAGCGGATAGAATTTTAAAAAGTCATTCCAGATCACTCCACGGCATGCGGAAACATATTGAGCCAGACAATCTCCAGAGGTATTCCAAATATGCTCATACGCCCAGAGACGTCGGTGGTTGCCGTCATTGACGTGCAGGAACGATTGATTGCCGCGATGAACGATGCCCCACTGATCGTTCGAAATATTATCCGTCTCGCAGAAGCCGCGAAACTTCTCGGCGTGCGGCGAGTCGTAACTGAGCAATATCCCAAAGGACTCGGAAAAACGCCGCCGGAACTGGCTCATCATCTTCCGGAGCCTGAGTCAAAAATGAGGTTTAGTTGCTGTGGCACCCCTGGATTTGACAGGGCCGTTGAAGGCATGGATTGTGTTGTCCTGGCAGGCTTTGAAACTCACGTTTGCGTTTTACAGACAGCGATCGATCTTCTCTCAAAGGGTCATAACGTTTTGATAGTTCTTGACGCGATCACCTCCATTCGCCGAATCGACCATGAGACGTCTATTCGGCGAATGGAAAGCTCCGGTGCGATTGTAACCACCACCGAATCAGTTCTCTTTGAGTGGTGTGCGTCCGCCGAGCATCCACGCTTTCAGGAGATTCGTCAGCTGATTCTGTCAGAGTGAAAAAATCGCCGAGTAACCATATTTGAGTCAATCGTGGTTGTCGATACTTTTGACTAGGGCGACGCAGGCGAGGCATGGCTTTGGGGGACTTTTTTTTCGGCGCTCCTTTGGTGAGTGAGGTCAATCGTTCCGGTAACAGCTTCGCCGCGCTTAAGAATTTCCTGAAGGCGAGATACTTTCTCTGCAGCCAACGGTTCCGACATTTTTTCTTGTCCCGGTGCGGAGCCATACAAAATCACCAGCCCCGATGGACCATGAAGATCCCACGAACGTGAAGTTTCAAGAAAATTCTGGTCATACTCTCTTTTCGGCCTGCATTCGGTCAGAAATAGTTGTTTCCATTCCGGTCCAATTGCCAGCACAACGCCAACTCCCTCCTCAACGACTACATCTCCCCACGGGGAGCCCGCGGGACCTTGAGGGCTTGATTCAACACCACGAATGCAGGGATATTGAGCCGCGATCTCGCCTGAAAAATCTGCGCTTGGTAACACTACCGCATCGGCATCCACAGCCAAAAGCCCTCCTGGGACAGCAACCATGGCGATCGGCTCACGGCAAATCAACTCCACCGTTGCAGCCCCTGGATGACTGATAACCACTCGTAGCACGCGTTTCACCCACGGATGCATATCGAATGCGCGGGCTAAACGCTTTGGTGTCTGGGGATCAGTCGAAACGAATTCCCCTTCAAAACTCCAATCACGTAGCGATTCTGATTTAATGTCGCTTCGTAACCACATCGGCACACCAACTACATCGATTCGGTCGGCACGAATGAGATACCTCGGATCGGCAAGCAATTGATCGCGATACTCAGCCCAGACCGCAACTCCGACGACCATTGCAAAAAGAACAAGCACAATCGAACCGATTCCATTTTGACGCGTAGCAAAAAAATGTGTGGCACCTTTAGAAGTGAGGTCCTGTGCGGATGCTACCGGTTTTCGACGAGGAGAAGTGTTCATGCTAACTTGCTGGGACGTTCGATAAAAAGAGGCTCTTGAACTACCACACCTCTAATTGTGGCTCGAGATCAATTCCCAGTCGTTCGCGTACGACTAATCGCACCTCGTCAAGTAAGGAGCGAATATCGTCACTGGAACATTGAGAACCGGCAACCACGTAATTGGCATGAGCACCTGAAATACTTGCTTTTCCAACATACATGTCGCGAGCACCCGCCTGTTCAATCAGCGACTCCGCAGAGGTCCCGTGCGGATCCTTAAACATCATTCCCACCGTACGAGTTCCGGACGGCTGCCTTGATCGTTCGACGATCCACTGCTTCTGCATTCGTTTCGTCAAGACAATATTATTTTCTTGATCGAGTTCAAGTCTACAACCAAGGACAATACTGTCTTCCAGATTGCTCTGCCGGTATTGGAAAGCGAGGTCTGATCGTCCTCGCGTATCTATGGTGCCTCGGGTATTCATGAGCGTGACTTCGCTGACTCGTTCACCGATATCCCCGGCCTGACCACCCGCATTCCCTATGAGTGATCCGCCAATCGTCCCTGGGATTCCGACGAGTGTTTCGATTCCAGAAAGTCCTGCCTGGACTGCCGCAGAGACAACGTGCACAAGTTTTGCTCCTGCACCGGCTTTTATCGAAGTCTGAGAAATTTCAATGGCGGAAAAAGAGGGTGACGAGAGCCTCACAACCATCCCTAAAAATCCTGCACGAGGAACAAGCACGTTGGATCCTCCTCCGAGGACTCGAAGCTGTATGTTCACGTCGTGACATCGCACCACAAGTTTGGAAAGTGCAACTTCATCGACCGGTTCGCAAAAATATCGAGCCACCCCTCCCACGCTTAGCCACGTATGTCGATCAAGAGGCTCGTCACTGGAAACAGCAAGTCCAAGATCATCGAACGGTGTACTTTCGACCATGATTCTCTCCAACACCATACTCACAAAAAAGCAACTCGCATCGTGTAAACAAATGAAATCATTTTCACTCTCGTCATACCGCTCTGCATGAAAGCGAACTTCCAAAGTATGCCCATGTGAATCCATCGCTCTGATTTCATCAAGCGTCTGATTTTGACCATCGGTCTGCACACTTGTCTATTGCAAACTCGAATGCTTTGTGAATGTACAACGCCGCAGACTAATTTGTGCAGCATACGAATTATGAACGATGATTCACTCGGGTTCTTACGCTGCCCGGCGCGGTCGAAACGTTCCCTCTGGAGGATTTTGGGATGCGATCACCTCGTTGACCCATTCAATCAGTGTGCCTCGAACAGCAGAGGAATCGACGGAAGCACCCGACTCACCTGAAAAAGCGTCCGAGAGTACAACCAGACAATCGTTCGAACGCAGAGAGTTGATCACACCGCTCACTCCTGACAAATCATTGCAACGCCCATTCAAAGACGGTGCACGAAGAAGATAGGCGTCGTCACACCAACAGGAGGCACAATCAATCA
>Ga0194051_1001207_pt1 | contig 13889 bp, 30 predicted proteins | sample SepL2320m_MetaG_FD_161275 | JGI IMG/M metagenome (GOLD analysis project Ga0194051, IMG submission 161275) | Anoxic zone freshwater microbial communities from boreal shield lake in IISD Experimental Lakes Area, Ontario, Canada - Sep2016-L239-20m | ecosystem: Environmental > Aquatic > Freshwater >... | reverse complement strand
CATTCTCCTTGGTTAAAGTTCTCGTTACACTATGACTGTCTTGATGTTTGTTGTTTGGGGAAAGATTATTCTCCACACCAAAATCCTTCGTGAACCATATCACAATTAAGTTTTTTTACTGCTTCAATTACTAACTTTACTTTTTCTTGTTCATCTATGGGAATTTCAACAGCTTTCAAATTAAGTTCCATGATTCTTATCAAACTCCCCATATGCGAAATACCAAAATTGCAATTATTATTTCCGTAATCACTCCATCTCTTAAGTAACCGCATAAAATATTCTTCTGGTAAATGTTTTTTTAAATTACTAATATCTAAAAAAATAATGTTTTCTGTTTTGATCTTAATCATCTCATTCTCCTTTGTTAAAGTTCTCGTTACACTATGACTGTCTTGTTGTTTGTTGTTTGGGGAAAGATTTAGATAAGTCCTTCATCGTCATCATCGTCATCATCATCGTCATCGTCATTGTCATAGGATGCGTAAAATCCTTCGTGAACCATGTCGCACTCAAGTTCTTTTACTGCTTCGATTACTAACTTTACTTTTTCTTGTTCATCTATGGGAATGTCAACATTTTTCAAATTAAGTTCCATAATTCTTATCAAATTTTCTAAATTTGAAACACCACCATTTCCCTCACCTTTTCCAAACCAACTCCATCTCTGAATTAACCGCATAAAATATTCTTCTGGTAAATGTTCTCTTAGATGGTCAATATCTAAAAAAATAATGTTTTCTGTTTTGATCTTAATCATTTCGATTCTCCTTTGGTAAAAGAACTAAAAGTTATCGAATTAGGATTGACATCGATTAACATTCCATGCCCAACGAATGATTGATGCTCATCATCTGAACTGTCCGCATAGATATGGGCTGTAGTTTCGACCCGCAGCAATCCTTCCTTGTCTGAACTCCAATACAAGACCCGCACTGGCGTTCCTTTGGGAATGTAATCGCCATCTTCGGTTATATGTGTTTCGTCAAGCCTGCAAAACATTTCGTTACTACTCATCTTCAATTCTCCTTTGTTAAAGTTCTCGTTACACTATGACTGTCTTGTTGTTTGTTGTTTGGGGAAAGAAATTAGACATAATCGAAATCTTCGCCTTCTACATTACTTCTACGCATTCTGGTATCACCATTCCGCCAAGCACCAGTACGATCAGCACCAGTCAGATTCGAACCAGAAAGATTAGTACCACAAAGATTCGCTTCACGAAGACTAACATTAGAAAGATCAGCGTGGCGAAGATCAGCATTATTCAGATTAACACAACTAAGATCAGCATTATTCAGATTAGAAAAACTAAGATTAGCATTAGTCAGATTAGCGTGATGAAGAATGGAATATTCCAGCTTTACAGTAGAAATATTAGCACCACTCAGATTAGCACCAGAAATATCAGAAAGTCTTAAATCAGAACAGCTAAGATCAGCACCGCTAAGATCAGCACCACACAAATAAGCACCACGAATACACGCACCACGAAGAATCGCACCACAAAGATTAGCATAAGAAAGCTGTGCATTAGACAGATTAGCACCAATCAAATTAGCACCACGAAGATTCGCATGACGAAGATCAGCATTACGAAGATCGGCTTTACGAAGATTAGCATCAGAAAGATCAGCACGATAAAGATTGGCATCAATTAGTTTAATACCAACCCATGTATCAGCATCAACTGTGTGAATGACTTCGCCATCTAAGTTTTTAATCTCTATCATTTAAGCTTCCTTTTCGGTTACGCCATCGGTTTTATAATCAGCATGGCTTTCGCTGTATAAATAGTTTCCAGCTTCTTCAAGAGCAATCTCTTTGGCTTTTTCTGGTGTTTCTGCTTCGACCTCAATCTCGTTGAAGCCGTATGAGATTCGGCAAACCTCTACTCTAAATTTCTTCATTTCATTCTCCTTTGGTAAGTTCACACAATGACTGTCTTGTTGTTTGTTGTTTGGGGAAAGATTTACAAATTCATAATGATTTCTTCACTCAGAAATAATACTGGATGACCAAGAGTCTCTGCTGCCTCTTGGAAGTTATCGATAAACTCAATCAAGCCATCAATGTGTTCTTTTTCTTCTTTTGTCAATCTGTCGCTAAAAAACAAATGAAGTATTGTTTCTTTTTGTTTGCACAATAATTTCCAGTCAGTCTTATCAAACATCTTCATCTATATCTCCTTATGCTGCTAATGGTAATGGTGTTCCGTCACCGTCATAATCAAAACCTTCACATTCATCTTCGTCATTGAAATCATCGAGAATTTCATCAAGCATATCATCGAGTAGTTCGTCATCAATCATTTTTAGACTCCTTAAGTTTTTTGATTTCTTCACGCAACATTTCATTTTCCTCACGCAATCTTTTCATTTCTTTTTCATTTTGTTTAGCCACAAATAGAGCAAGATGATCCTTGCTCCACGATTGAAGATGTTTGATTTCTTCTTCATTGATCATTTTTGATCTCCTACAATCTGCCAATTGCCATTTCTTATTCTTCTACTGTAATCGCAACCAAATCTTGGATATTCCTCTACAAATTTTTTAGCTTCAATTTTTGTAGCAAAGATTAATTCTTCATTAGTTCTTTGATTTACCATTGGATACCAACCTCCAATTTTTTCATCGAATGTCCAAACTTTACACATTGCTAATACTCCTCTGGTTCAATTGTTTCGCCCATTTCCTCAAGTTCCCTTCTACCATTTTGTCCGCTTTCACTCCAGCCACAATAACATCTAGCCAAGTCTTTATGACTGGAACATTCTTCGCATACCCAAGCTGCACAATGCTTGGAGTAGAAGAAGTCATTTCCGCATTCACACTTTTCCATGATCATCTCCTTGGTTAAGGTTACACAATGACTGTCTTGTTGTTTCTAGTTTGGGGAATAAAAAAATCCCGCACCTTTAAAAAAAGATGCGGGATTTAGGGAACTGACACAACCTAGCTTTAATCGCCCAAATATAAAGTTTTGGTTATGCCAGTTGGCTTAGAAATTAACCTGCGAATTGTAATTTCTTTCTTCCTCTATGCAATTTTATTTTGGCTTGTTGGGCGACTTTTACAAGTGTAGGCAAGCTAATCGAAAGTTTTTCTTTTCGTTTGCCTTTCTCAAATTGCACACCTTCAATCAGTAGGCGATCTCTAGTAGCAGTTAAGCCACCACAAGTTCTGATTAGGCTTACTATCACTTTGTTGATCTTTCCTTTTAAAAAGATCGACTGTCCTTTGGGTCTTCCAACTTTCTTAGACATAATAATGTCCTTTCTGATTATTTAAAACTTCTCACCCACATAGACTGTATTAAACTTTCTTATTTGGGGAAAAATAATTTAAATCATCTATATTATAGTTTAGGACAAAAAAAGGACTTGTAACTTAAAATTATAAGAAATTTTTAAATTATTTTAAAAAAGGGGATTTATGAAGCGTTACGATAAGTATGATTATTTGACAAATAAAATGAATAAGAAAAAGATTGAAGATGATAAGGTGAAAGAAGATAAGACTAAAAAGGATAAAGCTAAAAAGCCAGTTTCAAAAGTTGAAAAAAAGGTTAAGTCTGTAGATTCAGAGCCAAATAAAAAACCTAAAAAAACAAAAAAAGAAGATGTGCCAACGACTAAAGATTCAAAGGTACGAATGAAAAAGTCAGGTGTTGAAGTCTTCCCACTTAGTGAAAAGGGCGGGGTAGAAGTCTTCCCACTAAGTACACAACCGCACAAGATTAGTTTGTGGGAAAAGATTAAACTATTTGTAAAGTCCTTTAAGAGACAGTAATACTGTTGGAACAGAAAAGAACCTTGCTGGACCAATTGGTAGAAAGAACCACCACAATCCAACTATCAAAGAAATGAAACACAAGGTTTTTCCTAACCATGTTGGAAGTATAATTGTTAATCCCCAAGAAATGGGACCAATTAAAATTATTGAGAAGAACAACATCGTTACTAACAAAGCTAAAGATTCCATGAACCTATCTAGGAATTTCTCGATTCAAAGTTGAAAAAATTTTTCAACTTTCATGTCGTTTATCCGGGTAGCTACAGGAAAAATCTTGTGCGGTTGTGTACTGAGTGGTGGTTAGAAATAAAGCCAAGGTGATTAGCCTTGGCTTTTTCGTTAAACAAAATCTACAGTTAATTCTTCTCTATTTTTCCATGTCAAATGATTACCTTCCACAAAATTATCCCAACCTTCTTCCCAATCTGTTTCGTTATACTTAAGCCAACCTCCCGATCTATCACGATTAAGCTCTCTGATCATCTGCCTCTTTGACCACAGATATTCTTTCTTGGTTTCTAAACACACTACTAAATATATTTTCTCATCCATTTCAGTCTCCTTAAGTTGATTTAAAGTTGCTGTTGTTTTCTACGAAGTTCTGCCAATCTTCTTCAAATTCTGTTTCTATTTTATCTGTCGTAAAACGCTCTGCCCACTCAACGACTTTGAACGATTCATTTAGTTTGCCAATATCAGCACCACACTCATGAATTTCTGTTCCATCTTGATGCGACAAATACACAGATAACTGTCCGTCAGGATCGTTGACTAACTTTACAGTCCAACCACCAACAGCGACATCTTTTAATTCGTAATTCATTTCTATTTTCCTTGCTTTTGGTTATCACGATCAATATTTAATTTGTCCTTGACTACACCTTCAACAAAATGGTTTAGTCGTTCTAAAGATACGATGCTGTCTTCGCAGTCATATCCATAGCTTTTGATAAGCTTGTAAACTTCATCTCCAAGTCTGATAATATCAGAATTACTCGCACAAAACTTCTTCTTAATCATTTCTATTCTCCTTACTTTTGGTTATCTGGACAGTTGTGAAAAAATTCATAAGCATCTTCAAATTCGGCTTTAGAAAAAGGAAGTTTGTTGTCAGAACAAAATTCCATAAATTCGTATTCAAAAAATCTCTTCTTCCAACCCTCATCAAAGCCAGTTAGGAAAATAGAATGTAAATCTTCCGTTTGACTTTGATTAAGTTTTGATGAAATCAACATCAATCACTCTCTTTCTTTACGAGTCTTACTGAATGGATCGTTACATTTGACTTTCCATATTTTGTTTCAATAATATGTCTGGCAGAAGTCGATGAGGTAGCTCGAACAATATCGGAAGTTCGAGAGTAAGGTTTCTTTATTGAGAAAGAAACCTCATACTCGTTTAATTCAATGGCTCTAACGATAGCTGGCATATCAAACATTACAGTCTTCCTCCACATTCGGGACCAAATCCAGTTTTAATGCTTTCTGGATGCGTTAATTTCCTACCGCAAGCACCACAACGACCAGAGTGATGGACTTCAAATCCAGCATCAGTAATGCCTTTGGTTTCGTTCTTCCAGACAAGGTTGAGAACTCGTTTGAGAACCTTGTAGGAGGTGGCGGTATCGTTGACCTTGCTCTTGGCGGTCAATCGTACATCTGCGTTTGTTTTGTCCAAGATACCCAAATAGGAGTAGCTGGATTCATTGTCAGGTCCGGTAAGGAGACTTACGAAGTAGATGTCTCCACCTTGGTTTGATTCCTTTTTGGACACTTTGTAAGTCCAATGGGAAGGATGACCATTTTGGGAAGCCCAAGCTGCATCATTTTCGATGGTGATAGTTGCCTTGCCAGCCAAAACAAATTCTTTACTGATCATGATTTAATCCCCTTTATGTTGGGAAGTAGATTAGGCTAACTGTTAGCTGTTATCTGTTTCCCTTACACTATGACTGTCTTGCAGTTTGCAGTTTGGGGAAGAAATTTATACAAAATCAAAATCTTCGCCTTCTGCATTTCTTGTGGGTCTATTTCTTCTAGTTGTAGGTTGAACTGCCCTAATCTGATCACCAGTAAAAATAGTGCCAGTCAAAATAGCACCTGTTAAATCAGCACCAGACAAATCAGCATTTGTAAAATCGGCATTTGTTAAATCAGCATTTCTTAAATTAACATCTCTTAAATTAGCTCTAGAAAAATCAGCACCAACCAGTTTGGCTCTGCAAAGAGTAGAACCTTTCAGATTAGCACCTTCGAAAATTGAATTGGTGAAATCAGAATCTGCTGCATAAGTACAATACATATTTGCATAAAGAAAAGTAGAAGCCCGAACATTCGAATCTCTCAGATTAATCCCACACATATCGGCATTATTTAAACATGAAAAATCCATCTCAACACCATTCAGAAAAGCTTGATACAAATCGCAACGAGTCAGGTTAGCATGATCCAAATATGTTTCATGTAATTTAGCACCTGTCAAATCAGAACCTGTCAAATCAATCCAACTCAAATTGGCATCACCTAAATTCGCATATCTTAGATTAGATCGAATCATAATGGTTTTTCTAAGCTGCGCACCAATCAGATTGACACGATTAAGCTTTGCACCAATCAATGAATTACTATTGACCTTCTTTATTATCTTTCCATTTCCATTCTTGATATTAATCATAAAATCCTACCTCCTTAACAGATTTTAAATCCACCACTATTTTCCAAGAAGTTAGCAAATTCAATTTGGGGAAGAAATTTATACAAAATCAAAATCTTCGCCTTCTGCATTTCTTGCAGGTCTATTTCTTCTAGTTGAAGATTGAACTGCCCTAATCTGATCGGCAGTAAAAATGGCACCTGTTAAAATAGCACCTGCTAAAATAGCATCACAATAATTAGAACCTCTTAAATCAGCACCTGTTAAATCAGCATTTGTAAAATCGGCATTTGTTAAATCAGCATTTCTTAAATCGGCATTTGTTAAATCAGCATATGTTAAATCGGCACAATTAAGATTAGCTCTAGAAAGATTAGCACCAACCAGTTTTGTGCTAAAGAGAATAGCACTTTTCAGATTAGCACCTTCAAAAATTGAATTAGTGAAATTAGCAAATTCTGCATTAACACGATACATATTTGTATAAAGAAAAGTAGAAGCTCCAGCTTCGGCATACTTCATAAAAACTTTATTCATATCAGCATTATTTAAACATGAAAGTTCAATTTTTACAAAATACAAATTAGCACCTGTTAAATCACAACGAGTCAGGTTTGCACCACCCAAAATTGTTCGCTGTAAATTAGCCTTTGTCAAATCAGAACCTGTTAAATCGGCACGAATCAAATTGGAATAACTAAGATTAGCATATCTTAGATTGGATCGAGTCATAACGGCATTTCTAAGCTCTGCACCAATCAGATTGGCACGATTAAGCTTTGCACCAACCAATGAATTGCCATTGACCTTCTTTATTATCTTTTCATTGAAGTTCTTTATATTAATCATAAAATCCTACCTCCTTAACAGATTTTAAATCCACCACTATTTTCCAAGAAGTTAGCAAATTCAATGACATTTTCTTCTGAAAAATAATACCAAGTAGATGAATCTTGGCTCTCTCCATGTCCATCGCAACCATTGCACCAACCAATATTTCTTCCAAGCTTATCGGCAAGTTCCTTATCTAATTCCTTAGTTGCGTAACCAAACAACACTCCCTTGTCATCATCTCGTATTCCAGTACCATTGCAAATTTCGCATTTTACTTTAGGTTTAGACTGCTTGGCTTCATTGAATTTGTTTTCATATTCTTTGACTTTTCCAAAAGCAAAATCTTTTTTAATAGCCATAGCAAGTTTCAATGATGCTACTTTTCCAAGACCATCGCCATCATTGCTATGCCAAGCTTTGCATTTAGATGTCAAAGTTGGATAAGTTTTTTGAACAAAAACGGCTAATGGTCGCCACCACCAAACATTGTTGCGGAAATATTCGCCAACTGGGTTCAGTGGTTTTTTACCATACAAATCCATACCCATGATTCATCTCCTTAGTTTGTATTACCGATCACACTATGACTGTCTTGTTGTTTACTGTTTGGGGAAGAATTTAACTACCATAGAAATGTTTTTCTTGTTCGTCTTCTAATGCTTCTAAATCCATTTCTGTCTTTTCTGAAAACTCTTCAATACTTTGTGTGACTGATTCTCTATTTTTTTCATTAGCTAAATCTTTAATTTTAAATTTAATTGTATTGCCTGTGGTTATATGTGCAATCCTTATTTCTGGTTCTTCTATATCAATAATCCATTCATAAAGATATTCAACAAACATATTGCCAACAGCTTCTTTTAAACTTAACTGTGTTTCAATTTCTTCTTCATTGAATCCTTTGTAGTTTCCAGTATCGGGATTATATTCATTAAAAGAATAAAGAGAACAACAATAAGTACCACCTCTAATGCTATGATACGAATCATATGATCTGAAACTATAATACGATTCTAAATAATCTAATTTAAACTTATTAGGAATCTTTTTATCACCTATATTAGATAATAATTTCATCTCTGACATTATTCGAGACATCTGGTTTGATGGATATCCATCAAACTGTAAATATTGTCCAACATAACCCGCAGCTTGCGGGAATAAGTGCATTGATCGTGTACCCATGATTCATCTCCTTAAGCAATTGAAAGTTGTTTCAAATAAATACAATGCCTTCAATAAATTATTCATTCTCTCTTTATCATTGGCACTTGTGGTTGTTGATCACCGCCCTTAGCGTTTCTCAAGAAAGCACCATCGGTAACCTTTGTTCTGCCGCTCCAAGGACCATTACTTAATGGTGGGTCTTTTACTACTTTTACTTTTGGCTTTACTTTTACTTTTGGTTTTTTATTGGCACAGATGATATGATTAATATCCTTGCTCTTATTTACGGGTAACATTGAAATCATGTTTGTAAAACTAATGTACTCAGGCAAGTTTTGAATTGTAATATTTAAAGAATCCAAACTTACATTATCTGATTTATATTCGCCACCATGAGTTCCACGAACAAGCATCCTTTCCCGTTTCCCAAAATCAAGCAAGTCTCTGCTTTGATATGGGTACAACAATGGCAATAAAGTTACAAATTTTTGTACATCAACTTCTGTCATGCCTCGAAACAATTTTCCAATTATTCTCATCCTGCTTCGTTCTCTAGGTTTAAGTTTAATCTGTTCATTTATTCGTGGAAGCGGAAGCTTTGCCATCTCTTTAATACCTTCGACCCACTCCATCCTTTTTTCCTCGCTATCTCCATGTATTTCTGTGAACTTCATCAGGGAATAAGATGAAAACGACATTTCCTCAAAATTAATATATCCGTTACTGCAATTTTCTAGGTTTTTACTGGCAAAAATAAAAACATTAAAAAACCTTCTTACATCTTCCATCGGAATAACTGTTTGAACAGTTGTACCTCTTGATATTAAACGCCTCAAATTTTTTTCCCCTTCATCCTTATAAAAAACATCATGCGTTTTTATTTTTTTTTCATTCTTGCTTACTTTAACTACTTTACTTACTTTGCTTACTTTATCTTCAAATATTAAATTTGGAAAATCTAATAATTGTTTACAATTTTCCTTAGTTCTGTTTAGAAAAATATTCAAAACATTTAAATATTTTAAATTAGACTCTAAATCATCACTCGACAAACATTCAGCCTTAATTGAAGTTATTACCTTGAACACCCTAGATCGCAAACTATCAATTCCACCATCAACTTCCTTTAAAACATCTTGCTTTAACGCTTCATCCATAACTAATACTCCTTAAATGAAAAAAAACATAATTGCCTATAAGTGCATTGATCTTGTACCCATGATTCATCTCCTTAAGCAATTGAAAGTTGTTTACGCTTCGCCAACACCGCACTATTAGCCTTCTTACCAGTATCGAAATATCCAACATAATGCTTTTTGCCATTCATCGAGAATTGGGCAACAAACTTATTCTCGCTGACCTTTACAACATTTTTAAATCCAGAATGGTTATTATTCTGAATCTTACGACCACCAAGAAATTCGCTTTGAGTGCAAACTTCAAGATTAGATAGGCTGTTGTTAAGACCATCACCATCTTTATGTTTGACGATCTTGCCATCGATCTTTTTGCCAGATAGAATCATTACGATCCTGTGGGCAGGGAAATTTACCGCCCTACCTCTATAGCCAACCTTAACGATGTGATACTTGTTGCTGCCAAAAATCTGGACAAATCCAGCTTCCTTTCCAGCAAATAGAGTGTTGAAGTTTCCAGTTGCATTTTCTCGTTTTTTCCAACGCAAACCTGTTTTGGAAGTCTTATCGATCTCTAATACTTCTTTGAAGTATTTATGAGGTATGCCATTCTCCAACATCGTATTCTCCTTGTTAAAGTTACTTGTTACACTATGACTGTCTTGTCTTTACCAATTTGGGGAAGGTTATTTTGCAACCTTTTTCCTTTTCTCTTTTTCTTGGAAGTTGGGATGAAAGCTGGAAAGATGTTTCGTAGCTGTTTCTACTGGACAACTTTTTCCATTCCAATCAATGATTGCCAACTTCTCTTTTCCAAATTCGGCTTTGTTTGTAGAAAAGATTTCTTGGACTTCTTGATTAGAAAACTTCCTTCCAGAATCAACTTCATTCTCCAAAATATCAACCAGTATCGCAAACGCATCCAATTGATGGTCAGCGGTAAAGATATGAGGACTTGATAACTTCTTGGTATCATCCGTAAAAATACAAATAATCTTCTGCATCCTGCTTCTCCTAAAGAAAGTTAAATAACAAACTTACCAAACATTAATCTCATTATCCCACATTGCAATACTTCTTTCGTATTCTTCGTCACTTTTTCTATCCAAGTGACAATTGATATTGCTTTTTAAAACAGTAGTTAAAAATTCAGCAACAGCTTCCGAAAGACAACGATATTCTCCAAATTCAACAAAAACTTCTTCATCTGGATATTCTCTATTGTTTGACGATAGGGTCTTGGTTGCATAAAGACTCCAACCAACGACTTCTTTTACAGATACAATAGTCGAAGCATCCATGACGATAGGACATAGATGTATTCCATCTGCTGTAATTTCTTCATCAACAATCTCGACCTTATTGTTCGGTAAGAACTTATCAAACAATTCTTTTGTAAGTTGAAATGCTTTTGGCAATTCAATTGCAAATACTTGTTCTGGATTCTCCAACTTGATTCTTTTTGTTTCTCTAGACATTTTGATTCTCCTTGTTAAGTGTTACTATGACTGTCTTGTTGTTTGTTGTTTGTGGAAAGAATCTAATCTTCAGAACCATCCTTATACTTTATACTCTGAATTTCATCAACACTAACTTCAAAGAATCTTTCACCAAGATAAATTGGTTGAAATAAACTACCTCCTCGAAACGCATAAAGGTACTTTACTTCTACAACTGCTCCTACTTTTGGAATGTCGAAATTAGCTGGAATTGTAACATTGCCAACACCTATAACATCACCATGATCAATGGTAACACTTCTCTTGTTTACTTTGGTTACAATGCAACGATCCATCAATCCAATGCTAACACTTCTCTTGCTGTTTACTTTGGTTACAATGCAACTACAAGATTGCCAAAATTTGTATTTCAGATAGTCGCCACCGCTTGCTGGTCTACCAACATAGTATTTCGCACCCTTCATTTTAAAGACAACTCCTTCCTTGGAATCTTTTACGCTATTGTAAAAACCTCTTTTAAAATGGGTAGCAGTATCTTCATTGATACCATATGCCCTGACAAGTTTGATATTTTTACTTCTCATAAAATACAAATTTAAAAATGTAGTCAATAAAATATATCTTTCTTCATATCCTTTTTGTCTTAAATCTGCTCCCATGTGAGTCATATCAAAAACATGAAATACTTCACCAACAAGTTCTCCATCGAGAATTACTTCTGGAACATCAGCAATTATGCGAGCAAATGCTGTCGTAATTTTTTCATTTATTGGAACTTCCCTTCCTGTCCGATTATAAGCCTTAACAGTAGGATCAAAATTTTCATCTCTTTTAATTTCAATCATATACCTAACACCATCCATCTTCTCTTGCATAACCCAATCATCATCATTGATTAGTTCTTCAGCTTGAGATTCGTCAATGGGATTAAGTAGAACGCACTTACTTACTGGAACTTCTTCTGTTGGTGCAATTACTTGAATTGATGTTGATGTATTGCTGGCAGAAATTCTATATCCCTTTTTTGTTTTCTCACCCACCAACTTGTTGAATATTTTTTCTGCTTCGGAAAAGGAAACTGGTTCGTTTGTCTTAGTTCCAGTTTGTAAGGAATTGCCCCTTCTTCCGTAAGAGAAGTTGACGACATACATTCCGCTTCCTTGAACTTCTTCAATTACTACATTGTAAACTTTGTCGCTTGAACCTTCCTTAAACCATAAGCTAGTTTCTTGTACGACTACTTGCATTTTATGCTCCTGTTAAAAGTTACCGATCACAATATGACTGTCTTGGTGTTTGCTGTTTGGGGAAGAATAATCTCGATTCAAAGTTGAAAAAATTTTTCAATCCAACTCGTGTCGTCATGGTTTCATTAACCTTTGATATTTACATAAGTCATTGTTGCATAAGGACTTAAATCAGAATTATAGCTACAGGATCAACATCCGGGTTGTCCGGCTCATCTTGTGCGGTTGTGTACTGAATGGGTAGAAATGAAAAAACCAAGGCGATTAACCTTGGCTTTTTTTACTTATCAATCAAACCAAATCCGCATCTTCTCCAACCTCACCAACTTCTCCAATAAGATAAGTTTCTTCTCCCTGATGACGAGAAACATTGATCTTAACCCTTCTAGTTTTTAGATTTATTTCAATCTCTCCAGAACTACCATCATTGTTGAAATCTGCACGACCATCATGTTCAATAATAGATTCAAAAATAGAATGAAAATCAAAATAACATTTTAAATTTATAGGCTTACCTTTGTTGTTTAAAACGCAAAGGTCATCAAAATGATCAAAGCTACCATCGGCACCAAAAAAGGTACAAGATAAAGTCTTCGCCTTTGGATAATCTTTGATAAAACTATCCAATTGATCTTCTATGGTAATCTTTGTATTTTCATCAAACATATTGAAACTCCTTTATGTAAAAATCAAACCAAATCTGCATCTTCTCCAACCTCACCATCTTCTCCAATGAGATAAGTATTATCTCCCTGCGGAATTTCTTGCATTTCATAATAAGAAACATTGATCGTAACCCTTCTGGTTTTTAGATCAATTTCAATCTCTCCACAACTACCATCATTGTTAAAATCTGCACGATCATCATGTTCGACAATAGATTCAAAAATAGAATCAAAATCAAACTCACTTCCAAAATCTATAGGCTCATCTTTTTTGTTAAAAACGCAAATGTCATCAAACTCATCAAAGCAATCACCAGAACCACGAAAGGTACAAGATAAAGTCTTCGCCTTTGGATAAGCTTTGATAAAACTATCTAATTGATCTTTGATGGTAAGCTTTGTATTTTCATCTGACATATTCAAACTCCTTAAAAAGAAAATTCAATTGTTTTAGGTTCGCCAGTAATACTCTTTTTAGTGGTAGGTGGTTCGCCCATACCATTATTCATCCAACCAGTAAGCTTCATTTCGCAAAGGTAATCCATTACATTGGGAAAGAATCTGAACTTATAATCTTCGTTTATATGCTGTTCGCATATGCGATAGATTGATACTGTCTTTCCATCACTATTTGTAATGAATTTACCGAAGACCACTTCCATCACTTCATGTATCCAGAAGTGATTGTGGGTCAAGGCACGATGCCTGTTGTCGCCACAATACTTTTTTGAGCAATCCATCTTCTCATGGATTGCAAAGTAGTCTTCCCACTTCCCGCCAAATTTCTTGGCGGTAGACATGGCATGAGCCATTGGTTCTGCCATTTTAGTTCTCCTTGGTTATTGTTCTCACCACATTATGACTGTCTTGTCTTTTCAAGTTTGGGGAAGAATTTAATCATCATCATTTTCTGATGTGATTGTTGGATAAGCT
>Ga0194051_1001197_pt1 | contig 13926 bp, 16 predicted proteins | sample SepL2320m_MetaG_FD_161275 | JGI IMG/M metagenome (GOLD analysis project Ga0194051, IMG submission 161275) | Anoxic zone freshwater microbial communities from boreal shield lake in IISD Experimental Lakes Area, Ontario, Canada - Sep2016-L239-20m | ecosystem: Environmental > Aquatic > Freshwater >... | reverse complement strand
GCCTACCTCCATCCTGGGGCTATCGGACTATATATCGAATCGATATATCAAGGCGTAATCTATTGCGATACGTGCACCCCTGCAACTCCACCACACGTGAGCCTGGCCATAGAGCTAGCCACGGTCGCCGTCTAAAGCCTGCTACCTAGACTGCTCCCATGGTGATTCCATCAAGGCTTGCTGAGTACATCGTGGCCGCGATGGTCATCATCTTGGCACCTGGCCCCAGCGTTCTATTTGTTATCGCCCGCGCCATCGCATGGGGGCGAAAGGTTGCAGTATTTACAGTTGCCGGCAATGTCACGGGCGCCTTTGTTCTCTCCACATTTGTAGCCTTCGGATTAGGTCCCGTTCTTCAGCGATCAGAGATTGCCTACATAGCCATCCAATGGGCAGGTGGTCTCTATTTAATCTATTTAGGAGTCGATGCAATTAGACATCGAGAAGTACATGCTGCAGATATGACCAATCAGGGCGATATCGCACCGAGCGTTAGAAAATCTATTCGCGATGGCTTCTGGGTTGGGGCTCTTAACCCCAAGGGTCTAGTTTTTTACGCCGCTATCTTGCCGCAGTTCATCGATCGCGAACGTGGCCACGTAACTGGGCAGTTAATTTTATTAGGTGCGATCTTTTCAACCCTTGCCTTCATCTCCGATGGTTCGTGGGGATTGCTGGCAGGCACGGCGCGTCAATGGTTAGCTACCGATCCAAAGCGTTTAGAGAGGTTGCGGGCAACGGGTGGTTCAATCATGATTATCTTGGGCCTTGCAGTTCTTATCTCGGCAGTTGTCAGTGGCTAGCGAGAGAATACATCTATGAAAAAACCTATCAAGCCAGCGCGCGAAAATATCTCTCCCTCAGATTTAACCTTTGCTCTCTCCACATGTAAGCGCTGTCTGTGGATTAAATACTGGTACAAACTCATTATGCCTGGGCAGTTCCCGCTCGTTGGAACATTTGCAACGATGCAGGAGGAGCATTTTCACAACGCAGATATGCCCACAATCGATCCATCACTTCGCCCAGGAACTATCTCTAAGTGGGGCGAATGGGTAAAGAGCAAGCCATTGCAGATAAATGGCGCAGATACTCGCTGGCGCATCTTAGGAAAATACGATCTCGTTTCAACAAATGACGATGGAACCATAGGGCTTATCGACTGCAAGGTTTCAGATAGTGCCCGAGATAACGGCGCCTTCTACTCTCCACAGTTAGAGGCCTATGCATACTCTTTGGAGAATCCAGCTGCCGGTAAGGGCCAGAGCGTTGCATCTATTGGTCTACTGGTCTGGAACCCCGAATCGGCAATTGGGCAGTCACAAGAGAGCTACGGTTTTGGTGTACGCCAAAAATATCTTCCCGTTGAACGTGATGTTCCGAATTTTCTTGCAACAATCGCCGACTTCATTAATGTACTCGAAGGTGAACTTCCAGATGCTGGCCCAGAGTGCACGACCTGTTCCTATCTCATTGCTCGCAACGCTTTAGATCGAGCTTAATCCTCTTCGCCAGCGACATTAATATCATCTGGCTTGCTCTTCTTTGGTGCGTAGATATCTATATATTCCTGGCCCGACATCTCTTGGATCTTCTTCATAATCTTGTCTGTTACAACACGCAGATACTGCAAATCTGTTGAGTCACCTTCAAAGTACATAGGTTCACCAAAGATCATTCCAACGCGATGTAGATTTGGAATTATCTTTCCAGTGGGTTGAATCTTGTCGGTATTAGACATTGCTACTGGAACAATTGGTGCGCCAGATTCGATTGCAAGACGTGCTATTCCTGTTCGACCTTTATATAAACGTCCATCGGGTGAGCGAGTACCTTCCGGATAAATCCCAAGGCAGTTACCCTCGGCAAGAATCTTTAAACCTGTCAGCAGGGCCGCCTCACTGCGGCGTCCTCCCGATCTATCCACCGGCACTTGGCCAAGGGCGATGAAGGTGAGTTTTTTTAATAATCCCTTAGGACCAGGTGATGTGAAGTACTCGCTTTTGGCAAGAAAGGTAACTTTGCGCGGTACAACCAGGGGCATAAAGATTGAGTCACTAAATGAGAGGTGATTTGAGGCGATGATCACGGGCCCTTTACCTGGAACATTGCGTAAGCCTTTGACCTTGGGTCTAAAGGCGCTCATCAAAAAGGGTGTCAGAAAAGCACGCAGTACCCCATAGGGGAGGTTGTTGAGCACCTGCCTAATTTAGCCGCTATTGCTCCGTATGACACTATCTGAGGGTGAGCAAAGAGCCGATAGACCCTAAAGATGATGGATTCGATGAGGAGGAGCTCATTCGCAGCGAGTTTGATTCTATTGTCTCTGGACTCTCCCTCGATGAGTCAGCGCCCTCAACATATTTAGATGAACTAGATCGAATAGATCGCAGCGAGGGATTCGTTGCACCTAATCCTCCTGCCCAAACTCCCCGCTCATTCTTTTTTTCAGCACGTCGCGCGATACTGCGATGGTTCAAGCGACCCTTTCACGATAATGATGGAGTCGAACTATGAGTGGCTTTCAATACTCCACTAACAACTAGAGTCGCGCTAGATCGGCAACGCCAACTAGTCCTGCCTCATTTCCTAATTCGGCCGAGATAATTCGCGGAGAAGGATGTTTGCCAGCAAAGGGCATGGTGCGCTCTAGAGCCTGGCGAGTTGGGGCCAGTAAAATCTCACCGGCATCGATTACTCCCCCGCCGATAACCACACATGCTGGATCTAAAACTACCGATAGCGCTGCGATTCCGGCGCCAAGCCACTGACCCGTTGTATTGAATGCAGCTAATGCAACTGGATCCCCATCACGTGCGGCATCGGTGATCGCCGCTCCAGTTAAACCTGCAACTGTGCCATCACCGCGAGATAACAAGTTGCGTGCAATTTCGGGACTGGCGTTAATCGCCTCGCGTGCATGGCGCAGAAGTGCATTTCCAGATGCATACTGTTCAAAACATCCACGCGCCCCACATCCACATAGATGCCCATCGGGAACTACGCGCATATGACCAAACTCGCCAGCTGTGCCAAAGGCTCCGCGATAAAGGGCGCCATTTACAACGACTCCACCACCGATACCAGTTCCAACTGTCAACATCATCATGTTATTTTCATTTCGGCCAGCACCAAACTTTGCCTCACCCCATGCAGCGGCATTTGCATCGTTTTCGATGATGACTGGGAGCCCAATTAATTTCGTGAGTTCGGTATCTAAATCAACACCATTCCAGTCGGCGATATTAGGTGTGGCGAGCATCGTCTTTCGATCAGATGAGACAAAACCTGCCGCCGATACTCCAACGCAAGCAACTGAATGTTGGCGCATTAGCGCTTGGGCGATTTCGGCAATTGTCTGCGTTAGCGCACTTCCACCTTGGCGTGGAGTGTCTTTTCTAGCAGTTGCTAAAACTTTACCCGACTCGTCAACGACTCCACCCAAAACTTTGCTACCACCAACATCGATACCAATTGTGAAGACCATAGAAAAAAACTACGCTTCGAGCGTTGCTTTAAGTTGTGCTAGTGCTGCATCGATCGTGGCTTTCTCTGCTTTTTGTCGCATCATTGCAGGAATCGGCATCGATAGTGAAACGGCGAGCTCATAAGTAACCTCGGTCGTATCCTCATCTATGCTCTTGATCGTGTATGAGCCATCCATACCTGTTAATAAATCGGCGTCATCGAGTGAAAAACTCAAATGTGTTGGGGCACCAGACCAGTCGTAATCTAAAATTACACGATCCTTCATCATGCCCGCATCAATACTCATCTTGACCTTGGTGATACGTCCTTGATCGTCCCGGGCTATCGCCTCTGCCGACTTAATCGAGGTCGACCATTCTGGATACTTTTCCAGCGCAAATAGCGCCTCTGTGACTGAGGCTACTGGGGCATCGATAGAGATTGTGGAACTACTTGAATCGCTCATGGGCCAAGGCTACCCCTCTTCCCTAAATATTAATTCAGGCACTAACGTTAGGAGTATGAATGAAATCACTAATCCCGCCCTAGTCCCTGCCGCCGCTGCCGGCAACCTTACAAATCTCATCGCCGAACGGGCGCTCTTTGAACCAGAGCGCATCGTTATGTCTCGCCCGCTCGGTGATGGTTGGCAGAGTGTCAGCGCAAAAGAGGCAGAAGCCCAGATCCGACAAACTGCCAAGGGATTAATCGCAGCTGGAGTGCAAATTGGTGATCGCGTAGCAATCATGTCTCGCACTCGCTATGAATGGACGATCTTAGATTTTGCTATCTGGTTTGCTGGGGCCGTAGTTGTGCCTGTTTATGACACTTCATCGGCCGAACAGATCGATTGGATTCTTAACGACTCTTCCTCGGTAGGAATTATTGTTGAGACCCCAGCATTGCGCGAGCTCGTTCAGAGTGTTTTGCCTGCACACACCAAGCGCGTATGGACGATGACTGAAGATGTATTAAGTACTCTCAAATCCGACGGTGCCAACATCAGCGATGATGAAATCGATCGCCGTAGAAACTCTCTTCTTCCAGAGACGCTCGCAACACTTATCTACACATCTGGAACAACTGGCAAGCCAAAGGGAGTTGCTCTCACTCACAGCAATTTTCTATCCGAGTGTGGCAACGTTGTGCAGGCACATAGCGACTTATTCTTAAAGCCTGGTGGATCTACACTTCTCTTCTTACCTGTAGCTCACGTCTTTGGCCGTATGGTCGAAATCGGTGCAGTTGCAGCAGGCCTTCACTTAGCCCACTGCAGTGATCCAGTTGGACGCTTATCGATTGATCTCGCCTCCTTTAAGCCAACTTTTGTACTAGCCGTTCCGCGAATCTTTGAAAAGATTTATAACGGCTCCGAGGCGCGTGCAGAGGCTGCGGGCAAGGGAAAGATATTTAGAAAGGCCGCCGATGTTGCGATCGCATACTCGCAAAGCCTTGATAAAAAGGGAGTATCGCCTCTGCTCTCACTCAAGCACAAACTCTTTGACAAGCTGGTCTACTCCAAAATTCGCGCAGGTATGGGTGGGCGTGTTGAGGCGGCAATCTCTGGCGGTGCCCCACTTGGTGTGCGTCTCGGCCACTTCTATCGCGGTGCTGGGATAACCGTTCTTGAGGGCTATGGATTAACTGAGACCACTGCAGGTGCAACGATTAACACGACGAGTGCGCATCGCGTTGGATCTGTGGGACGCCCAGTACCCGGAACATCTATCAAGATCGCCGAAGATGGTGAAGTACTAATTCGTGGTCCGATTGTTATGCGTGGGTACTGGCAGAACGATGCCGCTAACGCCGAAGTATTTAACGCCGATCACTGGTTTCAATCGGGTGATCTTGGAAAGTTAGATGATGAGGGCTTCCTCTATATCGTCGGGCGTAAAAAAGAGCTCATTGTTACAGCTGGTGGAAAAAACGTTGCACCGGCAGTGCTTGAGGATCGATTGCGCGCACATCCACTGGTTAGCCAGTGCATGGTCGTTGGTGACAACCAGCCATTCATTGCAGCCCTTGTCACTATTGATCAGGATGCACTGAAATCGTGGGTTGCCAATAACAAAAAAGAGGGCGCATCTATGGCAGATCTAACTAATGATCCAGATCTAATCGCTGTTGTTCAGACCGCTGTCGATGATGCAAATAAGGCTGTCAGCAAAGCTGAATCGATTCGTAAATTTGTTATCTTGCCAACTGACTTCACCATTGCAGGTGGACACTTAACGGCCAAGCTTTCAATGAAGCGCGCAGTCATTTCAAAAGAGTACGCCAAGGAGATTGAACAACTCTTTACTAAGTAAAAATGTGAGCGCTAATGAGCGAGTCAGACTCGCACAAGAGTTACATGATGGGATCGCACAGGACTTAGTTGGACTGGGATACTCCATTGATAGCCTTGTTGGCGCACCCGGTACTCCCAACGATATACGCGCTGAACTACGTAGCCTGCGCTTTGCAATGAGTGATCTAGTTGAAAAAGTGCGCGATGAAATCTTTGCGCTCAGATCGAGTAAAGACATCCTGTCAGCCCACTATGAGCCATCTGTACAGTATGAGTTACAGAAGATATTTGCAGAGCTACTGCGCAACGTTCAAGAACACTCTCAGGCCACATCGATCACTATGAGCCTGCATGATAATGGAGTGGGTGGAGCTGGAACTAAAGAGGGCCGCCATGGCTTAACTGGTATTGGCGAACGTGTGCGTGGATTAGAGGGCGTTTTAGATATCGAATCAAATCAATCAGGTACGCAGATTTCTATAACAGTTCCCTGGGTGAGCCCATGATGCGAGTTGTCATTATCGATGATCATGCAGTTGTTCGAGAGGGTCTCAAACGTGCGCTGATTAGCCATGGCTATGAAATCGCTGCAGAGGCGGCCAGTGTTGCCGAGGCCCGCGCACAGATAGCCTTCGTAAATCCAGATGTAATTGTTGTTGATTTAAATCTTCCAGATGGCAGTGGCTTTGATTTAATATCTTGGGCGCGCGGAATCTCGAAAACTTTAGGGATCGTGGTGCTCACCCTTAACGATAGCGATGCACACTTGCTTGCAGCGATGAATGCTGGGGCAAGTGCCTACATCATAAAGAGCGCACCGATTATCGAACTTACCGCGGCGATAGAGCACTCAACTAAATCACCTCTGAGCTTTAGTGCTAAAGGGATATCTGCGGCGATGAAGGCGGCAACTCAGAGCTTTAATTTAACTGCCCGTGAGTTTGATGTGCTTGGGCTCTTACCAAGTGGAGCATCCACAAAAGAGATTGCATCTGGACTTTTCTTATCTCAGGCGACTATTAAGACGCATTTAGCGGCAATCTTTAGAAAACTCGAAGTCGCTAATCGCACAGCCGCTGTAAGTAAGGCGCGCAAACACAACTTACTCGTTGATTAGTTTTTTGAAGGCATCGGCCCAAATCTGCCAGTGCCATTTTTCAACTATCCATCTGCGCCCAGCTTGACCCATCAATGTGGCCTGCGCAGGGTTATTGAGTAAGTTGATAGCAGCAACGGCGATAGCTGCGCTATCTAAACCATCAACAACGACACCTGTTGTGCCATCAATGACGGCATCTGGCGCGCCACCTGATGCCCCGGCAATAACAGGTAACCCACATGCACTTGCCTCAAGATAGACAATGCCTAAACCCTCAACTTCTAAGCCAAAAAATCGCGAACGCGAAGGCATCGCAAAAATCTCGCCGATACATATGTAGCGCGGAAGATCGGCATACTGAATTCGACCTATAAAACTAATGTGATCATCGAGTGCATACTTTTTTACTAGTGACTGCAAATGCTCTCGATAAGGCCCCTCACCTATGAGTAATAAGTGAGCCGCTGGAACCTCTTGCACGATTGCACGCATTGATTCAATCAAACGGTCCTGGCCTTTGCGATGCACTAATCGGCCAACCGAAACGATAACCTTTTTCTCGCTCAAACCAAGTGATTGTCGTAGTGATGAGGAGTCAATCGGTACAAAATGTTCAGTATCGATACCTGGTGCAATCTTTACCATCGCATCGGCCGACTTTGGAGCAAGTGCACCGGCTATTGCTGTGCGAGTGAACTCACCTAAATAAGTAAGTGCATCGACGCTCGATCCAATTCGGCGCATTGCTAAGGTGAATGGAAATACTTTCGACCACCAGACTTCATGGCCATGGGTTAAGGCGATTATTCTGCCGACTCCAGCCCGTCGCAACCTCGAGGCCATAAGTGCAAGTGGCGCTGCTGCTCCGAAGACGACGCTTTCTATCTGCTCATCATTTATCAACTGCACAATTTCGCTTGTGATTCGAGGCGTGGGTAGCAGAATCTTTGCGCGATCTCTGAGGACACGTACACCGTGTTTTTCAAGCCAGGTAGCGTCATATTCATATGTATCGCTCTGGGCCGAGGTGTAAACAGTTGTAGATCCATATGGCAAACGCTCAATCAGACCAATAATGAAGCTTTCGATCCCGCCTGCGCGTGGACCAAAGTCATTGGTAACGAAGAGAGTTTTTTTAGTAACGGCGCGCCCCAACCAGAGCTTTGCGTCCCATATTTAAATCAGTAGTCACCTTGACGCGAGAACCAGAGCGTGGGGCATGCACCATGCGACCGCCTCCTAAGTAGATACCAACATGGGAGATAGGGCGACCAAAAAATAATAAATCACCGGGCTTAAGCGCTTTGAGTGAGACTTTTTTACCCATGCGCGACTGCGCAGATGATGAGTGGGGCAGTGAGACACCGGCAGCTTGATAGGCGCGCATAGTTAGGCCCGAGCAGTCCCAGGTCACAAGACCTGCAGCGCCAAACACATATCGATCACCGATCTGCTTAAGCGCATATTTAAGTGCAATACCGGCTCGTCCGGAAACACCATTGGCACCTGCTGCAGCGGCAAGAGAGGATGCTTGATCGGCATCCTCTTGAGCTGCTGCTAACTTTGCTAAGCGTTCGCGATCCTCTTTTTTTAACTTTGAGAGGAGAAGCTCAGCCTCTTTTAACTTAGATAAGGCCAGGGCCGATTGTGCTGCGAACTTTTTCTGCGCCGCTGTAACAAGAGCTAACTTGTCATTAACCGTTAACTTTGTTGCACTCAGTCGCTGCTGCGCAGCTTGATACTTTCGAAGTTGAGCAGATTTTCCACGAGTGATTGCATCTAGAGCGCCGGCCGATGAGAGATAGAGCGTTGGATCGCTAGAAAAGAGAAGCTCCAGACCCTGGCTCAACGTTCCAGATTTGTACTGCTCGACTGCAATTGTGCCCAATGATTTTTGTAGTACCGACAAGCCCTGCCCCTGCAGCTCGGCCTTTGCCTTAATCCCATTGAGCGTTTTGGTTAAGATCGCTAACTTCACTTTCGCCTCTTGCGCCCCTTCTGCCGCAGTCGTTGCATCCTCCTCCAGCTGCCGTACCTTGGCCTGAACCTCCTCTAACGAGGGAGCTGCATGCGCGGGAGTGGCGGCGAGGGCGGGGCCAGCAACTGCTAAGGCCGCAAGGGCGATAAACAGGGGCTTGGCGAATGACATAGCCGAAAGGCTAACTACCTTTAGCAGCACTCCTCAACTTCTGAGCGTGATTTTCTCTGTGAAATAGCACCGAAACTGGAATGCTAGCGCCATGAGTACCTGCGCCTCCCTCGTAGTAGGTGCTGATGGTTCAACTAGCAAGGCTGGTTCTTCGCGTGGCGTCGGCTCGAGTGCAGATCGCTCTGTATTTCTGGCCCGTCGTGCAGAGTTCGATGTGATCATCATCGGTGGAAATACTGCTCGCAATGAACCATATGCGCGCACACCTGTAGCACTCGTTGTCCTCTCACGATCAGATATAAATCCAGTTGCCCAAAATCCCAAATCACATCTCTGGAACACAACTCCAGCCCAAGCTATTGCGCGTGCACGCCAAGAGTTTGGTCCGCGAATTTTAATTGAGGGCGGCGGCGCCCTTTTAACCGAACTTCTCGCCGATCAACTCATAGATGAGTTCTTCTTAACAGTCACACCGGAGCGCGGGGGCGAAAACATATTTGATTGGCGCCACGTTCTCAATCACTTTTCACACTTTAGTGAGAGTCAAATCGATCAGACTCTCTTTTTTCATGCTCAGAACTAGAAGGCAGATATTAATGCAATACCGCTAACTGCCAATACGATTCCCACATACTGAATCCTGTGCAACCTCTCGCGCAAGAATCTGAAGGCAAGAATCGCCGTTGCGATTGGATACATAGAGCTTAGGACCATTGCCACCGATACCGATCCTTTTGTACATGCGATTCCAAGTAAGAGATTGGCTAGAAAATCCGCAATACCCATAAATATTAAACTGGGATACTCACTCTTTGAAAAACCACCTAATGTTCGATAACGCAGTGCAATTGCAATAGTGACAATAAAGGTTGCTGCGCGCATCGTGACCATAGTCATCAGCGGACTGGTCTGTGAGCCAATAGAGATAAAGGTAAGTGAGGTACCAAATCCGCACGCTGCACCGATAGCGAGTAAGAGTGGGCGAATCGGTAGCCCTTGCGAAAGTTCGGGACCACTTGCACAGAATGCTCCAACGAGTGCGAGCACAATACCGATTGATGTAATACGTGAGAGTGAATCTCCGTGCATGAGCGCATAACTCAATGGAATAACTGCGCTTAATGCACTAATCGGTGAGACGACGCCCATGCTTCCCGAAGCTAGCCCTGCATATAAGCAGATAAGACCAAAGTAGCCTAGAAAACCTGCACAGATTCCTGGAATAAAATAGCCACCATCACCGAATGCCTGTGCACCGCTATCTCCGGAGATAACTACAACTGTGATTCCAAAGAGCAGACCAACAACTTGAGAAAATCCAAGAACGGCGATCGGTGCATGTTTTTTGCTTAACCGTCCACCCTCAAAATCGGCAGTACCCCAGAGCACACTAGAGAGAAGTGCCAAGAGTGATGCCATACGCACAAGGCTACCGCCCCGCCTCCCGAGATTCCCTCTATCGATTATTACTCTAAGAGGATGGATGCCAGCGGCTTTGAAAGGCTGTTAGATCAACTGCGCACATTTACTCCGCGCCAAGAGATCGTGCTCGAGGAAGTTCCGGCCCCACAAAAATTAGCAACTTATGCCTTTGCATTTTCAGTCGATGTAAGCAATGGAAAATTAGGCGATGATGAGGATGAGCTCGCATCTGGGCGCTTTGTTTTACTGCACGAGCCTGGTGGGCAAGAGAGCTGGGAGGGTGAGTTTCGCTGTGTGACATTTGTACGTGCCGATGTCGACACTGCGATGCAACAAGATCCACTTCTACCCGAATTTGGATGGGGCTGGTTCTTATCGGCCCTTGATGCCGCCGAGTGCACCATCGCAGCTCCTAGCGGAACAGTGACACGAGTATCGAGTGCATCTTTTGGAAAACTCTCACCTCGCAATGATGAATCTGAAATTGAAATCCGTGCATCGTGGACACCTGTCATAAATGATGCCTCCGAACTCATGAAGCACATCTCGGGTTGGTGCACTTTGATCGCTGAAGTTGCAGGCCTGGAAGAGATTCCTGATGGTGTATCTGCAATCAATGCTGCAAGGTCCCGGTAGTTCACTCTATGGATGAAGAAGCACAACCCATCCCATTGCTCGTGCCCGCACATGGAACGCCCCCAGTAATTAATAGCGATGATGGCCTTAAAACCGCAATTAAAGAGTTAGCCGCTGGCAGCGGTCCATTTGCCGTTGATGCCGAACGAGCATCAGGCTTTCGTTATAGCGCCCGTGCATATTTGATTCAGATTAAACGCAAAGGTGGTGGCCTGCATTTAATAGATCCAATCCCCTTTGGCCTAAACAATCCATTACTCGCAAGCTTAGATGAGCTACTTAATTCCGATGAGGTGATTTTGCATGCAAGTACGCAGGACCTGCCCTGTCTGCGTGAAATAGGAATCAATCCGACGAAGCTCTTTGATACTGAGCTCGGTGGGCGTATCGCAGGTCTACCTCGAGTTGGACTTGGTCCACTTCTTGAATCCTTAATGGGTGTAACACTTGCAAAAGAGCACAGCGCTGCAGATTGGTCAACGCGTCCATTGCCACAAGAGTGGCTCACATATGCAGCCCTTGATGTAGAGCTCTTAGTCGAGCTGCGCGATGCGATGTATGAGATATTAAAAAGCGCCGGGAAACTTCAATGGGCCGAGCAAGAGTTTGCATCGATTTTAAAAGCACCCCCTCCTCCCCCACGCATTGATCCGTGGCGGCGAACATCTGGAATGCATAAAATAAAACGCCGTGATCACCTGGCAATTATTCGCGAACTATGGATCGCTCGCGATGAGCTTGCATCTGCCCAAGATATCGCCGGCGGAAAACTCCTCAATGACTCTGCAATCATCGAACTCTGCTTAGCGGCTCCATTAACAAAGAAGGAGTTAGAAAAGGCTCTGCGTCCTATCGGTCTTCGTGCGCGCTGGTTAGAAAACTGTGCGATATGGCTCGAGGCAATTGCACGCGCCGTCGCACTGCCTGAAGCGGAATGGCCAGCGATGCGAACTCAAAGCGATGCACTGCCGCCGATTAAACTATGGCGCGAAAGATTTCCTGAAAAGTTTGCTCCGCTCTCTCATGCGCGAGCGCTGATCGAGGCCATTGCAACGCACCATTCGATTCCAGTTGAAAACCTGATCTCTCCTGAATCCATTCGCCGTATCTGTTGGTCGCCCCCATCCGGTTCGACCACAGCGCGTGATGAGGCCGCTGTAGGACTGGCCTTAGCCGCGCTCGGGGCACGTCCCTGGCAGATCGATTTAGTGGCCGGCGCCCTAGCTGATGCCCTACTTGAGCGCGAGCCTCTTGTGATCGAGGAGCCTGAAAGCGAGCCCAGTACAGAGGGTGAGTGAATTACGCAACGAAAGAGTTGCGTAATTCAGATTCTGCCCCTACATTTAGTGTCATGTTAAACACTCTGATCATCTCCCTTCGAGAGGGCCTAGAGGCCGCTCTCATCATCGGAATCCTGGTCGCCTATATCGTCAAAACTAATCGTCATGGGTATCTAAGGCCCTTATGGCTCGGTGTTGCTGCGGCCATCATTCTGAGTATTGGACTTGGCGCATTCCTGAGCTTTAGCTCGGTCTCACTGAGCGAGCGCGGTGGAGAGCTCTTTGCAGGTATTACCTCATTTATCGCTGTCGCCTTGGTGACATGGATGGTTTTCTGGATGAAGCGCACAGCTCGCAATCTTAAGAATGAGCTTGAAACTAAGGTCGACAACTCAGCAGCTACCGGCCCAATAGCAATCGCCGCCGCTGCATTTTTCGCTGTTATACGTGAGGGTCTTGAAACATCTTTGTTTGTTTACGCCAACTTCAAAACGGTTTCAGACACAACCAGTTCTGCGGTGGGATTAATTATTGGTTTTGCAATTTCGATTACCTTGGGGTACCTGATCTATAAGAGATCAATCAAAATGAACCTCTCGAAGTTTTTCACCTACACCGGTGTTGCTTTGATTATCGTGGCAGCTGGAGTCTTGTCATACGGCGTGCACGAGTTCCAGGAGCTTGGATTCTTGCCCGGCCCTGATGCCTTCGTTTGGGATGTAACCTCGGTGATTGCTAAGGACTCAGTTGTGGGTGCAGCCCTTGCCGGCACTATCGGATTTGATACAACGACCTCTTGGCTGCAGTTAGCGCTCCGGACCGCCTACACCATCGCCGTCTTGGTGCCATATCTTGCTAAGCAGTCGTCAAAAAAGCTAGCTAACGCTTAATTCGCTGTTCTAATCCCTTACTGACGGGTAACATAACCGCTACACCGCTTAGTGAAGGATCACCATATGTCTCGCTCCGTTGTTTTAGTCGATGCAGTCCGCACTCCATTTGGAAAGGCCGGCTCGCTCTATGCCGGAACACGCGCCGATGATCTGATGGTGCGCGCTATTCGCGGCCTGCTAGATCGCAATCCATTAGTTGATCGCGCAACCATCGATGATGTTGCAATCGCAGCGGCAACACAGAGCGGTGATCAGGGAATGAACATTGGCCGAAGCGCAGCCCTTCTTTCCGGTCTTCCTAACACAGTGCCGGGATACTCCATTGATCGCTGGTGTGCAGGTGCATTAACTGCAGTTACAACAATTGCCGGTGCGATTGCACTGGGGACAAATGAGATTGCAATCGCCGGAGGTGTTGAGCATATGGGTAATCACCCAATCGGTGAAGGTTTAGATCCCAATCCACGTTTTCTAGCAGAGCGCATCGTAGAACAAGATGCATTGGCTATGGGTGCAACGGCCGAACGTTTACATGATCGCTTTCCAACTATTACGAAAGAGCGTGCCGATAAGTACGCACTTAACTCGCAGATTAAAACCGCTAAGGCTTATGAGGCTGGCTTAATTCAACGTGATTTGATTCCAACGGCTGCGCGCAACGCCGAACTCGGTTGGGGTATTGCAAC
>Ga0194051_1001193_pt1 | contig 13951 bp, 12 predicted proteins | sample SepL2320m_MetaG_FD_161275 | JGI IMG/M metagenome (GOLD analysis project Ga0194051, IMG submission 161275) | Anoxic zone freshwater microbial communities from boreal shield lake in IISD Experimental Lakes Area, Ontario, Canada - Sep2016-L239-20m | ecosystem: Environmental > Aquatic > Freshwater >... | reverse complement strand
AAAACACTCATTGCCGTACCGCTCAAGGGTCTTGCGCTCATCGTCGACTGCGGGGCGTACACCCCTCAGATCCGAGGGGGCCAGGCTGAGGGCGCCCGATTGGAGTTCGCCGCTCACGCTCACCGCCGCACGGGCCAGCGCAAGAATGGTCGAACGGACAGCAGGACTACCACCGGCTTCGTCGAGCCAGTCTCCGAGTGCCTTCCCGGGCATCGCCGATCCTTCCCACATTGCTGCACCGGAACCACCACTGCATCGCGCCAACAATAGGCGAACCGGGTCAAGTCCCGAGCGAATCGCTGATGTTCGGGTTCCTTGACTGAGCACGCCGACTAGGGGCTCGCGGGCTCCGGCGGAAAGTCGGCCGGTGCCGGGGTTGCCGATTGCGTCGGTGCCTTGGCATCCAATGGGCGCTGAGCGATCAGGATCAGCGCGTCGCTCATGGTAACGCCGGGGGTATGTACCGCCTGCCACAGGTAACGCAGGTAGCTCATGTTCGGACCCTCCGGGGCGGCCTGGGTGGTGCCAGGCGGCAGGTTGTCCGGACTGGGCAGATGCGGCACCCCGTCCGCCGGGGCGGTTGACACGGGCGCGACGGTCGGCGCCCCCAAGGACACCGGCGCGACGGTGGGCGCCGACAGGGGCGCCGGTGCGACGCCGACGACAACCTGCGGTTCAAGTTCAGCGGAATCCACCGGGTCGGCGGCCGCGGCGGGGGCGACCAGCACGGCCAGCGAGATACCCAACGTGCCGAGGCCCGCTAGTGCTCGCCGGCCCATCCGTATGCCGTTGGCCATATAGTCCCCCATCCAGCTGTAGGTCTCTACAGGCCAATCCGATGCGGCGTCGGATTCGTTACATCACGGCGCGCCGACCGGGACCGCGCGATAGACGGCGGTCTCATTGGAGTTGATGGTCTGGGTCATCGTGTAGGTCGTGCCCGCTGCGACCTTGATCGTCCACTTCTGAGCGGCCTTGGCGGCATTGGCATTGATATTGGAGTCCGGCACGTTCGCCATCGTGTTGTAGCGGTAGAGGGTGTAGGTGGTGCCGGGTTTGAGGTTCGACACGGTGATGGTGAGCGTCACCGGCTTGGCCGCGGGCCGGGTGTTGGAACCGTCGACCATCGCAGGTATTTCAGCGTTAGTGCTCGTCGTCAACCGCACGGGCACCGTCTCACGGCTCAGGTCAATAATGCCGGTGATGGCGATTCCGTAGTCCGCTCCGCTCTTGAGCGAATACACCGCCGCGGACTTCGCGTTGGCCCTCTGACGGGTCGTGGCGAAGGTGCCGAACGAATAGTTGAACACGTTCTGGGGTTGTCCGTTGGTGCCGGTCCATTCCCCGTTGTCATTGAAGGTAAGAACGTCATCGGCGTAATAGGTCGTCGGTCCCGTCAGCGGATGCGTCGACGTGATTCCGGTGACGGCCACGATGTGGTCGTACTCGGCGTCTCCGGCGTTGAGATTCGTCGTTCCGTAGAACCGGGATTGATTCACGAACACGCCGATCACCACCGGGTAGCCGGCAGTCACATTGGACTTGACCCAGGTGAGAAATGCTGGCGCAGTTGGCTGCTGGGCCGTGTTGAATGCCGTCGCGGTCAGGTGCATCGCCTTGGCTGCAGCGACATCGTTGACACCGAGCAGGAGTTGCGAACTTTCCAAACTCTGGGGTGTGTTCTTGCTCGCGAGGGCGCGCGCGTCGTACTGCGAGATGTACTGGCCGTAGTTCAGCCCGGCGCTGATGAACGCGGTCTCGCCGCAGTAGCCGTAGTTCGCGTCCCACTGGATTCGTGGCGGGAGCTTGGAGCCGGCGGTGTAGGTGGTCGGTGCCGGAGTGGCTGCGATGGGCGTGCCCGCTATGGCGCGCGAGACGGGGTTGGTGAGCGCCGCGGCCGGCAGCAGGGTCCGCTTGGCGACACTGCCGTTGCGTTGCACCGTCGCCGACGCGGCGCCGCGTCGGGTTCGCGCGGGGGCCGGAGCCTGAGGGGCACTCACGGACCGGGCCGAAGTAGCACTGCCGCTATCGGGGGCGTCGGCGTGCGCTACACCTGAACCGCTGGCCAGTGCTGCGCCGAGCCCGACGGTGAGGGCGCCGGCACTCAACCAGCCGTAGCGGACGCGGGGGCGCTGATCTGCTCGCATGCCAGCCCCTTTCAACCTTCTCAGACTACGCCCGAGAGCCCGTTCGCAGGCCTTCTCGCCAGCAGGGACAATGCAGGTATGCGACTGCTTCTCGGGGCGGCGGCGATCATCGGCGTCGTCACGTCAGCTGCGACGGTCTATGCCGCTCCAGACGCCGGCGTACCCCCGGTGAGTCCGCAGGCCGCCGCCGCGGGTTTCGTCGACATCCGCACCGTGGTGCCGGACGCGATCGTGGATCTGCGTTATGCCACCGCCGACAACTTCGTGGGAGTGCAGCTGTATCCGGCCGATGCCCGCTGCCTGGTGCACGAGTCGCTGGCGCCGGGGCTTGCCACCGCGGCCGCCGCACTGCGGGCGCAGGGATCAACGCTGGTGTTCTGGGACTGCTACCGGCCGCATGCGGTGCAGGTGCGGATGTTTGACGTGGTGCCCAACCCGGCCTGGGTGGCCAAGCCCGGCCCGTATTCGCGAAGCCACGAGACCGGGCGGTCAGTGGACGTAACGCTGGCCGAGGGCGGCCGCCCGGTGGATATGGGAACCGGGTTCGACGACTTCTCCTCGCGCGCAACGGCGTACGCGACCGACGGCGTCAGTGCGGTGGCACAGGCGAACCGTGCGCGGTTGCGCACCGCGATGGCCGCCGGCGGGCTGGCCGTGTACTCGGGTGAATGGTGGCATTTCGACGGGCCAGGTGCGGGCGTCGAGCGCGCGATCCTCGACGTGCCGGTCAAATAAGAGCTCGTCAGGTTTTCTCGGCGCGTTGAAGTTCGCGCAGATACTCATCGGCCTGACCGGGATCCCAACGGTGATAGGTGTAATCCCAGATCTGATCGAGGTCCGCTTGCGCGGCAGGTGAAAGGAGATAAACGCTCACTGATCGTGCGAAACCTCTGCCCGCTTGCGAGCAAGGAAGGTACCGAAGTCGAATGGTGTCGAGGCACCACTTCGTTTGCCCGCGGCGAGAGCTTCCCGCAACTCGCGGGCGACGTCACTGTCTGATCGGGTCCTGCGACGCCTCATACCCGAAAGTCCTTCACGTAAGTCCGGAACGCATCCGCGGAGATCGCATTGCCGGAGAAGATGTCGTGAATGAGGCTGACGCTCGGTCGCGGCGTGCGCACCAGGGTGACCGGGTCATAGGAGTACAGCCCGTATCTCGGGTCGTAGCCGAGCACCCACTCGAGATTGTCGGTCAGTGACCATGCGGTGTAGCCGCGAATGTCCATACCGTCGGCAATCGCCTTGTTGATCACCGCGAGGTGGCGGACGGTGTAGGAGGCACGGTTGGCATCGGCGGCGTCGGCGAGTCCACTCTCGGTGACCCACAGCGGGATTCCATACGAGTCGGCGATGTCGAGGACGTCGCGCAAGCCGGCCGGATTGATGATCTGCGCGGTGTCGCTGCATTCGGTGCCAGGGAGGCAGCCGCCGAGGACCACGTTGAGCAGCGGGGAGAATTCGGGGTAGCCCTTGACGATCGGCAGGCTGGGCACCGACAGTCCGCCGTAGCCGATCACGATGCCCTGGCTGTAGTAGTTGACGCCGAAGTAGTCGGCCTTGCCGGCCAGATCCGGGTGGATCTCGTCCGGCGTGATAACACCGTCGAAGTTGGCGTCGACCTCGCCGCGCAGTACCGCGTCGGGGAACCACCTGTTGTAGAAGTCGCTGAACTGCGCGGCCGCCTGCTGGTCCCTGGGATTGGTCGGATCTCCCCCGCGCCAGGTGTACATGTTCAGCGCGAAACCGACCTGAGCGTTCGGGTCGAGTTCGTGAATGACGTCATAGGACGCCGAGTAGGCGGCCGCCTCATTGCGCAGGCCGACCGCCACCAGGTCGGTCCGAACCAGCGCGGGCGGGAAGTTCGTGGCGAACGGAATGGCGTAGTACGACGTCAGCATGGAGTTGACGGGTTCGTTGAGCACCACCCAGTTGGTGACCTGGTCGCCGTACTTCCAGGCCAGGTATGCCGAGTACTTTTCGAACTCGGTCACCGTCGACGACGAGACCCATCCGCCGGCGGTTTGTGGCGTCAGGCCGAGGAGTTCCTTGACGCGGGCCTGGGCGGGGTTGTGCACCCACAGCGGCAGGGTGAAGTGGTTGATGGTGACCATCGGATCAAGTCCGGCAGCGTGCATCGCGGCCAGTTGGTCGGCGTAGTGCGCGACCTCGTCCGCATTGGCAAGTGCGTCGAGCTGCGCCAGAACCTCAGGCGTCACTCCATTCGAAATATCCACCGCTTCAGTCGAATTGGGGAAGATCCGACTCCACTCGATACTCATCCGGAAGGTATCGGCACCCACACCCTCACGAGCCAACCGGGCGTCGGTGACGTACTGGGTGTACGCACCAGGACCGTTCTCCGGCACCCCGCCCTTCCAGCCGAGCAACAGCTTGTTGATCGGATCGTGCAGCCACTGCCACCAGTCGGAGTTGACGTCCAGGGGTGCGCCGGCGCCCATCTCCGATTGGAAACCCGCGGTGGAGACACCCCAGTGGAAGCCCTCGGGGAAGGCCAGGGCCGCAACAGTTCCGTCCCCGTCGAAGGTCAGCTTGACCGTCGCGGTCGTGTTCGTGGACGGCAGGTAGTCCGACAGCAGGGATCCGACGAACGGAATGGCGCGCAGCAACCGGATCGGTGCGTCCAGCACACCCTGTAGGCCGTGGATGTGGACGTTGGTCTCATCGCTGACTGAGACGGTGAACGCGTCGGTGCCGCCGTAGGAGGCGACGTCAACCACCGGGATATAGGTGAAGTCGCCGGTGGCCTGGTCGATGGTGACCCGGCCCAGGCTCGGCGTGCCGACGACGGTGTAGACCAGGCGGTCGCCCTCGGGGTCCGCCGCGCCCAGGCTGCCGGTCACCACGCCGTCGGCGGTCTGGGTGGTAATCGTGGGGTTGGTCGTCGGGTACTGGTTGCGGAACGTGCGCTCCAACTCCCGTCCCGCCGCCGCCAGAAGATCCAGCGCGGTGGGCGCACCGACCGGAGCCGAGGGCGTCGGACGGCTTGCCGGTGCTGCGCGTCGGACGGTCGCAGACCGCATGGCCGCGGGCCGGGCCGGCTTACTGGACGTGGCTGCAGCGACCGCCTTGGGCAACGAAGTAATCGTCGGCGCAGCCCTGCGAGTACGCGGACCGGGCGACGTTCGAGTCGATGCTGCGGTGGCCGAATCAGTGGATCCGGTGGTGTCGGCGGAGGCGGGTGCGGCCACGCCGGTGCCGATGGCGGCACCGATGCCGAGGGCCACGGCCAGCGCGCCCACCCGACCGATGCCTGCCGATGCGTGCGGCTGTGCGCGACCCGAAGGTGACGTCGTCATACCTGCCAGTCAAGCACTACCCGGTGCCCGATGTCCGCTGTTCGTCGGCGACGCGCGCCAGGAATGGCAGTACCAGGCCGGCGAACTCCTCGGGGCACTCGATCTGCGGCATGTGCCCGATATCGGGAAGCAGATGGGCCTGCGCGTGCGGGAAGACCCGGCGCGCCTCCCGGATGTGGTGCGCCGGCAGCACCCGATCGCGCTCACCCCACATGATGAGGGTGGGCCGGGGGTGCAGTGCGGCGAAGGCGGCCAACTGCCGACGCCAGCCCGGCTTGACGCCGCGCGCGGTGCCCAGTGCGAGGGCGGTCTCGCGCAGCACCGCGCCAGCGTTCGGCTGGTTCCCGACGGCGAGGGCGTGGTCGATACGTTCCCTGGTCGCCAGCGAAGGGTCGGCGTAGATGGTTCGCTCCAGCAGACGCGCACTGGCCCGCGTGGGCCGGCGGGTGCTCAGCGGTCCGATCACCGGCACGGCCAGTATCCGCAGCAGCGCCGTCACCTCGCTGCCGAAGCCCGCGCTGTTGATCAGAGCCAGACTGGCCACCCGCTCCGGGCGATAGGCAAGCAGTTGCATGGCGATCGCGCCGCCGAGGGAGTTGCCGACGACGCTCAGCGGACGGGTCTCGCCAAGCGCATCCACCGCGCCCAGTACACCTTTGGCGAACGCGGACAACGTGATTGGGCCCTCGGGCCGATCGGAGAACCCGAAGCCCGGTACGTCGACGGCGATCACCCGGTGCGCGACGGAAAGCCGCTGCTGCTGGGGAGCCCAGTCCTCCAGGCTCCGGCCGATGCCGTGCAACAGCAGCACCGGCGGATTGGCGGCGTCGCCGTCGACCCGGACCCGGACGCGACGTCCGCCCACATCGACGAAGACGGGCCGGCTCATGCCCTGGCCGCCCCCGAGCCGACGGCGGCACGGTCGGCGGTGCTGAACCGCAGCGCGGCATCGGAAACCGGTCCGTTGATCAGCCGCTCGCGATCGGATTTGTAATCCATCGCCACCGCCCACGGTCCGCTATCGCCCTGCTGCGGGAAACTGTCCAGCGAGCGCAGCACGTAGCCGGCGGAGAAATCCAGCAGTGGCCGGCGTGCGATGGTCGGATCGTCGGCCACCGCCACCACCGTGGTGTAGCCGTGCTGATCCATGTAGGCCAGCATCCGCATCAGGTGCTCGCACACCAGGTCGACCTTCAGCGTCCACGACGAGTTGGTGTAGCCGATCGCGAATGCGAAGTTCGGGACGCCCGAGAGCATCATCGACTTGTAGGCCAGGCACTCGTGCAGGTCGACCTGCTGGCCATCGACCGTCAATGTGATGCCGCCGAAGGCCTGCAGGTTCAGGCCGGTGGCGGTGACGATGACGTCGGCGTCGAGTTCGCGACCGGACTCCAGCAGAATCCCGGTTTTGGTGAACCGCACGATCTTGTCGGTTACCACCGACGCCTTGCCCTTGGAGATGGCCCGGAACAGGTCGGCGTCCGGCACCGCGCACATCCGCTGGTCCCATGGATTGTAGGTGGGGTTGAAGTGGGTGTCGACGTCGTAGCCCTCGGGCAGCGCACTGACGTTGAACTTGCGGATCAGTCGGCGGATCTGGTTGGGATAGCGCCGGCTCGCGCCGTAGATGAGGCGCTGCCTGCCGATGTTCAGCTTGCGGGTGACCCGGTAGGCAGCTTCGTCTGGCAGCACCTTGCGCAGCCCGTTGGCGATCGGATCTTTGCGCGGCAACGGCATCACGTACGACGGGGAGCGCTGCAGCATGGTGATGTGTTCGGCGGTCGGGGCCATCGCCGGAATCAGCGTGACCGCGGTGGCGCCACTGCCGATCACGACGACCTTCTTGCCGGCGTAGTCGAGATCCTCCGGCCAGGCCTGCGGGTGCACGATCGTGCCCTCGAAGTCCTGCTGGCCGTCGAAGTGCGGGGTGTAGCCACCGGCGTAGTCGTAGTAGCCGCAGGCCGAGAACAGCACATCGCAGGTGACATCCCACTGCCAGCCGTCGGACTCCAGCGTCACCGTCCACCGTGCGGTTCGGTTGGAGAAGTCGGCACGTAACACCTTGTGCCGGAAGTGGATTCGCCGCGCCAGATCATCATCACGGACGACCTCCCGCAGGTAGTCCAGGATTTCGTGCGCGTCGGCGATGGCGTTATCAGAAGTCCACGGTTTGAATGCGTAGCCGAAGGTGTGCAGGTCGGAGTCCGACCGGATGCCCGGATAGCGGAACAGGTCCCACGTTCCGCCGATCGCTTCGCGGCCGTCAACCATGGCGAAGCTTCGGCCCGGTTGTTTGGTAACCAGGTAGTGACCCAGGCCGATACCGGAGATCCCGGCGCCGACGATCAGTACGTCGACGTGTCCGGTCAGCGGCGCTGTGGGCCGGGCCTGGTCGAGCGAGATGACGGACATGGGCACTCCCGGGTCGGGTCTAGTAACAGTAACGAGAATAGTGTTATATTTTGCACGGTCGCTGTCAAGGTCTTCGGTAGCGATCGCCTACTGGAGAGGACGCCGATGACCCTCGCGGGAGTTCAGCGTCGCGAGCCGAGGCAGGCCCGCAGTCGGCTGACGGTGACGCGAATCCTCGACGCCGCCGCCGCGATCGCTGATGAACACGGCGTCGACGCCACCACGACGCGGGCGATCGCCGACCGCGCCGGAGTGTCCTACCCATCGTTGTACCGGTTCTTCGCCGACCGCGACGCGATCCTCGACGAATTGCTCGAACGGCACTGCGCCGAACTCGATGCCCGGTGCGTGGCCGCCGAGCAGACCTGGAATGTCACCTCGGTCGCCGAATTGCTCAACAACGAACTCGACCTGCACGTCGCCGACTACCGCAGGTTTCCGGCCGCCGCGCGGCTGTGGATGGCCGGCCGCACCTCCCCCACCGTCACTAGGCACGTCCGGGCCCGAATGCAGAACCTGGCCGGCCGTATTCACACGATCCTGGTCACGCGCCAACTGATTCCGGCCGACACCGACCCCCGGGCGATCCTGGTCGCCGTCGAGATGGCCGATCGCATCCTGGAACTCTCGTTCCGCGACAACACCGACTTCGACGAGGAGATCCTCGCCATCGGCCGACGCGCACTCATCGCCTTCGGCGACGATCTCGCGCGTCCCTCGCCCACCTGATCGGCATCAGTTCCGCGCCCGGCGTCTCTTCGAAGAGTCTGGTGAAGGCGAGCGCAAAGCCGTCGACGATCATCTCGTGATCGGGTACAAGCTTTGTGTCGCAGGCGATTCCGACGATCACCTCACCGTCGTAGCTGGAAATGGTGAAGCTCATCGGCTGGTCTCCTGAGATCGGCGCCCAGCCGACCATGCCGTCCACCAGTGAGCCGGCCAGATAGACCGCATCCGGCGGACCCTGGATATTGGTCAGGGTTCCGAGCGTGCGGTTGGCGAACATGTCCACGGCCGCCTCGTACAGGCCGCGGCTCAGACCGGCGATGGTCTCCTGGAATCGGAACGCCACGGCGGCTTCGTGGCCGTGCTTGATCCGATCCATCCGGCGCTTGGCCGCGGCGAGCACCTTGAGCGGATCAGGTTCGTCGGTCGGCAGTTCGAGTTGCACCAGCGCAAATTCGTTGCCCAGGGTGTCGGGCAACGTCCGGTCGAGGGGTTTGAGGTTCACCGGCACCATGAACGTCACCGATGAGCAGCGCGCATGGTGGGCCTTGAGATAGTCGCCCAGCGCTCCGGCCACACACGCCACCAGCACGTCGTTGACGGTGCAGCGATTGGCCCGCGCCACCGCCTTGACCGCAGGCAATGACAACGGCTCCGACCACGCGATGCTCTTATCGCCGCCGGCGGTCCCAGTCCAGATCGTCGAATCATTGCGAGTGCCCAGCAGCAACTTTCGCACCGTGTCCAAATCGCCGGGCGCAGCAGAGAAGATGTCAACCAGTGACCCTCCGCCGGGCAGGACCATGTTCAGCGTGTGTGCGATATCCGCACCTGTCGCCTGCGCCGCGGTCACGACGGTGTTGCCCGCACCCAGCGGGTTGCGCAGGGCGAACCGGCCCAGGCGGCCGGCCCGACCGATCAGACTGGGCGAATCGGCGACGGCGTCGACCACGCCGGAGAGCACACCGCCGGCCGCTTTTACCGCGCCCGCAGCACTGGACCGCACCCGCAGGGCCAACGGCTGCCCGGGTGGGTGCGGGTGGGCGACCTGCTTGAGGATTGCCGGGGCCATGATCGGAGTGCCGCGCGGGGATTCGTCGAACAGACTCATGGCCAGCTGCATCATCCGCACACCGTCGGCGATCGCGTGGTGGCTGCGCAGGATCATGGCAGAACCCTCGAGGTAGTTCTTGATCCAGATTGCCTGCCACAGTGGGCGATCGCGGTCGAGCATCTCGGATCGGTGGGCTGCGACGAGGTCTTGCAGCGCGCTGGGATCGCCGGGATTCGTCAGCGATATCAACGCAACGTGATTGTCGATATCGAACTTCTCGTCAGGCTCCCACCACCAGGAGCCGTCGTCGTCCTGGACCGCGCGACTGCGGAACACCGGGTAGCGATTCAGCAGGCGTTCCTCCACCACGGCCCGCACCTTGGCGAAGTCCAGGGGTTCGGCCGTCCAGATCACCGAGTCGACCACCATGAGGTTGTTCGGTCGGTCCATCTCCAGCCACAGGGCGTCCTGAACCCCGAGTCGGCGTCGTTGTTTCATCGCCACCTCTCCAGTGGGCCCCGGTTTGACATCATTGTGGTCGATCAGTCAACTGCGGGTGCGAAATCGGAGGCCAGTGCCGGTTAAGCCTGCAATCATGGCCTGGGCAACAGAAGGGACAGCTATGGCGAAAAAGGGGATTTATCGGTTGATCGTCGTCCTCCTGGCGGCGTTGATGTCACTGGTTCTCGCGCCGGCCGCCGACGCGTGCAGCCGTGTCACCTGGCTGGGTCCGAACGGCACCGTCATCACCGGCCGGTCGATGGATTGGCCGTACTCGTTCCACTCCCACCTGTATGCCTATCCGCGCGGCCTGGAACAGAACGGCGCGGGTGGTGAGAACTCGTTGGTGTGGACGACGAAGTACGGCGCGATAGTTGTGGCCGGCACCACCGATCCCAGCGGCCCGATAGACGGCGTGTTCGACGGTATGAACGAGACCGGGTTGGTGGCCAACCTGCTGTATCTCGGTGAGTCCGATTTCGGGCCGGCGCCGACTGACAATCGGCCGCGACTGTCCTTCGCCGGCTGGGTGCAGTACGTGCTGACGAAATTCTCCACCGTCAACGAGGTTGTCGACGCGTTCACCAATCCGGCGATCTACATCGTCCCGATCAACTTCGGCCCCGGTAACGCGGCGCATCCCACCGTGCACCTGTCAGTGACCGACCCCTCGGGCGATTCCGCGATCATCGAATACCTCGACGGCAAGCCGGTGATTCACCACGGCCGCCAGTTCCAGGTGATGACCAACAGCCCCACCTACGACCAGCAGTTGCAACTGAATGCCAAGTGGGACAACGTCGACAAGAACTCCGACCTGCCCGGTTCGATTCAGTCCCAGGACCGGTTCGTGCGCGCTTCGTATTACCTGAGCAAGCTGCCGCAGACCACCGACGAGCGCCAAGCTGTTGCCGGGGTGTTCAGCGTGATGCGCAACGTGTCGGTGCCATGGGGCGTGGGCGATCCGGAACACCCCAATCTCTCCCCCACCTACTGGCGTTCGGTGGCCGACTCGACGAACAAGATCTACTACTTCGAGTCAGCGCTGAGCCCGAACATCGTCTGGGTGAATCTGAACAACATCAACTTCAATCCCGGATCGGGTGTCCGTGCGGTGGCGGTCGAGGAGAACTACTCGATCATCGGCAATCTCGACAACGCACTGAAGCCGGCGGAACCCATCAAGTTCTTGGCACCGACGGCGGCCAACACGGTCCAGCCGAACGTGACATCAGATGCGGCGCCCGCTGCGGCTCCACAGGCGGAAAACAGGACCGGATTCAAATGGTGGTGGGCGCTCCCGATTCTCGCGGTGCTGGGCCTGCTCGGCTCACGACTGTTCGGCAGGCGACCTGTTTCAGCGCCGACCGTCGTCGGGCCGGCGAAGTTCACCGCTGAGGCACCGGAGGTCCGGAACGCCGCGGCGCCCACCGTCGGTCACGTGACCAATGCTCCAGCCGAGACCACCGTCGAGGTCACCTACGAGAACAACGCACTCGGGGATGACATGGAGAGCAGGACGGACAAGAGCGACCCGACCCCGGACAGCTGAGGGGTTATCTGAAGCGGCCGGCGAACCCGCGCAGCGGTTGGTCGGCACCGGGTGAGCAGTCCCGGCGGTGGTGCCGGCCGCCATGTTGGCAATATATGCTTTGTTTGTACATCACCAACACAGGGAGGCTGTCGTGTCCGTGACACAGATTGATCTTGACGACGAAGCACTCGCCGAGATCATGCGGATAGCCGGGGTGCATACCAAGAAGGAGGCCGTGAACCTGGCGATGCGCGACTATGTCGAACGGTTCCGACGGATCGAAGCGTTGGCCCGGTCGCGGGAGCTGGCGAAGGACTGGGACTACGAGGGGTGGCTCGCCGCGCGCGCCGAGGAAAAGGCCGCGGGGGCTTGATTCATTTCCTTGTCGACTCCTCTGCCGTCTGGCGGATTCAACGACAGCCGGAGATCACCCAGGCATGGAACTCTTCGCTTCTCAGCGGAGCCGTCGGATCGTGCGAACCGCAGCGCGCTGAATTTCGTCGATCAGCGCGCAACGCGCGTGAGTTCGATCAGATGAACCAGATGTTTCGCGATGTTTACCCCGACGTGGCGGTGCCGAAATCCGTCTGGCGGTGGATCGACTCGGCTCAGCACCGGCTCGCAGGCACGGGTGCGGTGCGCGCCCTCTCGGTCGTCGATCTGTTGGTCTGCGGAACCGCAGCGGCCAGGGGCCTCGTCGTTCTCCATGATGACCTCGACTACGAACTCGCCGCTCGTCACCTCCCGGAAGTCACAGCGCGACGCATCGCGTAACGCTATGCGAAACGGCCGGCGAACCCGCGAAGCGGAAGATCCGCACTGGTGAGCAATCCGGGCGGTGCCGCCACGACGGATCTAATGGCATTGAGGGCGGGCATCCCGGTGACGGTCATGCCGATCGAGGCGAACGACGCGGGGTCGGCGAGATCAATGCCTGGCTTCGGGAAGATCATGTGCTTGTTGTAGACATACGGGTCGCCAATGATCTGAGTGATGTAGCAGCCCTTGATATTCCAGTGCGGATCGGTGTGCGGCGTCATCTGCCACTCAAGGTGGGTCTCGATCTTCGGCACACCGCCAACCAAGCCCTGATACTTGATGTAGCTGGCACCCAGTGACCCCTTGGGTAGTTGGTACCAGCCGAGGTCGACGTCTTCGGTGCAGGCGCCGAGTTCATAGCTGAACGTGACCTCATCCAGAGCGAGATCGAAGCAGTCCGCCATCAGCAACACACTGTCGGCGAAGACGCGGGTGTATTTCTCGAGCATCGCCGGCAGGTCCGGGTTCTCCACGGACAGGCCGTAGCCGACCTCCTTCCAGGTGTCGGCGGAGTGATGACAGGAGACGTCGACGGACTCGATGGTGGTGACGTTCTCGATCTCGGCGACGTCGATCGAACACACCACCCCGAGGATCTGATTGACGCCCGGGTTCATTCCGGTGCCGTAGAACGTCGAACCGCCCTTCTCGCAGGCCTCGGCCAGTACCTGCGACACCGGCCTACCGGAGGGATGCGGGTGGTTGGTGTCGCGGTGCCACCCGGTGATCCAGTCGGCGGTGGTGACGATGTTGATGCCGGCTTCGAGCACAGTCACGTAGAGATCCTCGTCGGGGAACACTCCGTGGAATGTCAGCACGTCGGGTTTGGCGGCGATGATTTCCTCGACGGTGCCGGTGGCGATGACACCGAGGGGGTCCAACCCGGCGATCTCGCCGGCGTCACGGCCGATCTTCTCGGGCGTGTAGCAGTGCAATCCGATGAGTTGCAGATCCGGATGGGCGCTCATGCGTTTGATCATCTCCGTGCCGACATTGCCGGTGGCGACCTGAAACACACGGATTGGCTTCTTACGGCTGGGTTTCACAGGGCGGACCTTTCGGGATAGAACTGCGATGCCCACGTACGGAACGTCGCGAAGCTGTCGGATTCCGAGGGCGCCAGTGCGGGTGCTTCGCGGTAGCGCTGATGCGACCAGATCTCGATGTCGGCCTCGAACTGTTCGATGATGCTCTGGCCGAAGATCTGCGCCCGCTCAAGGGCTTTCGGCGAGTCGTCGCCGGGGCGGCGGCCGATGTAGACCGTGAAGCGGATGTCGCAGGTGTTCTCGTCGACCGGGGTGATGGCCGAGATGGTGCGGTTGTCCACCATGCCCCAACTCTTGGTGACGGCGACGCCGAGACCGCCGTTGATCGCCTCCACGCCGCTGTTGACGTCGTCGATGATCTGGCCATTATCGCCTTCGAAGGTGATGGTGAAGTT
>Ga0194051_1001192_pt1 | contig 13962 bp, 11 predicted proteins | sample SepL2320m_MetaG_FD_161275 | JGI IMG/M metagenome (GOLD analysis project Ga0194051, IMG submission 161275) | Anoxic zone freshwater microbial communities from boreal shield lake in IISD Experimental Lakes Area, Ontario, Canada - Sep2016-L239-20m | ecosystem: Environmental > Aquatic > Freshwater >... | reverse complement strand
GTATCAGATGCGGCCTTGGAGACAAGGGCGGAAATCCACAAATACGTGGGCGACGAGGCGATCCTGACCTGGACGATAGGCCCCGCCCTCGCCAACGGCGACTGCCTCGCCTGCCCCTTCATCGCCCGCGATATGATCGCCGGCAACGGCGAACGCTACCGTAAGCGCTTCGGGGCCGTGCCTGCGTTCCGGGCCTCGCTTCATTGCGGCGAGATCGTCGCCGGCGAAATCGGCGACGGACGGCGCGAGATCGCCTATGTCGGCGACACGCTGAACGTGGCAGCACGGTTGCTCGACGCTGCGAAGACAACAGGCCGCGACGTCCTCGTCTCCGCCGACCTGCTCAAGTCGATGGCCCTGCCGTCCGACCTTCGCGCCGAGCCGCTCCCCACGCTCACGGTTCGCGGCCGCAAAGCGCCGCTGGAAATCTTCGCCCTATCGCGCGTCAGCTAGGATCAGGTCGGCGGCCTTTTCGCCGATCATCATGCAGGCGGCGTTGGTGTTGCCGGACACCAGGGTCGGCATGATCGAGGCATCGACGACACGCAGCCCGGCGATGCCATGGACGCGCAGGCGGGCATCGACCACGGCTCCGGCGTCTCCTCCCATGCGGCAGGTACCGACCGGATGGTAGGCCGACTGCCCCTCCTTGCGGGCATGGGCGAGGAAATCCTGGTCGTTGGAGATTTCGGCGCCGGGAAAGAGTTCGCCGGTGACAATGCGGCTGAGCGCGTTCGTCCGGGCGAGCAGCCGCGCAAACTTGACCGCCGCCACCGTCATCGCGCGGTCGTAATCGGTCGACAGGTAGTTGGCCACGATCGCCGGCCGGGCAGCGGGATCCCGGGAGGCGATGCGAACATGCCCGCGGCTTTCCGGCCGCGACTGGTTGGCGAGGATCGTGAAGCCCGAAAACCGGTGAAGGCCGCGGTCGATGCGATCGGTCGACCACGGGAAAAAATGGATCTGGGCATCCGGCTCGTTCGACTGCGGCATCAGTCGCACGAAGGCGCCAGCGAAGGCAGGATTGGCGGTCAAGGGCCCGGCGCGCAGAAGCGCATACACGGCCGCGGCACTCAGTTGGCCGTGCGGCCACTTGAGGTCGTCGTTCACGGAGAGACGCCACCACGTCGTGTAGGTCGAAAACACACAAAAATGATCCTGCAGGTTCTCACCGACGCCCGGCAGATCGCGGACGACCGGAATGCCGAGGCCGCCCAGAAGTGCTGCCGGACCGATGCCGGAAAGCTGCAGCAGCTGCGGCGAGCCGACGGTGCCGGCGGAAACGATCACCTCGCATCGCGCCCGCACGGTCACGCTTCGGCCGCCCTTGCGGTAGGTGACGCCGGTCGCGCGTCCGTCCACGACCTCGATGCGCTCGACCAGCGCCCCCGTCTCGACGCGACAGTTGGCGCGGCGACGCGCCGGCGCGACATAGGCTTGGCCGGTCGACACGCGGCGGCCATTGCTCACGGTCGCATGATAGAAACCCGCGCCCTCGTGTGCGGTGCCGTTGAAGTCGGTGCTCGGCGGCAGCCCGACCTCGGCACAGGCCTCCAGGAAGGTCGAACCCATTGCGTTGCGATATTCGCCCTGGGTGATCCTGACCGGGCCGTCGCCGCCGTGGAGGTCTGACGCCCCGCCGGGATAGGCTTCGAGGCGCTTGAAATAGGGCAGGCAGTCGTCGAACGACCATCCCTCGTTGCCCATCTGCCGCCAGCCATCGTAGTCGGACGGCAGCCCCCTGACATAGACCATGCCGTTGATGGCGCTGCTGCCGCCAATGACCTTGCCGCGCGGCCAATAGATCCGGCGCCCGTCGAGCTCGGCTTCCGGCTCGGTGGCGCATTTCCAGTTCACCTTGGGGTCGCGGAAGGTCTTGGCGAAGCCGAGCGGAATGGAAAGCCACCAACTGGTGTCATCCGGCCCGGCCTCCAGCAAAAGGACGCGATAGCGCCCCGCCGCTGTCAGCCGGTCGACGACGGGGCCCCCCGAGGAGCCAGCCCCGACGACGACGAAATCGAACTCTTCCATCTATCGCTTGCTAGACGGCTTTATGCGCTCCAGCAAGCTGCCAAGGATACCCTTGGGGAGAAAGATGATGAACACGACCAGCAGGACGCCGTAGACGAGGTTGTCGTAGCCCACGGCCTTGGTGCCGAAGCCGATGCGCAGTCCCTCGGCCAGCATTATGGTGATGATGGCGCCGACGGTCGGCCCCAGCGCCACATAGATGCCACCGACGACGACGGCGAACACCATCTGCAGCGACACCGCGATGCCGCTCACCGTGTCGGGCGAGATGAACATCTGGTACTGGCAGTAGAGCGCGCCGGCGAGCGCGGTCATGAGCGCGCTGATCACCGTGATCTTGAGTTTCTCGAAGGTGACGTTGACGCCGGCCGCGGCGGCGGCGTCCTCGTCCTCCGAAATCGCTTCCAGCGCATAGCGGTCCATGCTGCGGTCGACCCAGCGCCAGATCAGCAGGCCCACGCCCCAGACGCCCAAGGCGATCAGGTACCAGGTCGTCTTGTCGTCGAACTGCAGGGCCGCCAGATGGCTGCCCTTGGTCCGGTCGGGCGTGTAGCCGAGCGAGCCGCCGGTGTAGTCGCGCGTCGCGGTGATGATCTGCAGCACGATGCCGGAGAGCGCCAGCGTGACCAGCGCAAAATAATGCCCGGTGATACGGAAACGGAAGCAGGGATACGCCACGATCAGCGCCAGCGCACCGGCGCAGACCATGGCGATCGGGATGCCGATCCACGGCAATACGCCGAGGTGGTTCCACAGCAGCGCGGTCACGTAGGCGCCGACCCCCATGAAGCCGCCGTGGCCCAGCGAAACCAGGCCGAACCGCCCCATCATCGACCACGAGGTGTAGGCGAACGACCATATCAGGATCAGGACGAGGATGTGCAGGTGATAGGGATCGCGATAGACGAACGGCAGCGCGATCAACATCGCGCCGACGATCCAGGGAACGACCTGACGAAAAGCCACGAGGGACATCACTGGCGCCTCGCCAGCAGCCCGCCGGGCCGGATGAACATCATGACGATGAAGAAGGCGAAGGCCAGCACGTAGCCCCATTCGAGGTCGGAGAACAGGCCGCCCAGCGAGATGATCTCGGCGAACAGGAACGCCGCCACGAAGCCTCCGACGAAGTTGCCGAGGCCACCCAGCACGCAGATCAGGAAGGTGATCGGCCCGAACGACAGGCCGACGAAGGGATGGACGTCGTACTGCAGCACCAGCAGGCAGGCCGCGAGGCCGGCGAGCGCTCCGCCCAGCGCCGAGGTCACGAGATAGATCTTCTTCGTGTCGACGCCCATCAGCGCCATGATCTGGCGGTCCTGGGCGATCGCGCGGATGGCGGTGCCGGTGTAGGTCCGCGTCATGAAGAGGTAGATCACCACCATGCCGACCAGGGCCGCCCCGAACGACAGCAGGCGCGAGTAGCTGAAATGCATGTCGGCGAACTGCAGCACCGGCAGGCGGATGCCGAGATTGCGGAAGTCGATGCCGAAGGCCACCGTGGCGAAGCTCTGCAGGACGAACAGCACGCCGCCGGTTGCAAGCAGCTGGTTGATCGGCGGCGCGCCCAGCAGCGGCGCGATCACCAGCCAGTGCAGAAGTGCACCCAGCGCCGCCACCAGCAGGATCGTGAGCGGCGCGGCCAGGTAATACGACAGGCCGTAGTACTGCACGAGGTAGTACATCCCGTACATGCCGATCATCACCAGCTCGGCGTAGCAGATCCAGGTCACGTCGATGACGCCGAAGATCAGATTGAGGCCGAGCGCCAGGAGTGCCAGCACGCCGCCCAGCAGGATGCCATTGACCATGGCTTCCAGCAGGTAGATGTCGAAAATCTCGAGGAATGACCCCATCGCTAAAGTCTCCCCGTCACTGACCTAAACACCGAGATAGGCCTGTTTGATCGTATCGTTCGCCAGCATCTCGGCCGAGCTGCCCGACGCGCGGATGGTGCCGGCCTCGAGCAGGTAGGCGCGATCGACGACGCGCAGCACCTGCTGGACGTTCTGCTCGACGATCAGCACCGTGAGCCCGCCGCCGCGAATGCGCTTCACCAGCTCGAAGACCTGCTGGACCACCACGGGCGCCAGGCCGGCCGACGGCTCGTCGAGCAACAGCAGCTTAGGATCGGACATCAGCGCGCGGCCGATCGCGCACATCTGCTGCTCGCCGCCCGACATGGTGCCCGCGAGTTGGCTGCGGCGCTCTTTCATGCGCGGGAAGAGGTCGAACACAAATTCCAGCCGCTCTGCGTACTTGGCGCGCGCCTCGGGCATGAAGGCGCCCATTTTCAGATTGTCCTCGACCGTCAGTCGCGGGAAGAGCCGGCGGTTTTCCGGCACATGGGCGATGCCGAGGCCGACGATGCGGTGCGGCGGCGTCGCCAGCACGTCGGTGCCCTCCATCGCGATCGAGCCCTTGGTCGGGCGGATCAGGCCGGAGATCACGCGCATCAGCGTCGTCTTGCCGGCGCCGTTGGGGCCGATCACGCCCACCGCTTCGCCGGCGTGCACGTGGAGGTTGACCCCGAACAGCGCCTGGAAGGCGCCGTAGCCCGCGTCGATGGACTTGAGTTCGAGCATGTGCTGCGTGTCGTTCATCGGCCCCTCAGCGCCGCGCTTCCGCCGCGGCGGCCTGGGTCGCATGCGCGTCGGTGCCGAGATAGACCTCGACGACACGCGGATCGCTCGACACAGCGCTCGGCAGGCCCTCGGAAATCTTCTCGCCGTGATCGAGCACCATGACGCGGTCGACCACGCGCATCAGCACGCCCATGATGTGCTCGACCCAGATGATGGTGATGCCGAGCTCGTCGCGGATCTTGCGCAGCATGTCGGCGGCCTGGTCCATCTCGGTCTCGTCGAGGCCGCCCAGGCTCTCGTCGGCCAGCAACAGCTTCGGCCCGGTGGCGATCGCCTTGGCAAGTTCCAGTTTTTTCAGGCCGGCGGCACCCAGGCCATCGACGCTGGCCTGCCGATCGGTCGGAAGCCCCACCATGGTGAGCGCCTTCTCGGCCGCGTCGTTGGCCTTGGCCAGGCTATGGCTTCCCTGGCCGTAATAGCCCGCCAGCGCCACGTTCTCGAAGATCGTGAGCCGGCGGAATGGCCGCGGGATCTGGAAGGTGCGGCCGATGCCGCGGTTGATGATCTTGTGCGGCGGCAGGCCCGCGATCTCGCTGCCGTCGAAGGTGATCGTTCCCGCCGACGGCGGGAACGTGCCCGACAGCATGTTGAAGATCGTGCTCTTGCCCGAGCCGTTGGGGCCGATCAGGCCGAGAATCTCGCCCTGCTCGACCTCGAACGACACGTTGTTCACGGCGGTGAAGCCGCCGAAGCGCTTCACCAGCCCATTGACCACCAGCACCGCTGCTACTCCACGCTACCCGACCGAGGCCTATTGGTTGCTGTAGGTCGTGCCCTTCGGCAGCGGCAACACGGCCTCGCGCATCGCCTGGCTCTTCGGCCACACCACGTACGACTTGTCGTCGACGTACTGGATGACGACCGGGAACGAGCGCTCGTTCTGGCCGGCCATCTGGGAACCTTCGGCCGGGAATTTTACGCCGAAGCCCAGCATCGTGCCGCCCTCCTTGATGTCGAGATCGAGGGCGGCCTTGCGGAGAGCATCCGGATCGACGCCGCCGTACTTCTTGATGGCGACCGGCAGCACCGCGGTGAAGAACAGGTAAGTGTTGGAGGCGGCCATGCCGACATGCGCCGAACGGATGGCGACGCCCGGCTTCACCTTGTCGAACTCCTCGCCGATCATCTTGATTACCGGCGGCAGCTTGGCATCGAGCGTCTTGTCGTTGGTGAGCCAGATCGAGATCGGGTCGGTGTTGAAGAAATAATTGACGTCTGCGCCGAGGCCTTCCTTCAGCTTCTCGTAGACACCGTAGCCGGCGCCGTGGCCGACCAAAGCGCCGAACTTGAGGCCCTGCTCGCGCGCCTGGCGCAGCAGCAGCGTGATGTCGGGGTTGTAGCCGGTGTGGAAGATGACGTCTGGCCGCGCCCGCTTCAGCTTGGTCACCAGCGCCGAGAGGTCAGGCGCGGTGGCCGAATAGCCTTCCTTCAGCACGACATTGAAGCCCGCCTTCTTGGCGCCGGCATCGTTGCCCTTGGAGACGTCGACGCCGTAGGCGCCGTCTTCGTGGATGATGGCGACGCGCAGGTCCTTGGCCGCCTTGCCAAATTTGGCGATGTTCTTATCGATGAAGTCCATCGTCATCAGGCCGAACTGATCGCCGCTCGCCTGCGGGCGGAAGACGTACTTGTAGTTCTTGCCGTCGAGCACCGCCGAGGAGATGCAGGTCGTGATCCACATGAACTTCTTGAGCTGCTCGACGCGGCCCGCCACCGGCACGCACTGCGCCGAGGAATAAAAGCCCAGCAGCATGTCGACCTTTTCCTGCTCGACAAGGCGGACGGCCTCGTTGATGGCGACGTCGGGCTTGCTCTGGGCGTCGGCATAGACCGCCTCGATCTTGTAGCCCTCGACTCCACCCGCCTTGATGAAGCTGTCGATCATGATCTTGGCGCCGATGTACTGCAGCTCTGAGCCGCCGCCGGCCAGCGGGCCGGTGAGATCGTAGATCACGCCGATCTTGATCTTCTTCTCCTGGGCAGCGGCGATGCCCGCGAAGCCCAAAGCGGCCGCCGCAGCGACCGCGCCGCCCAGCAGGCGACGCCCAATACGCATGGTCATGATCTTCCTCCCAAATGACGGAACGCTATTTCGCGTTTTTGTTGCATGCATCACAAAGGGCGGGCCGTCCGATGTCAAGCGGTTCGCCGCTCTCTAGCGGCCTTCACCCGGCGTGAGGACGTCGAACATGAACCCGGCGGGCTGATCGAGCATGCCGAACAGGGCGGCAAACCGCGACGGGTCGCCGTCGATCCGGAGCGCGCCCGAAGCGATCGCGTCGAACGGAGTGGTCTTGCGCAGGACGATGGCGTCGAGGGTGGCGCGGCTCGTCGTGATCGAGGCAGCGGCCTCGGCCGACCATTCGCCAAGCCGGTGGCTGAGCGTGCAGTGCTTGAGCGTGAGGACCAGCTTCTCGGCGCGGTCGGTAAAATGCCAGTTCAGCACCACCGACTGGCCGGCAGCCTTCGCCGGATCGAGCCGGATCGCCATCATATCGAAGAACACGTCGGTGGCGAGGCCGCCCAGCGTGTCGGCGCTCATGGTCGCGCGCGCCGGGATCTGGAAAACGCCGTGGCGCAGTTCCTGCGCGCCGTAGAGGAAGGCGTTGCGCCAGGTCGCCGATTCGGCCTGGTAGCCCATCTGCTCGAGCGCATCGGCGCAGAGAGCGCGCGCCTCCTTGTTGGCGGGTTCGGCGTAGACGACCTCCTTCATCACCTGCGCCACCCAGCGGTACTGGCCCTTGGCGAAGTCGACGCGCGCCCGGTCGATCACCGCCTCCGCACCCCCCATGTACTCGACGAACTTGGCGGCGGCGGGCGCCGGCGGCAGCGGATGGAGATTGCATGGATTGCCGTCGTACCAGCTGAGATAGCGCTGGTAGACCGCCTTCACGTTGTGGTTGACCGTGCCGTAGTAGCCGCGCGCCGACCAGCGCTCGGCCAGTCCCGGCGGCAGGTCGATCGCCTCGGCGATCTCGGCCGGCCGCCAGCCCCTGTTCATGTAGCGCAGGGTCTGGTCGTGGATGTGCTTGTAGAGATCGCGCTGGGCTTCGAGATAGTCGACGATCGTCGCCCTGCCCCACACCGGCCAGTGATGCTGGCCAATCAGGATCTCGGTGTGCGGCGCGTACATCGCGATGGCATCGCCGATGTACTTCGCCCAGATACGCGGATCGCGCGCCACGGCGCCACGCAACGGAATGAAATTGTGCAGCAGCGGACAGGCGTTCTCCGCCATGTTGAGCACGCCGAACTCGGGATAGAACATGTGCATCTCGGCTGGCGCCTCGGTCTCGGGCGCGAGCTGGAACACGATCCTGACGCCGTCGATCGTGTGCTCCTCGACCGGCTGGGTAATCGACTGGCTGGGCGCGATCAGCCCCGGCGTGCCGCGCGCCACGCCCTTGCCGAGGCCGGCATCGACCTGGCCGCGCGGCCCGCGCGGCAGCATGGAACCGAACTGGAACTGCGCGCGGCGCATCATCGGCAGGCCGGCCAGCACGTTCTCGCCCGACACTGCCTCCATGAATCCAGCCGGCGCGATCACCGCCACTTTGCCCGCCTTCACGTCGGCCTCGTCGATCACGCCGCGCACGCCGCCATAGTGGTCGATATGGCTATGGGTGTAGATCACGGCCACCACGGGCCGCTTCGGCCGGTGGGCGAAGTAGTGTTCCAGCGCCGCCCGGGAGACTTCTGCGGTCGTCAGCGGATCGATCAGGATCAGGCCGCTGTTGCCCTCGATCACCGTCATGTTGGCGATATCGAAGCCGCGGAGCTGGTAGAGGCGCTCGGTGACCTTGAACAGGCCGTTGGCCATGTTGAGGCGGGCCATGCGCCAAAGGCTGGGGTTCACCGTGTTGGGCGCCAGCTCGCCGTCGATGAAGGCATATTCGCCGAGGTTCCACAGCGTCGTGCCGCTGGCGGTGCGCACCAAGCCGTTGGGCACCGGCGCGATCAGCCCCCTCTTCGCCGCCTCGAAATCGCGGATGTCGGAAAACGGCAGAGGGGCCGCCATCGCGGCATTGGCGGCTTTCGTGGCAGGCTCGGCGTCGCGCGCGGCATCGAGATGCGATGCGGGAACCGGAACGGCAGACGCTGTGGCCATTTTCTCTTCCTCTCGTCAAACTCGCGCGGCACTTTGCGGGTCGGTCATGGCTGCACGCAAGCTCTCTCCCAGGCTTTCCTTGGCGGCGATCCGCCGGGTCGTCTTGTCACTGCCGGACGTCGAGGAAGGCACCTCCTACGGCACGCCGGCCTGGCGCGCCGGCAAACGATTCCTGGCGCGACTGCATCAGGACGGGGAATCGATCGTGCTGAAAGTCGGCAATGAAACGCGCGACCACCTGCTGCAGGTCGACCCGCGGACGTTCTTCGTCACCGACCACTATCGCGGCCATCCGATGGTGCTGGCACACCTCGATCGGCTGAGCACCGCCGACTTGCGCAAACTGCTGACGCGCGCCCTCAGCCTTCGATCTTGATGTTGTTGTCCTTGACCACCTTGGTCCAACGCGCGGTCTCGAACCTCAGCTTCTCGAGATAGGCCTCCGGCGTGCTGCCGGTCATGACGAAGCCGAGCTCGCCGAACTTCTTTGCCACTTCGGGCGCCTTCACGATCTCGCGGCAGAGCGCGTTCAGCCGTTCGATCACCGGCGCCGGCACGCCGGCGGGGGCCACCAGCCCGTAGAATACCGCGCTTTCCATGTCCTTCATGCCGATCTCGGCCACCGTCGGCACGTCGGGGCAAAGCGGCGAGCGTTCGGCCGAGGCCACGACGATGCCGGTGAGGCGGCCGCCCGTCACGTGATTGCCGGTCGGCAGCACGACATCGATGATGACCGGGACATGGCCCGCCAGCACGTCGCGCAACGTGTCGGCCACGCCCTTATAGGCGACATTCTCCATCTTGAGATTGGCGCGGGCGCGCAGCAGCTCGGCCCACAGGTGCGGCTGGTTGCCGACGCCCGACGTGCCATAGCGCACCTTCTCGGGCTGTTTGTTCACCCACTCGACGAATTCGGCATAATTCTTCACCGGCACGCTCTTGTTGACGGCGACGATGTCGGGAATGTCGGCCAGGGTCGAGATCGGCTGGAAATCTTTTAGCGGATCGTAGGGCTGCTTCAGCTCGAGCGCGGCGTTGGTCGCGAGCGTCGTCGTGCCGAGCAGCAGCGTGTGGCCGTCGGGCTTGGACTTGGCCACCAGCTCCATGCCGATGATGGTGTTGCCGCCGCCCTTATTCTCGACGATCACCTGCTGGCCGAGCAGCGCGCTCATCTTCTCAGCGACGATGCGACCCTCGGTATCCGTGGCGCCACCTGGAATATAAGGCACCACGATCTTGATCGGCCCGCTGGGCCAAGCCTGCGCCCGCACCGCCGAGGCACCGACAATCGTCTAGCCGGCGGTGGCCGCCAGCACTCTGCGTCGCTTGATCATTATGGTCTCCCTACCCCATTCCGGCGGGAGGATCGCAAGCCGGCATCCACCGCGCAATGCGCGCGCGACAGGTGTTCTTTTCTACGGGTCTCTTGTTACTCCGCCGGCTTGGCCGCCACCGCGCTGTGTACATCACGCTCGCTGGGCAGCAGCGAAAGGGCCAGGAACCCGCAGAACGCCACGCCGGCCAGCACCATCAACAGCACCGGAAAGCCTGCGTCCTTCACGGCCGGCCCGAGCAGGGCCACCACAAAGGAGCTCACGCCGAAGCCGATGGCGAGCCGCACGCCGGTCACTCGGCTGCGCATGCGGTCGTCGATGTAGCGCACGATCATGGCGTCAGTGAAGGGAATGGCCCCGAACACCAGCAGCATGAAGCCGACGGCCGTCGCAAACAACGCCCAGCCCTCGGCCTGCGAGGCGATCAGGAACAGCGGCACCTGCAGCAGCACGATCGGCAGATAGATGTTCTTCAGCGGATAGCGGTCGATCAGCTTGCCGACCACGAGCTGCGCCAGCGAGGCGAGCGAAAAGATGACGAACAGCATCACGGCCAGCATCGTCGGATCCTGCGCGATGCTCTTGGCTCGGATGCTCAGAAGCTCGCCGTTTCCGTTGGTCGTGAAGTTGAAGATGATGCTGCCGGTGACGGCGGTAAAGGTCATGATCGCAAAGACGCGCGCCATCACCGACGGCGGCAGGTCGAGCATCTTGGCCTTGCGCTTGGCCGGCGCCTCTTCCTCGCGCGGCACCAGCACCACGAAGGCCACGGCACAAACCAGGCAGATCACGCCCGGGATGATGAACGCCGTCTGCCAGCCGAAGCGCTGGGCGATGTAGACCGACAGGCCGGCGGCGATGGCGATGCCCATGTTGCCGGCCAATCCGTTCACGCCGATCGTGAAGCCAGGGTTCTTGGCCTTCTGCACCAGCATCGGAATGCCGACCGGATGGTAGATTGAGGCGAAGGCGCCCATCAGCGTGAGCGCCGCGCCGATCTGCCACTTGTTGCTGCAGAGCGAGATCACCAGCGCGGAGACGCCCATGCCAGCGAAGAAGATCACCATCATGATCCAGCGGCCCCAATGGTCGCCCAGGCGCCCGCTCACGATCGAGCCGGCGCCGAACATGAACAGCGCGCCGTAGTTGAACGGCGTCAGTTCCGTCCATTCAACGCCCCAGACGCCCGCGATCACGCCCCAGCTGTAGGCGAACACCACGAGGATCCAGTGATCCATGGCGTGGCCGATATTGAGCAGGATGGCGCTGGGGCTGCTGTGGTTCATGTTGTCTTTTCCTCCGTCCTTCCAGACTAGGCGTGGTGTCTCTGGCTGTCTTGCGCTAGAGTGCCAACTTATGTCGAGAAAGAGACAAGCAGCGACTCTCCGCCCGGAATTGTCCCCCGCCGAACGATCAACCGATCCGGCCGACTACCAGAACGTGCCGCGGGCGGTTGCAGCCATGCCCAAGGACTTTCCCGACGGCTTCGAGATCGCCCCGCACAGCCACGAACGGGCACAGCTCATCTACGCCACGTCAGGCACGATGCGGGTCGCCACCAGCGACGTCATGTGGATGGTTCCGCCGCAGCGCGCGGTGTGGATGCCTTCGGGTGTCCGCCACGGCATCGTGATGTCGAGCGACGTTTCCATGCGCACCCTCTATCTGCGCGAAGACGCCACCCAATTCATGTCCGATACCTGCAGCGTCCTGCCGGTATCGCCGCTGTTGCGCGAACTGATCGTGCGGGCCACTGAATTGCCGATGCGTTACGACGAAAGCGGTCCCGCCGGCCATGTCGTGGCGCTGCTCCTGGCCGAGCTGCGCGGGCTGCAATCCTTGCCACTGCGACTGCCGATGCCCAGCGATGTGAGGCTGCGCGGCCTTTGCGAGCAGCTGCTGTCGGCGCCCGGCGATCAACGAACGCTCAGCGCCTGGGCGCGCACCATCAACGCCAGCGCCCGCACGCTGGCCCGCCACTTCCAGAACGAGACCGGCCTCAGTTTCGGCGCCTGGCGCCAGCAGGCGCGCGTACTGGAGGCGATGGGTCGCCTGGGCGGCGGCGCGCCGGTCACCCAGGTGGCACTCGATCTCGGCTACGACAGCGTCAGCGCCTTCAGCGCCATGTTCCGCCGTGCCTCGGGCGCGTCGCCCAGCCACTACCGGCATAGGCCGCAGGGCGATCCAAAAGCCCTTCCAGCGATGGGGGATTCGATGATTTCGCAACCTGTTGCCGCATTGAAGCCTTGACGTGATGATCGCAAATATCCCCAATGCGCGACCTATTTGCGGTACTCTAAACCGTCATTTACCCCAGATCGGCTGCTCCGCCGCCGCTTGGAGTTTCTGTTGAAGCCGACCGACATCGCGAACCCCGACTATTTCCACAAGGTAGTAGACTGCCAGTGGGCATGCCCCGCCCATACGCCCGTCCCGGAGTACATCCGGCTGATCGCTCACGGGCGCTACTCCGACGCCTACATGATCAATTGGAAGTCCAACGTCTTCCCGGGGATCCTGGGCCGGACTTGTGACAGACCTTGTGAACCGGCCTGCCGGCGCAGCCGCGTCGAGGACGAGACTCTGGTCAAAGGCAAGAAGGAGCCGGTGGCGATCTGCCGCCTGAAGCGCGTTGCCGCCGACTACAAGGACGACGACGACATCAACACCAAGATGCCGAAGGCGCCGGCGAAGAACGGCAAGCGCATCGTTTGCATTGGCGGCGGCCCCTCGTCGCTCACCGTGGCCCGCGATCTCGCGGTGCTGGGCTACGAGATCGTGATCTACGACCAGGATCCCAAGCTCGGCGGCTTTATCCGGACGCAGATCCCGCACTTCCGCCTGCCTGAGTCGGTGATCGACGAGGAAGTGGGCTACATCACCGGCATCGGCAACATCGAGTTTCGCCACAAGAAGATCGAGTCGCTGAAAGGCGTCCTGGCCGAAGGCTACGACGCGGTGTTCGTCGGTTCCGGCGCGCCGCGCGGCCGCGACCTCGACGTGCCCGGCCGCAAGGAAGCCGCCGCCAACATCCATATCGGCCTCGACTGGCTGTCGTCGGTCTCGTTCGGCCACATCAGCAACGTGGGCAAGCGCGTGATCGTGCTGGGTGGCGGCAACACCGCGATGGACTGCTGCCGCACCGCGCGCCGCCTCGGCGGCGACGACGTGAAGGTGATCGTCCGCTCCGGCTTCGAGGAAATGAAGGCGTCGCCGTGGGAAAAGGAAGACGCGATGGGCGAGGACATCCCTATCCTGAACATGCTCGTCCCCAAGGAAGTCACGCACAAGGACGGCAAGATCACCGGCGTCCTGTTTGAAAAGGTGAAGGCCGAGTACGACGCCAAGGGCCGTCGTTCGCTGGTGCCCTCGGGCGAGCCCGACGAGCACCATGAATGCGACGACGTCCTGGTCGCGATCGGCCAGGAGAATTCCTTCCCGTGGATCGAGAAGGACGCCGGCATCGAGTTCGACAAGTGGGGCCTGCCCAAGCTCAATGAGAAGACCTTCGGCAGCAGCCATCCCAAGGTGTTCTTCGGCGGCGACGCCGCTTTCGGCCCCAAGAACATCATCTGGGCCGCCGCCCACGGCCACGATGCGGCGATCTCCATCCACAAGATGCTGATCGGCGAGAACCAAGAGGAGCGGCCCGCCCCAGGCGTCAACATCGCCAGCCAGAAGATGGGCATCCACGAGTGGAGCTACGACAACGCGCCAACCATCGACCACCGGCTGAAGGTCCCGCATCGCCCCAAGAAAGAGGCGCTCAAGGACATCATGGCCGAGGTCGAGCTGGGCTTCGATCCGCAGCTCGCCTTTAAGGAAGCGCAACGCTGCCTACTCT